>C687J13896_1000065_pt1 | contig 105608 bp, 54 predicted proteins | sample RifGroE2_FD_13896 | JGI IMG/M metagenome (IMG submission 13896)
ATTACTCAGCTCGTTCATCGCACCGGATACCCCGCGCAGTCCATTTTCCCAGGGGGTCGGGCTGCCTGGCGTCATCCAATCTGGCAGCTTGATAGTCATCAGTTTTTCCGCCAATTTCTTGAGCCAATCCCAAACAGCCATAATGGCGTTTTTCACGTCGATGAACGGTTTCAATAAAACCTTTCCAACAAAACTGGCCACGGCTTTGATCGCTGGAATGAATTTATTGTTCCAAAAATTTACAATGCCTTCGATCACGTTCGCTGTGATATCCCGGATCCCAAACCAGTTGTTTTTCCATGCCGAGAAGAGAAGAGCAATTACTGCGATCACAGCCGCGACAATTGCAATGATCGGCAATATCGGGACGATTACCGCACCGATCGCTGCCGCTGCTGGACCAGCCAGGAAAGCCATCAAGCCCCCTACCACCTTCATCACCGTGCCGATGATTGTGATCACAGGCCCGATGGCTGCCGCGATTCCCCCAATGACCAGGACGGCCTTCTGTCCTCCTGGGCTCATGCCGGAGAACTTATCCACCAGTTTTGATATCGCAGTGACCACTTTCAAAGCCAGTGGCAACAACTGCACTCCGAGTTCGGAAGACACATTGGCCAGTTCCGCTTTCATGATTCTTTGTGAATTCGCCAGCCCATCCGAGGTGCGCGCGAAATCTCCCTGTGCCAGCGTGGTTTGTGAAAGGATCAGCGCATAAGTTGCCTGGGCTTTTGTGTTGGCGTCAAGCTCGCTTGCCTCGGAGATCAACCCCATCTCGAGCGCTTTTTCAGCGATCAATGCCTGGTTGATGTTGATCCCGAGTTTTTTCAACGGCTCGGTTTCTCCGGTCAATCCTGCCCTGAGTGAATCCAGCACAGTGGATGGATCCATGTTGTTGAAGGATGCCAGGTCGCCCGCCAGCCCCACTAACCCCATCGACATATCAGCGGATTTTTCTTCCGACATATCCAGCGCCCGGAATAGATTGCCGTAAATACCGGCCGCCGCCAGTGCTTCGTTCTTGCTCATGCCAAACGCTTGTGCAGAAGTGTCTCCGAATGCCAGTATTTTTTCCGACTGGCTTCCGAAAACGATTCCAATTTTTGATACCGTCTCACTGAGATCGGAGGCATTGTTGATCATGTCGTTGGCAATTAGCGCTAAAGGCGCACTGATTGCTGCAGTCGCGATCGCGCCTGTTTTTTGCAATGAGCCGCCAACATCACTGAGTGTTTTGCCAACCGCAGACTTGGCAGTCTTTACATCCTGATCCAGTTTTGTTGAATCACCAACCAGGTGGAGTACTGCCTCGCCTAAACTAATACCCATGTTCCACTCCGATTCCCATTATTTTCAGCATTCCCGGTGTAGCCGCTTCCGCAGTTACCTCTGCCCCGAACGCCATCTCAGCCCAAATTTCCAGCAATCTGTCGTTCTTATCGCTGTAAGGAACCACTGCTCCCTCTCCAGCTACCATTTTCCAAACCGCCAGCACCCGTGGAATGCGCTCGATATAACTTTGGATGGCTGCGATGGGCATAACGTTGATATCTGTCCAGCCCAATCCGTAGACCGAGCTTAACAGCGCATACGTCATGCCCCAGTCTGGTTTTTTACAGCCGTCTTACCCTTTTCCAATTTATCCTGGAGCGCTTCTTCAGTGTAGAACTCCAGGATCTTGACCTTCCAGCCAAACGGCATCTCCAGCTCGCTCAACCTGTGGTTCAGGGTTTCAATGATCTCGGTCATCATCCCATCCAGCACGGTTGGATCCGTGGTGGCATCCAGATGATTCTTGGTCCACTGTTCAAAGAGTTTGGCGAATTTTTGGTACTGTACTGGTGAAAACCCTTCCGGGCGCAATAACTCGTAAGTTGCCCCTTTCACCAGTATCTTGACCGGTTTGGCGGTCCCGAACAGCTCGTCCAGGTTTAGGGTGTCAGTGGGGCTCATGGAAGAGCCGCCGCATCCTGCATTACCAGTTTGCCGAACTTTTCAGCCTCAACGGTTGCATCCGGATCCACCAGCGCTTCAAAGGCTGCCTTGATCGTGGCGTTCTTGCCGCCCTTCTCGTGCTTCATTTCGGTGTCATCGTCAAAATAGCACATTGGCACCTGGTACTGTGAGGGATAGTTCCCGTAAGCGGATGTTCCGCGGAACAACAGCGCGAATGTCTTCACAAACCCGCCGCTGTACAGCCCCACCGAGCGTATGCCCGCAACGCCGCTGGCTGCCGGGGTATCCGTAACGGTGTTGCCCAGGTAATCCGCCAAGTTCTCCAGGGTCAATTCTGCCAGTTGAGTCTCGATCGTTAGACCTTCATCAGCACGGGCAGCTTTCACCGCCCCGGTCTCCTGGTCAACGGTCACTTTCTCGATCTTCGAGGACTTTTTCACCGTCACACCTTCTTGCGTGTAACCCAGCGCGCGCCACGCCACCGCTGGTGTAGCATCGATCAGCGGGAAGGTGGTCCCGACAGGGGCAATATACAGATCACCCACACCGGTCAGAATTTCATAAGGTTTTGCATTTGCTACCATTGTTTTCCTATTCTCCCCAATCGGGGCTTTTGTAAAAAGTTACTTGTCATTGCGAGGATGTTCTTCCGAAGCAATCCCCAACATACTTGTCATTGCGAGGATGTTCTTCCGAAGCAATCCCCAACAAACTTAAAATTGATTACAAAACAGCACTTTCCGCGATCTCCGCCTCGAAGAACATCAAAGCGAAGTCCATTGAGATGTCCATATCCATCAGCACGGATGGACCCGAAGCCTGCACCAGGTAATACAGCAGCGCCGTATTGGCTCCCACCACCACGGGTTCCCGGTCAATCGACCTCGAAAGCGTGATCAGTTCACCCAGCACCTGCAGCGCATAGAACGAGTTTTCTGCATAACAGCGCACTTCCAGCCGCACAGCCTGTACCGGCAGGTCGATCTCCGGAGATCCGCCGTCCAGCCTCACCACGATCCCGCGCGTGCCAGCGTCCCAGGTGTCACCGTAACGGGATTTCTCCGCGATCTGAGTCACGCTCAAACCAGCACCTTTCAGGTACTGGATCACGGTTGCCAGGGGATCAATTACCGCTGTGATCGTCATTCCTTCACCTGGTGCCTTGCGATGATGGTGTCAAGTTTTCCCTTCGCTCTTTCCACGCCGTTGGTCAGGTAGTGATATCCGGGGAATTTGCCCCAGCCTTGATGAATTCTCATTGAGTAAACCAGGCCGCTGCCCAGCGCTGCAATGACTCTGTGCCCATCTTTTTTGGGCATAATTTCCCTGCCGCCTCTTTCAGGAGAGGATCCGCTGGGTGCAACGTTGTCCCCGCCAAAGTTGTAATCCGCGTCATCCGCGTGGATCGAGCGCCGTAAGGTTCCGGTTTCCACGCCGTGCCCTTTGCTGAGCTCCTTTTTGGATTCACCCTCGGCTATCAGCGCAAACTCGGCCATGATCTCCTTCGCTTGCTCCTCACAGAGTTGGACCACCTCCTCGCCGCGCCACTTAAGGTCAAAAGTCACGATACACGCTCCAGATCCAGTGACAAATGGCGCAGCACTGGCCCGCGCCGTGCGATCGCATTCTTGATCACAAACGCATCGGTCAAAACCGTGCCATCCTCAAAAGTCACAGATTTCACCCTGTCCCGCTCCTGGATCACCGTGCCGCCGGGCATCAACAGCTTGTAAACCGTCACCGCTGTTCTGCCCGCTCTTTCGGTCAAAATGCGCTCCGTCTTTTCAACCAGGCGGCACATACCCGTGTAGATCAACTCAGGGACCTGGTTCACCGGCGCATTGCCGTGCAGGTCCTCTCCGGAAGTCGGATCACGTTCGATCACACAGGTATGGATCATCTGGCTGTCGAAGCTCATAACCTGAAGGCTCCGATCGTCACACTCGCAACAGCCGAGAAGGTGACTTTGATCGTCCCATCCGGCTGGTTGTAGGTGTCAGGCGGGAAAGGCCCGATGAGCTTGTCACCCGTGGTGGCAGGGATGACCACTGCCAGGTCGCCGATTGCCAGACCGTCCACAGTTCCCGGTGTCTCAATGGTCACCGTGATTGGCGAAGCATCGGCATTCTTGACCCGCAGGAACGTGCGCCCGTCATTGGGCACATAGGATCCATCCGCATTGGCCGCAGCCAGTGCCTGGCTCAACCCGGTTCGAACAATTTGTTGCACAGCTAAGGTAGTCAAACTCATTTAAACCTCCACAAAACATAAATTTTTCAGTTCGCGCTTGATCGCTTTATCCCAATCCGGCGCGTTGAAACTGTATTCACCCGCAACACTCTCGCTGACCATTGCCGTGCGTTCCGCGTGCAGGCGTACCAGTTCAATAGTTGCCTGTTTGCGCTCTTCGCGTTGATCGACTGGTTTGTAAACCACAACGCACACATCCCCAAACGTCTCACCCTCAGGCAGGCGTTCAACCATTCCGCTTTTTCCCCACTCCCGGTAATCGTCCGCGTCCATTACAGAGTCATCCTCCGTGATGGAAACGATGGTCGAGAAAGGCACCTTCATGAAAATATGCTCGCCTTTCCCCTCGACGGTTTCAGTGATGGTTACGGTATTGGCATCCACCTGATAGGCTCCGATCCGGTTTTCGATGATCGTTTCGATGCGGTCGATCAGAGCTTGTAAGTTGGCATCCGATAACCGCGTGGTTACCAGTGCCTGGCATTCGTCAATGGTCAGCAAGGAAGTCATTTATTCGTCCGTATCTTCCTCATCAAGAGGAGGAAAAGGTTCAGGAACCTCTTTATTCTTTCCAGCCTTGACCGATTTATCCTCGGATGGTTTTTGAGCCTTATCTTCGGTCGGTTTCAAGGATTTATCCTCGGAGGGTTTTTGAGCCTTATCTTCGGTCGGTTTCAAGGATTTTTCCACACTGGGCTTGCTCTCCAGCTCGTCGCCAGCAGCGGCGACCAATTCCCATCCGCGCGGATCTCCATCCTCGTACAACTTGCCGTTTTTACCGCGCCAGATCCTTCGATCACATTTCCACATAATTACCTCCTGAGCGTTCTTTGCGAATCCTGCATGCCCGCGTTAGCGGACATGCAAGGATTCATTAATTGACTAAGTCCCGATCGCGATCCAGTTCACCTTGATGCCAGCGAACCCGGTTGCAGCGATTGGCGTGGTAAGGGTGGCATCCGTCGGCTGCCAGCCCTTCACGTACACAGATCCGGCTGCAGGAGCTCCAGCTTGATTGCCGATGGACGTTGTTACCCGGTCAAAGGTTAAGATTGGATCGCTTTCCATCGCTGCCACCACTGAAACAACAGTTGCCAGTCCAGTGACCACAGTTTCAGATGCCGAAAGCATCGTGTGCACACCGCGCGCGACCTTGTACCCGGCGGCGACGCCGCTGATCAACGCGTTCACGATCGTAGGCGTCAAAGTGATCCCAGCCAGGATTTTTGTCCAGGTTGGAGCTTCCGCCGTGCCCATGTTCACATAAAGGATTTTGTTGGTGGTATCCAACAACAATGCACCTGGCAGCGCGCCCAGGGCTGTGGCCTCAACACCTGCCACAGATTCGGCTACAACCATCGTCACCGCAGCTAATCCAGCATCGAGCAGTGCACTGTTAACCACAGTGATCAGCGCCTGCGCACGTTTCGCAACATTCGCACCGCTGAAGACCACCGTGTACACGCCGGCGCCCAGCGCTACAGCCACACCCCCCGCACCAATGGACGGGAGGGCGTTCAATGCAGTTTGCAGGTTTGCCGCCGAAATGTCCCACGCCAGCACCGCAGTCGTGTATCCCTCAAATTTCAGATACCAGGTGCCGCTTGCTGGAGCTGCATCCGGCGTGATCGTCTGTTCCTCGTTCGTTCCTGCAACTGGCGCGCCTGCGTTCTGATAAATTGCCAACGCACCTTCAATTTGACCCATATAACACCTCCGAACGATCTTTGTGAGTCCTGCTCACGCCCTTTTGGACGTGAGCATGGATTCATTGATTGATTTATTCCGGCCTAGATCCCGGTCACCGTGCAGATACCTTTCGGGCGGTAAACCACGAACGCCACCCGCTTGGTTGCCCGGATCGCCAGCTGACCCTTGATGAAATAGTCACTGTGCGAATTCGAGATCTGGATGCTGATCTGTTTCTTGGTGAAGACCTGCATGGCCGCATCGAACGCTGCCACGATCGCGGAATTCTCGGTCATGCTTGTGGATTGAACCACCGGCAAACCCCAGATCCGTTCCGGACCGGCTTCAGCCGGGCTGCCCCAGATGTAAATGCCGTCCACTGTGCGCAGTAAGCGCACTGCCTGCCAGTCGTTCGGGTGCATCACGATCCCGCTCGCTGCCAGCCAGGCGTTGACACGAACCAGCGTCATAGCCTTGTAAATCGCGTCGGGAACAGGATCAGCGCCCTTGGCTTGGGTCTGGATGCCAACCACGTTCAGTATACCGCGCAGGTTCGGAGCGTTTCCATCGCCGCCGATCAACTGGGTTTCTTCGCGCATCCGGATGAAATAATTCAAGCGGTTGTCGATGACCGACTGCATCATCGGTGCATCTTCCAGCGCGATCTCGGTGACCGGCAGGAAGGTGCGGATATCGCGCACTGAGCTGGATTTCTCGGTGAAAGCCAGTGTCGATTCAGGTGCATCGCTCTTTTCCGATGTTTCGGCTGCCGCGTTGGTGCTGGTTGTTTCTTCCATGTACACAACCGCGTTTTGGTCGGTCTGTCCGCCCGGGATCAGGTCAACCACCATCGGTCGCTCAGCGGCAAAATCCACGATCTTGCCCATGCGCACAGCCTGGGGGGCATAACCGGTTGCGGAATCGAACACGGCTTTGCGCTCGCCAAGACCCTTGGCTTCAAGCTCAGACACAGGTCCGTTGCCGGATCCCTTGACGTATTCGGTGAACGCCTTGCTTTCAACAACGCGCTGACCGAAGGATTTTTCTTCCTCCTGCTCACTAGAAAGTTTCCCGTCCTTGCTCCGTTGCCAGTCCATGCCTTTGACTTGTTCGCCGGATTCGATCTCGCGGCGGTTTTTCTCGTCCATGGCTGCCAGGGATTTCAGCTCATCGACTTCCTTGCCCAGATCAGCCAGCTCAAGGTTGCGGGCTTTCAGATCGGCGGCAACAGTCGCGTCCATATCCATATTTGGATATTTGACGAAGATTTCGTGCATTTCCTTTTGCTTTAGTTCCAGTACACCTTGCTTTTCTTGCAGTTTAGTAGGCATTTCAGTTACCCTCTCCCACGCCGTTCTGGCGCGCTTCGAATGCTATGAATTTATTGAATTCCAATTGCGCCGCAGCCTTGGATTCATCCCCATCAATAATGGATTCCTCCAGCGCGTCCGCTCCAGTACGGAGATCTGTTGCCAGTTTCTTGATCTCCTCAACACGTTCTTCACTGATCTCACGGCCTTGCTCTTTCCGCAGCCCCTTGAGTGAGCGCACGCGCTCCCCCAGCGAGTCCACAGCTTCGACCACAGCCTTTACTTGAGTCTCAAGGGATTGTCGCCCCTTGAGCATCAGCGTCCTCGTTCCAATACCGGCACCTTTCAGCACCGGAGAAACTTCGTAAACTTCCGTCTCGATCAAGTGGCGGATCCTGCGCTCTTCCTGATCTTCCCAGGAAGCCTTGACCGTGTGGAATCCCCAACTCCATTCCTGCAGGTTCCCCATCGCCTTGACGGTCTTGTAAGCCTCTTGACCGTCAATGGTTTCCATGAAGAAGGATCCATTGAAAACAGCCTCAGTCTGGGAGACTTCGATGAAACCTTTTCCAACAGGTCGCGTCCAGTCATGGCTCCACACAACAGCCACTTCCTGCCCGTTCTTGAACGCGCTCGGCTCAACAATGTCATAATCTTTGTCGATCACCCCAAAGGTTGCGATCGACGCGCTCAACTTGCCGGTTTCATCCACTTTGAACTGGATGCTCTTTGACTCGTATTCTGGATTTTCCTTAATTTTTGGCATACTTAGCTCCTGTCTGGCGTTACATCTTCAAATATGGGATAGTGGCTCCTGGTGCAATTCGGGTGTTCCAATAGATTTGAATCAAGATATTCAATGGCCCACACCTGGCCGTTGGCGATCTTGCACTCATCGTCATCATCGTCATCGCCGTTATCCAGGATCCCAACAATCTTCACGCCGTTGGCTTTGTATCTTTCCGAAGCCACTGAATTTTGCGCATTCCCCAGTTCCGTCCTGGCAATCGTGGTTGACCGGTTCTGGTAAGTCTCTTTCACAATGGATTGAAGTCCTGCCTGGTTTTCGTCGCCCTTCACCAGTTGCTGGATAGACCATCCGTTCTCATTGCCGTATTTCAAAGCCTCTTGCAAAGCGCTGCGGGTGGTCGCCGTGATGTCTTTGATGTCCCCGCCCGCCTTTGAGAGCATCGCCGTCACCGCCGGATCGGTTAACTCAAAATCAACCGTCACACCCAAAGAAAGATTCATCGTTTCCCAGCTCGCCTGGGCAATTGCCACAAACCACCGCTTAAGCAGTTTCCCCAAATCCTCTTCATCCTTCGGAGTCAGCAGATCATCCACACCAGGCAGGTCGTCTTTGCGCTCTGCCATCCCTTGCAATGATTTCCCCGCCCGGCTGACCACCCGGTCAGACAAGCTCGAGAAATACGCATCCATATCCTTGGCCATGTTCGGCCACATCGACCTGCGGATCCGCTGCAGTGCCCGGCCGTACACAGATCCTTTAGCTTTGATCTCTTTTAGTTCTTCCTCTTTTGTGCCTTTCGTGCTTTTCGTGGTTAATGATTTAATGGGTTCCGTTGTAGGGGCAACCGGCGGTTGCCCTTGCTCTCCCGGCTTTTCCCAGGAGTACAGCATGCTCGTCTTATAAACTTCATCCTCGGGTTTTACTTTCAACCCAACGGAACGCTTGAACTCCGCTCGCGTGATCACACCCTTATCCACTGCGTTGAGCAGCCTTGTCCACATCTCGTTCACGTTCTCGGCCAGCGCTTTTACCTGGTCCAGGTTGAACCGCAGCTGATACCCCCCGCCGAATTCATCCGATAAAGCCATGGTCATTTCCGAAGAGAAAGCCCGCCACAGCGCCACTAAGGTGGTCTCGGTAAAGCTTTTTCTGGCCATGCCGTCGCCGTAATCGCTCCGCTTCAATCCCACGTACAGCCCCGCGATTGTCGCAGGTACGCCGAATGCCGCGCAGATCCGGCTCTCCGGAATGTTTTTCAAATTGGATAGATCCAGCTCCTGCATATTCATGCCCAGCTTCTGGATCGTCATTCCCGCCTGCATAAAACCTGGTACTCCTCGGTTTTCTCCACCGTAACGCTTTATCCATTGTTTTTGCAGGCGCTTGACCGTCGCATCATCCAGTTCATCACCATCAGGTAATGTGACGGCAAATGGCGGGATGGCATTGTTTTTGAACATCGCGTACGTATACCGCGAGGACTCTGTATCGCTGGTTACATCCCGGCTCGCGAATTCGATTGCCCCGATGCCCTTCCACGGTTGTTCCGGATCGATCATCCACTTCCACTGGAACACATCTTTTTTTGACAGCGGTATTTTTCGTCCATCACCAACATCGAATAAATAACCGGATACCAGTCCCTCTTTACTGTTATGCCCTGGCACTATCGAGACCTGTCCGTCATGCCACGGCCACAAGCGCACCACTCGACCTGCCTGGTTGCGTTCCTTCCAGATGTACACGTTCCCGCCGCAGGGAGCGTACGTGATTACAAATTGCATGAACTCGGCTTCCCCCATATCCGGGTTTGGCTGCCTGATTAACTTTTGCAGCGCATCTGTCGACCCTGCAGGTTGTTCCCCGTCTGCGGTGTCCTTGTACGCAATCAGTTGTGGTTCAGGGAATGACATTGCCAGCGCTCTTACGCAGGCAGAAACCGCCGAGCTGGCCTTGTAACCCTGCCGGATCAGCGTCCAGAAGTCCGTATCCATCCAGCTTGTTTTGATAAAATCTTGGATGAAAGAAATAGCCTGTCCGGCTTTGATTACACTGCTGGCAGCCCAGGATTTGATTTGATCGAATAATTTCACCAGATTTTAGCCTCCAGGTGTTTCTTCTTTGCGAGTTCCGCGATCATATAAGGTCCACCGCTCGCAGAGTCCACAATATCGTCGTGCTGGCTGTAAGGAAATTCCATCAATTGCCTCTTTACATCCAGATGATTTGACCCCTTTACCAACTTGAAATGCCCTTCTTTCGCCCGGAGACTCAGGTTAGTTGCCCGGTCCATCTTCGATCCTTCCGGAACCGGGAAAGTGATCATTTTGACCATTGCCAATTCAGGATCATTCCAAAAATTTTGGAATGCCAGGGTCTGAAAAGCCACATCTTCAATCCCCCATGTAACTTTTTTGTTGTCTGGCAGTAGCATATTCATCTTCAACAGCTTCAAGAACTTATTCAATTCACGCACGCGCAGCAGATCACGCCCAACAATATCCCCGTCAGGAGTCAATGTCTCGATCAGCGACGCATTGAAATCACTTCTCTTGTTACGGCCTAGCGCCACATCGATGTAACTGACCCACTCCCAATTCCAATCAACTTCGTTGCGATCAATTTCAAGGATGTCCTTGTCGTCAAACAATCCACCGGTAAAGGGTCTTGGCAACTGTTGATAGACGCTCGCAAACGTATAAGGGCTTTTTGCCTCAACAGTCGTTTTGACTTTCTCAATATATTTCTGGCTATAACGCCACGGCCATAACACCTGGCCTGGTGTGCGTTTCAACGGATCCCCTTCCGACTTCAAAGGCAGATACACCCCCTGAGAAAGATTCCTTTTATACTCTTCCTCAGTTTCCGGATATTGGTCTTCTTCAAGTGCCATCGCCGGGAGGTAGATAACCTTCCATTGGTCAATATTTGGATCCTCGTTCGCCATCCTTTGCAATATTTGTCCGATTAGGTCGTTAGGATCCCACCGTGTGTGGTCGATAATGCACGCCCCACCTTCGCTCAAACGGGGAATTGCCACAGAGTCAAACCAGTTTTCCAATTTTTTCTGATGGATCTCTGACCGACCCTCATCGATATCTTGAGTTGGATCATCAACGATCAATAGATCCAGTGGATTGCCCGATAGACCACCGCTGATACCCCGACTCAAGCAGCCACCTTCAAATGGAGCTTTCAATTGCCAATCACTCTTGGATGCGGAGTCATCAGATAGCATCACTGGTTCGTCGTTAGTGGAATATGTGCCGAATAAGTTCCGAAAAGCCTCACTCTGCACATAATCCCTTACCGCAGCCGAGTGTTTGTCCGCCAGATTCGCGCCATAAGACACAATACCCACATGTGTATTTGGATTCCGGCCTATCACCCAACTTGGGAAGATCCTCGCGATATCGGTCGATTTCCCATGCTGGGGTGGTAATTCAACGATCAGCCTGCCATTCCCTTGTTTTCCCCCGGTGCTAATGTATAGCTCGATCTGTTCGAGTTCGAAAGCTAAGACGGCATGGTGTCGGCCATCCTTAAATTTTGGATTGATATAATGTCGGTAATATTTGTAACGGGTTTTCGCTAATTCACGAAAATCCCGTTCTTCCTTGGCTTGTTCAGGAGTCAATTCCTTGTTCCTATAAGGAAGAGTGCCCATCATCGCCCTCCTCCTCGTTGTTCAGCCCAAGCTTCTTGTCCAGCGCTGCAGCAGCCCTGTCAAGCTCCTCAGCCGTATAATCCCTGGCATTGGTCTTTGGGCGCTCAATATCTACCCTCTGATGCGGCACATAATCCGTGGTCATCACAAAAAATGTCTTGCGATCTTGAGCGTTATGAAAACTCGGATCTGCAGCACTCTCAGCCAGCGCTTCAAAAGCATCCCGCCGGTGATCCATCAGCGGCGCCGCCTGCATCAGTCCGATCGTTTCATCGATCGCCGGATTCTTGCGTCTCCACGTGGAGATCTGCCGATCAGAAGTCAATCCCAAAATGGTGGTCGAAAGCTCTTCCTGCGTGCGTGGATAGCGTCCTGCCTTCGGGGAACTTGCCCACGCAATATAAGCTGCCACCCGCCACGGCCAGCCGTAATCCTGCAGGCGGTAATATTCATCCGCCCAACCGATAACGTTCTTAACATCAACACGGCTTCCGCCCAAATCTGCACGCAGCACATCAAACTCGACCCGTGCTTTTTCAAGCGTGGTCTGATACTTGATCAAGCGCTCTTTGAGTGCCAGGCGTGCCGTTTCGCTCCTGCGTGCGGCTTCTTCCGGAGAAATAGCAATATCGCCATCGACCTCTTCAAGATCAAGGTCAAGCGCCAGTTGGCTCAGGTTTTCTCCGGATAGTTTTTTGGGATTGATCGCCATTTCCTAACCTTTCAGAATTCCCGGATCTGGTTTTTCGTCACTTTTTTTTGCTTCTTCCCAGGGCACCCAGTCATCAGGGCTCCAGCATGGGTCATGTCCCAGATCCACCACCTGTTTGACCAATACCTGGATGCCTCCCATCAAATACATGATTCGCTTGGCATACTTGCTCAGCATTTGCTGCAGATTGTCAATCCTTCGATTGGTTTCGGTTTGATAATCCTCGAGGAGTTTTTTGTACTGATCGATAACATCGCCGCTGGATTCAACCAGGCTGCCAGCTGCACCAGATGGGATCTCTTGCCTCGTTTTGGCATCAAGATTATTTGCCTGGGATTCAATGTTCTTTGCCTCAGCCTTAGCCTTATGCCTGTTTACCAGAACGGTGATCAAACCGCTGAGTCCTCCTATCGCTAGGAGGACTTCGGCGATCACTTTTACGATAGCTGCGGTGGATTCATTCATGAGGTCAATCCACAGCGTCGCGGTTTACCTTCGCAAGTCTCACATCCATTGGCGGCGAGCTGACCTTATATGTCAGTTGGTTACCGCCTGCAGCCAGGAATACATAGACCAGCAAAGTCTTCAAGCCAACCTGGTTGCATACCACGCCTTCTATAGGAAGCCATTTGGTACAGGTCCCCAGGAAGATAAACACAGCCAGGAGAACCACCAGGACAAGGTTGACATAGAGTTTATGCTCAGAGGGAAGCCCCGCGAATTGTGCACGCAATCCGGGGATAAACATGAACATGGCCGAAAGGATGGCTGCCGAAAGAGTGATCAGCACCTCTGAGTCCATTTTCCAGCCAGGCGGCAAGAGTTCATTGATTGCCAGTAATGCGAATAACGCAATCACCAGCAATACCAGGCCAATAACGAACCATTTCAAGAAACTTTTCATACTTACTCCTTTCTGACTGTCATTGCGAGGACGCTCTTCCGAAGCAATCCCCAATTGGTTTTTCCGGTTGAGTGGTTAAAACAGAAAAGCGCCCTCCTTAGGCAAAAAGCCTAAGGAAGGCGCTCGTCTCTTCCGGTGGTCAGATAAGAAACCTCCGACCTGCTCTTATATTATAGCACGTTAATTCTACCTTTTCAATAGTGAATTTCGCCAATGTGCCCAGAATCTTATCGTTCCTAATCTTGCCAATGTGTAAGCCATGTCATCATCCCATTTACCTGATAGCGGATTTGGCTTTGGTTTCCTGAAAATCGCGACCTTACCCGATTGAGAAACAAGAAATATACCAGCTCGTTCTGGTACTAACTCCACACACCGTGCCAGTTTTTCTGGCATTGCAAACCACAGCCAGCGAATAGCTATAGAGTTGTGATTGTGGGGTTTTTGTCCGTCCCTTTTGAGATCAGCCCTTGATATCTTTATCTCAATCTCGGATGCGTATCGGCTTCTATGATTCAGTGCGCATAAATCCAATTCGTAAGGGAACATTCCCCACGAAACATTAGGGACAATCACATAATTTCTACTGCCAAAATGCAATGATATTGCATACTCAATTCCATAGGTTTTTTCATAATCTATGCTCATTCCTTCACCCCATACTGTTCCAATAATTGCCGGTGTGCTTCCTTCACCTCATTCCTTTTATCCACAAGGACCGCATCCGTGATCCCATCATAATAGTCTTTCTTCCTGCCTAATTCGTCCTGGATGAACTGATCAGCAAATAACGGATACTTCTCTTCCATTCTTCGCGCCAGCCTCTTCTGCCTGATGGACTTCAGCACCTCCCGGCTCATTTCCCTTGGGAACTCCGTGATCGCCCGTACCGAATGACTGTACCCATCCCCTGGCTTCCACACCTCCTCTATCTCCATTGGGCATTGCCTGCACCCTTCCACGTTTGCCGGGACGAACACTTCTACCAGCACCTGCTTTCCATCAGGAGGATTAGTATATGGGCTGTGCCATTCTAACCTGTGAAGAAAACCCAAAACTTTTGTCATGTCTGAGCGTTCTCTGCCGAAGCAATCTCCAACTTCTTTTCAACCGGTTTATACCTCGCCATCAACCGCTCATACGCCGCCTGGTTCGGTGCCCAGGTACGCATCTTCTCGCAAATATCACAACGGATATCGATCGCGCTCTCGATCACCGCGATAATATCCACTTGCGCCGGATCCTGCGTTTCGGTATCAATTGCATGCCTGTACAGCATCAACCGGCTTGAATGCTTTCCTGTTTGCTGCACGATCCCCAGCCCATGCCCTTGCGAACATCGCCATACCTGAATGTTCTCAGCCATTTTGGCCACTCTCTTTCTCGGTTTTCTCCTTAAGCCAAAGATAAAACCCTACCTGGCTATCACCCAAAGGAGCGCCTTCCGCCAGGTACACCTCATAAAGCTGTTTGTTGATTTTTTTGACAACCTCCATTACTTCGGTTAAGAGAGCTTCCGCACACAGTGAAACCTTCACGATTGCACTTGTCACTTCCACGGTGATCGCGCCAAGCGTTGTGGCTAATTTCTTGATATCTTCCTCAGGAATTTCCTGATTGATGTGCAGCTTACTTTCACCCATTGACGCCTACTTTCCGGCAAACATATTTGCCATCCCTGAATTCGATCTCAGCCTCGATCAGCTCGATCCCCACGCACACATATCTTTCGGGAACCCAGCCCGCCATCCTCAACGTAACTGGTTTCGTGGGAGGATCATTCGAGAACCCTTCGATCTCGTAAGACTCCGGCGCGTCCTTTGGCAGCTCACTCACCCAGCACCTCGTCGGATACTCACCCGTCCGCAGCTTGTACAGGCTGGCCGCCATTTCGATTGCCTCGCTCATGCGTTCTTTAGGCGCGATCCACCACAGCACACCATATCTCAGGGGGCACCCTTGAAATTCCACCATCTCCCTGGCGTTCCAGGTGATCAGCTCATGGTGCATGTTCAAACCCTCTTCGAACCGGCGGTAGATCACCACCGATTGCCTGGCTTCACCCGGAACCAGCTCAAACCACGGGTATACATTCACCGCACGCCCGTACCGGATGATATCCAGCGTCCGCAGTCCCAGCCGCGAGATCGAATTCTCAACCAGCGTCTCTTCCTGATTCTCTGTCATTGCGAGGCGCTCACTGCCGAAGCAATCTCCAACAAACTGATAGGCGTACGGCCGTACGCCCGCTCTTGATTTAGAACCATTGGCCAACCCACAATGACCAGATCCTTCAGATACCACCAGCCCGTCTTTCCATCCGGCCACTCGACCAACCCCAGCCGATTATCGCAATCGATCCTGATCAGCTTCCCATCGTGCAGCCGCGGACGGTCAACGCAGTCCACCACATCCCCAGGATTGAAATTCTCTTTCGGCCGCATATCCTCCAGCTTCAAGTTGGTGAGGAAGAAAGAGCTCGGAACAAAGTAAGTATGCTTGCCCATTACTCACCTCCAATGTTCACAATCCGGTAAACCTTTCCGGAATTATCAACCACGGCTATTTCATCATCCGACATATCCTCATTCGTTTTTACAGGTATGCCAAACAAGGTTTCGTCAGTAACGTGAAATTGTGTATTCTGGACAGTACGTAAAGGAACGGTCCGCCTGATCTTATTCTTGAGTGCAGAACTCATGACAAGCTTATAGGGATTGAACAATGCAAAGAGATCCCGTTGTAAATTTCCAAACCCGCTTAGCTTCTCTTCCTCACAGGTGATAACTGGTTTGATTACGATATCTTCTTCCAGCCATTCGCCCTGTTTTACAAAATAAAAAATCACTGATCTACCGTCAGGATTTTGGGGTATTGCCCCTTGCACCATTGAGAGTCCTTTTGGAAGTCCAAGATTTACCCGGTAACCTCTCTTTGTCCCTGTAGTAAAGAAATCCATGAATAATTCAGCGGCAATTTCGATAATGTAATACCCTCTCATCATTCACCTCCAGAAACCGTGTTAGTTGGATCTTCGTGCCCAAAGCATCCTTTTCCGGAATAATCAAAGTTGTCACAAGTCCCGAGAGGAATAACCTTGTGCCCCTCTGATAATTCTTTCCGTAATTCAGCCCTGGCTTCTTTGCAGGTAAGGACTCTTCCGTTATCGTCTTCAAAAACATTTTTCCAATCCCGCTGGAAGTCTTGAGAAGACATACACAACAGGTGTTCGACATTCACCCTCATGTGAAAAGACCGGCTCATATTCATCTCCTTGTACTCTTTATGGTTATCATCCAACGACCTGCCTTATTAGTCATTCTGTTGCCCCTTACGGTATCCCCGTGTTTTCATTGACGGTATCCCCGTGTCACTTTGCGCAGGTATCCCCGCAAAACACACACCGCCACCCGAGGGTATCCACACACGCGGGATTTTCATTATTCCGGCAACTCGATCACATACTCGAATTTCGGATTCTTTCCTGCAGGCACCCGGTACCTCCGGACATCAATTTGATAGCCGTTCTTTTCTGCCTGAAGAAACATCCAGATGGCCAGCTTCGCAATCTGGCTTGCCGAGGTACCATACTCCGCCGCCACTTTCTTGACCTCCTCGATCATCTCTTCCGGGAGGTCATACAGAGCGCGCTGCCCTTTGCGAGCTTCACCCTTCGCCTTTTCGCGCAGACGCCGCTTGCGTTCCTCGCGAGGAAGAGATCTCTCTCCCTGCCGCTTGCTCCCGCTCCCCAGCGCTGCCTGCACTGCCGGATCGAGACTTCCATCCAAAAAACCTTCATTGTTTTTGTTCATTAGATTCTCAATTCTCAGCACTTATATGATTTTCAAAAGCTTTTCCAAACACTCCGCATACCCCACCAGCGCCCGCGGATGCCCTTCCAGCTCCCACAGCGTCTTCCCGACCCGGTTTGCCACCCTGCAGTTCGTATCCTGCGCCACCGGTGGCCACACAAATGATCCGTACGTCGCAGCCAGATTCTCAAGCTGCGCCTGGCTCTCATTCGTCACCTTGTCATAAAACGTCGGGATGATCCCTGCTAGCTTGCACCTTGACCGCGTTGCCCGCTGCACCGAATCCAGCGATCGCAGCATCTCGATCACACCCTTGATCGCGAATTGATCCAGCTTCGTTGGAATGATCAGCAGATCCGCAGCCACCAGTGCCGCCGTGTGCAGAATATCCACGCTTGGCGGGCAGTCCAGGATCACCAGGTCAAACGCATATCCCTGCAGCGCATTGCTGATGACCATTTCCCTGAAATCCATCCCGGAAACAGCCACCTTCAACTGCGCCGTGGTCTTATTGGACCGGATCACGCTCATTCGTTCTCTTCCGGTGGCAGGCACAGCCACTTTACCGATGGATGCGCCATTGATCAACCAGGAATACAGCTCCGAACCATCATCCATACCCAGGGCATCCGCCACATTCCCCTGCGTATCCAGGTCCACCACCAGCACGCTCATCCCCCTGATCGCCGCCCCATGTGCCAGGTTCACCGCCGTAGTGGTCTTCCCCACCCCGCCTTTTTGATTTGCCACTGTGATAATGGTCATCTTTCCTCCTTGTACCATGATGTTCATTGCTCGCTCCCTTGTGGGATTTCTTTTACGATGTACCTTGCCATATCAACGGCAGGGCAATCGCGACACATACTGGCGCTAGATGATGCGTATAAATTACACGCCTTACAGGTTTTTTCGCCGACATCCAAAAGAAAAATCCAACTATCTGGCAATTCACTGTTCTTGATCAGGTTAGTAAGGCTTGTGTGAAGCGCGTTTTTTGGATCGGATTGAGTTTCGTCAAGCAATTTTTCTAGTCGTGGTTTAACGTTAACAATGTCTTCGCGGCGCAATAATTTTTTACATATTACTTCTGCATCGTGCTGTGTAGCGCCCATTTCGGCAAGTTTATTGGCTGCTTTTATACGTACCGAACTTGGCAATTTCTTAAGCGCATAATATACGCGCATATCCAAGTTCAGTTTGTGTTTGGCATATAAATCTTGTATCTCTGGTTCGAACTTCAAAAGGAATAATCTGTTCTCAATTACAGTCCTTCCTTTACCAGCTATGTTTGCAATTTCTTGATGGCTAAAACCCTGGGCATTAAGTTTCGAATATGCGATTGCTTCGTCAATAGGGGAAAGGTCTTCCCTTTGTACATTCGCAATCAAAGACAATAACAGTTTTGATTTTTCCTCTATACCATTTGCTGGTATGATGTGGGCCGGGACAATATCAATTCCTGCCAGAATACTTGCGCGCAGCCTTCTTTCGCCATCCACAAGATGATAAATTTCTTTGCCCTCTCTGGCATAGGGACCAATTACTACGATAGGATTCAATACACCGTACTTTCGAATTGATTCAGAAAGGCTATCCAAACTCGTTCGATCAAAAGATTTGCGGCTTTGATTGGAGTTTCTCTCAATTCGATTTACTGGTATCTCCGCAAAGCTCTTGCCTAGGTTTATCCTCCAGCAGAAACCAACCTCTTTCATCAAAAGCCTCCATTCAAGATTTGATTCCCTTGGTGAACTTCAGTGCACTTAGCCATTTTCAAAGTACACTGGCCAGTCGTTTTAAGTAGAAAACCGTAGAGATTGCAGGGCAAAAATTGCCCTCGGAAATCATATAATTCACTGATATACATAAATACATAACTTTTAACTACTTTTATTAAGTTATTTAGCATTCTTGTTCTATAAAAGGATGATTTTCCGGACCCAAAATTGGCAAAAAACACCCGGTGTACTTTGGTGTACATTGTGAACATAGGTTGGTGAACAATCTTTGCATTGCATTTCTCCCGATTTTTAAAACTGCAAAACAAAGTAGCAGCCCCGGAGTAAGTACACAAAGTACACTGAAGTACACTGAAATCGGAATTCACTGCGGGATCTCCAGCTGCATATCCTTTGGTTTGCCGGGCAGCGGCCCAAAATCAACCGGGTCAATGCCATATTGCCGCGCAAGCTCGAAAATGCGGTCTTGGTCGTAATAGAACGCGATGCCATCGTGAGACCGTTTTGCTGATTTCATTTGCATATCTTCCCGTATGATCCGGCCAATTTTATGAGGGTACAGATGGTTTCTGTCCGGTTTTTGATCCTCGTCTGTTGTTGGTTTATCTTCATCCACTGAGTACATGGAATCGATAATTTCATTCGCAATTTTTGTAGCGTCCCCAACTAATATCTTTTCTTTTCCGTCTGAATCTTTCTTTACCATCCGTTTATTTAGATCAGGGTATTGGTATATTTTCAGAATGGCTTCGATGATCCTGGCAATAATGGTTTGATTCCTGGTCTGCGCCATCTCGAGATAATATTCACGCATGAATCCTTTGATTTCACTCCGCAGTGATTCATCATCCTGAGCAACCATCATCAATGCGCCGGTAATTTGGTTCAACCTGGCAGAAATATCCAGCTCGTAATAACTCTTGTCGATCCTGATCTCCGGCTGCCAATGATGCAGGCGCCAATGCACCATCATGTTCCTGATGTTCAACGCCCGTTGATGTGTTTCTTCGGTGACTTCCAGGTCGATATTACGCGCGATCAATTCTCGCATTCCCCTCTCTTGAATTTTGAAGGTGATAGCCCTGTTCCCAACGGCGTCATCCTTGAAATCTTTCCTCATGCCGATCATCTTCGGGCAGTACGTCGGGTACATCCGGCTTTTGTATGTCTTTTTCCCGTTCTCGTCGATCACTTCTTCAGATCTCCAGATGGGATGCCCCTTCATGGAGCCAAAATTCAGGAACTTGACAATTTCATTCGATGCGTCGCTTTTTTCAATATCCCCCTCGTCAAAAAGAACCGTTGGATGAAACAGATCTACGCTTCTAAACAAGGTGGATACCGTATCGGCACCACCAGCCATCAGCATACGGTAAGACACCAGTCCAACCCGGTAAAGCAATTCAGATTTACCAGCTCCGGAAGCTCCCATGGCTCTTAAGTAAGGCAATGCGTTAAAACAGTCATAAAGCCAGGTCACTAACACCCAATAGCTGATGATTTTACCCATCAGCTCATTTGAGAGGATATAAACACTGTTGATATAGTTTTCGATATACCCGGCCAGCTCTCCAGCCGTTTTCAGATCCCCGACTTCGCTTGGGAAAAAAATACCCCGCTCTCTGAATGTTTCTTCCGGAGGATACGGCCTATATTTGATTCCATCGATTGTGACCGAATCCCCGCCGTGGACCTTCCCGCTGAGATCTCGCCAGGCTAATTTTGACTGATGTTTTGGTCGATCATAGAGATATTCCAGGAGATATCCACCGATTAGTCCCCCGAGGGTGAATTGCACGACGTCGCCTTCGTTGTCTTTTTTCTTGGCCTGGTCCAGAATGGTTTTCACCATCCGGGTGAGCTCCCGTTGATCCAACTGGAGATACTTTGCCAATGTTTTCTGGTATTGCGCCCGTTCAACCTCTTTCATAACCGCTATCGTATTCAATGCCTGGCGGATGGCTTCATCCCTGCCCGCGCCTTCTTGTTTTCCAGCCCATTTTGAGATCTCCTCAACAAAGGTCGGACTGGTATTCAAATTTACATTCACTTCTTTGAGAAGAACTTCCGGAGAGATCTCTTTTTGGTTGGCCGCTCGTAAAAGATCGTTTGCATCCTTAATATCGCGATCGTTCCCGTCCGCATCCTTCATGGAGGTGATTCCAGCCACCCCGCGCCACCTGACAATACGCGTCATTGGACCCAGCAGTTTGGCAACTTTTAGCGCATTTAATGTTCCAGGAGCATCTTGTGCCAGGTCGAACCGGCTCGTTTTGTCCAGGTCAAATGTCAGCGACCCAGCTTTATCAGCATCCAGCCCAAGGAAAAACACATTTTCACGCCCTTGTTTTGCTGCACCAATTTTTCTTAATAATTGATCATTGGCTGCAACCCCATTTAAGGCGGATCCAGGTATATCCCATTGGTCCAGCGTGATAGCATCAGCCGGGCCTTCAACCACTACACAAATATCTTCTTCAGGTGACCATTTAGAATTTAGGAAGATTCGCTTTTCACCTACCAGCACGGATGGTGGGTTATATTTTGCGGGCAAATTATCTTCAACGATCCCCCGTAAGTTGAAATAGACTGTTCGAGCACCTTCAAGGAATGGATATACAATTCGATTCCATCCCACCACTCCGTGGATGTAGCCTTTCTCGATCCATCCATCGAGTGTCTTTTGGTGATCCGGGTTTTCTTGTAGGTTATGGTCCCTGATCCATTGCGGAACATCCTTGGACAATCCCAGCACAGACACAGCAGCAGGGGACCGCGAATCGATTCCAAGTTTACCCATCGCGCCCTGGATCTCTTTGCGTAATTTTTCCGTGTTTTCGCGCGCCCCCGTGTACCCAATTCTATTTCTGACAATGGTTTCATCAGTCCACCCGCGCACTCGACGGCAATAGTCCATAGCAGTAGGATCCGCCAATAATAGTTTGTGAAATACATCACAGGCCACTTCAAGGACATCTTCCCGTTCCCTCGCAGCATAACGGACCGCAGGATCCTCATTTTTCCAATTCGGGGCGGGCAACCCGGCTCTTGTGCATAAAAACTCCATCGCAGAAGCGAAGTCACAACCCATGCGCTTCATGACCCAGTTAATAACATCCCCGTGCTCGTCGCCATTAGAAAACCACCAGTACCGTTGATTATGGATATCGATCTTCAGCCCATGTTGTTCACTGGTCATAACGTTTCTTCCGTGCCCAATAATCGTATACCCGCCAAACTTAGGATCAGCGATCACATCCTCAATTCTGTTCACCTGTTTTACTTGATCAATTAAATCTTTTATGCTTAGCGTCAATGTGTTACCTCCGGGCTAACCTATTTGAAATTGCTCACAAAATTTGTTGCAGGGGGTGCGGGTGTCTGCAAAAAAGGGTTTCTGTGCTCCATTTTCGGGTATACCCCTGCGGTCCTGCGTGTTATGCGACATGAATTTGCTGTGATAATTGCCCAAATACCCGCTCAAATCGCCTTGATCCTGGCTGTTTGTGTCGCATAATCTGTTGTTATGCGACATTTACTTGGTCGACCCAGCCCATACTTTTTGATCACCCACCCAAACCCTAGAAAAGAAGATGAATTTGGGAACTTAGAGATTTTTATTACTACTGCTTATCTCACTGACCGCGCGCGCGTGGACATGGGTATCTTGGCATTGACCCTCGTACCCGTGTACCCCGGCGCCCCGCTGATGGTTGAGTTGATCCACATCGATGCTCTCGGCATACGCGTACAGAGCTACCAACCCATGCAGCCACAGCTTACGCTTGGCAGGCGTCATGTCGACATACTCAACCACCAGGTGATTACCGTTGGCCATGGACTACGAAAGGACTCCGGCTTTCTTCAATTCTTCCTGGACAATGTGGCGCACGCCATTGACCAGTACCAGGTCAGGCAGTGGCTCAGAGCCATCAACCGGCTCATACTGAGGTTCCTTGGCCGCCATGGCTTCCCGCTCTTCATACTCTTTCTGCATGCGCTCATGCTCAGCTTCTATCTTCCCAAGTGCGATGGTTTGTTCAACAGCAAAGGCGAGCGCACGCTCCAGGGCATGATCCCCTGTGAAGCTTCGATCAGTTTCTTTGCTCATGCCAACAAAGACCGGTTCCGCATAGGGAACTATGAACTCATTCGGCAAACCATCGTCCCCAAAGTGAACCGTTATCGGGACCATCGACTTGATCTTGATCTGCCATTGGTAGTAATTGGACACGCTGCCAGGGAAATACTCATTCCCATCCGAGACCCCGGCCGGAGCGATGAGATACTTGGCAATCTCAACAGGAAGGGCGCACTTGGCCGCGTTATAAAGCCCTTTCCACTGTCGCTCGGCCTTGAACCTTTTCATGTCAACCCTGGCTTGTTTTTCCATTGCTTCCGTAGCCAGGATGCGCTGACCTTCCTTGATCATGCTTAAGATTCTTGATTCATCCCTGTCCATTTTTCCTCTTTTCTCTTTCTTCTTTCCTTTGGATTGCCGCCGCCTTCCTGCGATCATGGCGGTTCGGCACGTAATACAGCTTTGGCTTTACTTCTTCTTCAACCGGTTCCACATCAGGATCCGGCGTTACTGCTTTTGCATCCGGAGGTTGATCGCTCATGCTTTACCCTCCCTGAGGATGGCCACAACGTGGAACTTGCGGCGCTCCTCATCGAACCTGTCGACAAAATCGGAGGTGCATTCGATCACTTCCAACCCCTCCCCTTCGAGGAAAGCGGTCAGCTTCTCGGAGAATGCCTCTGTTTTGTCCTGATCAGCGATGACGCGGATCTGTATGGTGCCTGGTAACGTTCGTCTACCCATAAATACCTCCATGACGGTAATGTGAATAATTAAGAGAACAACCAATTGATGAATTTACTCAACCAACTCTCCGAATCGCGGAATCCGCCAACCAGAGAGGTGATGTGCAAATGTTCCTTACCCCCCTCGCTGCATGCGACCGCTTCGCGGTACATTGGTTCGCCAGTCTCCGTATTGAAGGAAATAAACTCGTTAGGAATCGCAATTACGGGTTTTCCGCAAACCGAGCAATATTTAGGAAGATCTTTTCTATACATGCAGGGCCAATGTGGAATATAGAGCCTTAGCGATTCCTGTTTATTTTTATTCTTCATGTTTTCTCCTTGGCATTACTGAAAGGTCTAAATAAAAATTCCCACCAAACCCCACGGGTATGATGTAAGATATCCTTCCATGAGGCATTATCTTGGGTGGTGCAATTTTCAGGTTTACCTCTGCTTTTTCAACGACAAACCTGCGAATTGCTTCCACCAGTTTTTCCGGGCTTTCTGCATCCTCTGTCCAAGGAATGGCAACTAAATCCAGGTCGCGCGACATTGACCCATGAAGGGCAAGGGCATAACCACAGCGCCATGCAATTCGATCTAGTTTTGCGTAAGCCATTGCATACCAGGGAGCGATCACCATTTACTCCTAAATGTTTTCCACTGCCCGTTCCAGGTCTTCCTGGTGGGGCATGGCATACCTGGCGGTCTGTTCGATCTTGCTGTGACGCGCCAGCTGCTGCGCAATGACCAAATTACCGGTCTGCTGCAGGATGTTGTAAACGAACGTGTGCCTCAGCATGTGCGGATGGATCTCGATTCCGGCCATACCGCCGATCTCAGCCACCACGCGCTGTACCTGGCGCTCTGTGATGCCGCCAAATACCATCTCGCCGCTGGAAACCTTCAACCAGTCCACCAAAGCGATCCTCGCCTCACGCCCCAGGGGGACATCCCCGGATTTATTGCCCTTGCCATCGCGGATCTTCACTTCGCCTTTGCGGTCACTCAGTAGCAGGTCATCAGCTCGCAGCGCGCAAAGTTCACCCACACGCAGACCCGCATACACCATCAGCGAGATCATCGCCCGGTTGCGGATGGCCAAAAAACGCTGGTGATCACTGCGGGCGGTATTCGCCGCCTGCTCGACCCTGCGCAGGAGCTTGAGATAATCCGATTTGTTGAGGGATTTGGGCGCGCACTTCTGCTTTTCCATCACGGGAACGCCCTGGAAGACGTTGTAGGCCGCCATGCCGTTTTCCAGCGTGAATTGGCAGAATAACGCCAGGCTGATGCGGCGGCGGTTCCAGGTGGCAGCGGATACCCGTTCTTCTTCGGTGGAAAAAGTGAAATAATCGTGCAGGTCCTTCGAGATGATCAGATCCGCGGAGAAGGATTGCCCGGCGTGTGGCTCGAACCAGCGGCTAAATCCGCGCACGTCCGAAAGATATGCGTCAATGGAATTCTGGCTGTGCCCATGGCCGCGTTTTCCGTGGTTGGCCAGCCAGGTGCTGAATTGGTTCTCTAGGGTAGAGACTGTGGGTTGTGATTCAAAAGTTTGTAACATTTTGTCCTCTTTTTCAACTTTTTACGATTGGTGATCACCTTGAAAAGGCGCCCTGCCTTGCAGGGAAATTAGTCTTAATCAGTAAGGAATTCAGTAGTGTTGACACTTTCAATGCCTTCAACCAACTCAGCGGCAGTGGATGTGACAATAATGGCTGTATGAGGATGGTGATTAGTTGCCAACCATTTCATAACTTCCTTTATGACTTCTTCAAATGTCTTGTCAATGCAATCCTCGATGGTGGAAATGGTCAACTGCTCGTCTTCGATGAATCTGTCTTCGAGATTATTTCCAGTGACTGTAAAACCATCCACCGGTCGGTAGAATTTTCCTGTCACAGGATCCATGAAGACAGTGTATTTGTGACCTATCTCGGCGACATAAGAAGTTCGGTTCTCACAAACCACTTCTTGTGCTACTAATTTTTTCAACATAGTTTTCTCCTTTCTCCCTCATTATTCCCCTCGGATCCGGACGGGATATGGGAGGGACCAACCCCGTCCGGAGGCTAATCAGCGGATCGTACTAGGGAAATCCGCTGCGTTGCTCAAAAGATGTTACGAAACACGGCGCGTCATTGAATGGAGTACCATTCTGACAATGCGCCGCGCGTTCCGCCAATGATGATTTTTGACTGCGTGAATATAGGTCTTTTGTGCCACGATCATGTTCATTTCGCCTCCTCTACTGATGGACATCTGCCAAACTGGTAATATTTAATTACCACTTCATCACCATGGCTCGTTCCCGTGTGTGCAAATCCAGAAGGAACAAGAGCCTTAGCAATTGCCTGTTCGATCTGGTGGATTAGATCGATGTGATATTGATTTCCGTTTGGTATTGTCACGATCAAATGGTCATTCATTTCAACCCCTCTCTTGCTCAGCGCTTTCCGCAGCTCGGCATTTTTGAAGAGCAATGCGTCTAGCTCCACTCGATACGACGTGGCTTTGGCGTCCCATTCCTCTTCAAGTTTTCTCATTGGGTGTTTTTTGCAGGTTTTTATGTGTTCACTTACAGCACTTGCCGCTTTATCATCAAGCGGGTATTTTTCTCCGCAATAGGCACAATAAGTGGATGTTTCGAGCTCGTGTATGCGGGAGCGGAGACGGACAATTTCGTTTCCCGTTTCGCTTGCCATTTGTGCAAGTAGACCACCGCGAACCTTGACATCTTCCGTAAGTTTGATAACCTGTTTGTTCAATTCCAGCACCTTGTCGCCTTGATAGTCTTTTGGCATTTCATGCTCCCTGGAATGTATGTTTCATTTGGTGAACTTTTATGCCAAGTTCACCAATCGGGTCTGTTGCTGCATTTACTTTTTCAAGCGATCGCAGCACCAGGTGCAAATCATGGATGACCTCTGCGGCGATGGTTTCAATTCCTTCTTCGTCATTGACAACGTTCATCGTTATTCTTTCAAGTTTTCCGATGTCAACTCTCACAACCTCTGCAGCGTCATCGCGAACGTTCTTACACACGTTTGGCCATAATCTTGGATCTGTCATCTCTTTTCTCCTCCGAACGTCCTTTGTGAGTCCTGTGGACGCGCTGCTTTTTCGCACCCTGCGATATCGGCATGCTTGTGCCGAATGAGCAAGGGCTGCTACTGATCCGGATCCGACCCGGAATCGTCCTGATTACTCCCCGATGCGTCCTGATTCCACCCGGATTGCGCCGGATGTGCACGCCTCGGGTTGGCGTGCTACTCTGATTCCATGAAAACAAATTGCCTGATCCACAATCACGATCCCTGAGCTTCAACTTTCTCAACGTCCTCGGTCTGAATCTTCACAAAGCGATCGTGGATGAGCACCTCGACCATGTTTTGCTGTGACCGCATTTCCTTGGCGCGAATTACCTCAAGCTCAGAAATGATCTGCGGTGAGAAAGCCCATGTTTTTTGTACTGTTTTTGTTCCGCGCATCTTGCCTCCATACCTTATCTTTATTTAATAACCTTTGTTTATTATATACCATTGTTATGAAAAGTCAAGTGTTTATACATAATTAGTTTTATATTCGCTATAATGGGAAGAGAATGACTAAAACAAAAGAACAGATCGGATTGGATTGGTACGAATATATCAACCACGAATATTACGCTTTTCGTGGTGAATCAAGAAAGACCATCAGCGATTTTGCTGAATGGTTTGGTCTTCCCCAGGGACAGCTATCTCAATATATGAAAAAGGGAGGGAAAATCCCGAGCGGGTTGACGGTTATTAACAAGTTTGTTAAGCGGCTTGGTATAAAAGTCTACGAAGTTTTGGAAATACCCGTTCCTGATAACGGTCTTGACCGTTTGCCTGAGCCGCTCAGATCCATTTCACGCGAAGTGCGCGAAACCCTGGCAGAATACACCGCCTCCGGCAACGCAGATCCGCCGGATACCGGCGCCATCCTGGATGAAATTATGAAAAAGTACGGGTATATCCTCAGTTCAACTGAAGAGTGATCCACAGGATTGATATAAATTCTTTTCCCCATCGAAGCTCCATTCCGGGTTAGTGACAATTGGCAAGTGTAATTATAGAACACTATTTCTATAAAAGCAACTTAATAAAAGGTGGGTATTATGGGCTTTCGATTTCGTAAGTCGGTCAAGCTTTTTCCCGGAATGCGCCTCAACCTCTCCAAAAAAGGCGTTGGAACCAGTTTAGGCTTCAAGGGTTTTCACGTCTCATCCGGACCATCCGGAAAGCGCACAACCGCCTCGATCCCTGGCACCGGGATATCGTTTGTCAGCCAATCAGGAAAAAGCACACCGGGAGGAAATTCAATGGAATCTACATCCGCATTTCAACAGGCACAAACCCCAAAGGTCAAACAACCCCTGTCAACCAGGAAAAAAGTGATCATCTCCCTCGTTATAGGCGTTCCACTTGTGCTTTGCTGCCTCATCAGTCTCATTGGAATGTCTACCCCGGAATATAAAGCCACCGCCACCGCAAAGGCTCTTGCCACTGCCCAGGCATACATCCCGACAATAACCGAGACGAAGCCGCCAACAGCCACCTCCATGCCCTCATTGACCCCCACCATTTTTGAATCCCCCACGCCCTCCCCAACCCCGGAGTGTAACTGCTCAATCGATTACAACTGCCCTGATTTTGCGCGCCCGGCCGATGCTCAATTTTGCTTCACTCAATGCGGTGGATCCACGTCATCCAACTGGGCCGGGCTTGATGCCGATGGCGACGGGTATGCCTGTGAATACAAACCCTAATGTCTGAAGCACCCTTCCCCCTCAACTCCCGCGTGGTGGCTTACCTGCGCGATTCTGGTGGCGAGGATCAGGATCTCTCCGTTGCCCAGCAGCAGGTCTTCATCCAGGACTGGTGCATCCAAAATAATCTGGTACTCACCACCATCTTTGCCGATGTCGCCACCCCCGGATCCTCCACGATCGGTCGTGACCAATTTCGCAAGCTCATTGATCATTTCCACAACCCAGACTGCCATGATGCAGGCGTCATCCTCTGGAAGTTTTCCCGCTTCTCGCGCGATATCGACGATGCCCAATTCTACAGGGCAGATCTGCGCCGCCGCGGCTATACCGTCCACTCCATCCAGGATAACATCCCAGACACCACCGACGGCCGCATTTACGAAGCCCTCATTGACTGGATGAACAACAAGTTCCTGGAGGATCTTTCGATGGATGTCAAACGCGGTCTTCATCACCTGGTAACCACTTACGGCGCCCTGCCCGGCACCCCTCCCCGCGGATTCATGCGGGAACCGGTGGCCATCGGTTCCCGCCGCGATGGATCCCCACACACCGCCTGCCGCTGGTCCCCGGATCCTGAAAAGTGGGATCTCTGCCTGCAAGCCTGGACCATGCGCGCCCGTGGCATTTCTATCCGCCAAATTCACAAGGAATTGCATCTTTTTTCCAGCACAAGCTCTTACACGAGCTTCTACACCAACCCCCTCTACCTCGGCGAGCTGCATTATGGGGATTTAGTCATCAAAGACTACACCACGCCCATGGTCACCCGCGAGATCTGGGATATCGTGCAGGAATTGAACCAGGCCAATTCAGCCGGGCATTCTCCCCTGCACAGGAGGACTAATGACCGCCATCCCCGCCGTGAAAACAGTACCTTTGTGCTCAGCGGCTTGTTGCACTGCCCGCGCTGCGGCTCCCTGATGAACGGCATGAGCGTGCGCTCCCGCAAGTCCGGACTTTTCGAGTATTACCACTGCAGCAACGCCAACAGCAGGCTCGAATGCGACGCCAAACGCATCCCCAAAGCCACCGTCGAAAACGCCATCATCGAGAAGATCCTCGAATATGTACTGGATCCGCGCGTCATCCACGAACGCGATAAAGAGCTGGCGCTTTCTCAGACGGATAATGTCGAAACAGTGAAAAAGGAAATTGAGCGCGTGATCACCAGGATCAAGAACAACGACCGCAAACGCGCCAACCTGGCCAACAGGATCGCTGAGGCGAATAGTCCCCCTGCCTCATTGATGGACCTGCTTGGGGATCTTGAAAAAGAGAAGATCGAGCTGCAGCAACAACTGGCACGAATGCGCTCGATCCAGAACAAGGAGACTGTGTTCATTCGTGAACCCGCGGATATTGAAAAGTTATCCAGGCAATTCCAGCGTATATTGACCTCCGATGACCTCGAGAAACGCAGATCCGCCGTTCGCCAGATCGTCAACCGCGTGGCCGCTGAGCGTGATGGCAAATTCGTGCGCGGAATTGTGAGCTTCTATAATCCTACCGATAAAAAGGGTGGATTTATGCCTATGGAGCGAAGTACCGTGGAGGCACCTTACCATAGGCATAAAACTTACACCTTCGAGTTCTGTGTCAAAATCAAACAAAAGAGCCGCTCTTCAGCGGCTCTTTAATTACACCTGACCTCACTTTAATGCAAATCCGGATGAGCCTGCCATAGTTTTTCAAGCTTCTGCTGATCGGTAACCACAACGCCGCTGAAACTGTACGTGCAAACATGATAGATTTTCTTGAGCGGGTCGCCGTACAGCTCCTCAAACCGCACAAGCTGACCGTTCCTTGGGTCAATGATGATATAGGAACCGCCCTCTTTCCCTACGACAATCACCCAATGCTGCTCAATATACGGAGTCGACGGCACATAATCCACATTGATAATTACGGGTACACCTTTCAGAAGTGTTTCGTCGATCTTGTCCAACTGCGCGCCAACATACCTGTTTGTGAACTTAAGCCGAGGATAAAGCCGCTCCAGCGAATCCCACACGAACAGGTTGACGCTGGCATAGCCCGCGTTATTTTTCAACCAGGTATTCAGCCTGGCAGGATCTGTATCGAATCCGAGATATTTCAGCATCATTGAAGCACAGGTGATCAGGCAGCCATATCCGCCAATGGTACTGGTGCTGGTGCCAAGTTGGATATTTGCCCAACGCGGATCCTTCTGCGAAAACGGCTCAACCTTCAGCACGTTGGTCATATCAATGGGATCCGGCACTACCAGTGGAATGCGCTCGATGTACACCCCCGTTCCCTCACGCTCGGCAACCCATTTTCCCGTCCCGATCCGCAGCCAGTCTCCGCTGACCTCGTAAACGGGCAGAATGTTTCCATAATAAACGTCGCCAATATCTGTGAAGGTTTTGCCTGCCCCGCTTCGAATGTTGATTTTCTGAACAATTACCTTTGCCTGGAATAACATTTTTTCCTCCGCTTGAACTGGTGCCTGCCCGCTTGCGAATAGATCAAAGTCCGCCTTCGACTTCATCCAGATGTTCAGATCCAGCGCCTTTGATGCAACCCCATAACTCAAGCCGTCACCCGTGCCGTTGCCGTCTATGTCGCCATGGCTGGCATACTGCCAGATGTAGGGCGCTTTCCAGCCCTTGCTTATGACCGAATCGATCACCTTTTGGAGAGTTACGATCTCGGTGTACCAGGCAACCCACAGCGGACGGTCCCGGAATCTCACTGAAAATTGATCGAGTAATCCGAGCGAACAATAAGCGCCGTTCCTTTTACCAGTTAGGAAGTCGAGCTCCGCAAAGAACCCGTCCATTATTTCTTCAACCCTCGCCCAGCAGGTGGTGATGGCTGGGGAGTAGGATGTGCCCCCGCTTTCAATGTCCAGGAAAGCAATTACGTTATCATTATCGGTTTTCGTCAGATCGTATACTTTCCGCGCCTGCACGCGACCCCATTCCTCATTACTCATGCCAAATACCGCGGAGCTCGGGTTGTACCAGTTGGAGTAATAATCCAGGTAGTGATATGCGAATCTCAATGCCCGACCCTTTAGCCCGTCCCAATTCCTCACAAAGCGATAATCCGGAGTTTTGCCATAGCTCGACCTGATCCCAAAGAAATCAGATTGTGTATCATCCAGCGCGTCATAATTCACCAGGCCCTGGAACTGGCTGATATCTATCCCATTGATCGGATAATCTGCAAATTTCATTCCCATTTCATTTTCCTTTCAGTTTCAAATAGTCTTTCATGGCGTCCAGCTCTTTCCACTCGCGGTCCTTGCTGGTGAGATCGTTGTAGATCTTATACATCTCACTCGATTTCCATCCCATCAGCTCAACGATCAGATCACTCGGCAGCCCCATCCGGGTGAGAAACGTCACCGTGTAATGTCTGAAGGCGTGTGCATACAAATTCACACCTAAAAACGCTTCCCATTCCGGGATCCAGTTCCGAATTGTCGATGTGTTTGCTGGTACACCATCGTGCCTGATGAACAGGTAGTTGTGCAATTGTCCAGTTTGGCGCAGGATCTCCTCCCGCTCGGCCATCCACGCCGTGTAATACTTCTCGAATATTGACTTGATGATGTATTTGTATTTCAGCGCGCCGCTTTTTGTCCTGCCTTTAGTCTTGATCATTTCGGTGGTCTCGATAAAAACGCCGGAGTAAACCAGGTTATTCATGTCGATGATATCCGTCCGGAACCGGATCAGCTCACTGGCTCTCGCGCCGCTTGCAACAGCCAGCGCCACCAGGCAGGCTTCCTGGTTTCGATTAGTGTCTACCAGGTGCTGCAGTAATTGGTTCACTTGGTTCTCCGAGAGGATCGTCTTCTCCCTGACAGCACTCAACGGCATGGTATCAATGACCTTCAGTATCGCATTCCGAAAAGAGGGATACATATCATCCAGGTACTTCTCGATGAAATTACTCATGGAAGAGAGGCAGGACCGCATCCGGTTGAACCTGGCGGAATTCCACTGCAGATTATTCACGCAAAAATTGAAATACTCAGCGAATTCCAGCTTGCGGATATCCACGAAGAACTTATTCTCCAGGTGATCCAGCACATACACAAAGAAAATGTTTAGATCTGACCGGTATCCATCCACGGTTCCTGTTGCGGACCTGATATCCTTTTCACGCAAAAAACTTTCCATCAAGCTGATATTCTGCGGATTGATCCTCGCCATTTTTTCCGGAGTCGTGGTCACATTTCGGATCGTTGCTCTGCTCATTTTCCCTTTTTAATGACTATTTTATGGGGTATACCAAATACCCTCATTACCAGCACTCAGAATAAATTTCCCATTGTAACTATGCCTAGAAATGTATTTATGAGTATCTGTTCCTGTATAAAGTTGCGCCCAGACAGACCCATCATATACAAAAAAGCTTGTTGTCGCCTCGTGTTCATTTGAGCAACCAAAAAACACCTTGTCGCCGCTTTCACCAGCACAATAAATCGGATTATCTGCTCCAGCTGGAAGGTCAAAAATCTCCTCCAGTGTTATTGACACACCACCATCATCTTGGAAACGGTAAATCTTGTTGTTTCCTGGCGTGGTATCTGTGCCAACATAGATGTATCCGTGATTAAATGCAAAGGCGATTAGTTGAGGCCCACCAGTAAGGACTACCGCCCACGTTTCTCCTGCGTCCTTTGAGCGTATAATAGCGTCTGCGGTTGGGTCGCCTAGTGTGGCATAAATCCAGCCTGTAGCGGGGTCTACACGTAAATCGTGGATGTGGTCTTGAGAGCCCACGCCTAAGTCGGCAGAGAATTTTTCAACCCACGTAACACCGTTGTCGCTACTCTTCCAAATTCTAGACTTTCCGGCATTTAACCTTGAGTACTCACCAGCATAAATATTTCCAGATAAATCCTCGTCCATACCCCAAATACAAGTGTTTTCGTCCATTTCAAGTACACGTTGACCAGTCAAAACATCGTAAATACCAGGGGCAGTACAAAATGCAGACGCAAACACCTTTCCACTGGCAGTACAAAATATGCGGTGAATTACCACTGCGCCATCAAACGTCATAGCTATTGTCCAAAAAGTACCGTCTTCTGACTTAATCACATTACCATCTCTACCGCAATAAATTGTCATGGTGTCACATCCGATGCTCCTACAGGGAAGGCGAGAAGGCCGCCGCCTAAGTAGGGTTTATGGATTCCATCACTCTTGGCATATATGCAGTAATGTCAGTATTGTAAAACGCAATGTGGCTAATACTCCCAGCAAAGAAATTCACCGTACCTGGAGTTCCCAGATAGTGCATACACCCGATATAAATACTTCTACCGCTGCCAGCTGCCGCGGTAATTGTTCCAGCCTCCTGCATACTATTCCTAAAGGCATTTGCCCCGGCTATTCCTAATGTGCCAGAAAGCAATTTTGGCGTTTTCGCTAAGCCAGTATTGCCCCCATTGATATAAGTAACCGCATTACCAGCGTTGTCCGGTATAATAAAAAACCCATAGCCACCATCGTAACTACCAAATGGTCTACCGTTGTTTGTCATACTGGCAAATTTAATAACCGCACTCCAACTTTGTGCAGCTCCGTTGGTTATTCCTGTAACTAAGTAGTTTGCGATTCCATCAAACGTCCATCCTACAGCCGCATCAAACGCTGGTGGACTTGGCGCTGTTAGGTCATAAGTACCAGGGTTTGCAATATTGATATAACTCGCAGCTATATCTATCGCTCCAATAGGCTTATACGCAGCGACACAATTGGCAGCAGGAACTCCACCAGCCAAATACCACGGAATCGCCTTCTTCCCCGCAATCTGCGTTACAAATCGTCTAATGTCCATACGCCCTCACGCACACTTCATCGGTATAAAATTCTAATTTCCCGTTCATCAGACCTTCACGGCGCGGATCTTATTCCCGTTCACATCCGCATCAAAATCCAGCGAGCTCAGGCTCTCAACTGCCACCACCATTACCTCCCCAACATTCAGCGGAAACCCCTTGGTGGCCTTGGTCTCCCCATGAAACATGAACCACACCGTATCCGTGTTATCCGGGTCGCTCTTCAACATCCATCCGCCCGGATTGGACTTTGCCGGACCCTGTACCGGTGTCCCGGCCGCAGCCACTGTGATCAACTGGGTAAAATCTGCATCAACATTAATTAGTAAAGCCATTTTTTCCTCCTGCCCGTTTTTGGGCATCCAGGCTAGGCACGGCGTGCGTATCCCGGATTCAAAATAGGTTATTTCCTACACAATACTCGTGATCAATCCGTTCGTCACGGTAACGGTCTTGCCATCCACAGTCGTAAAGCTCCCTGTTGCCCCGCCCGGAGGCGCAGCAAACGTGCCATCCGCGCGCAGAAAATCACTCGTTCCTCCCGGGAATTTCTTCATCAGCCCGTGTTTGCTCGTGCTGGCATCCAGATCCGTGTTGTCATCCGGCGCCGCCATGTCATCCAGTTTGATCGCGTCCCCCCCGCCACTCTGATGAGTGCTGGCATGTACTGGCAGATCATTCGTGAATTCGATTTGATCATTCGCCAGGCTGTATTTCAACAACTGCCCGTCACTCTTGGTAAGCGGATTATCCAGCGCAACCCCGTTCAATTTCATCACGGCAGGCGCATTCAGCGTCCCGCCCAGGTCCCCCGCCAGTGGTCTGGAGCTGTGAGCGGTTGCATCCGCGTCATGCGCATCCACAGCCACATTTCCCTCCGAAGGTGCAGAGCTGGTGCCCCCGCCCAGGCTGCCGTTGGCGATCTTGCGCATCGCGATCGCGGTTCTCAATTCCTGTTCCAGTTTGATCGAATTCAGCGTGAGTGTCACGTTGGCATACTTTTTATCGGTTTGCCACTCCAGTTCAGCCCCGCGTACGCGGTAACTGCTTGGCACCGCGCCATCTCCCCAATCCACCCCGATCCAATCCCCAACCTGGTAATCCTCTCCATAACGCGGAGGATTTGCCCCATCATCCAGCTTGACCGTGATCGAGTGTACCGGGTCCTTCCTGGCTGCCAGCTCCGCGCCTGCCAGTATCAGCGCGCTCCCGGAACTGGGCGCGTTCCCCGCCTGGAAGAAAGTTTCCCGCCTGCGATAAGTTGTGATCGATGCCGCATCCGTAGCCGTGGTGATCCCCGCCTGGTAGGAAACCAGATACGCATTTTTCAGCGCCGAGCTTTCACGTGCTTCGCTCAGTTGCTGCGCGTTGAGACCCATCCTCACCACCACGCTGTCGCCTCTATCAATCCCGTTGGCTGTGCCGTACACGTACAGCACGTAATCCCCGATCACCCAGTCAAACACCAGCCGGAATTCCAGCCCAAGTTCCGAGAATTGCCGCGCCACATCCAGCAGAGACGTTCCTGTGCTGAGCGTAATTGTGGTCGAATCCGTCCACAGGTCCCCGTTGCTGTCTTCTATGGCCGAGAATTCCGTGCGCATCGCCGGGAAACACCCGCGCGCCTTGGCTTCTGTGATCAGTGTCAGCAGGATCGCGCCCATCCTCTCCGCGGTGAAGGTACGGCTGGTGTCGGTGGTGGACCACACGATCGCGTCATCCAGTACCGCCAGCCCGCCCCTGCCCGATACCTTTTTCCACTGCCCGCTGCGGTCACCGCTGGCGGCAATATCATCCACGATGTTTTCAATAAAGAAACCGCCGCTTCCTATGGGTGCGCCGCGATACGCCATCTTGATCAGGCGCCCGCTGGTGAGCTCAACCGCATCCGGATCATTCAAATTGATGCTGATCTCCCCGGTATCCGGTTCATTCATAACCATGCTGAAACGCATTATTTTCCCCTCAGCACACGCAGGATATCGATTAAGTTATTTTCGATTAGCTGGATCTCGATCGGGTCATCCGGTAAGCCTCTCAAAGCCACCGCCAGGTAGGCATACAGCGCCCGTGCCAGCAGGATGGAGTACACGCCCACGTTCCATACCGCGTGCAGCCCCCGCCCTGCATAAGCCGTAAACACGCCCACATTCCAAACGGCGTGCACCGCCCTGGCGTCAACTGAAGTCGCGCCGGATCCGGTATTCCAAACTGCGTAAAGCGCCCGGTCGCCCATTATGTCCACGCTCCTACTACGGCCTTGATCGGTGCGCGCATTGGTCCCAGCGGCGTTGGCGGCGCCAGCGTTTCACACTTCACATAAATGATCGAGCTGGATGTAGCCGGTGCCAGGCTGGCAAATGTTTTTGAAGTTGTCCACGGTCCGCCCACTGCATCCGAAACCCGGATGTTATCCACTGGATCCACCACCGTCACCACCAGGTTGCTGGCGGTCAGTGTCGCGCTGCTATTGCGCACTTTGATCTGGCGTATCACGCTCGTACCTGCCGGGCGGTCGCCAAAATCCAATGGTGAAGAAAATTCTGCATCCGCGTCCTCGGCATCCAAAAAGAGAATGTCATTCGGGGTCTGCCCTGCGGTTTTATGACCATAAATGTGCAGCACACACAGCCCATCAGAATAAAACCCGCTGCCCGTTATATTGGCGGCAAATCGGATCGCTTTTACCCCGGCCAATCCCGTGAACGTTTTAAGTCCCTTGCGCCAATCATCCAGCAGCAAAGTGTTTGGCGGATACCCGGCGGTCATCGTGGCGTCCACCCAGGTGCCGTCCACCCCATTGGTTGTGTCCGCACTCCCCTGTAAATTAGTCATGGACTGCGCTTGTATGGCTCCGCTGGTTGCGATCGATTGCAGGACGCTGAAAATTGCGCTGATATCACGCAGTTCGGGGAAGAACACCACCACATTTCCGGGGTAGTTGAGTACGGAGCTTCCCCAGTTCACCGCTGTAAAATTTATATCGTTGATCTCCAGCATCTCCGCTGCGGAGAACGTCTTGAGCACCCCTAATGTTGTCGACATGAAAACCACCACAGATCCATCAATGTGGTAGGGTATCGCTCGGTCTGGTATCGCTGAATATGGCATAACTTACCTCTCTCTTACAACCACGGCGGATAAAACTGAATCCTTACCGATCCGCCTAACGTATTTGATTCCACCTTCAAACTGTTCACACCCGGCTCCAGCTTGAAGAAATAAGCGTCACCGGCATGCACCAGCTTGTTGAGATAATTCGTAGCTCCCTGCACGCACGTGAACAAACCGGAATCGATGACCACCTCAACCGTATTCGCAATCGCGTCATTGAATCCCACGTACACGCCATTGGTAAGGTTGGTCAATTTCGGGTAATCCAGTGCACCGATAAACGTCACGATCGCCGCGCGCTCTGCAGCGTTCCCCAAATTGGTGAGGTTATAAAGTGTCGGGCTCGCGCTGATCACCTGCGTATCACTCGTCTGGATGGTGGACCTGAAGAAGATCTCTGCCAGCACGAAATCCACCGTCATCTTGGCGGAAATGGGGCTGGTAAGCTTCACATCGAATTTCATCACCTCAGCCAGTGCCCGCCGTACACTTGAATCCTCCAGCGTGCGCTGTAAATATTGTCTCGAACGTTTGCCGAATAATAATTTCAACGCATCCAGCTTCGTTTCAAAATCGCGGATGCTCGTGCCCTGCAGCGCCATCCCCAGCGTCACCATGCGTTGGTCAAAGTCCTTTATCAGGTCATATTTGCCCTCGCGCATGGGGATATCTGCATTGCTGCCCTTCACAGGCGGCAGATCCAGCGCGCTCGAAATATCGGTCACGTTGGTCGCGCCCGCCAGGTTGAACCAGGTACCGCCAAAACCCCACAGATCCATTACACAACTCCCAAATACTGCAGCCGGTTCATGCTGCGTTTCACGCTCGCATCCGAATTCTCACCGATCGGATTATTCACGTGGATGGTGATGTTCTTGCTCGAGCTGCCGCCTGCGCCCGCTCCGCCCATACCAGATGCCGAAGCCATGCCCGGCAGAGAATTATTACTCAGCTCGTTCATCGCACCGGATACCCCGCGCAGTCCATTTTCCCAGGGGGTCGGGCTGCCTGGCGTCATCCAATCTGGCAGCTTGATAGTCATCAGTTTTTCCGCCAATTTCTTGAGCCAATCCCAAACAGCCATAATGGCGTTTTTCACGTCGATGAACGGTTTCAATAAAACCTTTCCAACAAAACTGGCCACGGCTTTGATCGCTGGAATGAATTTATTGTTCCAAAAATTTACAATGCCTTCGATCACGTTCGCTGTGATATCCCGGATCCCAAACCAGTTGTTTTTCCATGCCGAGAAGAGAAGAGCAATTACTGCGATCACAGCCGCGACAATTGCAATGATCGGCAATATCGGGACGATTACCGCACCGATCGCTGCCGCTGCTGGACCAGCCAGGAAAGCCATCAAGCCCCCTACCACCTTCATCACCGTGCCGATGATTGTGATCACAGGCCCGATGGCTGCCGCGATTCCCCCAATGACCAGGACGGCCTTCTGTCCTCCTGGGCTCATGCCGGAGAACTTATCCACCAGTTTTGATATCGCAGTGACCACTTTCAAAGCCAGTGGCAACAACTGCACTCCGAGTTCGGAAGACACATTGGCCAGTTCCGCTTTCATGATTCTTTGTGAATTCGCCAGCCCATCCGAGGTGCGCGCGAAATCTCCCTGTGCCAGCGTGGTTTGTGAAAGGATCAGCGCATAAGTTGCCTGGGCTTTTGTGTTGGCGTCAAGCTCGCTTGCCTCGGAGATCAACCCCATCTCGAGCGCTTTTTCAGCGATCAATGCCTGGTTGATGTTGATCCCGAGTTTTTTCAACGGCTCGGTTTCTCCGGTCAATCCTGCCCTGAGTGAATCCAGCACAGTGGATGGATCCATGTTGTTGAAGGATGCCAGGTCGCCCGCCAGCCCCACTAACCCCATCGACATATCAGCGGATTTTTCTTCCGACATATCCAGCGCCCGGAATAGATTGCCGTAAATACCGGCCGCCGCCAGTGCTTCGTTCTTGCTCATGCCAAACGCTTGTGCAGAAGTGTCTCCGAATGCCAGTATTTTTTCCGACTGGCTTCCGAAAACGATTCCAATTTTTGATACCGTCTCACTGAGATCGGAGGCATTGTTGATCATGTCGTTGGCAATTAGCGCTAAAGGCGCACTGATTGCTGCAGTCGCGATCGCGCCTGTTTTTTGCAATGAGCCGCCAACATCACTGAGTGTTTTGCCAACCGCAGACTTGGCAGTCTTTACATCCTGATCCAGTTTTGTTGAATCACCAACCAGGTGGAGTACTGCCTCGCCTAAACTAATACCCATGTTCCACTCCGATTCCCATTATTTTCAGCATTCCCGGTGTAGCCGCTTCCGCAGTTACCTCTGCCCCGAACGCCATCTCAGCCCAAATTTCCAGCAATCTGTCGTTCTTATCGCTGTAAGGAACCACTGCTCCCTCTCCAGCTACCATTTTCCAAACCGCCAGCACCCGTGGAATGCGCTCGATATAACTTTGGATGGCTGCGATGGGCATAACGTTGATATCTGTCCAGCCCAATCCGTAGACCGAGCTTAACAGCGCATACGTCATGCCCCAGTCTGGTTTTTTACAGCCGTCTTACCCTTTTCCAATTTATCCTGGAGCGCTTCTTCAGTGTAGAACTCCAGGATCTTGACCTTCCAGCCAAACGGCATCTCCAGCTCGCTCAACCTGTGGTTCAGGGTTTCAATGATCTCGGTCATCATCCCATCCAGCACGGTTGGATCCGTGGTGGCATCCAGATGATTCTTGGTCCACTGTTCAAAGAGTTTGGCGAATTTTTGGTACTGTACTGGTGAAAACCCTTCCGGGCGCAATAACTCGTAAGTTGCCCCTTTCACCAGTATCTTGACCGGTTTGGCGGTCCCGAACAGCTCGTCCAGGTTTAGGGTGTCAGTGGGGCTCATGGAAGAGCCGCCGCATCCTGCATTACCAGTTTGCCGAACTTTTCAGCCTCAACGGTTGCATCCGGATCCACCAGCGCTTCAAAGGCTGCCTTGATCGTGGCGTTCTTGCCGCCCTTCTCGTGCTTCATTTCGGTGTCATCGTCAAAATAGCACATTGGCACCTGGTACTGTGAGGGATAGTTCCCGTAAGCGGATGTTCCGCGGAACAACAGCGCGAATGTCTTCACAAACCCGCCGCTGTACAGCCCCACCGAGCGTATGCCCGCAACGCCGCTGGCTGCCGGGGTATCCGTAACGGTGTTGCCCAGGTAATCCGCCAAGTTCTCCAGGGTCAATTCTGCCAGTTGAGTCTCGATCGTTAGACCTTCATCAGCACGGGCAGCTTTCACCGCCCCGGTCTCCTGGTCAACGGTCACTTTCTCGATCTTCGAGGACTTTTTCACCGTCACACCTTCTTGCGTGTAACCCAGCGCGCGCCACGCCACCGCTGGTGTAGCATCGATCAGCGGGAAGGTGGTCCCGACAGGGGCAATATACAGATCACCCACACCGGTCAGAATTTCATAAGGTTTTGCATTTGCTACCATTGTTTTCCTATTCTCCCCAATCGGGGCTTTTGTAAAAAGTTACTTGTCATTGCGAGGATGTTCTTCCGAAGCAATCCCCAACATACTTGTCATTGCGAGGATGTTCTTCCGAAGCAATCCCCAACAAACTTAAAATTGATTACAAAACAGCACTTTCCGCGATCTCCGCCTCGAAGAACATCAAAGCGAAGTCCATTGAGATGTCCATATCCATCAGCACGGATGGACCCGAAGCCTGCACCAGGTAATACAGCAGCGCCGTATTGGCTCCCACCACCACGGGTTCCCGGTCAATCGACCTCGAAAGCGTGATCAGTTCACCCAGCACCTGCAGCGCATAGAACGAGTTTTCTGCATAACAGCGCACTTCCAGCCGCACAGCCTGTACCGGCAGGTCGATCTCCGGAGATCCGCCGTCCAGCCTCACCACGATCCCGCGCGTGCCAGCGTCCCAGGTGTCACCGTAACGGGATTTCTCCGCGATCTGAGTCACGCTCAAACCAGCACCTTTCAGGTACTGGATCACGGTTGCCAGGGGATCAATTACCGCTGTGATCGTCATTCCTTCACCTGGTGCCTTGCGATGATGGTGTCAAGTTTTCCCTTCGCTCTTTCCACGCCGTTGGTCAGGTAGTGATATCCGGGGAATTTGCCCCAGCCTTGATGAATTCTCATTGAGTAAACCAGGCCGCTGCCCAGCGCTGCAATGACTCTGTGCCCATCTTTTTTGGGCATAATTTCCCTGCCGCCTCTTTCAGGAGAGGATCCGCTGGGTGCAACGTTGTCCCCGCCAAAGTTGTAATCCGCGTCATCCGCGTGGATCGAGCGCCGTAAGGTTCCGGTTTCCACGCCGTGCCCTTTGCTGAGCTCCTTTTTGGATTCACCCTCGGCTATCAGCGCAAACTCGGCCATGATCTCCTTCGCTTGCTCCTCACAGAGTTGGACCACCTCCTCGCCGCGCCACTTAAGGTCAAAAGTCACGATACACGCTCCAGATCCAGTGACAAATGGCGCAGCACTGGCCCGCGCCGTGCGATCGCATTCTTGATCACAAACGCATCGGTCAAAACCGTGCCATCCTCAAAAGTCACAGATTTCACCCTGTCCCGCTCCTGGATCACCGTGCCGCCGGGCATCAACAGCTTGTAAACCGTCACCGCTGTTCTGCCCGCTCTTTCGGTCAAAATGCGCTCCGTCTTTTCAACCAGGCGGCACATACCCGTGTAGATCAACTCAGGGACCTGGTTCACCGGCGCATTGCCGTGCAGGTCCTCTCCGGAAGTCGGATCACGTTCGATCACACAGGTATGGATCATCTGGCTGTCGAAGCTCATAACCTGAAGGCTCCGATCGTCACACTCGCAACAGCCGAGAAGGTGACTTTGATCGTCCCATCCGGCTGGTTGTAGGTGTCAGGCGGGAAAGGCCCGATGAGCTTGTCACCCGTGGTGGCAGGGATGACCACTGCCAGGTCGCCGATTGCCAGACCGTCCACAGTTCCCGGTGTCTCAATGGTCACCGTGATTGGCGAAGCATCGGCATTCTTGACCCGCAGGAACGTGCGCCCGTCATTGGGCACATAGGATCCATCCGCATTGGCCGCAGCCAGTGCCTGGCTCAACCCGGTTCGAACAATTTGTTGCACAGCTAAGGTAGTCAAACTCATTTAAACCTCCACAAAACATAAATTTTTCAGTTCGCGCTTGATCGCTTTATCCCAATCCGGCGCGTTGAAACTGTATTCACCCGCAACACTCTCGCTGACCATTGCCGTGCGTTCCGCGTGCAGGCGTACCAGTTCAATAGTTGCCTGTTTGCGCTCTTCGCGTTGATCGACTGGTTTGTAAACCACAACGCACACATCCCCAAACGTCTCACCCTCAGGCAGGCGTTCAACCATTCCGCTTTTTCCCCACTCCCGGTAATCGTCCGCGTCCATTACAGAGTCATCCTCCGTGATGGAAACGATGGTCGAGAAAGGCACCTTCATGAAAATATGCTCGCCTTTCCCCTCGACGGTTTCAGTGATGGTTACGGTATTGGCATCCACCTGATAGGCTCCGATCCGGTTTTCGATGATCGTTTCGATGCGGTCGATCAGAGCTTGTAAGTTGGCATCCGATAACCGCGTGGTTACCAGTGCCTGGCATTCGTCAATGGTCAGCAAGGAAGTCATTTATTCGTCCGTATCTTCCTCATCAAGAGGAGGAAAAGGTTCAGGAACCTCTTTATTCTTTCCAGCCTTGACCGATTTATCCTCGGATGGTTTTTGAGCCTTATCTTCGGTCGGTTTCAAGGATTTATCCTCGGAGGGTTTTTGAGCCTTATCTTCGGTCGGTTTCAAGGATTTTTCCACACTGGGCTTGCTCTCCAGCTCGTCGCCAGCAGCGGCGACCAATTCCCATCCGCGCGGATCTCCATCCTCGTACAACTTGCCGTTTTTACCGCGCCAGATCCTTCGATCACATTTCCACATAATTACCTCCTGAGCGTTCTTTGCGAATCCTGCATGCCCGCGTTAGCGGACATGCAAGGATTCATTAATTGACTAAGTCCCGATCGCGATCCAGTTCACCTTGATGCCAGCGAACCCGGTTGCAGCGATTGGCGTGGTAAGGGTGGCATCCGTCGGCTGCCAGCCCTTCACGTACACAGATCCGGCTGCAGGAGCTCCAGCTTGATTGCCGATGGACGTTGTTACCCGGTCAAAGGTTAAGATTGGATCGCTTTCCATCGCTGCCACCACTGAAACAACAGTTGCCAGTCCAGTGACCACAGTTTCAGATGCCGAAAGCATCGTGTGCACACCGCGCGCGACCTTGTACCCGGCGGCGACGCCGCTGATCAACGCGTTCACGATCGTAGGCGTCAAAGTGATCCCAGCCAGGATTTTTGTCCAGGTTGGAGCTTCCGCCGTGCCCATGTTCACATAAAGGATTTTGTTGGTGGTATCCAACAACAATGCACCTGGCAGCGCGCCCAGGGCTGTGGCCTCAACACCTGCCACAGATTCGGCTACAACCATCGTCACCGCAGCTAATCCAGCATCGAGCAGTGCACTGTTAACCACAGTGATCAGCGCCTGCGCACGTTTCGCAACATTCGCACCGCTGAAGACCACCGTGTACACGCCGGCGCCCAGCGCTACAGCCACACCCCCCGCACCAATGGACGGGAGGGCGTTCAATGCAGTTTGCAGGTTTGCCGCCGAAATGTCCCACGCCAGCACCGCAGTCGTGTATCCCTCAAATTTCAGATACCAGGTGCCGCTTGCTGGAGCTGCATCCGGCGTGATCGTCTGTTCCTCGTTCGTTCCTGCAACTGGCGCGCCTGCGTTCTGATAAATTGCCAACGCACCTTCAATTTGACCCATATAACACCTCCGAACGATCTTTGTGAGTCCTGCTCACGCCCTTTTGGACGTGAGCATGGATTCATTGATTGATTTATTCCGGCCTAGATCCCGGTCACCGTGCAGATACCTTTCGGGCGGTAAACCACGAACGCCACCCGCTTGGTTGCCCGGATCGCCAGCTGACCCTTGATGAAATAGTCACTGTGCGAATTCGAGATCTGGATGCTGATCTGTTTCTTGGTGAAGACCTGCATGGCCGCATCGAACGCTGCCACGATCGCGGAATTCTCGGTCATGCTTGTGGATTGAACCACCGGCAAACCCCAGATCCGTTCCGGACCGGCTTCAGCCGGGCTGCCCCAGATGTAAATGCCGTCCACTGTGCGCAGTAAGCGCACTGCCTGCCAGTCGTTCGGGTGCATCACGATCCCGCTCGCTGCCAGCCAGGCGTTGACACGAACCAGCGTCATAGCCTTGTAAATCGCGTCGGGAACAGGATCAGCGCCCTTGGCTTGGGTCTGGATGCCAACCACGTTCAGTATACCGCGCAGGTTCGGAGCGTTTCCATCGCCGCCGATCAACTGGGTTTCTTCGCGCATCCGGATGAAATAATTCAAGCGGTTGTCGATGACCGACTGCATCATCGGTGCATCTTCCAGCGCGATCTCGGTGACCGGCAGGAAGGTGCGGATATCGCGCACTGAGCTGGATTTCTCGGTGAAAGCCAGTGTCGATTCAGGTGCATCGCTCTTTTCCGATGTTTCGGCTGCCGCGTTGGTGCTGGTTGTTTCTTCCATGTACACAACCGCGTTTTGGTCGGTCTGTCCGCCCGGGATCAGGTCAACCACCATCGGTCGCTCAGCGGCAAAATCCACGATCTTGCCCATGCGCACAGCCTGGGGGGCATAACCGGTTGCGGAATCGAACACGGCTTTGCGCTCGCCAAGACCCTTGGCTTCAAGCTCAGACACAGGTCCGTTGCCGGATCCCTTGACGTATTCGGTGAACGCCTTGCTTTCAACAACGCGCTGACCGAAGGATTTTTCTTCCTCCTGCTCACTAGAAAGTTTCCCGTCCTTGCTCCGTTGCCAGTCCATGCCTTTGACTTGTTCGCCGGATTCGATCTCGCGGCGGTTTTTCTCGTCCATGGCTGCCAGGGATTTCAGCTCATCGACTTCCTTGCCCAGATCAGCCAGCTCAAGGTTGCGGGCTTTCAGATCGGCGGCAACAGTCGCGTCCATATCCATATTTGGATATTTGACGAAGATTTCGTGCATTTCCTTTTGCTTTAGTTCCAGTACACCTTGCTTTTCTTGCAGTTTAGTAGGCATTTCAGTTACCCTCTCCCACGCCGTTCTGGCGCGCTTCGAATGCTATGAATTTATTGAATTCCAATTGCGCCGCAGCCTTGGATTCATCCCCATCAATAATGGATTCCTCCAGCGCGTCCGCTCCAGTACGGAGATCTGTTGCCAGTTTCTTGATCTCCTCAACACGTTCTTCACTGATCTCACGGCCTTGCTCTTTCCGCAGCCCCTTGAGTGAGCGCACGCGCTCCCCCAGCGAGTCCACAGCTTCGACCACAGCCTTTACTTGAGTCTCAAGGGATTGTCGCCCCTTGAGCATCAGCGTCCTCGTTCCAATACCGGCACCTTTCAGCACCGGAGAAACTTCGTAAACTTCCGTCTCGATCAAGTGGCGGATCCTGCGCTCTTCCTGATCTTCCCAGGAAGCCTTGACCGTGTGGAATCCCCAACTCCATTCCTGCAGGTTCCCCATCGCCTTGACGGTCTTGTAAGCCTCTTGACCGTCAATGGTTTCCATGAAGAAGGATCCATTGAAAACAGCCTCAGTCTGGGAGACTTCGATGAAACCTTTTCCAACAGGTCGCGTCCAGTCATGGCTCCACACAACAGCCACTTCCTGCCCGTTCTTGAACGCGCTCGGCTCAACAATGTCATAATCTTTGTCGATCACCCCAAAGGTTGCGATCGACGCGCTCAACTTGCCGGTTTCATCCACTTTGAACTGGATGCTCTTTGACTCGTATTCTGGATTTTCCTTAATTTTTGGCATACTTAGCTCCTGTCTGGCGTTACATCTTCAAATATGGGATAGTGGCTCCTGGTGCAATTCGGGTGTTCCAATAGATTTGAATCAAGATATTCAATGGCCCACACCTGGCCGTTGGCGATCTTGCACTCATCGTCATCATCGTCATCGCCGTTATCCAGGATCCCAACAATCTTCACGCCGTTGGCTTTGTATCTTTCCGAAGCCACTGAATTTTGCGCATTCCCCAGTTCCGTCCTGGCAATCGTGGTTGACCGGTTCTGGTAAGTCTCTTTCACAATGGATTGAAGTCCTGCCTGGTTTTCGTCGCCCTTCACCAGTTGCTGGATAGACCATCCGTTCTCATTGCCGTATTTCAAAGCCTCTTGCAAAGCGCTGCGGGTGGTCGCCGTGATGTCTTTGATGTCCCCGCCCGCCTTTGAGAGCATCGCCGTCACCGCCGGATCGGTTAACTCAAAATCAACCGTCACACCCAAAGAAAGATTCATCGTTTCCCAGCTCGCCTGGGCAATTGCCACAAACCACCGCTTAAGCAGTTTCCCCAAATCCTCTTCATCCTTCGGAGTCAGCAGATCATCCACACCAGGCAGGTCGTCTTTGCGCTCTGCCATCCCTTGCAATGATTTCCCCGCCCGGCTGACCACCCGGTCAGACAAGCTCGAGAAATACGCATCCATATCCTTGGCCATGTTCGGCCACATCGACCTGCGGATCCGCTGCAGTGCCCGGCCGTACACAGATCCTTTAGCTTTGATCTCTTTTAGTTCTTCCTCTTTTGTGCCTTTCGTGCTTTTCGTGGTTAATGATTTAATGGGTTCCGTTGTAGGGGCAACCGGCGGTTGCCCTTGCTCTCCCGGCTTTTCCCAGGAGTACAGCATGCTCGTCTTATAAACTTCATCCTCGGGTTTTACTTTCAACCCAACGGAACGCTTGAACTCCGCTCGCGTGATCACACCCTTATCCACTGCGTTGAGCAGCCTTGTCCACATCTCGTTCACGTTCTCGGCCAGCGCTTTTACCTGGTCCAGGTTGAACCGCAGCTGATACCCCCCGCCGAATTCATCCGATAAAGCCATGGTCATTTCCGAAGAGAAAGCCCGCCACAGCGCCACTAAGGTGGTCTCGGTAAAGCTTTTTCTGGCCATGCCGTCGCCGTAATCGCTCCGCTTCAATCCCACGTACAGCCCCGCGATTGTCGCAGGTACGCCGAATGCCGCGCAGATCCGGCTCTCCGGAATGTTTTTCAAATTGGATAGATCCAGCTCCTGCATATTCATGCCCAGCTTCTGGATCGTCATTCCCGCCTGCATAAAACCTGGTACTCCTCGGTTTTCTCCACCGTAACGCTTTATCCATTGTTTTTGCAGGCGCTTGACCGTCGCATCATCCAGTTCATCACCATCAGGTAATGTGACGGCAAATGGCGGGATGGCATTGTTTTTGAACATCGCGTACGTATACCGCGAGGACTCTGTATCGCTGGTTACATCCCGGCTCGCGAATTCGATTGCCCCGATGCCCTTCCACGGTTGTTCCGGATCGATCATCCACTTCCACTGGAACACATCTTTTTTTGACAGCGGTATTTTTCGTCCATCACCAACATCGAATAAATAACCGGATACCAGTCCCTCTTTACTGTTATGCCCTGGCACTATCGAGACCTGTCCGTCATGCCACGGCCACAAGCGCACCACTCGACCTGCCTGGTTGCGTTCCTTCCAGATGTACACGTTCCCGCCGCAGGGAGCGTACGTGATTACAAATTGCATGAACTCGGCTTCCCCCATATCCGGGTTTGGCTGCCTGATTAACTTTTGCAGCGCATCTGTCGACCCTGCAGGTTGTTCCCCGTCTGCGGTGTCCTTGTACGCAATCAGTTGTGGTTCAGGGAATGACATTGCCAGCGCTCTTACGCAGGCAGAAACCGCCGAGCTGGCCTTGTAACCCTGCCGGATCAGCGTCCAGAAGTCCGTATCCATCCAGCTTGTTTTGATAAAATCTTGGATGAAAGAAATAGCCTGTCCGGCTTTGATTACACTGCTGGCAGCCCAGGATTTGATTTGATCGAATAATTTCACCAGATTTTAGCCTCCAGGTGTTTCTTCTTTGCGAGTTCCGCGATCATATAAGGTCCACCGCTCGCAGAGTCCACAATATCGTCGTGCTGGCTGTAAGGAAATTCCATCAATTGCCTCTTTACATCCAGATGATTTGACCCCTTTACCAACTTGAAATGCCCTTCTTTCGCCCGGAGACTCAGGTTAGTTGCCCGGTCCATCTTCGATCCTTCCGGAACCGGGAAAGTGATCATTTTGACCATTGCCAATTCAGGATCATTCCAAAAATTTTGGAATGCCAGGGTCTGAAAAGCCACATCTTCAATCCCCCATGTAACTTTTTTGTTGTCTGGCAGTAGCATATTCATCTTCAACAGCTTCAAGAACTTATTCAATTCACGCACGCGCAGCAGATCACGCCCAACAATATCCCCGTCAGGAGTCAATGTCTCGATCAGCGACGCATTGAAATCACTTCTCTTGTTACGGCCTAGCGCCACATCGATGTAACTGACCCACTCCCAATTCCAATCAACTTCGTTGCGATCAATTTCAAGGATGTCCTTGTCGTCAAACAATCCACCGGTAAAGGGTCTTGGCAACTGTTGATAGACGCTCGCAAACGTATAAGGGCTTTTTGCCTCAACAGTCGTTTTGACTTTCTCAATATATTTCTGGCTATAACGCCACGGCCATAACACCTGGCCTGGTGTGCGTTTCAACGGATCCCCTTCCGACTTCAAAGGCAGATACACCCCCTGAGAAAGATTCCTTTTATACTCTTCCTCAGTTTCCGGATATTGGTCTTCTTCAAGTGCCATCGCCGGGAGGTAGATAACCTTCCATTGGTCAATATTTGGATCCTCGTTCGCCATCCTTTGCAATATTTGTCCGATTAGGTCGTTAGGATCCCACCGTGTGTGGTCGATAATGCACGCCCCACCTTCGCTCAAACGGGGAATTGCCACAGAGTCAAACCAGTTTTCCAATTTTTTCTGATGGATCTCTGACCGACCCTCATCGATATCTTGAGTTGGATCATCAACGATCAATAGATCCAGTGGATTGCCCGATAGACCACCGCTGATACCCCGACTCAAGCAGCCACCTTCAAATGGAGCTTTCAATTGCCAATCACTCTTGGATGCGGAGTCATCAGATAGCATCACTGGTTCGTCGTTAGTGGAATATGTGCCGAATAAGTTCCGAAAAGCCTCACTCTGCACATAATCCCTTACCGCAGCCGAGTGTTTGTCCGCCAGATTCGCGCCATAAGACACAATACCCACATGTGTATTTGGATTCCGGCCTATCACCCAACTTGGGAAGATCCTCGCGATATCGGTCGATTTCCCATGCTGGGGTGGTAATTCAACGATCAGCCTGCCATTCCCTTGTTTTCCCCCGGTGCTAATGTATAGCTCGATCTGTTCGAGTTCGAAAGCTAAGACGGCATGGTGTCGGCCATCCTTAAATTTTGGATTGATATAATGTCGGTAATATTTGTAACGGGTTTTCGCTAATTCACGAAAATCCCGTTCTTCCTTGGCTTGTTCAGGAGTCAATTCCTTGTTCCTATAAGGAAGAGTGCCCATCATCGCCCTCCTCCTCGTTGTTCAGCCCAAGCTTCTTGTCCAGCGCTGCAGCAGCCCTGTCAAGCTCCTCAGCCGTATAATCCCTGGCATTGGTCTTTGGGCGCTCAATATCTACCCTCTGATGCGGCACATAATCCGTGGTCATCACAAAAAATGTCTTGCGATCTTGAGCGTTATGAAAACTCGGATCTGCAGCACTCTCAGCCAGCGCTTCAAAAGCATCCCGCCGGTGATCCATCAGCGGCGCCGCCTGCATCAGTCCGATCGTTTCATCGATCGCCGGATTCTTGCGTCTCCACGTGGAGATCTGCCGATCAGAAGTCAATCCCAAAATGGTGGTCGAAAGCTCTTCCTGCGTGCGTGGATAGCGTCCTGCCTTCGGGGAACTTGCCCACGCAATATAAGCTGCCACCCGCCACGGCCAGCCGTAATCCTGCAGGCGGTAATATTCATCCGCCCAACCGATAACGTTCTTAACATCAACACGGCTTCCGCCCAAATCTGCACGCAGCACATCAAACTCGACCCGTGCTTTTTCAAGCGTGGTCTGATACTTGATCAAGCGCTCTTTGAGTGCCAGGCGTGCCGTTTCGCTCCTGCGTGCGGCTTCTTCCGGAGAAATAGCAATATCGCCATCGACCTCTTCAAGATCAAGGTCAAGCGCCAGTTGGCTCAGGTTTTCTCCGGATAGTTTTTTGGGATTGATCGCCATTTCCTAACCTTTCAGAATTCCCGGATCTGGTTTTTCGTCACTTTTTTTTGCTTCTTCCCAGGGCACCCAGTCATCAGGGCTCCAGCATGGGTCATGTCCCAGATCCACCACCTGTTTGACCAATACCTGGATGCCTCCCATCAAATACATGATTCGCTTGGCATACTTGCTCAGCATTTGCTGCAGATTGTCAATCCTTCGATTGGTTTCGGTTTGATAATCCTCGAGGAGTTTTTTGTACTGATCGATAACATCGCCGCTGGATTCAACCAGGCTGCCAGCTGCACCAGATGGGATCTCTTGCCTCGTTTTGGCATCAAGATTATTTGCCTGGGATTCAATGTTCTTTGCCTCAGCCTTAGCCTTATGCCTGTTTACCAGAACGGTGATCAAACCGCTGAGTCCTCCTATCGCTAGGAGGACTTCGGCGATCACTTTTACGATAGCTGCGGTGGATTCATTCATGAGGTCAATCCACAGCGTCGCGGTTTACCTTCGCAAGTCTCACATCCATTGGCGGCGAGCTGACCTTATATGTCAGTTGGTTACCGCCTGCAGCCAGGAATACATAGACCAGCAAAGTCTTCAAGCCAACCTGGTTGCATACCACGCCTTCTATAGGAAGCCATTTGGTACAGGTCCCCAGGAAGATAAACACAGCCAGGAGAACCACCAGGACAAGGTTGACATAGAGTTTATGCTCAGAGGGAAGCCCCGCGAATTGTGCACGCAATCCGGGGATAAACATGAACATGGCCGAAAGGATGGCTGCCGAAAGAGTGATCAGCACCTCTGAGTCCATTTTCCAGCCAGGCGGCAAGAGTTCATTGATTGCCAGTAATGCGAATAACGCAATCACCAGCAATACCAGGCCAATAACGAACCATTTCAAGAAACTTTTCATACTTACTCCTTTCTGACTGTCATTGCGAGGACGCTCTTCCGAAGCAATCCCCAATTGGTTTTTCCGGTTGAGTGGTTAAAACAGAAAAGCGCCCTCCTTAGGCAAAAAGCCTAAGGAAGGCGCTCGTCTCTTCCGGTGGTCAGATAAGAAACCTCCGACCTGCTCTTATATTATAGCACGTTAATTCTACCTTTTCAATAGTGAATTTCGCCAATGTGCCCAGAATCTTATCGTTCCTAATCTTGCCAATGTGTAAGCCATGTCATCATCCCATTTACCTGATAGCGGATTTGGCTTTGGTTTCCTGAAAATCGCGACCTTACCCGATTGAGAAACAAGAAATATACCAGCTCGTTCTGGTACTAACTCCACACACCGTGCCAGTTTTTCTGGCATTGCAAACCACAGCCAGCGAATAGCTATAGAGTTGTGATTGTGGGGTTTTTGTCCGTCCCTTTTGAGATCAGCCCTTGATATCTTTATCTCAATCTCGGATGCGTATCGGCTTCTATGATTCAGTGCGCATAAATCCAATTCGTAAGGGAACATTCCCCACGAAACATTAGGGACAATCACATAATTTCTACTGCCAAAATGCAATGATATTGCATACTCAATTCCATAGGTTTTTTCATAATCTATGCTCATTCCTTCACCCCATACTGTTCCAATAATTGCCGGTGTGCTTCCTTCACCTCATTCCTTTTATCCACAAGGACCGCATCCGTGATCCCATCATAATAGTCTTTCTTCCTGCCTAATTCGTCCTGGATGAACTGATCAGCAAATAACGGATACTTCTCTTCCATTCTTCGCGCCAGCCTCTTCTGCCTGATGGACTTCAGCACCTCCCGGCTCATTTCCCTTGGGAACTCCGTGATCGCCCGTACCGAATGACTGTACCCATCCCCTGGCTTCCACACCTCCTCTATCTCCATTGGGCATTGCCTGCACCCTTCCACGTTTGCCGGGACGAACACTTCTACCAGCACCTGCTTTCCATCAGGAGGATTAGTATATGGGCTGTGCCATTCTAACCTGTGAAGAAAACCCAAAACTTTTGTCATGTCTGAGCGTTCTCTGCCGAAGCAATCTCCAACTTCTTTTCAACCGGTTTATACCTCGCCATCAACCGCTCATACGCCGCCTGGTTCGGTGCCCAGGTACGCATCTTCTCGCAAATATCACAACGGATATCGATCGCGCTCTCGATCACCGCGATAATATCCACTTGCGCCGGATCCTGCGTTTCGGTATCAATTGCATGCCTGTACAGCATCAACCGGCTTGAATGCTTTCCTGTTTGCTGCACGATCCCCAGCCCATGCCCTTGCGAACATCGCCATACCTGAATGTTCTCAGCCATTTTGGCCACTCTCTTTCTCGGTTTTCTCCTTAAGCCAAAGATAAAACCCTACCTGGCTATCACCCAAAGGAGCGCCTTCCGCCAGGTACACCTCATAAAGCTGTTTGTTGATTTTTTTGACAACCTCCATTACTTCGGTTAAGAGAGCTTCCGCACACAGTGAAACCTTCACGATTGCACTTGTCACTTCCACGGTGATCGCGCCAAGCGTTGTGGCTAATTTCTTGATATCTTCCTCAGGAATTTCCTGATTGATGTGCAGCTTACTTTCACCCATTGACGCCTACTTTCCGGCAAACATATTTGCCATCCCTGAATTCGATCTCAGCCTCGATCAGCTCGATCCCCACGCACACATATCTTTCGGGAACCCAGCCCGCCATCCTCAACGTAACTGGTTTCGTGGGAGGATCATTCGAGAACCCTTCGATCTCGTAAGACTCCGGCGCGTCCTTTGGCAGCTCACTCACCCAGCACCTCGTCGGATACTCACCCGTCCGCAGCTTGTACAGGCTGGCCGCCATTTCGATTGCCTCGCTCATGCGTTCTTTAGGCGCGATCCACCACAGCACACCATATCTCAGGGGGCACCCTTGAAATTCCACCATCTCCCTGGCGTTCCAGGTGATCAGCTCATGGTGCATGTTCAAACCCTCTTCGAACCGGCGGTAGATCACCACCGATTGCCTGGCTTCACCCGGAACCAGCTCAAACCACGGGTATACATTCACCGCACGCCCGTACCGGATGATATCCAGCGTCCGCAGTCCCAGCCGCGAGATCGAATTCTCAACCAGCGTCTCTTCCTGATTCTCTGTCATTGCGAGGCGCTCACTGCCGAAGCAATCTCCAACAAACTGATAGGCGTACGGCCGTACGCCCGCTCTTGATTTAGAACCATTGGCCAACCCACAATGACCAGATCCTTCAGATACCACCAGCCCGTCTTTCCATCCGGCCACTCGACCAACCCCAGCCGATTATCGCAATCGATCCTGATCAGCTTCCCATCGTGCAGCCGCGGACGGTCAACGCAGTCCACCACATCCCCAGGATTGAAATTCTCTTTCGGCCGCATATCCTCCAGCTTCAAGTTGGTGAGGAAGAAAGAGCTCGGAACAAAGTAAGTATGCTTGCCCATTACTCACCTCCAATGTTCACAATCCGGTAAACCTTTCCGGAATTATCAACCACGGCTATTTCATCATCCGACATATCCTCATTCGTTTTTACAGGTATGCCAAACAAGGTTTCGTCAGTAACGTGAAATTGTGTATTCTGGACAGTACGTAAAGGAACGGTCCGCCTGATCTTATTCTTGAGTGCAGAACTCATGACAAGCTTATAGGGATTGAACAATGCAAAGAGATCCCGTTGTAAATTTCCAAACCCGCTTAGCTTCTCTTCCTCACAGGTGATAACTGGTTTGATTACGATATCTTCTTCCAGCCATTCGCCCTGTTTTACAAAATAAAAAATCACTGATCTACCGTCAGGATTTTGGGGTATTGCCCCTTGCACCATTGAGAGTCCTTTTGGAAGTCCAAGATTTACCCGGTAACCTCTCTTTGTCCCTGTAGTAAAGAAATCCATGAATAATTCAGCGGCAATTTCGATAATGTAATACCCTCTCATCATTCACCTCCAGAAACCGTGTTAGTTGGATCTTCGTGCCCAAAGCATCCTTTTCCGGAATAATCAAAGTTGTCACAAGTCCCGAGAGGAATAACCTTGTGCCCCTCTGATAATTCTTTCCGTAATTCAGCCCTGGCTTCTTTGCAGGTAAGGACTCTTCCGTTATCGTCTTCAAAAACATTTTTCCAATCCCGCTGGAAGTCTTGAGAAGACATACACAACAGGTGTTCGACATTCACCCTCATGTGAAAAGACCGGCTCATATTCATCTCCTTGTACTCTTTATGGTTATCATCCAACGACCTGCCTTATTAGTCATTCTGTTGCCCCTTACGGTATCCCCGTGTTTTCATTGACGGTATCCCCGTGTCACTTTGCGCAGGTATCCCCGCAAAACACACACCGCCACCCGAGGGTATCCACACACGCGGGATTTTCATTATTCCGGCAACTCGATCACATACTCGAATTTCGGATTCTTTCCTGCAGGCACCCGGTACCTCCGGACATCAATTTGATAGCCGTTCTTTTCTGCCTGAAGAAACATCCAGATGGCCAGCTTCGCAATCTGGCTTGCCGAGGTACCATACTCCGCCGCCACTTTCTTGACCTCCTCGATCATCTCTTCCGGGAGGTCATACAGAGCGCGCTGCCCTTTGCGAGCTTCACCCTTCGCCTTTTCGCGCAGACGCCGCTTGCGTTCCTCGCGAGGAAGAGATCTCTCTCCCTGCCGCTTGCTCCCGCTCCCCAGCGCTGCCTGCACTGCCGGATCGAGACTTCCATCCAAAAAACCTTCATTGTTTTTGTTCATTAGATTCTCAATTCTCAGCACTTATATGATTTTCAAAAGCTTTTCCAAACACTCCGCATACCCCACCAGCGCCCGCGGATGCCCTTCCAGCTCCCACAGCGTCTTCCCGACCCGGTTTGCCACCCTGCAGTTCGTATCCTGCGCCACCGGTGGCCACACAAATGATCCGTACGTCGCAGCCAGATTCTCAAGCTGCGCCTGGCTCTCATTCGTCACCTTGTCATAAAACGTCGGGATGATCCCTGCTAGCTTGCACCTTGACCGCGTTGCCCGCTGCACCGAATCCAGCGATCGCAGCATCTCGATCACACCCTTGATCGCGAATTGATCCAGCTTCGTTGGAATGATCAGCAGATCCGCAGCCACCAGTGCCGCCGTGTGCAGAATATCCACGCTTGGCGGGCAGTCCAGGATCACCAGGTCAAACGCATATCCCTGCAGCGCATTGCTGATGACCATTTCCCTGAAATCCATCCCGGAAACAGCCACCTTCAACTGCGCCGTGGTCTTATTGGACCGGATCACGCTCATTCGTTCTCTTCCGGTGGCAGGCACAGCCACTTTACCGATGGATGCGCCATTGATCAACCAGGAATACAGCTCCGAACCATCATCCATACCCAGGGCATCCGCCACATTCCCCTGCGTATCCAGGTCCACCACCAGCACGCTCATCCCCCTGATCGCCGCCCCATGTGCCAGGTTCACCGCCGTAGTGGTCTTCCCCACCCCGCCTTTTTGATTTGCCACTGTGATAATGGTCATCTTTCCTCCTTGTACCATGATGTTCATTGCTCGCTCCCTTGTGGGATTTCTTTTACGATGTACCTTGCCATATCAACGGCAGGGCAATCGCGACACATACTGGCGCTAGATGATGCGTATAAATTACACGCCTTACAGGTTTTTTCGCCGACATCCAAAAGAAAAATCCAACTATCTGGCAATTCACTGTTCTTGATCAGGTTAGTAAGGCTTGTGTGAAGCGCGTTTTTTGGATCGGATTGAGTTTCGTCAAGCAATTTTTCTAGTCGTGGTTTAACGTTAACAATGTCTTCGCGGCGCAATAATTTTTTACATATTACTTCTGCATCGTGCTGTGTAGCGCCCATTTCGGCAAGTTTATTGGCTGCTTTTATACGTACCGAACTTGGCAATTTCTTAAGCGCATAATATACGCGCATATCCAAGTTCAGTTTGTGTTTGGCATATAAATCTTGTATCTCTGGTTCGAACTTCAAAAGGAATAATCTGTTCTCAATTACAGTCCTTCCTTTACCAGCTATGTTTGCAATTTCTTGATGGCTAAAACCCTGGGCATTAAGTTTCGAATATGCGATTGCTTCGTCAATAGGGGAAAGGTCTTCCCTTTGTACATTCGCAATCAAAGACAATAACAGTTTTGATTTTTCCTCTATACCATTTGCTGGTATGATGTGGGCCGGGACAATATCAATTCCTGCCAGAATACTTGCGCGCAGCCTTCTTTCGCCATCCACAAGATGATAAATTTCTTTGCCCTCTCTGGCATAGGGACCAATTACTACGATAGGATTCAATACACCGTACTTTCGAATTGATTCAGAAAGGCTATCCAAACTCGTTCGATCAAAAGATTTGCGGCTTTGATTGGAGTTTCTCTCAATTCGATTTACTGGTATCTCCGCAAAGCTCTTGCCTAGGTTTATCCTCCAGCAGAAACCAACCTCTTTCATCAAAAGCCTCCATTCAAGATTTGATTCCCTTGGTGAACTTCAGTGCACTTAGCCATTTTCAAAGTACACTGGCCAGTCGTTTTAAGTAGAAAACCGTAGAGATTGCAGGGCAAAAATTGCCCTCGGAAATCATATAATTCACTGATATACATAAATACATAACTTTTAACTACTTTTATTAAGTTATTTAGCATTCTTGTTCTATAAAAGGATGATTTTCCGGACCCAAAATTGGCAAAAAACACCCGGTGTACTTTGGTGTACATTGTGAACATAGGTTGGTGAACAATCTTTGCATTGCATTTCTCCCGATTTTTAAAACTGCAAAACAAAGTAGCAGCCCCGGAGTAAGTACACAAAGTACACTGAAGTACACTGAAATCGGAATTCACTGCGGGATCTCCAGCTGCATATCCTTTGGTTTGCCGGGCAGCGGCCCAAAATCAACCGGGTCAATGCCATATTGCCGCGCAAGCTCGAAAATGCGGTCTTGGTCGTAATAGAACGCGATGCCATCGTGAGACCGTTTTGCTGATTTCATTTGCATATCTTCCCGTATGATCCGGCCAATTTTATGAGGGTACAGATGGTTTCTGTCCGGTTTTTGATCCTCGTCTGTTGTTGGTTTATCTTCATCCACTGAGTACATGGAATCGATAATTTCATTCGCAATTTTTGTAGCGTCCCCAACTAATATCTTTTCTTTTCCGTCTGAATCTTTCTTTACCATCCGTTTATTTAGATCAGGGTATTGGTATATTTTCAGAATGGCTTCGATGATCCTGGCAATAATGGTTTGATTCCTGGTCTGCGCCATCTCGAGATAATATTCACGCATGAATCCTTTGATTTCACTCCGCAGTGATTCATCATCCTGAGCAACCATCATCAATGCGCCGGTAATTTGGTTCAACCTGGCAGAAATATCCAGCTCGTAATAACTCTTGTCGATCCTGATCTCCGGCTGCCAATGATGCAGGCGCCAATGCACCATCATGTTCCTGATGTTCAACGCCCGTTGATGTGTTTCTTCGGTGACTTCCAGGTCGATATTACGCGCGATCAATTCTCGCATTCCCCTCTCTTGAATTTTGAAGGTGATAGCCCTGTTCCCAACGGCGTCATCCTTGAAATCTTTCCTCATGCCGATCATCTTCGGGCAGTACGTCGGGTACATCCGGCTTTTGTATGTCTTTTTCCCGTTCTCGTCGATCACTTCTTCAGATCTCCAGATGGGATGCCCCTTCATGGAGCCAAAATTCAGGAACTTGACAATTTCATTCGATGCGTCGCTTTTTTCAATATCCCCCTCGTCAAAAAGAACCGTTGGATGAAACAGATCTACGCTTCTAAACAAGGTGGATACCGTATCGGCACCACCAGCCATCAGCATACGGTAAGACACCAGTCCAACCCGGTAAAGCAATTCAGATTTACCAGCTCCGGAAGCTCCCATGGCTCTTAAGTAAGGCAATGCGTTAAAACAGTCATAAAGCCAGGTCACTAACACCCAATAGCTGATGATTTTACCCATCAGCTCATTTGAGAGGATATAAACACTGTTGATATAGTTTTCGATATACCCGGCCAGCTCTCCAGCCGTTTTCAGATCCCCGACTTCGCTTGGGAAAAAAATACCCCGCTCTCTGAATGTTTCTTCCGGAGGATACGGCCTATATTTGATTCCATCGATTGTGACCGAATCCCCGCCGTGGACCTTCCCGCTGAGATCTCGCCAGGCTAATTTTGACTGATGTTTTGGTCGATCATAGAGATATTCCAGGAGATATCCACCGATTAGTCCCCCGAGGGTGAATTGCACGACGTCGCCTTCGTTGTCTTTTTTCTTGGCCTGGTCCAGAATGGTTTTCACCATCCGGGTGAGCTCCCGTTGATCCAACTGGAGATACTTTGCCAATGTTTTCTGGTATTGCGCCCGTTCAACCTCTTTCATAACCGCTATCGTATTCAATGCCTGGCGGATGGCTTCATCCCTGCCCGCGCCTTCTTGTTTTCCAGCCCATTTTGAGATCTCCTCAACAAAGGTCGGACTGGTATTCAAATTTACATTCACTTCTTTGAGAAGAACTTCCGGAGAGATCTCTTTTTGGTTGGCCGCTCGTAAAAGATCGTTTGCATCCTTAATATCGCGATCGTTCCCGTCCGCATCCTTCATGGAGGTGATTCCAGCCACCCCGCGCCACCTGACAATACGCGTCATTGGACCCAGCAGTTTGGCAACTTTTAGCGCATTTAATGTTCCAGGAGCATCTTGTGCCAGGTCGAACCGGCTCGTTTTGTCCAGGTCAAATGTCAGCGACCCAGCTTTATCAGCATCCAGCCCAAGGAAAAACACATTTTCACGCCCTTGTTTTGCTGCACCAATTTTTCTTAATAATTGATCATTGGCTGCAACCCCATTTAAGGCGGATCCAGGTATATCCCATTGGTCCAGCGTGATAGCATCAGCCGGGCCTTCAACCACTACACAAATATCTTCTTCAGGTGACCATTTAGAATTTAGGAAGATTCGCTTTTCACCTACCAGCACGGATGGTGGGTTATATTTTGCGGGCAAATTATCTTCAACGATCCCCCGTAAGTTGAAATAGACTGTTCGAGCACCTTCAAGGAATGGATATACAATTCGATTCCATCCCACCACTCCGTGGATGTAGCCTTTCTCGATCCATCCATCGAGTGTCTTTTGGTGATCCGGGTTTTCTTGTAGGTTATGGTCCCTGATCCATTGCGGAACATCCTTGGACAATCCCAGCACAGACACAGCAGCAGGGGACCGCGAATCGATTCCAAGTTTACCCATCGCGCCCTGGATCTCTTTGCGTAATTTTTCCGTGTTTTCGCGCGCCCCCGTGTACCCAATTCTATTTCTGACAATGGTTTCATCAGTCCACCCGCGCACTCGACGGCAATAGTCCATAGCAGTAGGATCCGCCAATAATAGTTTGTGAAATACATCACAGGCCACTTCAAGGACATCTTCCCGTTCCCTCGCAGCATAACGGACCGCAGGATCCTCATTTTTCCAATTCGGGGCGGGCAACCCGGCTCTTGTGCATAAAAACTCCATCGCAGAAGCGAAGTCACAACCCATGCGCTTCATGACCCAGTTAATAACATCCCCGTGCTCGTCGCCATTAGAAAACCACCAGTACCGTTGATTATGGATATCGATCTTCAGCCCATGTTGTTCACTGGTCATAACGTTTCTTCCGTGCCCAATAATCGTATACCCGCCAAACTTAGGATCAGCGATCACATCCTCAATTCTGTTCACCTGTTTTACTTGATCAATTAAATCTTTTATGCTTAGCGTCAATGTGTTACCTCCGGGCTAACCTATTTGAAATTGCTCACAAAATTTGTTGCAGGGGGTGCGGGTGTCTGCAAAAAAGGGTTTCTGTGCTCCATTTTCGGGTATACCCCTGCGGTCCTGCGTGTTATGCGACATGAATTTGCTGTGATAATTGCCCAAATACCCGCTCAAATCGCCTTGATCCTGGCTGTTTGTGTCGCATAATCTGTTGTTATGCGACATTTACTTGGTCGACCCAGCCCATACTTTTTGATCACCCACCCAAACCCTAGAAAAGAAGATGAATTTGGGAACTTAGAGATTTTTATTACTACTGCTTATCTCACTGACCGCGCGCGCGTGGACATGGGTATCTTGGCATTGACCCTCGTACCCGTGTACCCCGGCGCCCCGCTGATGGTTGAGTTGATCCACATCGATGCTCTCGGCATACGCGTACAGAGCTACCAACCCATGCAGCCACAGCTTACGCTTGGCAGGCGTCATGTCGACATACTCAACCACCAGGTGATTACCGTTGGCCATGGACTACGAAAGGACTCCGGCTTTCTTCAATTCTTCCTGGACAATGTGGCGCACGCCATTGACCAGTACCAGGTCAGGCAGTGGCTCAGAGCCATCAACCGGCTCATACTGAGGTTCCTTGGCCGCCATGGCTTCCCGCTCTTCATACTCTTTCTGCATGCGCTCATGCTCAGCTTCTATCTTCCCAAGTGCGATGGTTTGTTCAACAGCAAAGGCGAGCGCACGCTCCAGGGCATGATCCCCTGTGAAGCTTCGATCAGTTTCTTTGCTCATGCCAACAAAGACCGGTTCCGCATAGGGAACTATGAACTCATTCGGCAAACCATCGTCCCCAAAGTGAACCGTTATCGGGACCATCGACTTGATCTTGATCTGCCATTGGTAGTAATTGGACACGCTGCCAGGGAAATACTCATTCCCATCCGAGACCCCGGCCGGAGCGATGAGATACTTGGCAATCTCAACAGGAAGGGCGCACTTGGCCGCGTTATAAAGCCCTTTCCACTGTCGCTCGGCCTTGAACCTTTTCATGTCAACCCTGGCTTGTTTTTCCATTGCTTCCGTAGCCAGGATGCGCTGACCTTCCTTGATCATGCTTAAGATTCTTGATTCATCCCTGTCCATTTTTCCTCTTTTCTCTTTCTTCTTTCCTTTGGATTGCCGCCGCCTTCCTGCGATCATGGCGGTTCGGCACGTAATACAGCTTTGGCTTTACTTCTTCTTCAACCGGTTCCACATCAGGATCCGGCGTTACTGCTTTTGCATCCGGAGGTTGATCGCTCATGCTTTACCCTCCCTGAGGATGGCCACAACGTGGAACTTGCGGCGCTCCTCATCGAACCTGTCGACAAAATCGGAGGTGCATTCGATCACTTCCAACCCCTCCCCTTCGAGGAAAGCGGTCAGCTTCTCGGAGAATGCCTCTGTTTTGTCCTGATCAGCGATGACGCGGATCTGTATGGTGCCTGGTAACGTTCGTCTACCCATAAATACCTCCATGACGGTAATGTGAATAATTAAGAGAACAACCAATTGATGAATTTACTCAACCAACTCTCCGAATCGCGGAATCCGCCAACCAGAGAGGTGATGTGCAAATGTTCCTTACCCCCCTCGCTGCATGCGACCGCTTCGCGGTACATTGGTTCGCCAGTCTCCGTATTGAAGGAAATAAACTCGTTAGGAATCGCAATTACGGGTTTTCCGCAAACCGAGCAATATTTAGGAAGATCTTTTCTATACATGCAGGGCCAATGTGGAATATAGAGCCTTAGCGATTCCTGTTTATTTTTATTCTTCATGTTTTCTCCTTGGCATTACTGAAAGGTCTAAATAAAAATTCCCACCAAACCCCACGGGTATGATGTAAGATATCCTTCCATGAGGCATTATCTTGGGTGGTGCAATTTTCAGGTTTACCTCTGCTTTTTCAACGACAAACCTGCGAATTGCTTCCACCAGTTTTTCCGGGCTTTCTGCATCCTCTGTCCAAGGAATGGCAACTAAATCCAGGTCGCGCGACATTGACCCATGAAGGGCAAGGGCATAACCACAGCGCCATGCAATTCGATCTAGTTTTGCGTAAGCCATTGCATACCAGGGAGCGATCACCATTTACTCCTAAATGTTTTCCACTGCCCGTTCCAGGTCTTCCTGGTGGGGCATGGCATACCTGGCGGTCTGTTCGATCTTGCTGTGACGCGCCAGCTGCTGCGCAATGACCAAATTACCGGTCTGCTGCAGGATGTTGTAAACGAACGTGTGCCTCAGCATGTGCGGATGGATCTCGATTCCGGCCATACCGCCGATCTCAGCCACCACGCGCTGTACCTGGCGCTCTGTGATGCCGCCAAATACCATCTCGCCGCTGGAAACCTTCAACCAGTCCACCAAAGCGATCCTCGCCTCACGCCCCAGGGGGACATCCCCGGATTTATTGCCCTTGCCATCGCGGATCTTCACTTCGCCTTTGCGGTCACTCAGTAGCAGGTCATCAGCTCGCAGCGCGCAAAGTTCACCCACACGCAGACCCGCATACACCATCAGCGAGATCATCGCCCGGTTGCGGATGGCCAAAAAACGCTGGTGATCACTGCGGGCGGTATTCGCCGCCTGCTCGACCCTGCGCAGGAGCTTGAGATAATCCGATTTGTTGAGGGATTTGGGCGCGCACTTCTGCTTTTCCATCACGGGAACGCCCTGGAAGACGTTGTAGGCCGCCATGCCGTTTTCCAGCGTGAATTGGCAGAATAACGCCAGGCTGATGCGGCGGCGGTTCCAGGTGGCAGCGGATACCCGTTCTTCTTCGGTGGAAAAAGTGAAATAATCGTGCAGGTCCTTCGAGATGATCAGATCCGCGGAGAAGGATTGCCCGGCGTGTGGCTCGAACCAGCGGCTAAATCCGCGCACGTCCGAAAGATATGCGTCAATGGAATTCTGGCTGTGCCCATGGCCGCGTTTTCCGTGGTTGGCCAGCCAGGTGCTGAATTGGTTCTCTAGGGTAGAGACTGTGGGTTGTGATTCAAAAGTTTGTAACATTTTGTCCTCTTTTTCAACTTTTTACGATTGGTGATCACCTTGAAAAGGCGCCCTGCCTTGCAGGGAAATTAGTCTTAATCAGTAAGGAATTCAGTAGTGTTGACACTTTCAATGCCTTCAACCAACTCAGCGGCAGTGGATGTGACAATAATGGCTGTATGAGGATGGTGATTAGTTGCCAACCATTTCATAACTTCCTTTATGACTTCTTCAAATGTCTTGTCAATGCAATCCTCGATGGTGGAAATGGTCAACTGCTCGTCTTCGATGAATCTGTCTTCGAGATTATTTCCAGTGACTGTAAAACCATCCACCGGTCGGTAGAATTTTCCTGTCACAGGATCCATGAAGACAGTGTATTTGTGACCTATCTCGGCGACATAAGAAGTTCGGTTCTCACAAACCACTTCTTGTGCTACTAATTTTTTCAACATAGTTTTCTCCTTTCTCCCTCATTATTCCCCTCGGATCCGGACGGGATATGGGAGGGACCAACCCCGTCCGGAGGCTAATCAGCGGATCGTACTAGGGAAATCCGCTGCGTTGCTCAAAAGATGTTACGAAACACGGCGCGTCATTGAATGGAGTACCATTCTGACAATGCGCCGCGCGTTCCGCCAATGATGATTTTTGACTGCGTGAATATAGGTCTTTTGTGCCACGATCATGTTCATTTCGCCTCCTCTACTGATGGACATCTGCCAAACTGGTAATATTTAATTACCACTTCATCACCATGGCTCGTTCCCGTGTGTGCAAATCCAGAAGGAACAAGAGCCTTAGCAATTGCCTGTTCGATCTGGTGGATTAGATCGATGTGATATTGATTTCCGTTTGGTATTGTCACGATCAAATGGTCATTCATTTCAACCCCTCTCTTGCTCAGCGCTTTCCGCAGCTCGGCATTTTTGAAGAGCAATGCGTCTAGCTCCACTCGATACGACGTGGCTTTGGCGTCCCATTCCTCTTCAAGTTTTCTCATTGGGTGTTTTTTGCAGGTTTTTATGTGTTCACTTACAGCACTTGCCGCTTTATCATCAAGCGGGTATTTTTCTCCGCAATAGGCACAATAAGTGGATGTTTCGAGCTCGTGTATGCGGGAGCGGAGACGGACAATTTCGTTTCCCGTTTCGCTTGCCATTTGTGCAAGTAGACCACCGCGAACCTTGACATCTTCCGTAAGTTTGATAACCTGTTTGTTCAATTCCAGCACCTTGTCGCCTTGATAGTCTTTTGGCATTTCATGCTCCCTGGAATGTATGTTTCATTTGGTGAACTTTTATGCCAAGTTCACCAATCGGGTCTGTTGCTGCATTTACTTTTTCAAGCGATCGCAGCACCAGGTGCAAATCATGGATGACCTCTGCGGCGATGGTTTCAATTCCTTCTTCGTCATTGACAACGTTCATCGTTATTCTTTCAAGTTTTCCGATGTCAACTCTCACAACCTCTGCAGCGTCATCGCGAACGTTCTTACACACGTTTGGCCATAATCTTGGATCTGTCATCTCTTTTCTCCTCCGAACGTCCTTTGTGAGTCCTGTGGACGCGCTGCTTTTTCGCACCCTGCGATATCGGCATGCTTGTGCCGAATGAGCAAGGGCTGCTACTGATCCGGATCCGACCCGGAATCGTCCTGATTACTCCCCGATGCGTCCTGATTCCACCCGGATTGCGCCGGATGTGCACGCCTCGGGTTGGCGTGCTACTCTGATTCCATGAAAACAAATTGCCTGATCCACAATCACGATCCCTGAGCTTCAACTTTCTCAACGTCCTCGGTCTGAATCTTCACAAAGCGATCGTGGATGAGCACCTCGACCATGTTTTGCTGTGACCGCATTTCCTTGGCGCGAATTACCTCAAGCTCAGAAATGATCTGCGGTGAGAAAGCCCATGTTTTTTGTACTGTTTTTGTTCCGCGCATCTTGCCTCCATACCTTATCTTTATTTAATAACCTTTGTTTATTATATACCATTGTTATGAAAAGTCAAGTGTTTATACATAATTAGTTTTATATTCGCTATAATGGGAAGAGAATGACTAAAACAAAAGAACAGATCGGATTGGATTGGTACGAATATATCAACCACGAATATTACGCTTTTCGTGGTGAATCAAGAAAGACCATCAGCGATTTTGCTGAATGGTTTGGTCTTCCCCAGGGACAGCTATCTCAATATATGAAAAAGGGAGGGAAAATCCCGAGCGGGTTGACGGTTATTAACAAGTTTGTTAAGCGGCTTGGTATAAAAGTCTACGAAGTTTTGGAAATACCCGTTCCTGATAACGGTCTTGACCGTTTGCCTGAGCCGCTCAGATCCATTTCACGCGAAGTGCGCGAAACCCTGGCAGAATACACCGCCTCCGGCAACGCAGATCCGCCGGATACCGGCGCCATCCTGGATGAAATTATGAAAAAGTACGGGTATATCCTCAGTTCAACTGAAGAGTGATCCACAGGATTGATATAAATTCTTTTCCCCATCGAAGCTCCATTCCGGGTTAGTGACAATTGGCAAGTGTAATTATAGAACACTATTTCTATAAAAGCAACTTAATAAAAGGTGGGTATTATGGGCTTTCGATTTCGTAAGTCGGTCAAGCTTTTTCCCGGAATGCGCCTCAACCTCTCCAAAAAAGGCGTTGGAACCAGTTTAGGCTTCAAGGGTTTTCACGTCTCATCCGGACCATCCGGAAAGCGCACAACCGCCTCGATCCCTGGCACCGGGATATCGTTTGTCAGCCAATCAGGAAAAAGCACACCGGGAGGAAATTCAATGGAATCTACATCCGCATTTCAACAGGCACAAACCCCAAAGGTCAAACAACCCCTGTCAACCAGGAAAAAAGTGATCATCTCCCTCGTTATAGGCGTTCCACTTGTGCTTTGCTGCCTCATCAGTCTCATTGGAATGTCTACCCCGGAATATAAAGCCACCGCCACCGCAAAGGCTCTTGCCACTGCCCAGGCATACATCCCGACAATAACCGAGACGAAGCCGCCAACAGCCACCTCCATGCCCTCATTGACCCCCACCATTTTTGAATCCCCCACGCCCTCCCCAACCCCGGAGTGTAACTGCTCAATCGATTACAACTGCCCTGATTTTGCGCGCCCGGCCGATGCTCAATTTTGCTTCACTCAATGCGGTGGATCCACGTCATCCAACTGGGCCGGGCTTGATGCCGATGGCGACGGGTATGCCTGTGAATACAAACCCTAATGTCTGAAGCACCCTTCCCCCTCAACTCCCGCGTGGTGGCTTACCTGCGCGATTCTGGTGGCGAGGATCAGGATCTCTCCGTTGCCCAGCAGCAGGTCTTCATCCAGGACTGGTGCATCCAAAATAATCTGGTACTCACCACCATCTTTGCCGATGTCGCCACCCCCGGATCCTCCACGATCGGTCGTGACCAATTTCGCAAGCTCATTGATCATTTCCACAACCCAGACTGCCATGATGCAGGCGTCATCCTCTGGAAGTTTTCCCGCTTCTCGCGCGATATCGACGATGCCCAATTCTACAGGGCAGATCTGCGCCGCCGCGGCTATACCGTCCACTCCATCCAGGATAACATCCCAGACACCACCGACGGCCGCATTTACGAAGCCCTCATTGACTGGATGAACAACAAGTTCCTGGAGGATCTTTCGATGGATGTCAAACGCGGTCTTCATCACCTGGTAACCACTTACGGCGCCCTGCCCGGCACCCCTCCCCGCGGATTCATGCGGGAACCGGTGGCCATCGGTTCCCGCCGCGATGGATCCCCACACACCGCCTGCCGCTGGTCCCCGGATCCTGAAAAGTGGGATCTCTGCCTGCAAGCCTGGACCATGCGCGCCCGTGGCATTTCTATCCGCCAAATTCACAAGGAATTGCATCTTTTTTCCAGCACAAGCTCTTACACGAGCTTCTACACCAACCCCCTCTACCTCGGCGAGCTGCATTATGGGGATTTAGTCATCAAAGACTACACCACGCCCATGGTCACCCGCGAGATCTGGGATATCGTGCAGGAATTGAACCAGGCCAATTCAGCCGGGCATTCTCCCCTGCACAGGAGGACTAATGACCGCCATCCCCGCCGTGAAAACAGTACCTTTGTGCTCAGCGGCTTGTTGCACTGCCCGCGCTGCGGCTCCCTGATGAACGGCATGAGCGTGCGCTCCCGCAAGTCCGGACTTTTCGAGTATTACCACTGCAGCAACGCCAACAGCAGGCTCGAATGCGACGCCAAACGCATCCCCAAAGCCACCGTCGAAAACGCCATCATCGAGAAGATCCTCGAATATGTACTGGATCCGCGCGTCATCCACGAACGCGATAAAGAGCTGGCGCTTTCTCAGACGGATAATGTCGAAACAGTGAAAAAGGAAATTGAGCGCGTGATCACCAGGATCAAGAACAACGACCGCAAACGCGCCAACCTGGCCAACAGGATCGCTGAGGCGAATAGTCCCCCTGCCTCATTGATGGACCTGCTTGGGGATCTTGAAAAAGAGAAGATCGAGCTGCAGCAACAACTGGCACGAATGCGCTCGATCCAGAACAAGGAGACTGTGTTCATTCGTGAACCCGCGGATATTGAAAAGTTATCCAGGCAATTCCAGCGTATATTGACCTCCGATGACCTCGAGAAACGCAGATCCGCCGTTCGCCAGATCGTCAACCGCGTGGCCGCTGAGCGTGATGGCAAATTCGTGCGCGGAATTGTGAGCTTCTATAATCCTACCGATAAAAAGGGTGGATTTATGCCTATGGAGCGAAGTACCGTGGAGGCACCTTACCATAGGCATAAAACTTACACCTTCGAGTTCTGTGTCAAAATCAAACAAAAGAGCCGCTCTTCAGCGGCTCTTTAATTACACCTGACCTCACTTTAATGCAAATCCGGATGAGCCTGCCATAGTTTTTCAAGCTTCTGCTGATCGGTAACCACAACGCCGCTGAAACTGTACGTGCAAACATGATAGATTTTCTTGAGCGGGTCGCCGTACAGCTCCTCAAACCGCACAAGCTGACCGTTCCTTGGGTCAATGATGATATAGGAACCGCCCTCTTTCCCTACGACAATCACCCAATGCTGCTCAATATACGGAGTCGACGGCACATAATCCACATTGATAATTACGGGTACACCTTTCAGAAGTGTTTCGTCGATCTTGTCCAACTGCGCGCCAACATACCTGTTTGTGAACTTAAGCCGAGGATAAAGCCGCTCCAGCGAATCCCACACGAACAGGTTGACGCTGGCATAGCCCGCGTTATTTTTCAACCAGGTATTCAGCCTGGCAGGATCTGTATCGAATCCGAGATATTTCAGCATCATTGAAGCACAGGTGATCAGGCAGCCATATCCGCCAATGGTACTGGTGCTGGTGCCAAGTTGGATATTTGCCCAACGCGGATCCTTCTGCGAAAACGGCTCAACCTTCAGCACGTTGGTCATATCAATGGGATCCGGCACTACCAGTGGAATGCGCTCGATGTACACCCCCGTTCCCTCACGCTCGGCAACCCATTTTCCCGTCCCGATCCGCAGCCAGTCTCCGCTGACCTCGTAAACGGGCAGAATGTTTCCATAATAAACGTCGCCAATATCTGTGAAGGTTTTGCCTGCCCCGCTTCGAATGTTGATTTTCTGAACAATTACCTTTGCCTGGAATAACATTTTTTCCTCCGCTTGAACTGGTGCCTGCCCGCTTGCGAATAGATCAAAGTCCGCCTTCGACTTCATCCAGATGTTCAGATCCAGCGCCTTTGATGCAACCCCATAACTCAAGCCGTCACCCGTGCCGTTGCCGTCTATGTCGCCATGGCTGGCATACTGCCAGATGTAGGGCGCTTTCCAGCCCTTGCTTATGACCGAATCGATCACCTTTTGGAGAGTTACGATCTCGGTGTACCAGGCAACCCACAGCGGACGGTCCCGGAATCTCACTGAAAATTGATCGAGTAATCCGAGCGAACAATAAGCGCCGTTCCTTTTACCAGTTAGGAAGTCGAGCTCCGCAAAGAACCCGTCCATTATTTCTTCAACCCTCGCCCAGCAGGTGGTGATGGCTGGGGAGTAGGATGTGCCCCCGCTTTCAATGTCCAGGAAAGCAATTACGTTATCATTATCGGTTTTCGTCAGATCGTATACTTTCCGCGCCTGCACGCGACCCCATTCCTCATTACTCATGCCAAATACCGCGGAGCTCGGGTTGTACCAGTTGGAGTAATAATCCAGGTAGTGATATGCGAATCTCAATGCCCGACCCTTTAGCCCGTCCCAATTCCTCACAAAGCGATAATCCGGAGTTTTGCCATAGCTCGACCTGATCCCAAAGAAATCAGATTGTGTATCATCCAGCGCGTCATAATTCACCAGGCCCTGGAACTGGCTGATATCTATCCCATTGATCGGATAATCTGCAAATTTCATTCCCATTTCATTTTCCTTTCAGTTTCAAATAGTCTTTCATGGCGTCCAGCTCTTTCCACTCGCGGTCCTTGCTGGTGAGATCGTTGTAGATCTTATACATCTCACTCGATTTCCATCCCATCAGCTCAACGATCAGATCACTCGGCAGCCCCATCCGGGTGAGAAACGTCACCGTGTAATGTCTGAAGGCGTGTGCATACAAATTCACACCTAAAAACGCTTCCCATTCCGGGATCCAGTTCCGAATTGTCGATGTGTTTGCTGGTACACCATCGTGCCTGATGAACAGGTAGTTGTGCAATTGTCCAGTTTGGCGCAGGATCTCCTCCCGCTCGGCCATCCACGCCGTGTAATACTTCTCGAATATTGACTTGATGATGTATTTGTATTTCAGCGCGCCGCTTTTTGTCCTGCCTTTAGTCTTGATCATTTCGGTGGTCTCGATAAAAACGCCGGAGTAAACCAGGTTATTCATGTCGATGATATCCGTCCGGAACCGGATCAGCTCACTGGCTCTCGCGCCGCTTGCAACAGCCAGCGCCACCAGGCAGGCTTCCTGGTTTCGATTAGTGTCTACCAGGTGCTGCAGTAATTGGTTCACTTGGTTCTCCGAGAGGATCGTCTTCTCCCTGACAGCACTCAACGGCATGGTATCAATGACCTTCAGTATCGCATTCCGAAAAGAGGGATACATATCATCCAGGTACTTCTCGATGAAATTACTCATGGAAGAGAGGCAGGACCGCATCCGGTTGAACCTGGCGGAATTCCACTGCAGATTATTCACGCAAAAATTGAAATACTCAGCGAATTCCAGCTTGCGGATATCCACGAAGAACTTATTCTCCAGGTGATCCAGCACATACACAAAGAAAATGTTTAGATCTGACCGGTATCCATCCACGGTTCCTGTTGCGGACCTGATATCCTTTTCACGCAAAAAACTTTCCATCAAGCTGATATTCTGCGGATTGATCCTCGCCATTTTTTCCGGAGTCGTGGTCACATTTCGGATCGTTGCTCTGCTCATTTTCCCTTTTTAATGACTATTTTATGGGGTATACCAAATACCCTCATTACCAGCACTCAGAATAAATTTCCCATTGTAACTATGCCTAGAAATGTATTTATGAGTATCTGTTCCTGTATAAAGTTGCGCCCAGACAGACCCATCATATACAAAAAAGCTTGTTGTCGCCTCGTGTTCATTTGAGCAACCAAAAAACACCTTGTCGCCGCTTTCACCAGCACAATAAATCGGATTATCTGCTCCAGCTGGAAGGTCAAAAATCTCCTCCAGTGTTATTGACACACCACCATCATCTTGGAAACGGTAAATCTTGTTGTTTCCTGGCGTGGTATCTGTGCCAACATAGATGTATCCGTGATTAAATGCAAAGGCGATTAGTTGAGGCCCACCAGTAAGGACTACCGCCCACGTTTCTCCTGCGTCCTTTGAGCGTATAATAGCGTCTGCGGTTGGGTCGCCTAGTGTGGCATAAATCCAGCCTGTAGCGGGGTCTACACGTAAATCGTGGATGTGGTCTTGAGAGCCCACGCCTAAGTCGGCAGAGAATTTTTCAACCCACGTAACACCGTTGTCGCTACTCTTCCAAATTCTAGACTTTCCGGCATTTAACCTTGAGTACTCACCAGCATAAATATTTCCAGATAAATCCTCGTCCATACCCCAAATACAAGTGTTTTCGTCCATTTCAAGTACACGTTGACCAGTCAAAACATCGTAAATACCAGGGGCAGTACAAAATGCAGACGCAAACACCTTTCCACTGGCAGTACAAAATATGCGGTGAATTACCACTGCGCCATCAAACGTCATAGCTATTGTCCAAAAAGTACCGTCTTCTGACTTAATCACATTACCATCTCTACCGCAATAAATTGTCATGGTGTCACATCCGATGCTCCTACAGGGAAGGCGAGAAGGCCGCCGCCTAAGTAGGGTTTATGGATTCCATCACTCTTGGCATATATGCAGTAATGTCAGTATTGTAAAACGCAATGTGGCTAATACTCCCAGCAAAGAAATTCACCGTACCTGGAGTTCCCAGATAGTGCATACACCCGATATAAATACTTCTACCGCTGCCAGCTGCCGCGGTAATTGTTCCAGCCTCCTGCATACTATTCCTAAAGGCATTTGCCCCGGCTATTCCTAATGTGCCAGAAAGCAATTTTGGCGTTTTCGCTAAGCCAGTATTGCCCCCATTGATATAAGTAACCGCATTACCAGCGTTGTCCGGTATAATAAAAAACCCATAGCCACCATCGTAACTACCAAATGGTCTACCGTTGTTTGTCATACTGGCAAATTTAATAACCGCACTCCAACTTTGTGCAGCTCCGTTGGTTATTCCTGTAACTAAGTAGTTTGCGATTCCATCAAACGTCCATCCTACAGCCGCATCAAACGCTGGTGGACTTGGCGCTGTTAGGTCATAAGTACCAGGGTTTGCAATATTGATATAACTCGCAGCTATATCTATCGCTCCAATAGGCTTATACGCAGCGACACAATTGGCAGCAGGAACTCCACCAGCCAAATACCACGGAATCGCCTTCTTCCCCGCAATCTGCGTTACAAATCGTCTAATGTCCATACGCCCTCACGCACACTTCATCGGTATAAAATTCTAATTTCCCGTTCATCAGACCTTCACGGCGCGGATCTTATTCCCGTTCACATCCGCATCAAAATCCAGCGAGCTCAGGCTCTCAACTGCCACCACCATTACCTCCCCAACATTCAGCGGAAACCCCTTGGTGGCCTTGGTCTCCCCATGAAACATGAACCACACCGTATCCGTGTTATCCGGGTCGCTCTTCAACATCCATCCGCCCGGATTGGACTTTGCCGGACCCTGTACCGGTGTCCCGGCCGCAGCCACTGTGATCAACTGGGTAAAATCTGCATCAACATTAATTAGTAAAGCCATTTTTTCCTCCTGCCCGTTTTTGGGCATCCAGGCTAGGCACGGCGTGCGTATCCCGGATTCAAAATAGGTTATTTCCTACACAATACTCGTGATCAATCCGTTCGTCACGGTAACGGTCTTGCCATCCACAGTCGTAAAGCTCCCTGTTGCCCCGCCCGGAGGCGCAGCAAACGTGCCATCCGCGCGCAGAAAATCACTCGTTCCTCCCGGGAATTTCTTCATCAGCCCGTGTTTGCTCGTGCTGGCATCCAGATCCGTGTTGTCATCCGGCGCCGCCATGTCATCCAGTTTGATCGCGTCCCCCCCGCCACTCTGATGAGTGCTGGCATGTACTGGCAGATCATTCGTGAATTCGATTTGATCATTCGCCAGGCTGTATTTCAACAACTGCCCGTCACTCTTGGTAAGCGGATTATCCAGCGCAACCCCGTTCAATTTCATCACGGCAGGCGCATTCAGCGTCCCGCCCAGGTCCCCCGCCAGTGGTCTGGAGCTGTGAGCGGTTGCATCCGCGTCATGCGCATCCACAGCCACATTTCCCTCCGAAGGTGCAGAGCTGGTGCCCCCGCCCAGGCTGCCGTTGGCGATCTTGCGCATCGCGATCGCGGTTCTCAATTCCTGTTCCAGTTTGATCGAATTCAGCGTGAGTGTCACGTTGGCATACTTTTTATCGGTTTGCCACTCCAGTTCAGCCCCGCGTACGCGGTAACTGCTTGGCACCGCGCCATCTCCCCAATCCACCCCGATCCAATCCCCAACCTGGTAATCCTCTCCATAACGCGGAGGATTTGCCCCATCATCCAGCTTGACCGTGATCGAGTGTACCGGGTCCTTCCTGGCTGCCAGCTCCGCGCCTGCCAGTATCAGCGCGCTCCCGGAACTGGGCGCGTTCCCCGCCTGGAAGAAAGTTTCCCGCCTGCGATAAGTTGTGATCGATGCCGCATCCGTAGCCGTGGTGATCCCCGCCTGGTAGGAAACCAGATACGCATTTTTCAGCGCCGAGCTTTCACGTGCTTCGCTCAGTTGCTGCGCGTTGAGACCCATCCTCACCACCACGCTGTCGCCTCTATCAATCCCGTTGGCTGTGCCGTACACGTACAGCACGTAATCCCCGATCACCCAGTCAAACACCAGCCGGAATTCCAGCCCAAGTTCCGAGAATTGCCGCGCCACATCCAGCAGAGACGTTCCTGTGCTGAGCGTAATTGTGGTCGAATCCGTCCACAGGTCCCCGTTGCTGTCTTCTATGGCCGAGAATTCCGTGCGCATCGCCGGGAAACACCCGCGCGCCTTGGCTTCTGTGATCAGTGTCAGCAGGATCGCGCCCATCCTCTCCGCGGTGAAGGTACGGCTGGTGTCGGTGGTGGACCACACGATCGCGTCATCCAGTACCGCCAGCCCGCCCCTGCCCGATACCTTTTTCCACTGCCCGCTGCGGTCACCGCTGGCGGCAATATCATCCACGATGTTTTCAATAAAGAAACCGCCGCTTCCTATGGGTGCGCCGCGATACGCCATCTTGATCAGGCGCCCGCTGGTGAGCTCAACCGCATCCGGATCATTCAAATTGATGCTGATCTCCCCGGTATCCGGTTCATTCATAACCATGCTGAAACGCATTATTTTCCCCTCAGCACACGCAGGATATCGATTAAGTTATTTTCGATTAGCTGGATCTCGATCGGGTCATCCGGTAAGCCTCTCAAAGCCACCGCCAGGTAGGCATACAGCGCCCGTGCCAGCAGGATGGAGTACACGCCCACGTTCCATACCGCGTGCAGCCCCCGCCCTGCATAAGCCGTAAACACGCCCACATTCCAAACGGCGTGCACCGCCCTGGCGTCAACTGAAGTCGCGCCGGATCCGGTATTCCAAACTGCGTAAAGCGCCCGGTCGCCCATTATGTCCACGCTCCTACTACGGCCTTGATCGGTGCGCGCATTGGTCCCAGCGGCGTTGGCGGCGCCAGCGTTTCACACTTCACATAAATGATCGAGCTGGATGTAGCCGGTGCCAGGCTGGCAAATGTTTTTGAAGTTGTCCACGGTCCGCCCACTGCATCCGAAACCCGGATGTTATCCACTGGATCCACCACCGTCACCACCAGGTTGCTGGCGGTCAGTGTCGCGCTGCTATTGCGCACTTTGATCTGGCGTATCACGCTCGTACCTGCCGGGCGGTCGCCAAAATCCAATGGTGAAGAAAATTCTGCATCCGCGTCCTCGGCATCCAAAAAGAGAATGTCATTCGGGGTCTGCCCTGCGGTTTTATGACCATAAATGTGCAGCACACACAGCCCATCAGAATAAAACCCGCTGCCCGTTATATTGGCGGCAAATCGGATCGCTTTTACCCCGGCCAATCCCGTGAACGTTTTAAGTCCCTTGCGCCAATCATCCAGCAGCAAAGTGTTTGGCGGATACCCGGCGGTCATCGTGGCGTCCACCCAGGTGCCGTCCACCCCATTGGTTGTGTCCGCACTCCCCTGTAAATTAGTCATGGACTGCGCTTGTATGGCTCCGCTGGTTGCGATCGATTGCAGGACGCTGAAAATTGCGCTGATATCACGCAGTTCGGGGAAGAACACCACCACATTTCCGGGGTAGTTGAGTACGGAGCTTCCCCAGTTCACCGCTGTAAAATTTATATCGTTGATCTCCAGCATCTCCGCTGCGGAGAACGTCTTGAGCACCCCTAATGTTGTCGACATGAAAACCACCACAGATCCATCAATGTGGTAGGGTATCGCTCGGTCTGGTATCGCTGAATATGGCATAACTTACCTCTCTCTTACAACCACGGCGGATAAAACTGAATCCTTACCGATCCGCCTAACGTATTTGATTCCACCTTCAAACTGTTCACACCCGGCTCCAGCTTGAAGAAATAAGCGTCACCGGCATGCACCAGCTTGTTGAGATAATTCGTAGCTCCCTGCACGCACGTGAACAAACCGGAATCGATGACCACCTCAACCGTATTCGCAATCGCGTCATTGAATCCCACGTACACGCCATTGGTAAGGTTGGTCAATTTCGGGTAATCCAGTGCACCGATAAACGTCACGATCGCCGCGCGCTCTGCAGCGTTCCCCAAATTGGTGAGGTTATAAAGTGTCGGGCTCGCGCTGATCACCTGCGTATCACTCGTCTGGATGGTGGACCTGAAGAAGATCTCTGCCAGCACGAAATCCACCGTCATCTTGGCGGAAATGGGGCTGGTAAGCTTCACATCGAATTTCATCACCTCAGCCAGTGCCCGCCGTACACTTGAATCCTCCAGCGTGCGCTGTAAATATTGTCTCGAACGTTTGCCGAATAATAATTTCAACGCATCCAGCTTCGTTTCAAAATCGCGGATGCTCGTGCCCTGCAGCGCCATCCCCAGCGTCACCATGCGTTGGTCAAAGTCCTTTATCAGGTCATATTTGCCCTCGCGCATGGGGATATCTGCATTGCTGCCCTTCACAGGCGGCAGATCCAGCGCGCTCGAAATATCGGTCACGTTGGTCGCGCCCGCCAGGTTGAACCAGGTACCGCCAAAACCCCACAGATCCATTACACAACTCCCAAATACTGCAGCCGGTTCATGCTGCGTTTCACGCTCGCATCCGAATTCTCACCGATCGGATTATTCACGTGGATGGTGATGTTCTTGCTCGAGCTGCCGCCTGCGCCCGCTCCGCCCATACCAGATGCCGAAGCCATGCCCGGCAGAGAATTATTACTCAGCTCGTTCATCGCACCGGATACCCCGCGCAGTCCATTTTCCCAGGGGGTCGGGCTGCCTGGCGTCATCCAATCTGGCAGCTTGATAGTCATCAGTTTTTCCGCCAATTTCTTGAGCCAATCCCAAACAGCCATAATGGCGTTTTTCACGTCGATGAACGGTTTCAATAAAACCTTTCCAACAAAACTGGCCACGGCTTTGATCGCTGGAATGAATTTATTGTTCCAAAAATTTACAATGCCTTCGATCACGTTCGCTGTGATATCCCGGATCCCAAACCAGTTGTTTTTCCATGCCGAGAAGAGAAGAGCAATTACTGCGATCACAGCCGCGACAATTGCAATGATCGGCAATATCGGGACGATTACCGCACCGATCGCTGCCGCTGCTGGACCAGCCAGGAAAGCCATCAAGCCCCCTACCACCTTCATCACCGTGCCGATGATTGTGATCACAGGCCCGATGGCTGCCGCGATTCCCCCAATGACCAGGACGGCCTTCTGTCCTCCTGGGCTCATGCCGGAGAACTTATCCACCAGTTTTGATATCGCAGTGACCACTTTCAAAGCCAGTGGCAACAACTGCACTCCGAGTTCGGAAGACACATTGGCCAGTTCCGCTTTCATGATTCTTTGTGAATTCGCCAGCCCATCCGAGGTGCGCGCGAAATCTCCCTGTGCCAGCGTGGTTTGTGAAAGGATCAGCGCATAAGTTGCCTGGGCTTTTGTGTTGGCGTCAAGCTCGCTTGCCTCGGAGATCAACCCCATCTCGAGCGCTTTTTCAGCGATCAATGCCTGGTTGATGTTGATCCCGAGTTTTTTCAACGGCTCGGTTTCTCCGGTCAATCCTGCCCTGAGTGAATCCAGCACAGTGGATGGATCCATGTTGTTGAAGGATGCCAGGTCGCCCGCCAGCCCCACTAACCCCATCGACATATCAGCGGATTTTTCTTCCGACATATCCAGCGCCCGGAATAGATTGCCGTAAATACCGGCCGCCGCCAGTGCTTCGTTCTTGCTCATGCCAAACGCTTGTGCAGAAGTGTCTCCGAATGCCAGTATTTTTTCCGACTGGCTTCCGAAAACGATTCCAATTTTTGATACCGTCTCACTGAGATCGGAGGCATTGTTGATCATGTCGTTGGCAATTAGCGCTAAAGGCGCACTGATTGCTGCAGTCGCGATCGCGCCTGTTTTTTGCAATGAGCCGCCAACATCACTGAGTGTTTTGCCAACCGCAGACTTGGCAGTCTTTACATCCTGATCCAGTTTTGTTGAATCACCAACCAGGTGGAGTACTGCCTCGCCTAAACTAATACCCATGTTCCACTCCGATTCCCATTATTTTCAGCATTCCCGGTGTAGCCGCTTCCGCAGTTACCTCTGCCCCGAACGCCATCTCAGCCCAAATTTCCAGCAATCTGTCGTTCTTATCGCTGTAAGGAACCACTGCTCCCTCTCCAGCTACCATTTTCCAAACCGCCAGCACCCGTGGAATGCGCTCGATATAACTTTGGATGGCTGCGATGGGCATAACGTTGATATCTGTCCAGCCCAATCCGTAGACCGAGCTTAACAGCGCATACGTCATGCCCCAGTCTGGTTTTTTACAGCCGTCTTACCCTTTTCCAATTTATCCTGGAGCGCTTCTTCAGTGTAGAACTCCAGGATCTTGACCTTCCAGCCAAACGGCATCTCCAGCTCGCTCAACCTGTGGTTCAGGGTTTCAATGATCTCGGTCATCATCCCATCCAGCACGGTTGGATCCGTGGTGGCATCCAGATGATTCTTGGTCCACTGTTCAAAGAGTTTGGCGAATTTTTGGTACTGTACTGGTGAAAACCCTTCCGGGCGCAATAACTCGTAAGTTGCCCCTTTCACCAGTATCTTGACCGGTTTGGCGGTCCCGAACAGCTCGTCCAGGTTTAGGGTGTCAGTGGGGCTCATGGAAGAGCCGCCGCATCCTGCATTACCAGTTTGCCGAACTTTTCAGCCTCAACGGTTGCATCCGGATCCACCAGCGCTTCAAAGGCTGCCTTGATCGTGGCGTTCTTGCCGCCCTTCTCGTGCTTCATTTCGGTGTCATCGTCAAAATAGCACATTGGCACCTGGTACTGTGAGGGATAGTTCCCGTAAGCGGATGTTCCGCGGAACAACAGCGCGAATGTCTTCACAAACCCGCCGCTGTACAGCCCCACCGAGCGTATGCCCGCAACGCCGCTGGCTGCCGGGGTATCCGTAACGGTGTTGCCCAGGTAATCCGCCAAGTTCTCCAGGGTCAATTCTGCCAGTTGAGTCTCGATCGTTAGACCTTCATCAGCACGGGCAGCTTTCACCGCCCCGGTCTCCTGGTCAACGGTCACTTTCTCGATCTTCGAGGACTTTTTCACCGTCACACCTTCTTGCGTGTAACCCAGCGCGCGCCACGCCACCGCTGGTGTAGCATCGATCAGCGGGAAGGTGGTCCCGACAGGGGCAATATACAGATCACCCACACCGGTCAGAATTTCATAAGGTTTTGCATTTGCTACCATTGTTTTCCTATTCTCCCCAATCGGGGCTTTTGTAAAAAGTTACTTGTCATTGCGAGGATGTTCTTCCGAAGCAATCCCCAACATACTTGTCATTGCGAGGATGTTCTTCCGAAGCAATCCCCAACAAACTTAAAATTGATTACAAAACAGCACTTTCCGCGATCTCCGCCTCGAAGAACATCAAAGCGAAGTCCATTGAGATGTCCATATCCATCAGCACGGATGGACCCGAAGCCTGCACCAGGTAATACAGCAGCGCCGTATTGGCTCCCACCACCACGGGTTCCCGGTCAATCGACCTCGAAAGCGTGATCAGTTCACCCAGCACCTGCAGCGCATAGAACGAGTTTTCTGCATAACAGCGCACTTCCAGCCGCACAGCCTGTACCGGCAGGTCGATCTCCGGAGATCCGCCGTCCAGCCTCACCACGATCCCGCGCGTGCCAGCGTCCCAGGTGTCACCGTAACGGGATTTCTCCGCGATCTGAGTCACGCTCAAACCAGCACCTTTCAGGTACTGGATCACGGTTGCCAGGGGATCAATTACCGCTGTGATCGTCATTCCTTCACCTGGTGCCTTGCGATGATGGTGTCAAGTTTTCCCTTCGCTCTTTCCACGCCGTTGGTCAGGTAGTGATATCCGGGGAATTTGCCCCAGCCTTGATGAATTCTCATTGAGTAAACCAGGCCGCTGCCCAGCGCTGCAATGACTCTGTGCCCATCTTTTTTGGGCATAATTTCCCTGCCGCCTCTTTCAGGAGAGGATCCGCTGGGTGCAACGTTGTCCCCGCCAAAGTTGTAATCCGCGTCATCCGCGTGGATCGAGCGCCGTAAGGTTCCGGTTTCCACGCCGTGCCCTTTGCTGAGCTCCTTTTTGGATTCACCCTCGGCTATCAGCGCAAACTCGGCCATGATCTCCTTCGCTTGCTCCTCACAGAGTTGGACCACCTCCTCGCCGCGCCACTTAAGGTCAAAAGTCACGATACACGCTCCAGATCCAGTGACAAATGGCGCAGCACTGGCCCGCGCCGTGCGATCGCATTCTTGATCACAAACGCATCGGTCAAAACCGTGCCATCCTCAAAAGTCACAGATTTCACCCTGTCCCGCTCCTGGATCACCGTGCCGCCGGGCATCAACAGCTTGTAAACCGTCACCGCTGTTCTGCCCGCTCTTTCGGTCAAAATGCGCTCCGTCTTTTCAACCAGGCGGCACATACCCGTGTAGATCAACTCAGGGACCTGGTTCACCGGCGCATTGCCGTGCAGGTCCTCTCCGGAAGTCGGATCACGTTCGATCACACAGGTATGGATCATCTGGCTGTCGAAGCTCATAACCTGAAGGCTCCGATCGTCACACTCGCAACAGCCGAGAAGGTGACTTTGATCGTCCCATCCGGCTGGTTGTAGGTGTCAGGCGGGAAAGGCCCGATGAGCTTGTCACCCGTGGTGGCAGGGATGACCACTGCCAGGTCGCCGATTGCCAGACCGTCCACAGTTCCCGGTGTCTCAATGGTCACCGTGATTGGCGAAGCATCGGCATTCTTGACCCGCAGGAACGTGCGCCCGTCATTGGGCACATAGGATCCATCCGCATTGGCCGCAGCCAGTGCCTGGCTCAACCCGGTTCGAACAATTTGTTGCACAGCTAAGGTAGTCAAACTCATTTAAACCTCCACAAAACATAAATTTTTCAGTTCGCGCTTGATCGCTTTATCCCAATCCGGCGCGTTGAAACTGTATTCACCCGCAACACTCTCGCTGACCATTGCCGTGCGTTCCGCGTGCAGGCGTACCAGTTCAATAGTTGCCTGTTTGCGCTCTTCGCGTTGATCGACTGGTTTGTAAACCACAACGCACACATCCCCAAACGTCTCACCCTCAGGCAGGCGTTCAACCATTCCGCTTTTTCCCCACTCCCGGTAATCGTCCGCGTCCATTACAGAGTCATCCTCCGTGATGGAAACGATGGTCGAGAAAGGCACCTTCATGAAAATATGCTCGCCTTTCCCCTCGACGGTTTCAGTGATGGTTACGGTATTGGCATCCACCTGATAGGCTCCGATCCGGTTTTCGATGATCGTTTCGATGCGGTCGATCAGAGCTTGTAAGTTGGCATCCGATAACCGCGTGGTTACCAGTGCCTGGCATTCGTCAATGGTCAGCAAGGAAGTCATTTATTCGTCCGTATCTTCCTCATCAAGAGGAGGAAAAGGTTCAGGAACCTCTTTATTCTTTCCAGCCTTGACCGATTTATCCTCGGATGGTTTTTGAGCCTTATCTTCGGTCGGTTTCAAGGATTTATCCTCGGAGGGTTTTTGAGCCTTATCTTCGGTCGGTTTCAAGGATTTTTCCACACTGGGCTTGCTCTCCAGCTCGTCGCCAGCAGCGGCGACCAATTCCCATCCGCGCGGATCTCCATCCTCGTACAACTTGCCGTTTTTACCGCGCCAGATCCTTCGATCACATTTCCACATAATTACCTCCTGAGCGTTCTTTGCGAATCCTGCATGCCCGCGTTAGCGGACATGCAAGGATTCATTAATTGACTAAGTCCCGATCGCGATCCAGTTCACCTTGATGCCAGCGAACCCGGTTGCAGCGATTGGCGTGGTAAGGGTGGCATCCGTCGGCTGCCAGCCCTTCACGTACACAGATCCGGCTGCAGGAGCTCCAGCTTGATTGCCGATGGACGTTGTTACCCGGTCAAAGGTTAAGATTGGATCGCTTTCCATCGCTGCCACCACTGAAACAACAGTTGCCAGTCCAGTGACCACAGTTTCAGATGCCGAAAGCATCGTGTGCACACCGCGCGCGACCTTGTACCCGGCGGCGACGCCGCTGATCAACGCGTTCACGATCGTAGGCGTCAAAGTGATCCCAGCCAGGATTTTTGTCCAGGTTGGAGCTTCCGCCGTGCCCATGTTCACATAAAGGATTTTGTTGGTGGTATCCAACAACAATGCACCTGGCAGCGCGCCCAGGGCTGTGGCCTCAACACCTGCCACAGATTCGGCTACAACCATCGTCACCGCAGCTAATCCAGCATCGAGCAGTGCACTGTTAACCACAGTGATCAGCGCCTGCGCACGTTTCGCAACATTCGCACCGCTGAAGACCACCGTGTACACGCCGGCGCCCAGCGCTACAGCCACACCCCCCGCACCAATGGACGGGAGGGCGTTCAATGCAGTTTGCAGGTTTGCCGCCGAAATGTCCCACGCCAGCACCGCAGTCGTGTATCCCTCAAATTTCAGATACCAGGTGCCGCTTGCTGGAGCTGCATCCGGCGTGATCGTCTGTTCCTCGTTCGTTCCTGCAACTGGCGCGCCTGCGTTCTGATAAATTGCCAACGCACCTTCAATTTGACCCATATAACACCTCCGAACGATCTTTGTGAGTCCTGCTCACGCCCTTTTGGACGTGAGCATGGATTCATTGATTGATTTATTCCGGCCTAGATCCCGGTCACCGTGCAGATACCTTTCGGGCGGTAAACCACGAACGCCACCCGCTTGGTTGCCCGGATCGCCAGCTGACCCTTGATGAAATAGTCACTGTGCGAATTCGAGATCTGGATGCTGATCTGTTTCTTGGTGAAGACCTGCATGGCCGCATCGAACGCTGCCACGATCGCGGAATTCTCGGTCATGCTTGTGGATTGAACCACCGGCAAACCCCAGATCCGTTCCGGACCGGCTTCAGCCGGGCTGCCCCAGATGTAAATGCCGTCCACTGTGCGCAGTAAGCGCACTGCCTGCCAGTCGTTCGGGTGCATCACGATCCCGCTCGCTGCCAGCCAGGCGTTGACACGAACCAGCGTCATAGCCTTGTAAATCGCGTCGGGAACAGGATCAGCGCCCTTGGCTTGGGTCTGGATGCCAACCACGTTCAGTATACCGCGCAGGTTCGGAGCGTTTCCATCGCCGCCGATCAACTGGGTTTCTTCGCGCATCCGGATGAAATAATTCAAGCGGTTGTCGATGACCGACTGCATCATCGGTGCATCTTCCAGCGCGATCTCGGTGACCGGCAGGAAGGTGCGGATATCGCGCACTGAGCTGGATTTCTCGGTGAAAGCCAGTGTCGATTCAGGTGCATCGCTCTTTTCCGATGTTTCGGCTGCCGCGTTGGTGCTGGTTGTTTCTTCCATGTACACAACCGCGTTTTGGTCGGTCTGTCCGCCCGGGATCAGGTCAACCACCATCGGTCGCTCAGCGGCAAAATCCACGATCTTGCCCATGCGCACAGCCTGGGGGGCATAACCGGTTGCGGAATCGAACACGGCTTTGCGCTCGCCAAGACCCTTGGCTTCAAGCTCAGACACAGGTCCGTTGCCGGATCCCTTGACGTATTCGGTGAACGCCTTGCTTTCAACAACGCGCTGACCGAAGGATTTTTCTTCCTCCTGCTCACTAGAAAGTTTCCCGTCCTTGCTCCGTTGCCAGTCCATGCCTTTGACTTGTTCGCCGGATTCGATCTCGCGGCGGTTTTTCTCGTCCATGGCTGCCAGGGATTTCAGCTCATCGACTTCCTTGCCCAGATCAGCCAGCTCAAGGTTGCGGGCTTTCAGATCGGCGGCAACAGTCGCGTCCATATCCATATTTGGATATTTGACGAAGATTTCGTGCATTTCCTTTTGCTTTAGTTCCAGTACACCTTGCTTTTCTTGCAGTTTAGTAGGCATTTCAGTTACCCTCTCCCACGCCGTTCTGGCGCGCTTCGAATGCTATGAATTTATTGAATTCCAATTGCGCCGCAGCCTTGGATTCATCCCCATCAATAATGGATTCCTCCAGCGCGTCCGCTCCAGTACGGAGATCTGTTGCCAGTTTCTTGATCTCCTCAACACGTTCTTCACTGATCTCACGGCCTTGCTCTTTCCGCAGCCCCTTGAGTGAGCGCACGCGCTCCCCCAGCGAGTCCACAGCTTCGACCACAGCCTTTACTTGAGTCTCAAGGGATTGTCGCCCCTTGAGCATCAGCGTCCTCGTTCCAATACCGGCACCTTTCAGCACCGGAGAAACTTCGTAAACTTCCGTCTCGATCAAGTGGCGGATCCTGCGCTCTTCCTGATCTTCCCAGGAAGCCTTGACCGTGTGGAATCCCCAACTCCATTCCTGCAGGTTCCCCATCGCCTTGACGGTCTTGTAAGCCTCTTGACCGTCAATGGTTTCCATGAAGAAGGATCCATTGAAAACAGCCTCAGTCTGGGAGACTTCGATGAAACCTTTTCCAACAGGTCGCGTCCAGTCATGGCTCCACACAACAGCCACTTCCTGCCCGTTCTTGAACGCGCTCGGCTCAACAATGTCATAATCTTTGTCGATCACCCCAAAGGTTGCGATCGACGCGCTCAACTTGCCGGTTTCATCCACTTTGAACTGGATGCTCTTTGACTCGTATTCTGGATTTTCCTTAATTTTTGGCATACTTAGCTCCTGTCTGGCGTTACATCTTCAAATATGGGATAGTGGCTCCTGGTGCAATTCGGGTGTTCCAATAGATTTGAATCAAGATATTCAATGGCCCACACCTGGCCGTTGGCGATCTTGCACTCATCGTCATCATCGTCATCGCCGTTATCCAGGATCCCAACAATCTTCACGCCGTTGGCTTTGTATCTTTCCGAAGCCACTGAATTTTGCGCATTCCCCAGTTCCGTCCTGGCAATCGTGGTTGACCGGTTCTGGTAAGTCTCTTTCACAATGGATTGAAGTCCTGCCTGGTTTTCGTCGCCCTTCACCAGTTGCTGGATAGACCATCCGTTCTCATTGCCGTATTTCAAAGCCTCTTGCAAAGCGCTGCGGGTGGTCGCCGTGATGTCTTTGATGTCCCCGCCCGCCTTTGAGAGCATCGCCGTCACCGCCGGATCGGTTAACTCAAAATCAACCGTCACACCCAAAGAAAGATTCATCGTTTCCCAGCTCGCCTGGGCAATTGCCACAAACCACCGCTTAAGCAGTTTCCCCAAATCCTCTTCATCCTTCGGAGTCAGCAGATCATCCACACCAGGCAGGTCGTCTTTGCGCTCTGCCATCCCTTGCAATGATTTCCCCGCCCGGCTGACCACCCGGTCAGACAAGCTCGAGAAATACGCATCCATATCCTTGGCCATGTTCGGCCACATCGACCTGCGGATCCGCTGCAGTGCCCGGCCGTACACAGATCCTTTAGCTTTGATCTCTTTTAGTTCTTCCTCTTTTGTGCCTTTCGTGCTTTTCGTGGTTAATGATTTAATGGGTTCCGTTGTAGGGGCAACCGGCGGTTGCCCTTGCTCTCCCGGCTTTTCCCAGGAGTACAGCATGCTCGTCTTATAAACTTCATCCTCGGGTTTTACTTTCAACCCAACGGAACGCTTGAACTCCGCTCGCGTGATCACACCCTTATCCACTGCGTTGAGCAGCCTTGTCCACATCTCGTTCACGTTCTCGGCCAGCGCTTTTACCTGGTCCAGGTTGAACCGCAGCTGATACCCCCCGCCGAATTCATCCGATAAAGCCATGGTCATTTCCGAAGAGAAAGCCCGCCACAGCGCCACTAAGGTGGTCTCGGTAAAGCTTTTTCTGGCCATGCCGTCGCCGTAATCGCTCCGCTTCAATCCCACGTACAGCCCCGCGATTGTCGCAGGTACGCCGAATGCCGCGCAGATCCGGCTCTCCGGAATGTTTTTCAAATTGGATAGATCCAGCTCCTGCATATTCATGCCCAGCTTCTGGATCGTCATTCCCGCCTGCATAAAACCTGGTACTCCTCGGTTTTCTCCACCGTAACGCTTTATCCATTGTTTTTGCAGGCGCTTGACCGTCGCATCATCCAGTTCATCACCATCAGGTAATGTGACGGCAAATGGCGGGATGGCATTGTTTTTGAACATCGCGTACGTATACCGCGAGGACTCTGTATCGCTGGTTACATCCCGGCTCGCGAATTCGATTGCCCCGATGCCCTTCCACGGTTGTTCCGGATCGATCATCCACTTCCACTGGAACACATCTTTTTTTGACAGCGGTATTTTTCGTCCATCACCAACATCGAATAAATAACCGGATACCAGTCCCTCTTTACTGTTATGCCCTGGCACTATCGAGACCTGTCCGTCATGCCACGGCCACAAGCGCACCACTCGACCTGCCTGGTTGCGTTCCTTCCAGATGTACACGTTCCCGCCGCAGGGAGCGTACGTGATTACAAATTGCATGAACTCGGCTTCCCCCATATCCGGGTTTGGCTGCCTGATTAACTTTTGCAGCGCATCTGTCGACCCTGCAGGTTGTTCCCCGTCTGCGGTGTCCTTGTACGCAATCAGTTGTGGTTCAGGGAATGACATTGCCAGCGCTCTTACGCAGGCAGAAACCGCCGAGCTGGCCTTGTAACCCTGCCGGATCAGCGTCCAGAAGTCCGTATCCATCCAGCTTGTTTTGATAAAATCTTGGATGAAAGAAATAGCCTGTCCGGCTTTGATTACACTGCTGGCAGCCCAGGATTTGATTTGATCGAATAATTTCACCAGATTTTAGCCTCCAGGTGTTTCTTCTTTGCGAGTTCCGCGATCATATAAGGTCCACCGCTCGCAGAGTCCACAATATCGTCGTGCTGGCTGTAAGGAAATTCCATCAATTGCCTCTTTACATCCAGATGATTTGACCCCTTTACCAACTTGAAATGCCCTTCTTTCGCCCGGAGACTCAGGTTAGTTGCCCGGTCCATCTTCGATCCTTCCGGAACCGGGAAAGTGATCATTTTGACCATTGCCAATTCAGGATCATTCCAAAAATTTTGGAATGCCAGGGTCTGAAAAGCCACATCTTCAATCCCCCATGTAACTTTTTTGTTGTCTGGCAGTAGCATATTCATCTTCAACAGCTTCAAGAACTTATTCAATTCACGCACGCGCAGCAGATCACGCCCAACAATATCCCCGTCAGGAGTCAATGTCTCGATCAGCGACGCATTGAAATCACTTCTCTTGTTACGGCCTAGCGCCACATCGATGTAACTGACCCACTCCCAATTCCAATCAACTTCGTTGCGATCAATTTCAAGGATGTCCTTGTCGTCAAACAATCCACCGGTAAAGGGTCTTGGCAACTGTTGATAGACGCTCGCAAACGTATAAGGGCTTTTTGCCTCAACAGTCGTTTTGACTTTCTCAATATATTTCTGGCTATAACGCCACGGCCATAACACCTGGCCTGGTGTGCGTTTCAACGGATCCCCTTCCGACTTCAAAGGCAGATACACCCCCTGAGAAAGATTCCTTTTATACTCTTCCTCAGTTTCCGGATATTGGTCTTCTTCAAGTGCCATCGCCGGGAGGTAGATAACCTTCCATTGGTCAATATTTGGATCCTCGTTCGCCATCCTTTGCAATATTTGTCCGATTAGGTCGTTAGGATCCCACCGTGTGTGGTCGATAATGCACGCCCCACCTTCGCTCAAACGGGGAATTGCCACAGAGTCAAACCAGTTTTCCAATTTTTTCTGATGGATCTCTGACCGACCCTCATCGATATCTTGAGTTGGATCATCAACGATCAATAGATCCAGTGGATTGCCCGATAGACCACCGCTGATACCCCGACTCAAGCAGCCACCTTCAAATGGAGCTTTCAATTGCCAATCACTCTTGGATGCGGAGTCATCAGATAGCATCACTGGTTCGTCGTTAGTGGAATATGTGCCGAATAAGTTCCGAAAAGCCTCACTCTGCACATAATCCCTTACCGCAGCCGAGTGTTTGTCCGCCAGATTCGCGCCATAAGACACAATACCCACATGTGTATTTGGATTCCGGCCTATCACCCAACTTGGGAAGATCCTCGCGATATCGGTCGATTTCCCATGCTGGGGTGGTAATTCAACGATCAGCCTGCCATTCCCTTGTTTTCCCCCGGTGCTAATGTATAGCTCGATCTGTTCGAGTTCGAAAGCTAAGACGGCATGGTGTCGGCCATCCTTAAATTTTGGATTGATATAATGTCGGTAATATTTGTAACGGGTTTTCGCTAATTCACGAAAATCCCGTTCTTCCTTGGCTTGTTCAGGAGTCAATTCCTTGTTCCTATAAGGAAGAGTGCCCATCATCGCCCTCCTCCTCGTTGTTCAGCCCAAGCTTCTTGTCCAGCGCTGCAGCAGCCCTGTCAAGCTCCTCAGCCGTATAATCCCTGGCATTGGTCTTTGGGCGCTCAATATCTACCCTCTGATGCGGCACATAATCCGTGGTCATCACAAAAAATGTCTTGCGATCTTGAGCGTTATGAAAACTCGGATCTGCAGCACTCTCAGCCAGCGCTTCAAAAGCATCCCGCCGGTGATCCATCAGCGGCGCCGCCTGCATCAGTCCGATCGTTTCATCGATCGCCGGATTCTTGCGTCTCCACGTGGAGATCTGCCGATCAGAAGTCAATCCCAAAATGGTGGTCGAAAGCTCTTCCTGCGTGCGTGGATAGCGTCCTGCCTTCGGGGAACTTGCCCACGCAATATAAGCTGCCACCCGCCACGGCCAGCCGTAATCCTGCAGGCGGTAATATTCATCCGCCCAACCGATAACGTTCTTAACATCAACACGGCTTCCGCCCAAATCTGCACGCAGCACATCAAACTCGACCCGTGCTTTTTCAAGCGTGGTCTGATACTTGATCAAGCGCTCTTTGAGTGCCAGGCGTGCCGTTTCGCTCCTGCGTGCGGCTTCTTCCGGAGAAATAGCAATATCGCCATCGACCTCTTCAAGATCAAGGTCAAGCGCCAGTTGGCTCAGGTTTTCTCCGGATAGTTTTTTGGGATTGATCGCCATTTCCTAACCTTTCAGAATTCCCGGATCTGGTTTTTCGTCACTTTTTTTTGCTTCTTCCCAGGGCACCCAGTCATCAGGGCTCCAGCATGGGTCATGTCCCAGATCCACCACCTGTTTGACCAATACCTGGATGCCTCCCATCAAATACATGATTCGCTTGGCATACTTGCTCAGCATTTGCTGCAGATTGTCAATCCTTCGATTGGTTTCGGTTTGATAATCCTCGAGGAGTTTTTTGTACTGATCGATAACATCGCCGCTGGATTCAACCAGGCTGCCAGCTGCACCAGATGGGATCTCTTGCCTCGTTTTGGCATCAAGATTATTTGCCTGGGATTCAATGTTCTTTGCCTCAGCCTTAGCCTTATGCCTGTTTACCAGAACGGTGATCAAACCGCTGAGTCCTCCTATCGCTAGGAGGACTTCGGCGATCACTTTTACGATAGCTGCGGTGGATTCATTCATGAGGTCAATCCACAGCGTCGCGGTTTACCTTCGCAAGTCTCACATCCATTGGCGGCGAGCTGACCTTATATGTCAGTTGGTTACCGCCTGCAGCCAGGAATACATAGACCAGCAAAGTCTTCAAGCCAACCTGGTTGCATACCACGCCTTCTATAGGAAGCCATTTGGTACAGGTCCCCAGGAAGATAAACACAGCCAGGAGAACCACCAGGACAAGGTTGACATAGAGTTTATGCTCAGAGGGAAGCCCCGCGAATTGTGCACGCAATCCGGGGATAAACATGAACATGGCCGAAAGGATGGCTGCCGAAAGAGTGATCAGCACCTCTGAGTCCATTTTCCAGCCAGGCGGCAAGAGTTCATTGATTGCCAGTAATGCGAATAACGCAATCACCAGCAATACCAGGCCAATAACGAACCATTTCAAGAAACTTTTCATACTTACTCCTTTCTGACTGTCATTGCGAGGACGCTCTTCCGAAGCAATCCCCAATTGGTTTTTCCGGTTGAGTGGTTAAAACAGAAAAGCGCCCTCCTTAGGCAAAAAGCCTAAGGAAGGCGCTCGTCTCTTCCGGTGGTCAGATAAGAAACCTCCGACCTGCTCTTATATTATAGCACGTTAATTCTACCTTTTCAATAGTGAATTTCGCCAATGTGCCCAGAATCTTATCGTTCCTAATCTTGCCAATGTGTAAGCCATGTCATCATCCCATTTACCTGATAGCGGATTTGGCTTTGGTTTCCTGAAAATCGCGACCTTACCCGATTGAGAAACAAGAAATATACCAGCTCGTTCTGGTACTAACTCCACACACCGTGCCAGTTTTTCTGGCATTGCAAACCACAGCCAGCGAATAGCTATAGAGTTGTGATTGTGGGGTTTTTGTCCGTCCCTTTTGAGATCAGCCCTTGATATCTTTATCTCAATCTCGGATGCGTATCGGCTTCTATGATTCAGTGCGCATAAATCCAATTCGTAAGGGAACATTCCCCACGAAACATTAGGGACAATCACATAATTTCTACTGCCAAAATGCAATGATATTGCATACTCAATTCCATAGGTTTTTTCATAATCTATGCTCATTCCTTCACCCCATACTGTTCCAATAATTGCCGGTGTGCTTCCTTCACCTCATTCCTTTTATCCACAAGGACCGCATCCGTGATCCCATCATAATAGTCTTTCTTCCTGCCTAATTCGTCCTGGATGAACTGATCAGCAAATAACGGATACTTCTCTTCCATTCTTCGCGCCAGCCTCTTCTGCCTGATGGACTTCAGCACCTCCCGGCTCATTTCCCTTGGGAACTCCGTGATCGCCCGTACCGAATGACTGTACCCATCCCCTGGCTTCCACACCTCCTCTATCTCCATTGGGCATTGCCTGCACCCTTCCACGTTTGCCGGGACGAACACTTCTACCAGCACCTGCTTTCCATCAGGAGGATTAGTATATGGGCTGTGCCATTCTAACCTGTGAAGAAAACCCAAAACTTTTGTCATGTCTGAGCGTTCTCTGCCGAAGCAATCTCCAACTTCTTTTCAACCGGTTTATACCTCGCCATCAACCGCTCATACGCCGCCTGGTTCGGTGCCCAGGTACGCATCTTCTCGCAAATATCACAACGGATATCGATCGCGCTCTCGATCACCGCGATAATATCCACTTGCGCCGGATCCTGCGTTTCGGTATCAATTGCATGCCTGTACAGCATCAACCGGCTTGAATGCTTTCCTGTTTGCTGCACGATCCCCAGCCCATGCCCTTGCGAACATCGCCATACCTGAATGTTCTCAGCCATTTTGGCCACTCTCTTTCTCGGTTTTCTCCTTAAGCCAAAGATAAAACCCTACCTGGCTATCACCCAAAGGAGCGCCTTCCGCCAGGTACACCTCATAAAGCTGTTTGTTGATTTTTTTGACAACCTCCATTACTTCGGTTAAGAGAGCTTCCGCACACAGTGAAACCTTCACGATTGCACTTGTCACTTCCACGGTGATCGCGCCAAGCGTTGTGGCTAATTTCTTGATATCTTCCTCAGGAATTTCCTGATTGATGTGCAGCTTACTTTCACCCATTGACGCCTACTTTCCGGCAAACATATTTGCCATCCCTGAATTCGATCTCAGCCTCGATCAGCTCGATCCCCACGCACACATATCTTTCGGGAACCCAGCCCGCCATCCTCAACGTAACTGGTTTCGTGGGAGGATCATTCGAGAACCCTTCGATCTCGTAAGACTCCGGCGCGTCCTTTGGCAGCTCACTCACCCAGCACCTCGTCGGATACTCACCCGTCCGCAGCTTGTACAGGCTGGCCGCCATTTCGATTGCCTCGCTCATGCGTTCTTTAGGCGCGATCCACCACAGCACACCATATCTCAGGGGGCACCCTTGAAATTCCACCATCTCCCTGGCGTTCCAGGTGATCAGCTCATGGTGCATGTTCAAACCCTCTTCGAACCGGCGGTAGATCACCACCGATTGCCTGGCTTCACCCGGAACCAGCTCAAACCACGGGTATACATTCACCGCACGCCCGTACCGGATGATATCCAGCGTCCGCAGTCCCAGCCGCGAGATCGAATTCTCAACCAGCGTCTCTTCCTGATTCTCTGTCATTGCGAGGCGCTCACTGCCGAAGCAATCTCCAACAAACTGATAGGCGTACGGCCGTACGCCCGCTCTTGATTTAGAACCATTGGCCAACCCACAATGACCAGATCCTTCAGATACCACCAGCCCGTCTTTCCATCCGGCCACTCGACCAACCCCAGCCGATTATCGCAATCGATCCTGATCAGCTTCCCATCGTGCAGCCGCGGACGGTCAACGCAGTCCACCACATCCCCAGGATTGAAATTCTCTTTCGGCCGCATATCCTCCAGCTTCAAGTTGGTGAGGAAGAAAGAGCTCGGAACAAAGTAAGTATGCTTGCCCATTACTCACCTCCAATGTTCACAATCCGGTAAACCTTTCCGGAATTATCAACCACGGCTATTTCATCATCCGACATATCCTCATTCGTTTTTACAGGTATGCCAAACAAGGTTTCGTCAGTAACGTGAAATTGTGTATTCTGGACAGTACGTAAAGGAACGGTCCGCCTGATCTTATTCTTGAGTGCAGAACTCATGACAAGCTTATAGGGATTGAACAATGCAAAGAGATCCCGTTGTAAATTTCCAAACCCGCTTAGCTTCTCTTCCTCACAGGTGATAACTGGTTTGATTACGATATCTTCTTCCAGCCATTCGCCCTGTTTTACAAAATAAAAAATCACTGATCTACCGTCAGGATTTTGGGGTATTGCCCCTTGCACCATTGAGAGTCCTTTTGGAAGTCCAAGATTTACCCGGTAACCTCTCTTTGTCCCTGTAGTAAAGAAATCCATGAATAATTCAGCGGCAATTTCGATAATGTAATACCCTCTCATCATTCACCTCCAGAAACCGTGTTAGTTGGATCTTCGTGCCCAAAGCATCCTTTTCCGGAATAATCAAAGTTGTCACAAGTCCCGAGAGGAATAACCTTGTGCCCCTCTGATAATTCTTTCCGTAATTCAGCCCTGGCTTCTTTGCAGGTAAGGACTCTTCCGTTATCGTCTTCAAAAACATTTTTCCAATCCCGCTGGAAGTCTTGAGAAGACATACACAACAGGTGTTCGACATTCACCCTCATGTGAAAAGACCGGCTCATATTCATCTCCTTGTACTCTTTATGGTTATCATCCAACGACCTGCCTTATTAGTCATTCTGTTGCCCCTTACGGTATCCCCGTGTTTTCATTGACGGTATCCCCGTGTCACTTTGCGCAGGTATCCCCGCAAAACACACACCGCCACCCGAGGGTATCCACACACGCGGGATTTTCATTATTCCGGCAACTCGATCACATACTCGAATTTCGGATTCTTTCCTGCAGGCACCCGGTACCTCCGGACATCAATTTGATAGCCGTTCTTTTCTGCCTGAAGAAACATCCAGATGGCCAGCTTCGCAATCTGGCTTGCCGAGGTACCATACTCCGCCGCCACTTTCTTGACCTCCTCGATCATCTCTTCCGGGAGGTCATACAGAGCGCGCTGCCCTTTGCGAGCTTCACCCTTCGCCTTTTCGCGCAGACGCCGCTTGCGTTCCTCGCGAGGAAGAGATCTCTCTCCCTGCCGCTTGCTCCCGCTCCCCAGCGCTGCCTGCACTGCCGGATCGAGACTTCCATCCAAAAAACCTTCATTGTTTTTGTTCATTAGATTCTCAATTCTCAGCACTTATATGATTTTCAAAAGCTTTTCCAAACACTCCGCATACCCCACCAGCGCCCGCGGATGCCCTTCCAGCTCCCACAGCGTCTTCCCGACCCGGTTTGCCACCCTGCAGTTCGTATCCTGCGCCACCGGTGGCCACACAAATGATCCGTACGTCGCAGCCAGATTCTCAAGCTGCGCCTGGCTCTCATTCGTCACCTTGTCATAAAACGTCGGGATGATCCCTGCTAGCTTGCACCTTGACCGCGTTGCCCGCTGCACCGAATCCAGCGATCGCAGCATCTCGATCACACCCTTGATCGCGAATTGATCCAGCTTCGTTGGAATGATCAGCAGATCCGCAGCCACCAGTGCCGCCGTGTGCAGAATATCCACGCTTGGCGGGCAGTCCAGGATCACCAGGTCAAACGCATATCCCTGCAGCGCATTGCTGATGACCATTTCCCTGAAATCCATCCCGGAAACAGCCACCTTCAACTGCGCCGTGGTCTTATTGGACCGGATCACGCTCATTCGTTCTCTTCCGGTGGCAGGCACAGCCACTTTACCGATGGATGCGCCATTGATCAACCAGGAATACAGCTCCGAACCATCATCCATACCCAGGGCATCCGCCACATTCCCCTGCGTATCCAGGTCCACCACCAGCACGCTCATCCCCCTGATCGCCGCCCCATGTGCCAGGTTCACCGCCGTAGTGGTCTTCCCCACCCCGCCTTTTTGATTTGCCACTGTGATAATGGTCATCTTTCCTCCTTGTACCATGATGTTCATTGCTCGCTCCCTTGTGGGATTTCTTTTACGATGTACCTTGCCATATCAACGGCAGGGCAATCGCGACACATACTGGCGCTAGATGATGCGTATAAATTACACGCCTTACAGGTTTTTTCGCCGACATCCAAAAGAAAAATCCAACTATCTGGCAATTCACTGTTCTTGATCAGGTTAGTAAGGCTTGTGTGAAGCGCGTTTTTTGGATCGGATTGAGTTTCGTCAAGCAATTTTTCTAGTCGTGGTTTAACGTTAACAATGTCTTCGCGGCGCAATAATTTTTTACATATTACTTCTGCATCGTGCTGTGTAGCGCCCATTTCGGCAAGTTTATTGGCTGCTTTTATACGTACCGAACTTGGCAATTTCTTAAGCGCATAATATACGCGCATATCCAAGTTCAGTTTGTGTTTGGCATATAAATCTTGTATCTCTGGTTCGAACTTCAAAAGGAATAATCTGTTCTCAATTACAGTCCTTCCTTTACCAGCTATGTTTGCAATTTCTTGATGGCTAAAACCCTGGGCATTAAGTTTCGAATATGCGATTGCTTCGTCAATAGGGGAAAGGTCTTCCCTTTGTACATTCGCAATCAAAGACAATAACAGTTTTGATTTTTCCTCTATACCATTTGCTGGTATGATGTGGGCCGGGACAATATCAATTCCTGCCAGAATACTTGCGCGCAGCCTTCTTTCGCCATCCACAAGATGATAAATTTCTTTGCCCTCTCTGGCATAGGGACCAATTACTACGATAGGATTCAATACACCGTACTTTCGAATTGATTCAGAAAGGCTATCCAAACTCGTTCGATCAAAAGATTTGCGGCTTTGATTGGAGTTTCTCTCAATTCGATTTACTGGTATCTCCGCAAAGCTCTTGCCTAGGTTTATCCTCCAGCAGAAACCAACCTCTTTCATCAAAAGCCTCCATTCAAGATTTGATTCCCTTGGTGAACTTCAGTGCACTTAGCCATTTTCAAAGTACACTGGCCAGTCGTTTTAAGTAGAAAACCGTAGAGATTGCAGGGCAAAAATTGCCCTCGGAAATCATATAATTCACTGATATACATAAATACATAACTTTTAACTACTTTTATTAAGTTATTTAGCATTCTTGTTCTATAAAAGGATGATTTTCCGGACCCAAAATTGGCAAAAAACACCCGGTGTACTTTGGTGTACATTGTGAACATAGGTTGGTGAACAATCTTTGCATTGCATTTCTCCCGATTTTTAAAACTGCAAAACAAAGTAGCAGCCCCGGAGTAAGTACACAAAGTACACTGAAGTACACTGAAATCGGAATTCACTGCGGGATCTCCAGCTGCATATCCTTTGGTTTGCCGGGCAGCGGCCCAAAATCAACCGGGTCAATGCCATATTGCCGCGCAAGCTCGAAAATGCGGTCTTGGTCGTAATAGAACGCGATGCCATCGTGAGACCGTTTTGCTGATTTCATTTGCATATCTTCCCGTATGATCCGGCCAATTTTATGAGGGTACAGATGGTTTCTGTCCGGTTTTTGATCCTCGTCTGTTGTTGGTTTATCTTCATCCACTGAGTACATGGAATCGATAATTTCATTCGCAATTTTTGTAGCGTCCCCAACTAATATCTTTTCTTTTCCGTCTGAATCTTTCTTTACCATCCGTTTATTTAGATCAGGGTATTGGTATATTTTCAGAATGGCTTCGATGATCCTGGCAATAATGGTTTGATTCCTGGTCTGCGCCATCTCGAGATAATATTCACGCATGAATCCTTTGATTTCACTCCGCAGTGATTCATCATCCTGAGCAACCATCATCAATGCGCCGGTAATTTGGTTCAACCTGGCAGAAATATCCAGCTCGTAATAACTCTTGTCGATCCTGATCTCCGGCTGCCAATGATGCAGGCGCCAATGCACCATCATGTTCCTGATGTTCAACGCCCGTTGATGTGTTTCTTCGGTGACTTCCAGGTCGATATTACGCGCGATCAATTCTCGCATTCCCCTCTCTTGAATTTTGAAGGTGATAGCCCTGTTCCCAACGGCGTCATCCTTGAAATCTTTCCTCATGCCGATCATCTTCGGGCAGTACGTCGGGTACATCCGGCTTTTGTATGTCTTTTTCCCGTTCTCGTCGATCACTTCTTCAGATCTCCAGATGGGATGCCCCTTCATGGAGCCAAAATTCAGGAACTTGACAATTTCATTCGATGCGTCGCTTTTTTCAATATCCCCCTCGTCAAAAAGAACCGTTGGATGAAACAGATCTACGCTTCTAAACAAGGTGGATACCGTATCGGCACCACCAGCCATCAGCATACGGTAAGACACCAGTCCAACCCGGTAAAGCAATTCAGATTTACCAGCTCCGGAAGCTCCCATGGCTCTTAAGTAAGGCAATGCGTTAAAACAGTCATAAAGCCAGGTCACTAACACCCAATAGCTGATGATTTTACCCATCAGCTCATTTGAGAGGATATAAACACTGTTGATATAGTTTTCGATATACCCGGCCAGCTCTCCAGCCGTTTTCAGATCCCCGACTTCGCTTGGGAAAAAAATACCCCGCTCTCTGAATGTTTCTTCCGGAGGATACGGCCTATATTTGATTCCATCGATTGTGACCGAATCCCCGCCGTGGACCTTCCCGCTGAGATCTCGCCAGGCTAATTTTGACTGATGTTTTGGTCGATCATAGAGATATTCCAGGAGATATCCACCGATTAGTCCCCCGAGGGTGAATTGCACGACGTCGCCTTCGTTGTCTTTTTTCTTGGCCTGGTCCAGAATGGTTTTCACCATCCGGGTGAGCTCCCGTTGATCCAACTGGAGATACTTTGCCAATGTTTTCTGGTATTGCGCCCGTTCAACCTCTTTCATAACCGCTATCGTATTCAATGCCTGGCGGATGGCTTCATCCCTGCCCGCGCCTTCTTGTTTTCCAGCCCATTTTGAGATCTCCTCAACAAAGGTCGGACTGGTATTCAAATTTACATTCACTTCTTTGAGAAGAACTTCCGGAGAGATCTCTTTTTGGTTGGCCGCTCGTAAAAGATCGTTTGCATCCTTAATATCGCGATCGTTCCCGTCCGCATCCTTCATGGAGGTGATTCCAGCCACCCCGCGCCACCTGACAATACGCGTCATTGGACCCAGCAGTTTGGCAACTTTTAGCGCATTTAATGTTCCAGGAGCATCTTGTGCCAGGTCGAACCGGCTCGTTTTGTCCAGGTCAAATGTCAGCGACCCAGCTTTATCAGCATCCAGCCCAAGGAAAAACACATTTTCACGCCCTTGTTTTGCTGCACCAATTTTTCTTAATAATTGATCATTGGCTGCAACCCCATTTAAGGCGGATCCAGGTATATCCCATTGGTCCAGCGTGATAGCATCAGCCGGGCCTTCAACCACTACACAAATATCTTCTTCAGGTGACCATTTAGAATTTAGGAAGATTCGCTTTTCACCTACCAGCACGGATGGTGGGTTATATTTTGCGGGCAAATTATCTTCAACGATCCCCCGTAAGTTGAAATAGACTGTTCGAGCACCTTCAAGGAATGGATATACAATTCGATTCCATCCCACCACTCCGTGGATGTAGCCTTTCTCGATCCATCCATCGAGTGTCTTTTGGTGATCCGGGTTTTCTTGTAGGTTATGGTCCCTGATCCATTGCGGAACATCCTTGGACAATCCCAGCACAGACACAGCAGCAGGGGACCGCGAATCGATTCCAAGTTTACCCATCGCGCCCTGGATCTCTTTGCGTAATTTTTCCGTGTTTTCGCGCGCCCCCGTGTACCCAATTCTATTTCTGACAATGGTTTCATCAGTCCACCCGCGCACTCGACGGCAATAGTCCATAGCAGTAGGATCCGCCAATAATAGTTTGTGAAATACATCACAGGCCACTTCAAGGACATCTTCCCGTTCCCTCGCAGCATAACGGACCGCAGGATCCTCATTTTTCCAATTCGGGGCGGGCAACCCGGCTCTTGTGCATAAAAACTCCATCGCAGAAGCGAAGTCACAACCCATGCGCTTCATGACCCAGTTAATAACATCCCCGTGCTCGTCGCCATTAGAAAACCACCAGTACCGTTGATTATGGATATCGATCTTCAGCCCATGTTGTTCACTGGTCATAACGTTTCTTCCGTGCCCAATAATCGTATACCCGCCAAACTTAGGATCAGCGATCACATCCTCAATTCTGTTCACCTGTTTTACTTGATCAATTAAATCTTTTATGCTTAGCGTCAATGTGTTACCTCCGGGCTAACCTATTTGAAATTGCTCACAAAATTTGTTGCAGGGGGTGCGGGTGTCTGCAAAAAAGGGTTTCTGTGCTCCATTTTCGGGTATACCCCTGCGGTCCTGCGTGTTATGCGACATGAATTTGCTGTGATAATTGCCCAAATACCCGCTCAAATCGCCTTGATCCTGGCTGTTTGTGTCGCATAATCTGTTGTTATGCGACATTTACTTGGTCGACCCAGCCCATACTTTTTGATCACCCACCCAAACCCTAGAAAAGAAGATGAATTTGGGAACTTAGAGATTTTTATTACTACTGCTTATCTCACTGACCGCGCGCGCGTGGACATGGGTATCTTGGCATTGACCCTCGTACCCGTGTACCCCGGCGCCCCGCTGATGGTTGAGTTGATCCACATCGATGCTCTCGGCATACGCGTACAGAGCTACCAACCCATGCAGCCACAGCTTACGCTTGGCAGGCGTCATGTCGACATACTCAACCACCAGGTGATTACCGTTGGCCATGGACTACGAAAGGACTCCGGCTTTCTTCAATTCTTCCTGGACAATGTGGCGCACGCCATTGACCAGTACCAGGTCAGGCAGTGGCTCAGAGCCATCAACCGGCTCATACTGAGGTTCCTTGGCCGCCATGGCTTCCCGCTCTTCATACTCTTTCTGCATGCGCTCATGCTCAGCTTCTATCTTCCCAAGTGCGATGGTTTGTTCAACAGCAAAGGCGAGCGCACGCTCCAGGGCATGATCCCCTGTGAAGCTTCGATCAGTTTCTTTGCTCATGCCAACAAAGACCGGTTCCGCATAGGGAACTATGAACTCATTCGGCAAACCATCGTCCCCAAAGTGAACCGTTATCGGGACCATCGACTTGATCTTGATCTGCCATTGGTAGTAATTGGACACGCTGCCAGGGAAATACTCATTCCCATCCGAGACCCCGGCCGGAGCGATGAGATACTTGGCAATCTCAACAGGAAGGGCGCACTTGGCCGCGTTATAAAGCCCTTTCCACTGTCGCTCGGCCTTGAACCTTTTCATGTCAACCCTGGCTTGTTTTTCCATTGCTTCCGTAGCCAGGATGCGCTGACCTTCCTTGATCATGCTTAAGATTCTTGATTCATCCCTGTCCATTTTTCCTCTTTTCTCTTTCTTCTTTCCTTTGGATTGCCGCCGCCTTCCTGCGATCATGGCGGTTCGGCACGTAATACAGCTTTGGCTTTACTTCTTCTTCAACCGGTTCCACATCAGGATCCGGCGTTACTGCTTTTGCATCCGGAGGTTGATCGCTCATGCTTTACCCTCCCTGAGGATGGCCACAACGTGGAACTTGCGGCGCTCCTCATCGAACCTGTCGACAAAATCGGAGGTGCATTCGATCACTTCCAACCCCTCCCCTTCGAGGAAAGCGGTCAGCTTCTCGGAGAATGCCTCTGTTTTGTCCTGATCAGCGATGACGCGGATCTGTATGGTGCCTGGTAACGTTCGTCTACCCATAAATACCTCCATGACGGTAATGTGAATAATTAAGAGAACAACCAATTGATGAATTTACTCAACCAACTCTCCGAATCGCGGAATCCGCCAACCAGAGAGGTGATGTGCAAATGTTCCTTACCCCCCTCGCTGCATGCGACCGCTTCGCGGTACATTGGTTCGCCAGTCTCCGTATTGAAGGAAATAAACTCGTTAGGAATCGCAATTACGGGTTTTCCGCAAACCGAGCAATATTTAGGAAGATCTTTTCTATACATGCAGGGCCAATGTGGAATATAGAGCCTTAGCGATTCCTGTTTATTTTTATTCTTCATGTTTTCTCCTTGGCATTACTGAAAGGTCTAAATAAAAATTCCCACCAAACCCCACGGGTATGATGTAAGATATCCTTCCATGAGGCATTATCTTGGGTGGTGCAATTTTCAGGTTTACCTCTGCTTTTTCAACGACAAACCTGCGAATTGCTTCCACCAGTTTTTCCGGGCTTTCTGCATCCTCTGTCCAAGGAATGGCAACTAAATCCAGGTCGCGCGACATTGACCCATGAAGGGCAAGGGCATAACCACAGCGCCATGCAATTCGATCTAGTTTTGCGTAAGCCATTGCATACCAGGGAGCGATCACCATTTACTCCTAAATGTTTTCCACTGCCCGTTCCAGGTCTTCCTGGTGGGGCATGGCATACCTGGCGGTCTGTTCGATCTTGCTGTGACGCGCCAGCTGCTGCGCAATGACCAAATTACCGGTCTGCTGCAGGATGTTGTAAACGAACGTGTGCCTCAGCATGTGCGGATGGATCTCGATTCCGGCCATACCGCCGATCTCAGCCACCACGCGCTGTACCTGGCGCTCTGTGATGCCGCCAAATACCATCTCGCCGCTGGAAACCTTCAACCAGTCCACCAAAGCGATCCTCGCCTCACGCCCCAGGGGGACATCCCCGGATTTATTGCCCTTGCCATCGCGGATCTTCACTTCGCCTTTGCGGTCACTCAGTAGCAGGTCATCAGCTCGCAGCGCGCAAAGTTCACCCACACGCAGACCCGCATACACCATCAGCGAGATCATCGCCCGGTTGCGGATGGCCAAAAAACGCTGGTGATCACTGCGGGCGGTATTCGCCGCCTGCTCGACCCTGCGCAGGAGCTTGAGATAATCCGATTTGTTGAGGGATTTGGGCGCGCACTTCTGCTTTTCCATCACGGGAACGCCCTGGAAGACGTTGTAGGCCGCCATGCCGTTTTCCAGCGTGAATTGGCAGAATAACGCCAGGCTGATGCGGCGGCGGTTCCAGGTGGCAGCGGATACCCGTTCTTCTTCGGTGGAAAAAGTGAAATAATCGTGCAGGTCCTTCGAGATGATCAGATCCGCGGAGAAGGATTGCCCGGCGTGTGGCTCGAACCAGCGGCTAAATCCGCGCACGTCCGAAAGATATGCGTCAATGGAATTCTGGCTGTGCCCATGGCCGCGTTTTCCGTGGTTGGCCAGCCAGGTGCTGAATTGGTTCTCTAGGGTAGAGACTGTGGGTTGTGATTCAAAAGTTTGTAACATTTTGTCCTCTTTTTCAACTTTTTACGATTGGTGATCACCTTGAAAAGGCGCCCTGCCTTGCAGGGAAATTAGTCTTAATCAGTAAGGAATTCAGTAGTGTTGACACTTTCAATGCCTTCAACCAACTCAGCGGCAGTGGATGTGACAATAATGGCTGTATGAGGATGGTGATTAGTTGCCAACCATTTCATAACTTCCTTTATGACTTCTTCAAATGTCTTGTCAATGCAATCCTCGATGGTGGAAATGGTCAACTGCTCGTCTTCGATGAATCTGTCTTCGAGATTATTTCCAGTGACTGTAAAACCATCCACCGGTCGGTAGAATTTTCCTGTCACAGGATCCATGAAGACAGTGTATTTGTGACCTATCTCGGCGACATAAGAAGTTCGGTTCTCACAAACCACTTCTTGTGCTACTAATTTTTTCAACATAGTTTTCTCCTTTCTCCCTCATTATTCCCCTCGGATCCGGACGGGATATGGGAGGGACCAACCCCGTCCGGAGGCTAATCAGCGGATCGTACTAGGGAAATCCGCTGCGTTGCTCAAAAGATGTTACGAAACACGGCGCGTCATTGAATGGAGTACCATTCTGACAATGCGCCGCGCGTTCCGCCAATGATGATTTTTGACTGCGTGAATATAGGTCTTTTGTGCCACGATCATGTTCATTTCGCCTCCTCTACTGATGGACATCTGCCAAACTGGTAATATTTAATTACCACTTCATCACCATGGCTCGTTCCCGTGTGTGCAAATCCAGAAGGAACAAGAGCCTTAGCAATTGCCTGTTCGATCTGGTGGATTAGATCGATGTGATATTGATTTCCGTTTGGTATTGTCACGATCAAATGGTCATTCATTTCAACCCCTCTCTTGCTCAGCGCTTTCCGCAGCTCGGCATTTTTGAAGAGCAATGCGTCTAGCTCCACTCGATACGACGTGGCTTTGGCGTCCCATTCCTCTTCAAGTTTTCTCATTGGGTGTTTTTTGCAGGTTTTTATGTGTTCACTTACAGCACTTGCCGCTTTATCATCAAGCGGGTATTTTTCTCCGCAATAGGCACAATAAGTGGATGTTTCGAGCTCGTGTATGCGGGAGCGGAGACGGACAATTTCGTTTCCCGTTTCGCTTGCCATTTGTGCAAGTAGACCACCGCGAACCTTGACATCTTCCGTAAGTTTGATAACCTGTTTGTTCAATTCCAGCACCTTGTCGCCTTGATAGTCTTTTGGCATTTCATGCTCCCTGGAATGTATGTTTCATTTGGTGAACTTTTATGCCAAGTTCACCAATCGGGTCTGTTGCTGCATTTACTTTTTCAAGCGATCGCAGCACCAGGTGCAAATCATGGATGACCTCTGCGGCGATGGTTTCAATTCCTTCTTCGTCATTGACAACGTTCATCGTTATTCTTTCAAGTTTTCCGATGTCAACTCTCACAACCTCTGCAGCGTCATCGCGAACGTTCTTACACACGTTTGGCCATAATCTTGGATCTGTCATCTCTTTTCTCCTCCGAACGTCCTTTGTGAGTCCTGTGGACGCGCTGCTTTTTCGCACCCTGCGATATCGGCATGCTTGTGCCGAATGAGCAAGGGCTGCTACTGATCCGGATCCGACCCGGAATCGTCCTGATTACTCCCCGATGCGTCCTGATTCCACCCGGATTGCGCCGGATGTGCACGCCTCGGGTTGGCGTGCTACTCTGATTCCATGAAAACAAATTGCCTGATCCACAATCACGATCCCTGAGCTTCAACTTTCTCAACGTCCTCGGTCTGAATCTTCACAAAGCGATCGTGGATGAGCACCTCGACCATGTTTTGCTGTGACCGCATTTCCTTGGCGCGAATTACCTCAAGCTCAGAAATGATCTGCGGTGAGAAAGCCCATGTTTTTTGTACTGTTTTTGTTCCGCGCATCTTGCCTCCATACCTTATCTTTATTTAATAACCTTTGTTTATTATATACCATTGTTATGAAAAGTCAAGTGTTTATACATAATTAGTTTTATATTCGCTATAATGGGAAGAGAATGACTAAAACAAAAGAACAGATCGGATTGGATTGGTACGAATATATCAACCACGAATATTACGCTTTTCGTGGTGAATCAAGAAAGACCATCAGCGATTTTGCTGAATGGTTTGGTCTTCCCCAGGGACAGCTATCTCAATATATGAAAAAGGGAGGGAAAATCCCGAGCGGGTTGACGGTTATTAACAAGTTTGTTAAGCGGCTTGGTATAAAAGTCTACGAAGTTTTGGAAATACCCGTTCCTGATAACGGTCTTGACCGTTTGCCTGAGCCGCTCAGATCCATTTCACGCGAAGTGCGCGAAACCCTGGCAGAATACACCGCCTCCGGCAACGCAGATCCGCCGGATACCGGCGCCATCCTGGATGAAATTATGAAAAAGTACGGGTATATCCTCAGTTCAACTGAAGAGTGATCCACAGGATTGATATAAATTCTTTTCCCCATCGAAGCTCCATTCCGGGTTAGTGACAATTGGCAAGTGTAATTATAGAACACTATTTCTATAAAAGCAACTTAATAAAAGGTGGGTATTATGGGCTTTCGATTTCGTAAGTCGGTCAAGCTTTTTCCCGGAATGCGCCTCAACCTCTCCAAAAAAGGCGTTGGAACCAGTTTAGGCTTCAAGGGTTTTCACGTCTCATCCGGACCATCCGGAAAGCGCACAACCGCCTCGATCCCTGGCACCGGGATATCGTTTGTCAGCCAATCAGGAAAAAGCACACCGGGAGGAAATTCAATGGAATCTACATCCGCATTTCAACAGGCACAAACCCCAAAGGTCAAACAACCCCTGTCAACCAGGAAAAAAGTGATCATCTCCCTCGTTATAGGCGTTCCACTTGTGCTTTGCTGCCTCATCAGTCTCATTGGAATGTCTACCCCGGAATATAAAGCCACCGCCACCGCAAAGGCTCTTGCCACTGCCCAGGCATACATCCCGACAATAACCGAGACGAAGCCGCCAACAGCCACCTCCATGCCCTCATTGACCCCCACCATTTTTGAATCCCCCACGCCCTCCCCAACCCCGGAGTGTAACTGCTCAATCGATTACAACTGCCCTGATTTTGCGCGCCCGGCCGATGCTCAATTTTGCTTCACTCAATGCGGTGGATCCACGTCATCCAACTGGGCCGGGCTTGATGCCGATGGCGACGGGTATGCCTGTGAATACAAACCCTAATGTCTGAAGCACCCTTCCCCCTCAACTCCCGCGTGGTGGCTTACCTGCGCGATTCTGGTGGCGAGGATCAGGATCTCTCCGTTGCCCAGCAGCAGGTCTTCATCCAGGACTGGTGCATCCAAAATAATCTGGTACTCACCACCATCTTTGCCGATGTCGCCACCCCCGGATCCTCCACGATCGGTCGTGACCAATTTCGCAAGCTCATTGATCATTTCCACAACCCAGACTGCCATGATGCAGGCGTCATCCTCTGGAAGTTTTCCCGCTTCTCGCGCGATATCGACGATGCCCAATTCTACAGGGCAGATCTGCGCCGCCGCGGCTATACCGTCCACTCCATCCAGGATAACATCCCAGACACCACCGACGGCCGCATTTACGAAGCCCTCATTGACTGGATGAACAACAAGTTCCTGGAGGATCTTTCGATGGATGTCAAACGCGGTCTTCATCACCTGGTAACCACTTACGGCGCCCTGCCCGGCACCCCTCCCCGCGGATTCATGCGGGAACCGGTGGCCATCGGTTCCCGCCGCGATGGATCCCCACACACCGCCTGCCGCTGGTCCCCGGATCCTGAAAAGTGGGATCTCTGCCTGCAAGCCTGGACCATGCGCGCCCGTGGCATTTCTATCCGCCAAATTCACAA
>C687J13896_1000069_pt1 | contig 103602 bp, 64 predicted proteins | sample RifGroE2_FD_13896 | JGI IMG/M metagenome (IMG submission 13896)
AAAAGAATCCCCCGCCGTATGGCGAATCCAGATCAACCGGGCCGCTGAATACAACATGGCTGATCTCTCCCATCGTTTCTACCTGCTTTTTTATATCAAATGTAGTTTCGGTATGCGCTTCTGAACTGTATGAAGTGACCGGCGTTCCAACCGATCGGGCCATAGCCAGAAACTCCTTCCCTTCTTCAACCCGGTAACAAAAAGGTTTGTCGATAAATGTCGGTATTCCTGCTTTTAAAAATGGTGTGGCCGCTTTTAAATGGTACTGCGGGTGCCGGTGGTCAACAATCAGGGCATCTATTTTCCCGAGCATTTCAAGCGGATCTTTGACTATATTGGGGATTTGTCCTTTTAATGCCGCATTTTTTGCAAACTCATCCGTTTCTCCCCATACATATTTCACTTCCACTCCCGGGAATTTTTTATCGATATTGAAAAGTTGTCCAAATTTGATGGTATGCGAATTTTCAGCCCCGATAATCCCAATGCGGATGGGTTTTTCCGGGTTTTGAAAAACGGATGCTTTCACGGAAGAGAAGCCCAGGGTTGTGAGGGCGGTTCCGGCTCCAAGTGTTTTTATAAATGATCGTCGTGTTTCCATAGTTTAAGATTAATTTTATTCTATAACATGCCCGTTTCATAACGGTTTCCCTGTTGCGTCCGAAAGAAAGATTGTTCTTTGATCCAGGTTTCCCCGCGGACGATGTGTTTTTTTTATTCTACCCGGGGTGGCTCCCGGTAAAAACCGGAATTACTTACCCCGGGCTATTGATATTTGACCCTTTCAGGGTCTCTTTTTGTAGTGCCTCCTTTAAATCTTATTCAATAACATGTTTGTTTCATAACGGTATCCCTGTTGCGTCCGAAAGAAAGATTGTTCTTTGATCCAGGTTTTCCCGCGGACGGTGTATTTTTTTTATTCTACCCGGGGTGGCTCCCGGTAAAAACCGGGATTACCCCGGGCTATTGATATTTGACCTTTTCAGGGTCTCTTTGAGTTCCTTTGAGTTTTCGTGGTATATGATGGAATAGCCACAAAAGCTCTAAATCTCCAGGATTTCATTATAACATCCTCGGTTCATAACGGTTTCCCTGTTTCGTCCGAAAGAAAGATTGCCCTTTGATCCGGGTTTTCCCGCGGACGGTGTATTTTTTTCTCCTACCCGGGGTGGCTCCCGGTAAAAACCGGGATTACCCCGGGCTATTGATATTTGACCCTTTCAGGGTCTCTTTTGAGTTCCTTTGAGTTTTCGTGGTATATGATGGAATAGCCACAAAAGCTCCAAATCTCTAGGATTTCATTATAACATCCTTGTTTCATAACGGTTTCCTTGTTTCGTCCGAAAGAAAGATTGTTCTTTGATCCGGGTTTTCCCGCGGACGATGTGTTTTTTTATTCTCCTACCCGGGGTGGCTCCCGGTAAAAACCGGGATTACCCCGGGCTATTGATATTTGACCCTTTCAGGGTCTCTTTTCGTAGTGCCACCTATAATTTCATTTCCCATCCTTTTTCGTAGGTTCGCGACCAGTATTTCATTGCTTCTTTATCATGAAGAATATGCCCGTTCTCCGGATTAATGTCCAGTGAATGCCCGACACGCTGGGCAATATTTCCCAGTTGCATGAGCAACACACTTTTGTGGGCCGAATCAATATCTGAATTGGTTTTGGCCCCGTTTTTAATTCCATCGAAAAAATTCCGGAAATGAAGCACGTCCAAAGCGGCTGTCGGGTTCACCCGGTCGCGGTTGTCGTATTTATAATCATCCTTGATTTCTCTGGTCACCTCGTTATTGAGGTTATAAACGGTATATGAATTTTCACAAAGTGTGAGGCTTCCCTTTTCGCCATAGAAAATAGCCCCGTCAGCCAGCCCCTCTTCGTATCGTCCGTTGCAGCTCCGGCCTTCCCAGGTCATGCTGACGCCTCCCGGGAAATCCATATTGATCACCTGTGTATCCGGAGTTTCCCAGTCATCCTTAAAATGATACCGTCCACCGTTTGAGCTAACCCGGATTGGGAAATCCACTCCCAGGCCCCAGCGAAGAAGGTCAACCATGTGGGTTCCGTTGTTCAGCGCCTCACCGGTTCCCCAATGCCAGCGCCAGTGCCAGTTATAATGCACTAGGTTATCTTTGAATGCTTTGCGGGGAGCAGGTCCCTGCCATAAATTCCAGTCAAGCCAATCCGGTACAGCAACTTCTTTCCCGGTACCAATTGACAACCGGTTATTGGTGTACCAGCTTCTTCCAAAATAAACACGTCCTATTATCCCTGATTTCAACTCAGTCATTGCCTTGATCACATTTGGATACGAACGGCGCTGGTTGCCCATCTGCAATACTTTTCCATATTTGGCAACCGCTTCTACCAGCATTTCTCCTTCCCAGGGATTGTGACTGCATGGTTTTTCAACATACACATGTTTCCCGGCCTGCATAGCCAACAACGATGCCGGAGCATGCCAGTGGTCAGGAGCAGCGATAACCAGTGCATCAACATCTTTGCTTTCCAGCGATTTCCGGAAATCTCCAAACCCGGCAGGCCGCTTTCCTGTTATTTTTTCTACATTCATGCAGCATTTATCGATAGCCCTCGAATCCACATCGCACACATGGACCACCTCGCAGGCATCCTGGCCTGCAAAATTCTTTGCCAAAGCATTTCCCCGTGAATTGACCCCCATAAACGATAAGTTGATCCGTTCGCTGGCCCCGGAAATCCGTTTGTAACTCCGGGCGCTGAAACCGGACAGTATTCCGCCTGCATACAGTGCGGTTACACCTGCAGCAGATTTTTTAATAAAATCTCTTCTATTGTTTTTCATGTGTTTATTTTTTCAAAGTTGATCGTACAATTTTCGTATCAACTTTTGTTTTTCAATTAAGTAACCAACGCATGGAATAGCCATAAATAATCATTTTCAGTTTGTATGAGCTTTAGTTCTTATGGCTATTTCATAATCCTACTTTTTGGCTTATACTACTATTTTTTCCATAAAAATGGTAATCCGTAAAATCCATAAAATATTCCCAATCATAGGGTAATATGTCATGCCCCCCTTTCCTTATATGATATCCTATTTGGTTGAATACAGGCTGGCTGACCTTAGGCATATCCTGTACCCCTACTCCTTTTAACCCAAATAATGAATACACCGGCCCGGCATGTTTCGCTGATAAAAATTCGCCTTTGGGGTCGGACCAACGGTCATCTTCAGCACTTGCAACATAAACAGGACGTGGTGCGATTAATGCAATTAGCATGTGCTGATCAACAGGGAGTTGATCTTCTTTATTATTGAACTTTTTAAAATTGCCGCAAAACCAGTGGGGAAACTTACTATTTATGAGATTGACGGTTTCGCCAAAGCATCTTCTTGAAATTGCAGCGCCCCCGCATCCTGAATCATTCGAAATAACAACTGCAAACCGTGTATCCTGAGCCCCGGCCCAAAGCGCTGCCTTACCCGTTCTCGAATGCCCTAGCACGACCACTCTCGCAGGGTCGATTTCACTGTCTGTTTCAAAATAGTCCAAACAACGGCTTAATCCCCATGCCCATGCCCCTATAGCCGCCCATTCGTTAGCATCTGCTTTTGTTTGTCCTTCCCGTGCAAATAATTTTTGTATTCCCTGCGAATAATCATCCTTATCATCCCGATCGATATCCCCGCAATAAAATGTGGCTATCCCGTATCCTCTTTCAATAATACTTTCTATTGGCCACCGGTAGCTCCTGGCTCCACGAGAGGCTTCAGTAGCGCTGTTATTGGTTATTTTATACTTTTCGCTATTCCTTACCCATTTTTTTGTTACTATTATCCCCTGATCATCACTCACTTCCTGGTTGCCAAGCGTGTTGACAGCCAGAAAAACCGGGACACTCCCTTTATGGCATACCGGAAGGTAGATAAGGATGGACATATTGAATTCCGGGTAGCGCTTATCAAATTTTACCAGCACTTCTTTCCTGATAGCTTTGCCATTCAAAGCAACCCTGTCCTCAGAAATGACCTCATAAGATACTTCAGGGAGTATGCCATCAGGTGTAACGCCATAAACATTATCGCTAAAGAGTTTTAAGATTTCGGCGCGGCGCACATTTGTCCATTTTTCCGTTGTTGTCACTTTCGACCCATCCATACACGTCAGGGGATCGGGCAATGTATAAAAAGGGACAAGGGTTTCATCAAAGTTAGGCGCTGATTCCTGTGCAAAACTTTGAACAGCACATATCAGCATTATTGTAACTAGTTTTAATATTTTCATATACCATAATTTACAGGTACTTCTTTGTATTTTTAACAATGACCGAATCCCTTAGATATATATCTTCGGAAGAACTACCCACCATTATTTCAAATTCGCCAGGTTCAACCACATAATTCATGTCTTTATTCCAAAGACCAAGTTCCTTGCATGGAAGTTCAAAGCTTACTGTTTTCTTATCTCCTGGTTTTATCTCAATTTTTGTAAACCCTTTTAATACTTTAACCGGTGTGGTTACCGAACTGATTTTGTCATGGATGTAGAGCTGGATTACTTCTTTCCCGGCTACTTTGCCTGCATTCCTAACTTTTAGCGACAACCTGACTGTATCTGTTCCATTAAGTAGTTTTTGTTCGATTTTTAAATCTGAATATTCAAATTGGGCATAACTCAACCCAAAACCAAACGGGAACAATGGATCGGTCGAATGGAAAACATAATCCCGTCCGGGCTTTGTTGTTGTTCCCGGCTTGTGATAATATCCTCTTCCGGAAGGTTTATAATTATAAAAAGCAGGAATATGTCCCACACTTTGGGGAAATGACACGGGAAGTTTCCCTGATGGGTTCACATCCCCGAACAGGATTCCGGCCACGGCGTTTCCTCCTTGTTCTCCCGGATACCACGCTTCCAGAATTGCCGGGATATGTTCCTTTTCCCAACGAATATCATAGGCACGACCATGAACCATGATCAGAATGACCGGTTTACCGGTTTTATAAACTGCCCGGATTAATTGAGGCTGAACTCCGGGAGGGATTAAATCTGCACGATCATAGCCCTCTCCGCATGTCGGGTCATCCTCCATTGTATTTTCCCCCCAACCAATACCGGATAATATTTTACTGGTTCCCCCGATTACCAATACAACAAGATCACTTTGCCCGGCAATCTTTACAGCTTCTTTAAAACCGGTTGTATCAATACCCGCAATATTGCAACCTTCGGCATAATTGATTTTTAACCTATTATTTGCGTAATTCTTTATTCCTTCCAGAATTGTAACACCCGACAATTTACTCTTTGTATAACTATAATCACCATATTGTACCCTGTCGGCGTTCGGACCGATTACGGCAACCGATCTTAAACGGGAGACATCAAGTGGTAAAAGAGCATTTTCGTTTTTTAGTAAAACAATTGACTCTTCTGTTATCTGTCTGGCCAAAGAAACCGCTTCCTCTGAATGAACAAGTTCAGAAATATTGTTGGGGGTGATATATGGCTTATCAAATAAGCCTGCCCTAAATTTAACTGTCAGTATATGTTTTACCGCTTCATCAATCAGTCCAATATCAACCTTTCCTTCCTCCACCAACTCCCCTAACTCCGGGTAAGCATATCCCTGCGGCGCTTCCAGATCAACCCCCGCTTGTAATGCCAGTAATACCGTCTCTGCTTTATCTGCTGAAACTTTGTGAAAGGATTCCAACATCCTGAGCGCACCATAATCCGAGAAAACATATCCTTTGAAATTATATTCTTCTTTCAATATATCGCGGAGGAGGTATTGGTTAGCATGCAAAGGGATCCCGTCTATTTCGTTGTATGAAGGCATAACAGAATAAATATTTGCTTCTTTTATAGCTTTTTCAAATGGGTATAGGTATAAATCCCGCAAATTTCTTGGACCAACTTCTATCGGACCCAGGTTGATCCCTGCTGTCGGCGTACTACCTGCAAAATGTTTGGCTGTACACATCAAGTGGTTATCAGGAATATTATTTTTAGTAATCCCCGGGTCGCCCTGCATCCCGATTACAAAAGCTTTTCCCATTTCAGCAACATGGAAAGGGTCCTCTCCGAAACACTCCTCCACCCGCCCGTATCGGGGGTCTCTGGCTAAATCAAATAAAGGGGATAAAGCCTGGTCAACTCCTGACAAGCTAGCTTCCATAGCAATGGTTTCACCCATTTTTTGAATTAAATCAGGGTTCCAAGTACTCCCCTGGGCAATAGCTTGTGGAAAGATTGTTGCCCCAAAAGCCATGTATCCGTGTAAACATTCAGCTATTTGAATGGCAGGTATCCCAAGCCTTGTTTTTGTTCTCAGGTAAGAATCGGCAGCTTCAGACAATTTAGCGATATCTTCAACACGGATACGCGGACTTTCCAGGCACCCAATGCTCTCCCCTTTAAAAAGTTGTTCCAATGATTCTCCTGTTACCAATCCGTTTTTATCTGTTTCCAGCTTTTTCAGACTAAACATCGACATTTGTGCAATCTTTTCTGCCAATGTCATACGAGACAATAAATCGTTTGCCCTGGTTTCTACCGGCAGGCCCGCATCTTTGTATGACACAACCTGCCCATATAAGTTTTGAGACAAACCAATAGAGATCGTTGTATATAAAACGATAGTTTTACTAAATTTTAAACTATGAGATTTTTTCATCTGATAATGAATGTTTTGTATCGAAATATTCCCCTGACTGAATACATTTTATTGTTTTGTTTAAACTCATATTATTCTCTTTCAACATTCTGAAAGCATCATCCTCATTTAATGAATATAAAATCTCCAGGATATTTAATGCTCTTTGAACTAATTTGCTATTTAAGCATTGCAAATCGGTCATGTACGATCCTGTGACTTTACCCAGTTTTATCATGACACTTGTTGAAAGGAAATTAAGAAGTTTCTTGGAGGATGTTCCCGCTTTCATCCGGGTTGATCCAGCTACTACTTCATTCCCTGAATACAAGGGAATTACATCATTGCAAAACCGGAACCGGATGTCATGCGAATGAGCCTGTATCAATACAGATAAAGCAGCCCGGTCTTTAGCAAAAGACAAAGCAGACTGGACATAATAGGAAAAACCACTTGCAGTAATACCAATGACAACATCTTCCGGCTGAAGGTTAAGCAACAACATTTCAGGAATGGCGCTGGCATCTTCTGAAGCTAACGCGGAAGCGCTTGCAATGGAATCATAAGAACCGTCATGTGCCCTGATACTTCCTAAAATATTCAGTACCTTTCCAGGCCATTCGCCGGCGGGGATTGTGTAGAGACCCCAGAGGATGAACATACCGAACCACACCTCTCGCCACCAGACCATCCGCTGACCAAATTGCTGCGGTGTTTCATTCCGGAGTTCCGCACGACTCGGGATTATCATTAAAGCAGCGATTACCATTGGCAGAATAAGCCGGAAACATGTCGATTTTACTTTTTTACTCATTAGATACCTCCTTTAGTTTTTGCTTACGATGTACACCTGCACATTATTTTTCGACCTTCGGCATCTGGCCGGTATCCTGTGCATTCTCTACACCTTCATTAAAGGGTGCGGTCAATAGCGGCTCAATCCACTGCCGGGGGGTGAGTGAATCAAAAGGCATATGTTCAGTAATAAGTAAAGGATTCGTCAGGATTTTCTGATATTTTTCGATTTCTTCGAATGGATATTCATCTTTTTTAAATCGGAAAGGAAGGTAAGCATTTATTTCAGAGTAAACGCTTCCTGCTTTTACCGGCATCATGCGTGTGAAATTTTTATGGCCAAAAGGATAGACCAGTCCGCGAGACCAGTAAATCCAGGGACCGACCTGTACATAGAAATAGGGTTGTGCTTCTGATGGCAATTCACCATAGAGGTTCAGATTAGTGTAATTGATTGAAATTCCCGCAAATCCTACACCTTGATCACGGTTAATAAAGGCTAGCCAGGGCGTATCAGGAGGTATTTCCAATGCGTGGATGGGATGTTCTCGGGTTTGACTCAAATCTAAATGTTGAATCTTTCCCTGTTTGTCTTTCCAGACAAATTCGTTCAAAACCGCATGATTAAAAACGATCTCTCCGTTCCGCAGAGCCTGAACAAAAATATTTTCCTTAACCTCCATGACAGTTTCGCACAACATATAGGGTTGAAATGCAAAAAATGAGTAAGTTACCTGTGCAGATGTTGTTGTAATAAATGGGAGATTATCATAACGACACACCCTATGAATTAAAGGACCGCTTTGTATGCTAAACTTGGGATTTTCCCAATCGCTGGCATGAACCCAAGGGTTCGGTGGAGCATATACACCAGGGTTCCAGTGCACGGCTCCATTCGTTTCCAGCTTATGTTCCAGAAGGATTTCCGAGTCTCCTTTTACCGTTACGGTCATGATAGCACCACTATTGGCGGAAAGATCAATCCGGTAACGTTCATTTGTAACAGTTTGCGATAATGTTTTGCCCGTCACATTTAGTTTGGTTTCATAGTCCGGAGCTTGTGCATCAGGATTGCCGTAACAAACTAAAAATACTTTTTTCTCATACGCTCCAACATCTGCAACGAACGATAATTGAACAGTTGTCGTCGGCATATACCGCCTGATAGGTTCTTTTGTTTTAGCATCGACTTCGGGATTTTTAAGCAGTTTTTGATCATCCCATTCTATGATATCGAGTATTTGACAGGGTATTTCCACATAACCGAGGGCATTGGAAGCCGGGTTTTGGGGTGAAAAAGTTACTACCCTCAATTCCTTTAGAGGGCTGGCAACCCTGCATTTTATTAACCCTAGCATCGCCCTTACAGGTTCCGCTTTTCGCTCAATTCCTGCGGTTTCTTCAATCACCAGGGCGGCATAATGCCTCCATCCTTTTATGCCGGAACTTTCCCTATTTGTTTGGCCTCTGACAGTCAGGGTCTGGTTTTTGCCGTCCGGACATTTTCCATTGATGTGCACAACAACTGATTTGTCCTTTGCCCATTGACAGGGAATATCAACACTAAATCCTGCGGATGTTGGTATTATTTGATCATTAGCTTCCACAGCCCTTATCTCTTCTTCATCTAAAAATTTCTCTTTCAGAGATTTGAGTATTCGATAATATTTAATGGGTTCTCCATTAACTTTAATTGAATCAATGGTAATGGGGTTGTAGCTGTCTTCTGGAAACCGACAGTGCAAGTAAAAATAAGGGTAAAGCGGTTCCGGATGCCTGAAATCTATACTACCTTGAAATTCCTTTTTCGGAAGAAGTTTTGCAAAAGCCGTATTTTCTAAGCCGGAACAGGTGATATACAAAAATAACAGTATAAATATTTTACCGTTTTTGACAGTTGGTCTCATTTTTTTCTCCCTTTATAATATTCATAACAGGTTTTTAGCGTGCAGCCGTTTCAAGAAAGTTTGAAGGTTTGCCATCATGCGCAACGATGCGCTCCAGAATTTCTATGCTATAAAACAATCGCCGCGGATGGTGGAACATGCCGCGTTGTCCTCCCGGATAAGGTGACGGTTTTCTCCACTTTTCGGGATGACTGTATCCGAGTTCAAAAGCCTTGTCATAATACTTGATTGCCAACGTCTCGTGATTATGCTCTAAGGCAAGAAGACAAAAGACCAGAATATCATCTAACATGCCCCACCATTCGACCAAGGAACCCTCTGATGACGGTTTCATTTCAGGATTATCGAGACTGACCAGTCCTCGTTTATCTAACCAGCAGATTTCAAGAGTTGAAATCCCTGTTTCCATTGCATCACGAAACATCGGCGCATGGCCGAGCCGAAGTGCTTCATCCATTACGACAAACGCCGCCTGCACCGAATGCCATGCACTGATAAATCTGTTGTTAAGTACCGGATTAGGAGGAAAAGGTTTAAACTGGTGATCCAGATATTCCAGATAGACGCGTAAGCCAGGCTGCCAGTGATAATTCAGAATATTATGAGCGCACATTTGCGCAATCCTATCGACACCTTCATCCTTACGGACTTTTAAAAGCGGCGTAATCGCGGATAAAAAATGAACCCAAGTGCCCAACCTTTTTGTTCCGGGTATATTGGCAGCGCCGTGACCCGCTAAATGTTGATAAGCCGGGTTGACAATTCGCTCGGTGACCTTATATGCGGTCTGGATTGCCAAATCAATGTCTCGTTCGTCTTTTGTAGCCAGATATGTCTGCGTCAGCCCTAAAATCATGTAAATGTCACCATAGATATTCGTGGACGGCTCCAGAGGTTTTCCATCATCAGCCGATATTTTTGACACCCAATAGCCATTTTCGTCCAACCCGTTTTGCACTAATAAATCCCGGCTCTTTATCAGTGATTTCTTAAATTTATCGCTTACCGAAAAGTTGTTCACCAAGTAACCGTGAACCCAAAGCCCCCGGCCCTGATAATACATCTCTTTATACGGTACATGCGTACCGTCTTCATTGAATTCATGGAGATATCCGCCATGCTGCCAATCGATGCGTTTGTTCTCAAAAAACGGGATGTATTCTTCCTTCAGTTCCTTTTTGTGGAACTCCAGTATATCTTTGATTTTTTTACCGGCCAACTGCTCCAGTGTCCCATACGGAAAAGCAGTTACAGAAAACGGCTTTCCATCTGCATCTTCGCCTACGGCCCAAAGAAGTTTTTGTGATGAGAGCAGGCCTGCCGCCGAAAACGCCATGTTTCGTAAAAAATCCCTTCGTTCTATTATATTTTTCATAGCTTGACTTTTGCTGTTTTTAATTATGGAACTCGCCTTTCCCGGAATTATCCGAACATTTTCTCCAGCAGTACCGGGTCCAGATGTAATTGACGTTCAGAGTGATCACATTTTTAAAAGCCTCGACAACCTGATCGTTCATGTGCTTGCCAAAGCAACCTAAGCCGATCATAAATTGGATCTGTGACTGCCGGATGTACGCTTGTCCTGTCCGTTTGCTTATTGCACATTGCATTGAGAACCCGCTCTTTTCCTGTTATGTAATTATGGATCATACAAATGGTATATTATATTGGTTTAGTAAGCTATAACTCGTGTTGTGTTAAGTTAGTTTTGTCGGCTCAGACCTTCCAGGTTTTAGAAACCTGGAAGGTCTCGAAATAAATAGACCGTCAGTTATTGGTTAACTTGACACCAGGAAAATCAATACAGATTAAACCCAAATAATTGAGCCTCTTTTAACTGAAATTCAAGACAGACCGGTTTTCCCGAAATATTTTTTAAGCTTTTAATCCATGCGATCTTATGAGCTATCGAATCACCGGAAAAATTGATCCATCCGTAATCATGCAAAGGTTTATGCTTTGAGTCCAGTACTCTGACCCTTGCCATCTCTTTTACATTTGCGTTGACAGTTAACGATTCGGCATTTATTATCAGAGGTTTAGTAATGAGTGTCCCCATGTTTATTAGGTCCGCATCACGGCTTACGTAACGATCAATTGGCATACGAGCCAAACCAATATGCCGTTCTTCAAACCGGTTTACTTTATGTCCTCTTTCATAGCCGCCATAATAGATAAATGTCTCGTCTCCTACAATGATTTGTTCGTCTCCCCATGCCATCGCATGATCGAATGTGCCGGGCATATAATTTCTGGGAATGAAAGGTTCATAATCTCTTTCCCAAGTCCGCCCATCGTGACTCCAGGCCAAAACAGTATATCCAATTCCGCCCGCTTTTCTCTCCAACTCTCCCATCCCTTTGGCATCCTTCCCATAGGTTGCATTCAGATCATCGCGTAAGACTTTTACAAGTCCTATCAGCAGGTCTCCTCTTGCAATAATTCCGGACATTCCATAGAACTGTGTTTCCCCTTTTTCTATGGGCGTCATATTCGGAGAAAAGATTTGCCACATTGGCTCCCAATTGACCAGATCATTACTGACTGATTCATAAGGGATACGGCGCGTATCATCAACAAGTGGATATGCAGGATCACCAAATCCTTTTTTCCAGCGGGATACAATAGCGATATATTGATTCCTTATCGGATCCCAATGTAATGAGTTGATATCAAGACTATGCAAAATAACCGTTTCATCGGAGAGCGGAGACCAGGCGAACCCATCCGGAGAGGTAAAAATCCTGAGTCCTTTGAATAAATAAACGCCCATGACATATCGCTTTTGTTTATCACTAAAATCAATCCCCCTGTCTATCACTTTACAATTCAATTGAACTTTTTGAGGTTCTTTTAATATTTCAGGCCGCCCCCAATGGATTCCATCCAAAGATTCAGTATAGACAATGTGGCAATAATTCTTCTTCTCCTTTGATTCCTTTAGCGCCCCGGTCCACAAGCGGTATTTCCCGGCCTGCGGATCATGTAAAACACTCAGATAAGGCAGGAACACCTGAACCGGTTTTTCCCCTCCGGCAAGAACCGGTTTTTCCAGTTTCTCCGGATTGTTTACCACCCTATTCAGAAATGATTGTTCAGCAATCAAATAATCATCGATAAACAAATGAGGGCCATTATTAAGCTTCAGAGGATTAGCAATTGATTTTTGACCCATTACTCCTATACCGGAGATTAAAGACAAAACTAAAGTCAATACAATAATTTTTTTCATCATACATATAATTTTAAATCCATAACTTATTTTTTGTGAAACTTTTATTATTCTCCGTCCGGCAACATTTCTTTTCTTACACGTTCAAAATCATTTTTTATGTTACTATTGGCAATAATGTCCCAAAATGAAATATTTAGCTGTCGCAATGCCAATACTGTATTTATCCAACTTTGTGACCAGCCACTCTCAATGCACCAGGCCCCCCATCCCACATCGGCGTTAGAAGCCCAGTATTCCCATTGTCTCAAATCAAAGGCGCGGAACCAGCCTCCGTCCAGTTCAGGGTGTTTTTCACTCCTAATCTGTACCCGGCATATAAATTCGGCCAATTTATCCTCCATCTCCTTTAAATTATTGTCATTTAGCACTTTTGCCGCCTCATGCAAGCCTATAAATGCAAAATTCGCTGTGTACAAAAGGTCGCTTACCCGATTATCGGCGGTTTGTAATAGTGTTGTTTCAGCAGTTCCGTACTCTTCATTGGATTTTGGTATATTTCCCCAACTTACTTTTGGCATTTCTTCAATGATTGCTCCGTCTGGTTCCTGATTCAAATCACTTGCCATATCATTCAACCATTTACGATGTATTGGAATATCATCTACTTTTATTAACCAGGACAAAGGAAGAAGCCATCTTGCCCGCGAACCGTTTGTCCAAATATCATGATCAGGATATGTTTTCATTATAGTTGTTATTCCATTTCGGGCTTGTGTCAGAAACGGTTCATATCCAGTCTGGCTGTATGCCCACAGGTAATATGCCCACACATAAGGCAGCGTTGAAGAATCAAAAATTGTCGTAGTATCATTGTGAAAACGCTGCCAGCCATGTTTTTCCAATACCGACTGATTAATGCGATGAGGTAAAAATCCCTTTCTGTTGGTTATTCTCAAAAGTCCGCACAGATTTTTTGATAATCTCTCATTATACTGATCTGTTTTTAAGATTGGGGCTGAAAGTATTATTCCAAGCGCCGCTCTGGCATTATCGTCGTTATAGTAAACCTCGTAACCGTTCATCGTCCCCGGCCCACAATATTCCGACACATCAAGCCAACCAACCAATCCATAGGCCGGGTGTTGCGGATCCAAACGATCTCCCAGCGACATCGGAGATTTAAAATAAAGATTCTCCCCTATCTTTGAACCGACACTGAGATAATCAGCATTTTTCAAAACGAGACTCGCCACCGACATTGTACCTGCGACTTCTCCGTTACAATCATTTCTCCTCCACCATCTGACCGGCTGGGTGCCATCATAGAATATTTTAGCATCAAATCCTTCTAAAACGCCAAGCGAACCATCTCCCACCGGAGCATCCAAGTCAGGCATTATTCCGACACGATGACCATAAGGCCAGTCCTGTGAAGGATCGGGATTTGCTTTGGCTGGTTCCGGCCCGTTTGCCGGAAGGTCATATTTTACCATCATATTCTGACTGATAATCATCCGGGAATTAAAATACCAAGCTATTCCTCGTTTCAAAGCCTGTATCTCAGCATCCTCCGGTAATTGTTCATCAGCGTTATAGGTGGGCCTTACGGCAACTGTCCATTGCAGATCATCTATTTTTTTATCAGGTTCAACCCATTCCAAAATGTGTTTCCATACTGCTATCCATGCATGATACGGAGCATAGCGTCCGGTAATAAACTGACTGAGCTTCGTCGTTGACACAAGTATCCCCCCATTACCATCAACCTGACCAATTTTGGTCAAAACAGGAAATGTCTCCTCCGGTAATCCGTACACGGCACTGTCAAACCCGGCTACGCGCGCCATCACAATGTCTGGATCTGATGCTTTAATGGGAATAAAACGGCAATCATGTATTGCCAGGATTTTTAATTTATCAAGTTCAGGAGCAAATGCATCTGAAGATACAACAGCCCTTTCCCATTGTATTCCACGAGGTATTCCTGTCTCTACAGCGGGAATATAAGAAGGATATTCTATATATAATCTCAGTCCTTTTTTTTGCGTTTCTTCAAAAAGCGAAGAATCCATCAACGTTGTTTGATTCGGATATCCATCAGCCAGGATCAATACACCTGCCCCCGTCTCTGCATGATGTATTGCCTCCGTCGGTGTATCATACCGGATACAGGCTATCCGGTTTTCTTTTAATGTTTTATAAAGATCATTACCCTCATCGCAACTAAGGATAATACTCTGGCTCTTTGAAGTGCATGCCTGTATGGCAATTAATAACAATACGGTACAAAAGAAATATAATTCTTTATGGAATATTTTTGTATTTTTTCCCATTATGAAACTGAATTCAGTTAATTAATAATAAATCCTAATGAAATCTTGTCAGAAGTTTTTAGATAGAGGTTGTATCAAGAGTATTGCTTGTTATAACCTTTTGATACAAACCTCTATTGTGATAATAAAGTTGCCATAGCACTAGTTCAAGACACTTGCTTTGCCGAAGATTTAAAACAAGTTCAGCATGACTGACTAACCGGACAAAGCGTCATTTAATGATTGACACGACACTAATCCCATCCGGGATTCTGTTCAATCTTATTCCCATAATTGGCATCAATGACACTTTGGGGAATTGGCAGCATATTGAAAGTACGTGTTAAAGTAGCCCTGTTCTCATCCCACATCATGTATTTTTTGATGCGATCGACAGCAATTGTTTCCCTCATTCGAAGCAAGGTGTTCCAACGCTGTTCTTCATACATTAATTCCCTGCATCTTTCATCAAGGATCAAATTAAAATCGTCGTCCATGTCTGCTGCCGTAACTAAATAACTGCAATTTGCCCGATTTCTGAGAAGATTAACATCGGCTGCCGCACCTGCTTTATCACCTTTCCGTTGTTTTGCTTCGGCACGCAGAAGAATTGTTTCAGGTAAGCGGACAATATAATCGTCACGGAACAAATTACTCCTGTTCTGACCATCAGCAACACCCGTAAATTTATCGGTCGCTATTTTACAGGATACAGGATAACAGTAGCCTACATTTCTTTGCCATATGGCACTTTCATAATTATAAAGCACAGACCACGGTACTACCTGCAAATAATACGGACTTGTCGGCACATTCGCCTTAAATCTTCTACGAATAACACTCTCAGAGTTTCTTATATCAGTCCTCCATTTGCCTTCCCAGATAATATCTCTCCAATAAGAAGTTGGCAAATTTGTTGCGATACCTCTACCGGCAATTTCTTCCAGCATACTAATTATATGTATGTTGTTTGTTCCGCTAGCCATGTCCGGTCCGTAATAGCGGGCATAAGCAAGCACTGATTGTTTGTCTTCTGCTGTAAATGCGCCATAATCAACCTGGATTGCCCATATACACTCCTTATTTCCTTCCTGATAATTTTGATTTCCTTCCTGGAACAAATCCCAATAGTGGTTGGGAATAAGCCGAATGGTATCTACCTTTTCACTTGTTTTGAAAACACCTTTTTTATATACATCAATAGTAACAACAGACTCATTTTTACGGGTACCAAATCTTGACGTCATTAAACTGTAAACACCCCCGTCAATGACTTTGTTACCGTAACTGATGGAGTTCGCATAAGCAGTCTGCGCTTCTGCTGCATTTCCATCTTCCTCCAACTGGATCCCTAATCCTAAATAAAGTTCGCAAAGAAAATGATGTGCTACTCCTTTTACAATTTTTCCACCTTCGGCTACGGTAATTGGCAAATCATTTTCAATTGCCAGCAATTCATCGATAGCATATTGATAGGTGGCTACGGCTGTTTCGCGTTTAAAATCCAATTTGGGCGCATCCAGATACTCGGTAACGACAGGTACACCACCCCAAAGTTCAACCAGGTTACTATACGCCCAGGCTTTAAAAAACCGGCCCTGGGCAATCGCATATTTCTTTTCTGCATCTGAAGACCAGGAAATCTGAGGCAAATTTGCAGCATAAATAACTAAATTTGCTTTGGAAATAATCATGTAAAAGTAATCCCACAAACTACTAATGGTTGAATTCTGCGGATTGAAAGCTACATAATTGTCCATTGAAGATCCCATACTACTATAAACTCTCTCCAAAACATCCGAGCCATCACCCTTCCAGAAAAGTCCTGCATTTCTGATACTTCCTCCAATGAAATTCTCCAGATAACGTTCATAATAATAGAGTGATACAATTGACTGTTCAACCTGTGCAGGAGTTGTAAATACATTATCCAACGTATAAAATGTCTTTGGATCCTCCCGGAGAAATTCATTATCATTGCAACTTAACAGAAGGGATATCATCAAACCTCCTAATACTATTTTATTTTTCATCTTCAATAATTTTTAAATTTTTAAAAACTGGCATTTATACCAAATGAGTATGTTGATGCCACAGGTAAATCATTCGATGATGTCATGGGCGTGCCAATTTCCGGGTCGCCTCCTTCCCAATTGGTAAAAATGAGCGGATTAGTAGCTGTACAGAAAATGGTCAAAGAATTGAGTTTGTTTCTCTTCAGCCATTCGGGCTTCAATTTATATGAAAGAGAAATATTCTGAACCCTTACAAAAGAGCGTGATTGCAAGCCCAAAAATTTTCCGTCGTCCCCAAAATATGCTGCCGGATAGGTGTTGGAGGGTCTGTCAGGTTTCCAATAAGGCCTATAAGTGAACTGTCCACCTTCCAACCGGTATGCCCCCGTATTACTTTTCAGGTAATATTTTCCCCCGCCGAATACGCCTGCTAACATAACCGTTAATTCGAAATTTTTATAACTAACCGTATTTCCCATGTTTAACCTGAATTTTTCCTGGGGATACCCTACTATCTGCCTGTCAAGCGAGGAAATCTTCCCATCGTTATTAATATCCTTGTATTTGGGATAACCATTCTCTGTAGCTGCCCCTTCCATCGCTTTGTATTCAATATCACTTTCCTGAATAATTCCATCCTGAACGTAACCATAAATGGCATTTATCGGTTCGCCGATAAACATTCCCGCCGCAATATTATCGTCCTCTATACCGTCCCCATCCAAATCCTGTCCGGTGAGTGTTACCAGTTTATTTTTGTTCAACCACCAGGTAATACTTGTATTCCAGTTCCAATCCCTGTTTTGAATATTGATTGTTCTGAGAGTAAGTTCAACCCCATTGTTTTGAACTTTACCCAAAGATGATGTAATGGATGTGAATCCATTCATTGAAGGAATAGGCTGTGAATATATTTCATCCGTAGTATTAGAAAAATAAATATCCAAATCAACAAAAAGGCGATTCTTCAACCATGCCGATTCAAAACCGCCATTCCACTTTGTAGTTGTCTCCCATCCAAGGGCAGAGTTTGCCATATTCAATTGTTTCAATCCATAATAAATCTGGCTGCCTGTATTGGAAAATTGATACCTGATCCCACTTGGAGTACTACTTGCTACTTGTGCTAAAGTAGAGTAAGGCGTAACACCCTGATTCCCGTTCTGACCCAAAGATAATTTCAGTTTCAGATAATTCAGTGGTTTAATTTTTTTAAGGAATTCTTCATTTGAAATACTCCATGCTATGCCTACTGCACTGAAATTACCCCATTTCCTGCTGGCGCCAAATACAGAAGCGCCATCGCGGCGAAATGAACCGGTGATGTAGTATTTATCGTTGTAGGAATAGCTCAAACGTCCTAAATAGCCGATATTGGACCGTTCTACGACATTGAGATCAATCTTTTGCGTTGCAGCAGAATGAAGCCCCCAATAACCCAATGAGGTATTACCAACGGCAGAAAAATTATCTCCATTTATCGTTTTGTATTCAGACATGGAATAATCACGGGTAGCAACCAACGTTGCATCTATATTATGCTTATTAAACGCATGACTGAAATTCAGAATATTATCAAAAACATACCCCGACTCATTGCTCATAGAAACAGAACCTTTTGCCAGGGTTAAAAATCCTTGTATAGTGGAAGGGTCATATCTACTGGCATCGGTTACAGAACCTTCCGCCACGAAATACCCTTCGTGGGTAAAACTTCTTGCTTCCTGTTGGTTCAGGCTGTTTTGAAAATTGATACGATAGGTCAATCCCTTCACCCAGGGAGCAGTAAACAGCGCATAGGTATAAAGCCGGTAGTTTTTCGAAACATCATAGTCGTCTACAAGCCCGTCTTCAACACCCCACAATGGATTAACATAAGCAAGACCCTCTTCTCCCGGGTATTTTTCCAAATTTCCCAATTCATCGCGGTACATCACCATGTAAGGTTCCATGTATTTAGCATTTCTAAAGTTTGGTTCTACTCCGGAGTAGTCTCTTTTAGTAAAATTAGCATCAGCACCTATTTGAAGCCAACCCGTGATATCTGTTTTGATTTTAGCCATGACTGATATCCTGTTAAAATCATTGCCAACAACAATCCCTTTGTTATCATCGTATGCTGCAGACAAATAATAATTGACCTTATTTGCAGAACCTGAAACGGCAATCTGGTAATTTTGAATAACACCTGTTCGGGTAACTGCATCCAGCCAATCAGTTACATTGCCCTCGTTATAATTCGCCAGTATTTGTGGGTTCATCCAGGATGTTGTTCCTTCGGGAAATCTATTCCTGTCATTAGTTGCTTCCAGCCATTGGTCCGGGTTCATCAAATTAAGCTTGTTTTGCCATTGTTGAAAGGCCAGTGATGTATTCACTGTGATTGTGGGTTTAAATGTTTTCCCCTTTTTTGTTGTAATGATAATAACCCCATTCGCAGATCTTGATCCGTAAACTGCTGCTGAAACAGCGTCTTTTAGTACATCAATTTTCGCGATATCGTTTGGATTGATATCATTTATACTCCCCGGAAAAATTACATCATCCAATATGATCAAAGGATAATTTGAACCTTTGAGAGACCTTTGTCCCCGGATTAATATATTGGCATCACCTCCTGCTTCATTGACAGCGCCAATATCGACCCCTGCTACGTTTCCTTTTATGGATTCAAGTGCATTGGTATTGGGGAGAAGAGATGCCGGAGAGTCCTCCATTTTAAAAGAGCCTATGGACCCCGGAAAGTCTTTCCGTTTTACAGTTCCATATCCAATTGCTACTACTTCTTCAATGCCAATGGTTTCTTCCTCCATAATCATATTGATTGCAGTTTTGCTGCCTGTTGCCACTTCCTGTGTTTTCATACCCACAAATGAAAACTGAATAACACCATTGGCCGGGACATTCGAAAGCGCATATTTGCCATCGGCATCGGTAATTGTCCCGTTGGTCGTGCCTTTTACCACCACTGAAACGCCGGGGATTGGCTGCCCTGATTTATCAGTAACAATACCCGACACATTACGAGCCTGCTGCATTGCATTACCAGGCGCTGAAGCTCCTTCTTTCGAAATCAGTATCTGCCGGTCGAAAATTTCGTAAGAGACCCCTTCGCCTTTTAAGGCAACATCCAGTATTTCATGAATGGTTGCATCTTTAAAATCGGCATTTATTCTTTTATTCAGGTTGAGGTCCTCTGCCTGATACAAAAAAACAAACTTGCTTTGGGATTCAATATCCCGGATCAACTCTACAATAGTAGAATTCTTCGTATTCAAACTCAATTTGGTGTTTTGAGAATACGAACTGGCTGAGGCATAAAAAACCATACAGCAAACCAAAATGAAGGTTATTCTCATGATCCTAAACATTTTTTTGCGCCACCCCACAAGAAGGGGAGCATGAAACAGTTTTTTTTTCATAAATTTGTTAAGTTTTTTGTAATAAATCCGTTAGCTGATCCGTCCGATCAGTTGATGTTTTTAGATAGCGGGGAATGTGCCAACATTTCCCGCTATTTTTTGCACGTAATCATTCTATCAAAAAATGCCGTTCGCCTACCTCAACATACTTCCGCCGTGCAACTTTGGAAACATAGTGCAGAACTTCGTATTTGTCTTCTTTCAGGTTGAGCTTTCCGTCCATTTTGATAGAGCCGTCGAGAGGGTCACCCAGTTTGATTTGGATGTTATAGAAGCGTTCGATTTTTTTGACTACCCGGCTAAGGTCTTCGTTTTCGAATTTTATAATTCCATCTTTCCATAGTACATATTCTTCGGGTTGTACCTTTTGGATTTTTGTTTCATTGTCCTTTTTACTGAAAGAAAACAATTCATTTGGATTCAGTACTACTCTCCGGTCGAACCAACTACTTTCGTTTATATTCAGCTCAATGCTTCCCTCCGTTAACACCGTTTGGCTGATTGCATCGCCCGGATAAGCTGATACATTGAACTGAGTACCCAGCACCCTGATATGGTAATCGGCAGTTCTCACGATAAACGGTTTTGATTCATCTTTTTCAACCTGAAAGAAAGCTTCCCCGAAGAGAAGGACTTCCCGTTGCTTCCCTGTAAATACGGAAGGATAAACCAGGCGGCTGCCCGCGTTCAGCCACACCACCGACCGGTCGCTCAACACCAGTTTAGCCCGGCTGCCATAAGGCACCAGAAGTTGGTTGGGAATGGTCTCCATTTTTGAGCCTTCGTTTACTACCGGGATGATACTATCTTCGTTTACAATGATTTGCTCCAAAGAAACATAATCTACTGTCGATTCTGTTTTGTTCAAATTCACATTCGAACCATCGGAAAGCACCAGAGTTGGTTTGCCTGACATTTCAGTCATTTCGAAATACGGAATAAAATCGGTAATATCGGGTTGATCCTGATCAAAATAATATACAAGTCCGGCCCCGATACTCATGAACAACACGGCCAAAGCTGCATATTTAAGCATGAATTGCCCTATCTTCCTGATCCTGAAACTTCTTTGCTTTTCCTTGATCTGATTGGCTATTTTTTCTGAAAGTATTTTTTTCCGTTCTTCGGAAAGTGTTTGACCGGAAATGCGAAATAAAGCCAGTTCGCTTCTCAATTTAAATAAAAACTCTTTTTCATCAGGGCGCTTCTCCATGTATGAAATCCAGTATTCATTTACATTTTCATCCGGGTCATACACCCATTTAATGAATAATGGATTGTCGATATACTTGCGTATGTTTTTCATTTTATTGCAGCATGTTTATTAATACAGTAGGGACTTTTTAAAAAGGTGGACAGAAAAAACACAATTATTTTCAGAAAAATTTCAAGAAGTATCCTCTTTCTTCTGATTGCCCCTCCAACCTCCCCAACAGGGGAGGCTTTCGGCCTGTGACCATGCGAGGGTTTGTTAGAACGAAACGGTTCAAAAACTCCGTGAAAATCTGTGCTTTTTACTCTGCGGCACTCTGTGGTTAATTTTACCACAGAGTTAATCAGAGTTGTTCACAGAGTCACACGGAATTGAATAGTAAAGTAATTCTACTTTTTAAATTGATCCGATATTTTTTGGGAAGACCGGGTAAAGAGAAGGAATAATTCGGCGATTTTTGGTTTCAAGATATCCCGAAAAGAAGAAATCGTCCGATACACCATTTTTTTTGCAGAAGATGGCTGTATCCCAACAATATTTCCTATATCATCATAACTTAACCCGCTATAAAATCTCAGAAAAATAACTTCTTTTTTTCGTGAATCAAGTTGTTTTACCAGTTCTTCAATCAACTCAATTTTTTTTTCCTTCTCATTAAAAAAGAAAGAAGAATCAAATTCAATTGAATAGTCAAAAGGGGGGAAATCGCTATCCCTATCCTTCAACCACAGTTTCTCTTTACTTATTTTTTCAAGCAAAATACGCTTAAAAGCTTTCAGGATATAAAATCGTAACGAATCAGGAACCGAAAGTTTGTCTTTTCTTGACAAAAGGTAAAGGAACAAATCCTGTATGGCATCTTCCACAAGCTCCGTATCCGAAGTCATCTTTGTTCCATAGCTATACAAAAAATCAACATGACCGCCATAAATCATTTCAAATGCTTTCACGTCGCCATCTTTAAACCTAATCCATACGTCTTTCCAATATGAACCTGATTCCTTTTTATCCGACTGAAATAAATCCGGCATTTTTCAATTGATTTTTAGTACAAAAAGTCTCATGAACCTTATACCAAGTTATAAAATAAATCACGAACAAGAAAAAATAAACACTTGCTTTTGGAACATAAACGGAATTAGATATCAGACAAGAGCAATTCAACTTAGCAGAAATTTTTTATAATCGGAGACCAACAGGTGTACAGGTTGCTCATCCTCTTCAATAACGGGGAAACGCCCGATTGATTCATAGAAGCAATTATCCGCTGCATCATCATTAACCATGCTGACTTCTCCAACCAGCACTTTGCCTTTCTCTGCTTCTCCATAAAAACGGTGATACATTCCCTGTTCCAGACAGATGCTTTCTCCAGGAGTGAGAATAACTTTGCCACCTGCTTCAACGGCTCCTTTTACCCCATCTTTTTTATAATGCACGGAAGTAGTATCAAATTTATTATCCGGAGTGGAATTATACAGTTCAATAACCAGGTTACCTCCTGCACGGTTGATGATATCTTCCATTTTTAACCAATGGTAATGCATGGGCGTTTCCTGGTTTTCTTCAACAATCATGATTTTTTCGGCATAGGGCTTTTTATCCACATTGAATTTCCCGTTACGGATGGTAAATAGAAATAGTCCGCGCTTGTAGAAATCGCCTGAACCAAAATCAGTGATATCCCAGCCCAGCATATTCTCTATGATCTCCTGAGCAGCTTCCCTGTTTTTCCTCCATTCACTCAGACTCCAGTTTGACCATGGCGGCAAAAGGAATTGCTTTTCTGCCAAAAAAGTTTTGGCATCTGTTAAAATCCGATTGATCTCACTTCTTTTCATGTTTACTAAATTTAATTGTTAATTCGGTTACAGTCAGTGTTTGTCAAAGGTCCATCCGAAATGATGAAAAACACAAACAGTCCGGACAACACGTTTGTTACTGAATGTTCTTTGTTCATTGTCACGTTTCATAATTGTTTAATTGATAACAGATATCTCCGGAAATACTGTTCCTTTCTTTAATGATCAGCGAAGAGTTTTTAAGCAAAATTTCATTTACTCCCTGATAATCATTCGGGATTTTGGATAAAAATGCAATAAATGATTTGCTGATCACTTCGCCTGCGTCAATAAAATCATAGATATTCCGGCCAAATATTTTTCCTTTTTTGGCTACAACAGGAAACGGTTCGTGCAGTCCGGTAGTCCCGAATTCGATCCCGAAAGCTTGCGGGATGCCATCTCCTCCCATGCTTCTCCAGTAGTTGATCCAGGGATAATCGTCTGTCTTCCAGAAGTAGCCCAGCAAAAGATTTTTACCCGGATTACATGCTGTTGCCCAACCATATTTCTGATCCTGCCCAAACACAAACGAAGAAACCCGGGGCCACTCGTTTTGAAACTGCCGTAAACTTATTGTTTCCCCTTTGTGAACTACTTCGGGCCATGTAATTACAGGTTCTTCCTGGTTTAAACTGCCGTTTTCCTTGTCTTCAAAACCTTTTTCGGTATTGTTATCGAAAAGGGTATTCCTGTCAAGAAAAGGCGGAGCCAAAGTTACATGTTGCACAAGATTAAACATACGGCCATATTTATTCAGGTTTTTAATCTCTTCCTTCACAAAAAATATTGGTTCATTTCCGGATAATTCAATTTTTCTTGTCAATTGCAACCCTCCCATGGGCAGACGACACCTCATTTTACATTCCGTGGCGCCATTTTCTTTTTGAAGATGCTCCTGCAATTCCCAATCTTCGGTATTTACCTCGCCATGATGGCGGAAGCCGTTTGCTTTTTCGGCATCAGAAGGCGGCCCCCAGCGGTCGAAACAGAGAAAATGCCCCATAAAAGGAGGTTCTTCCGGATTCACCGTTTTCCAGTTTAGCAGATTCAAAGGCAAATCTTTCAGGTGAAAATCGAAATATGATCCACCATCTAAATTTACAGAAAGGACTACATTGCTATTTTCTATTTTAATATGCTTCATTTAGTAATTGGCATTTTGCCCAGCCTTGTTGTTCTGTGAAAATATGATCGTCGCCCCAATGAGGGTCGCCAACAGCAATTATTCTATGCAAATTTTTTCTTCCCTGCCGGAGGTTTCCAATTCACCGGGTTATCAAGTAGTCGTTGGCGCATTTCAATAGGCTACGAATAGGGAGACGAACAAGAATTATACTTTCGTACGGTTTTTTCTCACCTGCTTCATATAAAATTCCAATATCCCCATTGGGCAGCTTCACCAAACATGAATAAGCAGAAGGACAGGCATCGATCAGTTTTCCAATCTGCCAGTCGGCACAATCGTTATTACTGATTTTAATGGTCATGTGTGTACGGCCAACCGGGACGGCAGGATTGGAAAACAAGTAATATGATTTCCCTTTGTAATCGCCATAATTCAAAATGCTGGCCTGGCAACGCGATTCCGTCAATTGAAAATCGTGTTCAACGGGACTCCAAGTTTCGCCACCATCAGAACTAACAGAAATAGCACGGCTGTACTTGTCGTTGTACGAGCGCATGTTCATCAGTAAAGTTCCGTCCGACAATTCGGTCACCTGACTTTCGTTGCAACCCGGTGTTATAGACTCACTCATTCGCCATGTTTTACCATGATCGTCGGAAATGATAACATGGGCGCCATAACTATATGGCCCTTTTCGTACATTTCCGTTTGGATCGTCATAACTGTGATTGGCCGGGATGATGAGCCGTCCTTTGTATTTGCCGGATTTTTGCTGAATGCCGAATCCCGGTCCCGTTGCATACCAGCCCCACGACGGATTTTTACAACCGGCCGACATATCCGTTAGTTTCGACCAACTCAGGCCATCGTCATCGGAATAACACAAAAAAGGTTTTCTCGGGAATTCAGATTTTTTGTAAATAATTTCACTTTCATCGTCTTTCCCGTAATTCCATGTCATCCACAACCAAATGCGACCGGTTTCTTCGTCCACAACCGGACAGGGATTTCCGCAGGTATTCAGCTCATCATTCCAAATAACAATTTCTTCGCTCCAGGTTTTCCCGTTATCGGTTGAGCGTTTCACAACCATATCGATATCGCCGCTGTCGCCACCATCGTTCCGTCCTTCGGCAAATGCAAGCACAGTCTCTTTGACGCTTACAACAAGAGCCGGTATCCGGTAACCTTTATAAGCTCCTTCCCCGGTTTTCCAAATAGTTTGCGACCGGACAACCTGCGCTTTTACAAACGTCAGTTGCAGGCAAAAGCCAAGCATTAAAACAATGAATACCAAATGATATGAATAGTTTTTTCTCATAGTTTCCCGTTTACCCAATCAAAAAAACCAATATCAACCAGTTCTTTTTCATATTGTTTGAATTCATCAGCGCTCAGATTATGAGCAGGAGCCCTCAACGGGCCGCAATCCAGACCAACCATTTTCATTACCGGTTTTCCTCCAAGCACTCCCCCTCCGTAGCGAATAAGTATTTCTATAAAACGCACCGATTTTAATTGATATTCGCGGGCGGCATCCATATCTCCTTTTTGAAAAGCATCAATCAGTTTCAGGTACAACGACGCCATATAATTATATGTACTCCCGATAGCAGCCTGTGCCCCCATCGTCAGGCCACAGAGCAATTCTTCGTCGAATCCGTGCAAAATATCCCATTTTCCACCGTCTGCATTAATGCACAACAACATCTCCATCATGTTGCGGTGTGTAAATTTGATACCAACCAGGTTCGGGATTACCAACCGGGCTTTTTTTAGAAATTCAGGCATGGGAAGCCATATATCAGAAACCGTTGGAATATGGTAATAATAGAATGGCAATTCAGGCGCACCCGAAGCAACTTCAGCACAAAACTTCACCAGATCATCCACTCTTCCCGGTTTCAGAAAAATAGGTCCCATGCAACCCACGGCAAAAGCCCCGATTTGTTGCGCATGCCGGGCCAGTTTCTTCGATTGCATATACGAAGTTGTCCCCACATGAACAATCACCTTAAAATCAGCAGTCTGTTCTTTCACCCATTGTTCAGCAACAGCCATCCGTTCTTCAATATCCATCAGCATTCCTTCGCCTGTAGTTCCGCAAATGAACGCCCCGCTGACCCCATCTTTTTTTAATTTCGCTGCATACGGGGCAACTATCCCGAGGTTGAGTGATCCGTCCCCAAACATAGGTGTAAATGGCGCTGCAATTAGTCCTTTTAGTTTTTGCATTGTTTTTCGATTAAAAATTATTCTTCTGTATTTTATTTATTCGATTTTAAAAATGATGCTCAAAATTGTACCCAGAAGAATCAGACCGACTGGCTGCCAACCCGTTGGCGTTTTCCTGATTTCTTCAGAAAAACATATCCGACAATTATCAGCACAATGGAGAATAAAAGTATACCGATCGTTTTTATGCCGCCGAAGTTAAACGACTGCTGAACCGGTTGAATTAAAAAGATTTCCGGTGTCCGGACTCCAGGTTTGATTTCTCCGCTGACCAAAATTGCACCGCTTTTAAATGGTACAATACTCGTTGTCACCGGGCACAATGTTTCGAAGGCTCCTGTCTTAACGATCGTGTTGGTAATTGTGTTGTAGAGCAAAATATCTTTTGAGAAACCCGGATGGTCTAAATAATAACTCAAGCGTTCTTCTTTGTATAGCACTATTGCAGCCGTGTCCCGAAGCCTGATTATTTCATCCAGGTTTTTCCGTAACTGATGTTCTTTAAGCAAAAGATCGCCGGAAGCCCCACCTACAAAAACGATGCTGTTTGCTCCGGACGAAAAAGCAGAACCGGCCATCACCGGAAAATTCAATGAACCATCGGAAACGATTGGCGACCATTGCTTTAACTCCGGATTATAAATCAATCCATCTGTAAAAACTGTTATTTCCTTTTCTTCATCCACGTTTCTCCCGCTAAACAGATAAACACATGGAACAGTGCCATTCGACTGTCCTGCGGTAACTGCAAAAATTCTGCCTTTCCCCGGAAAAGCAGGTAAGCTTTCCCACGAGAAATTCCCTGATTTCTTCTTCGACAGGTCAAGCATGTAAAAATGGCTTCCGGTATCTGTTCCGTCAACTGACGATGTACCGCCAGCCACATACACTTTATCTTCAAGAAGAACAGCCGATGTGTAGCTTAGCGGAACCGGCAATTCAGGATAGTTTTCGTGCACAATATCGCCGTACTTTTCCTCCCATCGGAGCAGGAAAACACTGGAAAAACATTTATCCGAATCATTTCCTCCGATGCACAAAACTCCCTCGGGAAGTGAAACTGAAGCGCCATAAGCAACAGGCGAAGAAAGTTCAGATGAATCATTATAAAAAATAATGCTGTCGCCGGTAATAGTATACACATAAATCTTGTCATAGAAGGTTTTCACACCTCCCTCCCAAGGTTTTTTATCCGGAAAATTTGCTCCTCCGGCAATAAAAAGCTTATCGTCAACAACTCCTGAAAATGTACCGGCAAAGCCTTCATTTTCGTATCCGTAAATAATCTCAGGCAATTTCCCTGCAACATGAACTTTGTAATAACCATTCGGAGCCGGGTTGCCCGTTGCAAATACTATACTCAGTAATGCAATAACCAAAATGACAAGTTTGTGCTTCATAAAATTATACCTCCCTGTAAATAAATTCAATATAAGGTTGAAGATGAATTTTTATCGCATTCCGGTAGCCTTCCATGTCGCGGTCCCGGATAAAACGGAAAAGATCGTGATGAGTAACAATTTTACCTTCTCTGAGCAATTGTTCGTTTACCGGCTCGAAATAACTTTCGTAATTTGTTTTTGCAAATAGAAAAACCGGATGTATGATTTTCTGAAACTGAGCAATAAAACTGCTTCCCGATATTTCGTAAATTTTCTTATGAAACTCCGTTTCCTCTTCCAGAGTTGGACAGTAATTCCTGGCTTCCTGTTTCCTGACAATATTCTCCAACTCTCCTGTTTTTTGATTATCAATATTTCTGAACAAAAATTCTGTGATCCCAATCTCCAGAGCGATCCGCACACTCATCATATCAACAATTGATTTTTCGCTTAACAAATACGGTTCAATCACCTTTTCAAAGCCCGACAACAACGAAGGTTCCTGAATAATAATCCCTTTCCGGGTACGCGACTGAACAATACCCAACATCCGCAACCGGCTCATTGCTTCACGCAAAACATTCCTGCTGATTCCAAGCTCAGAAGACAAATCCATTTCGTTAGGCAGCGAATCGCCCGGCACCAGTTTCTTTACCTTTATATAATCGAGAATTGACATCTCGACCTTGTCAACAAGAGTAATGGTACGGTTATCTATTTTAAAACTCATATTTCGTAAATTAGTATCATCCTATTTGTACTACAAATATGATAATTTAAACTATTTGAGGCAAAACATGCACAATGTTCTTAAACACAATTAGTAATCAGCATTGACCGGGAAACCGATAAAAGGCAGAAATAAACAGATAATTATTTTCGGCGACCGGGGGTCACATTTATATGTATTTTATTCAAACAAAACACGATACATTTCTGTTACTATTGGTGAAAAAACAGATAATTGACTTAAAACAGACACAAAAACATGAAACGAAGAAATTTTATTTCACTGATTGGCACCACCCTGGCTGCAAGTCCGGTACTGGCCCAGTTGTATAATGAAACCGGCTCAATTCCGATGGCAGGGCAATATGAATTTCCAAAGCTCCCGTATGCATACAATGCGTTGGAACCATACATTGATGCACAAACGATGGAGCTGCATTACAGCAAGCACCATCAGGGATATTACACAAAATTTATTGATGCAATAAAAGGCACGCCGGAAGCAAATCTCACGATCGATGAATTATTTGCAAAGACAAGTACATTGAATAGCGCTGTCCGGAATAACGGAGGCGGCTTTTATAACCATCTCCTATTCTGGGAAAATATGGGCGGCCCGGCAAAGACAGCTCCGTCTGCCGAACTAAAAAATGCAATTGAACGTGATTTTGGGACATTCGAAAAGTTCAAGGAAAGTTTTGCAAATGCAGCAAAAACACAGTTTGGAAGTGGCTGGGCATGGCTGACAGCCGACAACAACGGCAAATTATTTGTCAGTTCCACCCCAAACCAGGATAATCCGTTGATGGATGTTGTTGCAAAACGAGGAACTCCCCTGCTTACTCTCGACGTGTGGGAACATGCGTATTACCTGCACTATCAAAACAGGAGACCTGAGTACGTCGATAATTTCTGGAATATTGTGAATTGGGATAAAGTCAGTGAACGCTTTCGTTCGGTCAAGTAAATTATTGAAATTTTCTGTCGTTGGAATTTCAACAAAAAAAGGCTGTCCCAAAAGTTCTAAAATTCGCAATTCGCATCACCCTGAACTTGTTTCAGGGTCTGATTAATTAGAAAGAGAGATCCCGAAGCAAGTTCGGGATGACTCGGTTCTAGGCTTTTTGGACAGCCTCTTTTAATTTCATTTGGCGTAGTTAACGGCTCGCAACTCACGGATCACCGTAATCTTAATTTGTCCCGGATAAGTCATTTCATCCTGAATACGTTTCGCTATATCGTATGAAAGTTGTTCCGATTCACTGTCGGTAATTTTATCGCTGCCAACAATCACACGCAACTCGCGGCCTGCCTGAATAGCATACGTTTTCAATACACCGGGATAAGAAAGCGCCAGGTTTTCCAGTGTTTTCAGACGTTTGATATACGACTCAACCACTTCGCGACGGGCTCCCGGACGGGCTCCTGAAATAGCATCACAAACCTGAACAATGGGCGCCAGCATACTTTGCATTTCCACTTCATCGTGGTGAGCGCCAATGGCATTGCATATTTCGGGTTTTTCCTTGAACCGTTCGGCCATTTTCATACCTAATACTGCGTGTGGCAATTCCGGCTCATCGTCCGGTACTTTACCAATATCGTGCAGCAAACCGGCACGTTTTGCCCATTTAGGATTCAAACCAAGCTCGCTGGCCATGATGGCGCAGAGGTTGGCTACTTCACGCGAGTGTTGCAGCAGATTTTGTCCGTACGACGAACGATATTTCATTTTACCGATCAAACGGATCAGTTCAGGATGCAATCCATGAACACCAAGATCGATTGTAGTACGCTTTCCGGTTTCAATAATTTCTTCTTCAACCTGTTTCCGAACTTTTTCAACCACTTCCTCAATACGGGCAGGGTGAATACGTCCATCGGTTACCAACTGGTGAAGCGCCAAACGGGCAACTTCGCGGCGTACCGGGTCAAAGCCTGAAAGCACAATTGCTTCCGGAGTATCGTCAACAATGATTTCAATCCCTGTTGCGGCTTCCAAAGCACGGATATTACGTCCTTCACGGCCAATGATGCGTCCTTTTATTTCGTCGCTTTCAATGTGGAAAACGGTTACCGCATTTTCAATGGCCGTTTCGGTAGCCACCCTCTGGATGGTTTTAACAACAACCTTTTTGGCTTCTTTATTTGCCGACAGCTTGGCTTCTTCCATGATCTCGTTGATGTACGACATGGCCTCTGTTTTAGCTTCTGCCTTCAACGATTCAACCAACTGAGCTTTGGCTTCTTCTGCCGACAAACCCGAAATGGTTTCCAACTGCTCCACTTGTTTGCGGTGCATCCTGGTGAGTTCTTCCTCTTTTTGCTCGATCACCACCAACTGGTTATTCAGGTTTTCACGAATCAAATCAACTTCGCGTTGGGATGTTTCCACCTCTTTAGCTCTCCGCTGAAATTCGTTGGTCCTCTGTATAAATGCCGCTTCGCGTTGGTTCAGCTTATTGTCCAGACTGGTGATTTTGATGGTTTTCTCGTTGATGTATTTCTCATGATCCGACTTCATCTGGAGAAATTTCTCCTTTGCCTGAAGAATTTTATCCTTTTTAATTACTTCGCCTTCTGCTTCGGCTTCCCGCAAAATTTTTTGCTTTTTGCTTTTTATTGCCTTATCCCACAAAACGTAGGACAAGCCGGAGCCACCGAAGAAAGCAATTGCCACATATATTAGTATTTCCATACAAAAAAATTAAACTATTTATACTAAAAAACCCACAACTCACTCAAAAACCGGGACTTTTTCCAGATTTTGAGAGAATGCGGGCTTTCATTTATATTTATATCGGATGATCTAGCTGTTTAAAGCGATGTATTCATCCAACATTTCATTCAGTTCTTTCACTTCGTCGACAAACGGGGACGGATTAGCCTTGGTTTCCAGTTCCAGATTCTTCAGTACAAATTGAAAGGCAGTCATCGCTATAAAATCCTGTGCATCATGGTTAGCATATTTCTGTCTGTACTGAAGAACTATTTCATTTATAACCTTTGCGGCTTTTCGATACTTCTCCTCGTCTTCCCTGTCAATTTTCAACGGATAATTACGTCCGTCGATTTTAATATTTATTGAAAGCTTATTTGTCATCTTCTTGATGTATTACTGATTCAACATCGCAATACATTTGTCAATTTCCCGCACTATCTTATTAATCCTGTTCTTCGCTTCCTGGCTTTCTCCATCTGAAACGAGTAAGGATTTTGCTAACTTCAGATTATCATATCTTTTCGTGAGCGCTTCCTTTTCATGCCTGAGTGAATCTATTTCATTTTCAAGTTCTTCAACCTGATTTAACAACTGTTGCTTTTCAGCCCCGACTTGTTCATATAAAGCGATCAGTTGTTTAATTTTTACTTTAAATCCGTCAAGTAAAATACGGTCTTGCTCAGTCATTGCTGCTTTCTTTCAGCACAAAATTAACATTTTTGATCAATTAAAATCCGGTCGTTAATAATTATTTTATTTCTCACTATTCTCAAACAATCCGCTTCTGAATAAGTTTTATATTTTCGTCACACAATTTGAATGTTATGCACAGAATTTTAGTATTGATATTTATCACAACAAGCACCTTTGTTTTTAGTCAGGAAATAAGTAAAGATTATTATGCCGCACCGGTAAATATTCCTATGTTTTTAACCGGGAATTTCGGAGAACTGCGTAGTAATCATTTTCATTCAGGTATCGACATCCGGACAGAAGGGCGTACCCGGCTGCCTGTTTTTGCTGTTGCCGATGGTTATGTATCGCGGATCAGCGTTTCCCCGTACGGATTTGGTCATGCCCTGTACGTTAATCACCCGAACGGAACAACCACTGTTTACGGCCACCTGGAAGCTTTTTCCGAAAAAATACAAAAATATGTGCGCGGCATTCAATACGACAAAGAATCGTTCAGTTTCGATGTGTCCGTTCCGTCCGGGACATTCCCGGTAAAAAAAGGAGAACAGATCGCATTGAGCGGAAATAGCGGAAGCTCGGGCGGCCCACACCTTCATTTCGAGATACGGAATACCGATTCGGAAAAAACAATGAACCCGCTGAAATTCAAATTTGCTATTAAAGACGCGATAAGTCCAAAGGTTTTGTCGGTACTGCTTTACCCGGTTTCCGACGATGCAACTGTTGCCGGGAAACAATTAAAACAACGCCACGAAACGGTTTTCTACAATGGCGCCTACCGCATTCCGAAAGACCCGGTGATCTCGGTCAGCGGAACCGTTGGCTTCGGAATTGAGGCAATTGATTATCTCGACGGAAACTGGAGCAAATGCGGCATCTATTCACTGGTACTGAAAGTTGACGACAAACCCATTTATTCGTTTAAAATGGACGAGTTCAGTTTTGATGAAACACGCTACATCAACAGTCATACCGATTACGACCAGAAAATACGGTTTGCCAGAAGTTCGTACAAAACATGGATTGAACCGGGAAACAAACTGAGCATTTACGACCGGGAAACGGGCAACGGGTTGTATACTTTTTCCGACGATAAAACGCACCGGATTACTTACGAAATAACGGATACATACGGGAACCCGTCAAAAATGGTATTCAGCGTTATTTCAAAAAGAACAATGGTACAAAGGCCTGAAGAAAAGGGAATTTTGTTTGAGTACGACGAAAAGAATGAATTTGAAGAAGAGGGCATTGAACTTGAATTTCCGAAAGGAACTTTTTACAGCGATTTCCATTTTCAGTATGAAAAACGACCTTCATTTCCCGGGATTTATTCCGATATACATGGAATTCACAACAAATACACTCCCGTGCATCAATATTTTTCAGCAACTATTGAAACCAAAAATTTGCCTGAGCGGCTTGAAGATAAGGCGCTGCTCGTTTATGTTGATCCGCAGACCAACAAAATATCGTCGGCTATTGGCGGTGAATTCGACGATGGCTGGGTGGAAGCAAAAATGCGCGGGTTCGGTTATGTGGCGGTAACGGTCGATACCGTGCCTCCTTCCGTTGTGCCACTGAGCCTGAAAAACGGAAGCCTGACGGAAAGCAGTCAAATCCGTTTTAAAATAAGCGATAATCTTTCGGGAGTCGACAGTTTCCGCGGAACGATCGATGAACAATGGGTTTTGTTTGAATACGACGCAAAGAACAACCTCCTAGTTTATAAATTCGACAAGGAACGTTTTGCATTTGGCAAACAACACCAGTTAAAGCTTTCGGTTAGCGACACAAAAGGGAATACGAAGATTTTTGAGGCTAAATTCTACAAATAGAGGAATTGGAAAAATTGAAAGGATTGATCATGACTTCTTGCAAAAAGTCATGAATTGGTTGCATAGAGAGCGGTAACTTGGGCAAAATATTAAATCCGCAGCACCATGAAATTTGATCCGGCCCTCAAAATCCAGGAACTTCGCCAGTTCGGCGAGTTTGGCGATGTCAATCCATCGATTACCGATTCAGCAACTTACACATTTTTACATGCCGACGACATGCAGGAAACTTTTCTCGGCCATACCGAAGGATGTTTTCTGTATTCAAGGCATTGGAACCCAACCAATAAATATCTTGCCGATGCGCTGGCAGCAATGGAAGACACCCGGTCGGCCTGGATTACGGCATCCGGAATGGCGGCAATTACCTGCGCCCTGCTGCAACTGTGCAATACCGGCGACCACATTGTCACCAGCGTTACAACCTACGGCGGAACCTACGCTTTTCTGAAAAACTATCTTCAGAAATTCAAAATTGACGTCAGTTTCGTGAATATTACCGATTTAAAAAGTGTGGAAGCAGCGATACGACCGAACACAAAAGTTATTTATACTGAAAGTGTTACCAACCCGCTGTTACAGGTTTCAGATATTCCGGCCCTGGCAGAAATAGCTAAAAGGCACAGCATTAAACTGATGGTTGACAACACATTTACACCGATGATCCTGTCGCCCGCCCGCCTCGGCGCTGACATTGTGGTGTACAGCATGACCAAATTTATCAACGGAAAGAACGATTGTGTTGCAGGCGCGATTTGCAGCAGCCATCAATTTATCGACGAGCTTTCGAATGTGAACACCGGCACGGCCATGTTGCTGGGTCCGGTACTCGATCCCATGCGATCAGCCTCTATTCATAAAAATCTGCACACCTTGCACATCCGGATGAAACAACACAGTTTCAATGCAAATTTTCTGGCCGAAAAATTTCAGTCGATCGGACTGAACATTCGTTATCCGGGGCTACCCAGCCATCCTCAACACGAGCTTCACAAAAAGCTGATGAACCCTGGCTTTGGTTATGGCGGGATGATTGCAATCGACCTTTCGACAGCAGAAAAGGCGAATGCAGTCATGCAAAAAATGCAGATGGCCGATGTTGGTTATCTGGCGGTCAGCCTCGGTTATTTCAAAACGCTGTTCAGTTGTTCGGGGAAAAGCACCTCGTCGGAGGTTCCTGAAGATGTGCAAAAGGAAATGGGCCTGAGCGAAGGACTGGTACGCTTTTCGGTTGGCCTCGACAACGACATTGAAAACACGTTCGAAAAAATCAAAACAATTTGTGCCGAAGAAGGGCTGATCTGATCCGGATTTTTAAAACTCTCGAATTTTTTATTTCATTGTTTCATACGAAAATATAAAAAAACTGACGGAAACCGGCATTATGATCGTGATACGAACCGCCGGACAAAAAAAATAATAACTTTGGCCGCTGCTAATAAAAAACAATTACACATGAAAGCATACGTATTTCCCGGACAAGGGGCTCAGTACCCAGGAATGGGCAAAGACCTTTACGAAAATTCGCCTGTTGCGAAAGAATTGTTCGACAAAGCCAATGAGATACTTGGTTTCGAAATTACAAAAATCATGTTTGAAGGCACTGCCGACGAGCTGAAACAAACCAAAGTAACCCAGCCTGCTATTTTTCTTCATTCTGTAATACTGTCAAAAGTTTTGGGTGAAAAATTCACTCCCGAAATGGTTGCAGGTCACTCGCTAGGCGAATTTTCAGCGTTGGTAGCGGCAGGAGCCCTTTCATTTGAAGACGGGCTGAGGCTGGTTTCAAAACGTGCACAGGCAATGCAAAAAGCCTGCGAAGCCGAACCTTCGACCATGGCGGCCATCGTGGGCCTGGACGACGAAATTGTGGAACAGGTTTGTGCCGAAGTTGATGGCATTGTTGTTCCGGCCAATTACAACTGCCCCGGACAGTTGGTTATTTCGGGTGCTGTTGATGCCGTGAATGCCGCCTGCGAAAAACTGAAAGAGAAAGGTGCAAAACGTGCGCTGGTACTGCCTGTTGGTGGCGCTTTCCATTCACCGCTGATGGAACCGGCCCGCGAAGAACTGGCTGCCGCCATTGAAGCGACTGCAATTAATGCCCCGGGTTGCCCGGTTTACCAAAATGTGGACGCCAAACCACACACCAACCCAACTGAGATTAAAGCCAACCTGATTGCCCAATTAACCGGCGCGGTGCGCTGGACTCAAATCGCAATAAATATGGTTGCCGACGGCGCTACTTCGTTTACAGAACTTGGCCCCGGAAAAGTTTTGCAGGGACTGGTTGCCAAAGTTAGCCACGATATTGAACTTTGTGGTTACGACAAACTGCCTGAATAAAAGACAATTATTTTTTTTGAAATATGAAAGCTGCATTCGGAGAGGATGCAGCTTTTTATTTTATAAGGATTACATTTATCCCAAATTACGCATTAGAAACCTTAAAAGGCAAATTGACTTGATTTGACCTGTTCCACAGCCCGGCAAACCATTCCCTTCGTTTCATGTTCAGACTCAATCTTAGTATGTATTTACCATTGGTTTTTTGGAAATATGCACCAATAGCAAAAGTTCTGTATCGCAGCGTTGATAAGGTATGTTGAACTTTCGAATTGAGTAGAAACTGCCTGAACAAGGCCATTAGGTTATAGGCAAGCATGGCAAAAATCAAAGCTGCCTCTGTTCCGAAAAAGGATTGCATGTTGAAGCTATCAAACCCAAAGTCGTATTTGAGTTCTTTAATCCGGTTTTCTGCATCACCACGTCCACGGTAAAGCCGCCAAACATCGGCAGCAGGCAGGGGCAGGTTGGTAATATAGGCCGAATACCGGTATTGCCGGTAATAATCTTTATCCTGAAAAAGTTTCAGCATTTTTCCTGCTGCTTTGGGGCGTTTTTCTATTTTTTGCCTGACCACGATCATCCTGCGCTGTTTGTCCCACAGCAGCCCTTTATATTGCAATTCACTGATTTCAATGCCTTCATCGAGTGTCATCCAACCTTGGTTCCCTGCCAGAATACGTTGGATCGGCTCATAGAAACGTGCGGCAACGATATAATTGATGGGCTTCTCTTTTTCTTCCAGATAATCAAACACATCTTTCCCGAAGAACCCACTGTCCAAGCGTAACAGGCTGATGTTTTTACCCTGTAACTTGGTAAAAGTATCTTCCAGAAAAGGGATAAAACCTTCTGCCGACCCGGTATTTCCACTTCTCAGCCAGAGGTTGGCTACCAGTTTGACATCCGAAACAAAGGCAATAATGGGGTTGTGGGATGCCCTGCCCGGTTTGTGCGGGTTATAACCACGCTTGGCCCCTTGTTGCTCTCCGTAACGGGTCAGAACCGATGAATCACAATCAAGGGTGTAATTATCAAACTGTACCGAGTTGAATATCCAGGAATAGAAATGGTCGCTTACCCGTTGGTTGGTGGCCTGTGTAAATTTGGCAAAATAGCGTTTGTAAACGTCCTGCGCCGGAGATTGTTTCCAACCAAATATCTTCTTCAATGCTTCATCGTGGCGGGTAACTTCGGTGTGCATAAACCGGTTTGCCCCACACCAAATACTCACTAAAAATGATTCAATGATCGAAACTGGTGAGTAACCCCGGTTTGATCCCGGTTGAGGCAAATCAATACAGTTCTCAACTTGCGATTTGAACCCTATTTTGTCCAACATCTGGCGCAAAAACACCATTCCGCCCCATGGCGTAATCTCTTGATTGGTATAGCTTATATCGAATTCCATACTTCAAATATACCTAATGCTACGCATTAGAAATTCCTATCGCGTAATTTGGGTTTAACGGTATTCCAAATACCGAAAACCTAAAATTAACCGGGATGCCCTGCTTTTTTAAGGGGAATTTAAAGCCTCCATTCCCGGATAGTCCGGTTAGCCAGGTTGCCTCGTGAGTATAATCCTTCTGGAATGAAAATTCTTTCGCATTAACGAAAACGTGATGACAATGTGTGCCAGATAATATGTTGGCAAGATCAGGAAATCAAGTTCTTTGTAACCAATAAACTCCCGGAAGGCAATGATGGTATCGGAAAATAGAATCAGGAAAATGCCAAAAATATATGTCCATTTCTCCAGAGGTTCGGCTTTCAGCCCGGCTGCTGCCCCCAGCGAGAAGCAGGAGATCAACAAATACACCAGTGCTGCAACCATTAATGTTTTGTCTTCAATTCCGGGATATAATTTCAGGAGAAAGAAGAGCAGAAACCCGCTTAGTAAGATGATGGTGAACGGCCATTTAACGCGCCCGTTTAGCAAGGCATACGACAAATAACCTACATGGGCGAAGAAAAACAACCCAATGCCCGCAACGAACATCCCGGCATCACCGTGTTTGTGCGACATAAACCAATCGCCGCCAATGGAAAACAGAAATGCAGCCAGTATCATCCAAATATCTTTCGAGTGTTTTAGCTGGTTGAAATAAATGGCTATAAGGATGAGAATTCCTGCTCCGGCGCTTCCCGATTTGAAGAAAAAACCGAAATGGTTCAATGCCAGAATTGCTGAGATTGCGGGTATCAGCAGTAATCCGTAAAATAAATTTTTACTGAATGATGAATTGTTTGTTTGCATGATCTGAAGTATTTTAGTCGTTTGTTATTTCAATCAGTTCCTGTCCAAAAACCGGTAATTCAATCATTAATTCTCCGTCTTGTAGTTGTTTCCCTGAAAAAACACCCAGTTCTTTTCCTGAAAACAGTGCGGTCAGTTTGTATTTTTCGTCGGCATTTACCCACGGAATATTAACTTTTTGCATCGCATCACCGGCGCTACCACGTATGATTACCACTGCACCGCAACCTTCGGTATTTAATTTTCCCCACCAATGCCATTTTTCATCGGTAGGAGAGGGAACACCACTAAACTGGAAACAGGAATAAATACCGTATTTCTGCTGAAGATTTTCGAGCATGACAAACCGGCTGCGGTAACGTTCAACATTTTCTTCGGTGAGCGAAGTCAAATCGCCGGAAAAGGAAAGGGGCGCCCCCATCAGCCAACTGCAAATTTGCCGGTCTTGTATTTCGGGAGTGAGGCTTCCGTTAAAATTGGTGGTAACTGCACCGAAAACTTCAATCCGGTCGAGAGGCAGGCCACGATGCCGGTACATTAAATCGCGGGCGCGGTAAGCTCCCTGAATCAGTTTTTGTTGCAGGCTATCGACATTGTATTTCCATGTTTCATTCACTAATTGTTTTCGGTGCCCGGCCCCCCAGTATTCATTGGGCGCGGCATGATACGAATCAGCATGCTTCAATACGGCGATATCAGCTTTCGGGCCGGGCGTTTCCCAGTATATTTCGTGCGATAACTGAAGCCACACATCCGGCGCCTGGCGGTGAATCTCATCCTGTGTTGCCAGCAGTCCCCGTAATCCGCGAAGGTACGATTCTTTTAAGGTGCGGCTTTCGTGGCCGCGGGCAATATCGCCGTAACACACATTGCTCAAATCTTGTTTGAAATAATCAGACTGATAGGTTTTGTGGAGGTAAACGATTTCGTCAGCATATTTTTTACGCGATTTTTCATAGCATAAACTGAGTCCCAAACCACCGGCCCGCCTAATAAGCGGCAGACTGAACAGGGGCGATTCTTTCCCGCTTTTATCGGCTTGTTGTTCATTGATAAAAACCGAATACCACAATCCTGTTTTCATATCTTTCGACTGAATATAACTGCTCAGGTTTTTCAGATCGGGGAATCTTTCTGAAATAGGATTGGTGGTTGAAACGGCCCAACCCCCGTTTGGCCCGGTATCGGACCAGCCTGCGTCCAGTTGAAAACACCGGAAACCGATTTGCGTAGCAATATCGGTTGCAGTGCGCATATTGCTGTCGTTGATCTCCGAGGCATAATTAGTCCAGGTGCAGAATACAGGTGCAATACTTTTATTGTCACCCACCGGACGAAGAATGTGTTTGTTCAGAAATGACTGAAAACCGTTTTCCACACAGCGGTCGAGCGCAGTTGAGATGGACGAAACCGTGGGATAGCTTTCTCCTGAAAAAGCATACATGAATACCGGTTCCGATTCGAACGACTCGCCGGGGCCAATCACCCACTCGAAAAAATCAGGATTATACCCTGATGCTCCGGTGCCGGAAAGTGCTCGCAGTTTTGAAGGAACTTCACTGGCCAAAATAATACCGGCAGATGTTGCTGAATTACTGAATGCAATAATGCCCGGGTTAATATCTATGGTTGATGGGCACAATGGAGTTTGAAAAGAATGAGTTTCATTTATCGCTAGATCATCGATTGTCAATTGGTCGATTTTTATCCAATGCGGACCGTTGTTCGAGAATTTTATCCATTTCCGGATGGCCGGGTCGCCGTTGTATATTTCGTAATTTATTTCTGCGGAAATGCCGTTCCATTCAGTTTTACCTGAAGCAGTGAGCAAAATGGTCAGTCTTTTTGTCCGTTTTTCAGGAGAAGAAATAGAATAACTGACCGAATCGAAGGTCGTCTTCGTTTGTTTTCCCGTTATGCGGAGTGAATCGACCCATTCAACGGACTGCCCGGCAGGAGTGTCTTTTTTATCCACATTCAGGGCATCTGTCTGGTTCTTTACTGCATCTTCCTGTTCAACTCCGGCTTTGTCTGAATAGTCCATTCCCTGTGGTTCAGCATCGGGCGATGCTTTCCAAAAGGTAACCGAAAATTCCGCCGGATTTTCAGTGATAATGTTGTTCCCGTTTACTGAAACGGAAGTGGTAACAGTGGTTTTTTCGGCCACCCGGAAACGGCGTTCAAGTATTCCTGCTGTTATAATGACTTCATCTCCGTTATTGGAAATGGCCCATTCACCAGAGGGTTTGTCGGGCATGCAACTGGTTAGAAAAACACAACTGACAATACCCGTAAGCAATGAGTTTTTTTTGAAGATAACTTTTGTTAATTCCATTTTTCCAGTGATTTTATATCTGTATCTATTTTTTCAATCGATTTTTCAGGAATAAGAAAAACGGTTAATGCCTTTTTCTCTCCCGGCAGTAAATTAACTTCGAAACCAATCCGTGTTGTTCCGGGGTTTGGGGCATCGTAATCGTTGGGCGATGTTGTAGTCCATGTTTTCATTTCGGTTACGACAGGCTCCTGAACTTTCAGTATGAGTTTTTTCCCGTCTTTCTTTAGTTCGATCGTATTTGTTCCGGTAATACTCACTTCTGCTGATGTGAGCATGGTCCATCGCACGGTACTTTTGTGTTCCAGGTTTACCAGTTCGTCCCGTATCACTACATAATTTTGATTTACAATTGCAATACCTCTTTTTGCCTGCAACAACTGGCCATTGTATACTTCTGAAAGGTCGAAGGTTGCATTCATGAAATTTTCGGATGAGTCATGTCCGATAAGAGGTGCATGTCCTTCAACCTGTTGGAGTTTATCGTTTATAGTCAGGGTGTTGTGTGCAAAATTATTATATCGGAATAGTTGCCAACGTTGCGATTCCTGCTTCCTGCTCCACAGGTCGATCCCTCTCGATTCGATGGAATTGTAATTTTGAGGGCCAAAATCCATCGCCCACCGGACGCCATCTGATTCCATTACAAACGAACCAATATCGAGGTGCGAATGACCTGCCAACCCGGTGCCTCCTTTCATTCCAATAAATAGTGCATTGGGATCGGTCCACGAAGTACGCATCAGGGCAACCGGGGTCTCGCCTCTGCCGACCCACATTTTTTCTTTGGGTTCAGGGATATTTTTCAGGTCAATACCTGCTCCCCATATCAGCGACATTGGAAGAAATTTATTAAGCGTGATATTGTCCGGTGTGAACAAATGTTTTTCGCTCCAGAGTATGGAATTGTCTTTTAGTTTGTTCGCAAACCAAAACATAGAGGGGTGCAACTCAACTGTGGGGCTGTTGTCTGAATAATTGAATGCTTCGCCGGACGGGCCGGACATATTATTCATGAAAGCCGCAGTTTTTAGGAACCCCTTGTTTTCAAGCAAGCCGAAATCGGTTTTAAACACTTTTTCGACGGCACTAAGAAACATGATTTGAAATGTTGTTCCATATCCCCAGTATCCATATCCTTCACTATATATACCGTCCGGATTGTAGGAATTCATTGGGAGTGAGAGTGTTTCGATTGCCCTGCTAATGATTTTTTCTGCCATTTCGGGTTCATCTTCATAAATGGCCAGTGCACCATAACTCATGCCGGTATTGCAAACCTGGTTCCAGTTGTCAGGCCGCGAGAGCCAACTGGTATATTCCTTGTTGAACGAAGGCTCCAGCCCTTTCTGTATAATTGCATTGCGAATGGTTTCACGTGATTTCTCCGACAAGTCATTGTAAAGCCAGTCATAGCCAATAGCCAGCGCCATTGTAAATTCGGCAACATCTAAAAAATGACTTGGGTTCCAGTCTGTAAAAGCTGCTGCTGCAAGCATTTCTTTTTCGGCACGTTTTAAATATTTCTCATCTTTTGTCATCCGGAAGGAATACGAAAGATAGCATACCCGCAACAGACATTCCCGGGCAGGTCCCAGTAGTCTTTTTCCTGTTTTAATCCGTTCAACAGGTGTACTTTTCAATAATGTATCGCTCCACGAAAGTATGGACTGGTTTGTTTTCTCCCAAAATGCGCTGGAAGCAATGGTTTGGCGGATGATCGCTTCTTCTCCGTTAAAAAGCAGTAGCCGGGGATGTGGAGGCATTTCAGTTTTTGAAAGTTGTGCCTCAAGCTGTCCCAAGGAAAAACCCATAAAAGCAATAATGAAGAATAGGATTCGACAAATATTTTTTTTCATGATTTTAGGTTTAGTATAGTTATTCAAACGATAAGCAACTTGTCGGCAAAAGTACAAGACAGTCATAAACAAGTATTCTGAACCGGAAAATTGCTCCGTTTTTGTAATCTTGTAAATATACCCGGGAAAAAGGTTGTTAGCAATAAAAAAGCTCCTATTCTTTTCCTTATCGTTGCACTGTTCTTTTATTATGCTTTCAGAAATTTCCCAAAATGACGGAAATATTTGTCCGTTTGATTTCGACTTGTAATATGTACCGATAAATTGCTTTTTCCCGTGAAGCTGTTGTATATTACTAAATCCAGTATCATGTTTAGTGACTCTCATCGTCCAGATAGCAGGTTTTTTATCATTCCGGATTTTATAATAAAAAGAGAGGCTATCTCAGAGTTCCGGGATAGCCTCTCTTTATAAAAAATTTAATAGCCCGGATTTTGTTCTAATTGTGGGGCTTTATTAATTTCTACTGTGGGTACAGGAATCCAATACATTTTGTTGGTTACAGTACCTCTGTTTTGCACATTTATCTGTTTCCATGTTGTTGTAACAGTACCTGTACTTTGTTCCGTGGTTTCTATAATTTCTACTCCTTTCGCATTGGTTAATACCTGATCCAGGATTTTCCATCTCCTAATATCAAAGAACCTGAATTCTTCCAAAGCAAATTCGATTTTCCGCTCGTGCCGTAATGCCTGAGTAATGTTGCCAGTGAAGTTTGGAAGCCCTGCCCGATTCCTGATCATATTGATATAAGTGGTAGCTTCGGCAGTCTCACCTAGTCCAAGACAGGCTTCAGCATAATTCATAATTACTTCTGCATACCTTAATTCAATCCATACATTCTTATTTCTGTCATAATAGCCTACACATGTGTGATCGAGCAATTTTTTGAACAGGTACCCGGTATAACTTCCGTCTCCTTTATCAACAGGGCCGCTGCGTGTATCCAGTCCGAACCGGTTAATAACCGTTCCATTTGTCTGGACTGTCCGGCGTGTACGTCTGTCGTATATTCCGGCAGGGTCTATTGCAGCCAAAGCAGGATAGATACGGGGCTGCCAGGCTGCACTATCGTAGAGAATTGAACCATAAAACCTTGGTTCCCGGCTTTTGTATATGCTTTTGCTATGGAATTTAGTGGATTTGTTCAGATAATATCCATCGCCGTTTATTTCAAAGTGGTCAAAAAATTTCGAACCATCTTCCATTTCGTAATCATCGACAAAGTTTGCAGTAGGACTATGACTGCCATAGCACTCATTCCCATTGTTTGCATTCCTAAGGTTCCAACGGTTTGCATCTCCATCGGACATGGAATACATTTTTCCCCAGATGATTTCTTTGCTCGACAGGTCGTATGATCGGAATAGATTGTAATAATTGGTTGCTACTGCATTCTTGTCAGGAGCGCCAAAATTCTCCAGTTTACACGTATTTAAATCGATAACTTCCTTTGCAGCATTTTTAGCTGCTGTCCAGAGAGTAGTCCTGTTTGGGTTTTTATAACCAACGAGTTCACTGGTCGCTGTCCCGTCAGCGGTAAGGTCACTGGCTGCAAACAGTAAAATTCTCGATTTAAGGGACAAAGCTGCCTCCTTGTTCGCTCTTCCCATTTCCATTTGGCTTTTTAGTTTTAGTAGTTTAGCCGCTTCATCACAATCTTCTGCAATGAAATTAACGGTTTCTTCGAAGGTAGCCCTGGTTGCAGCTAAAAAGTCCTGCCCTAATTCATTGGGTATTCTGAAAATAGGGACGCCTCCATACGTGCGGCTCAACTGGGAATAGCAAAATGCCCGTAGAAATAATGCCTCGCCTTTCATTAAATCGGTTTGTTCCTTCACCTTGGTTTTTTCGGTTCCAACATAATTCTCAGCGACATTATCAATATTTTTGATGAAAATATTGATCTTTTGAATAACAGGGAATTGCCCAAGCCATGAATAATTCGCAAATGAGTAAGTACCTCCGCTAGTCCATGGGGCTGTATTATCAGGGGTAATATTGCCTAACAGATAATTATCTGTCCCTTTTATGTGAATGAACATACATTCATCGGTGACGCCCGAAAGTGTCATCGCCCGAAAGTTCAACGTACTCCGGTAACAATCGTTAAGATAGTAATTACTCAGGTTTATATCGGCCCAAACAGTACCATCAGAATATTTATCGAGGGGGACTTTATCCAATACATCAGAGCATGCTGAAAGCATTAATAAGCAGATCGCAAAAATTTTAATATTTAACTTATATCGTTTCATAATTCATAATTTTTAGTGTTTAAACATCCCGTAGTTAAAGGGTGATATTTACTCCTACTGAATAGACTCTCATTAAGGGATAATTATACGAGCCACCGAGTTCCGGGTCCATAATCTTGTTGCCGGAATAAATCAGAAATAAATTTTGTCCTGAAACATACAATTCTGCATTCTTTAGCCAAATTGCTTTTTGTATGTTTTGCGGGATTGTATAAGAAAGCTGAAGATTTTTCATACGGGCATACGCGCCGTTATGGTAGGTAAAGTCTGTTTTATAGCTTGACCTCCAGTATTCTTCATCTCTTTCCCATGCTCTCGGTTTACTTGCATCTGTATTTTCAGGTGTCCATCTGTCATTTGCATCATACATGAAATAATTACCTTCACTTCCCTGAAGCGAGAGTGACATATCTCTCATGCAATTTCCAACGCCTTGTATCAGTCCGCTTAACCGCCAGTTTTTATATCCCAGTTCCAACGTAATTCCATAGGTAATTTCCGGATCTACTGTTTTGTCAAATATAATCCGGTCATCATTATTAATAATCCCGTCCCCGCTGTAATCCCTGATAATAATATCACCGGGGCGTGCATTATTAACATGAGGCAATGACTCAACATGTGCCTGATCCCTGAAAATTCCATCGGATATATAAAGTAAGGCAGACCCCATTGGATGATCTGTTTGTACCTGCCATGGTACATTTTTCTCTGGTTCGTCGAACTCAATAACTTTATTACGGGCAAAAGCAAAGTTGCCGTTTGCCATAAACGACCAGTTCCCTATTCTGTCTGCATATCCCAAAATGACCTCGAAGCCCCGGTTGTCAACAATGCCATAATTTTCGTCAGGCAGACTTACTCCGGTATAACCAGGAACTGAGGCATTCCGTTTTACAAGAATATTATTTCGCTTCTGATAAAAATAATCGACATCTAATTTGGCCTTGTTATTCAGGAACATCGATTCAAAGCCAACATTAAATATATTTGCTACTTCCCATGTAATAATTGGGTTCGGTGTACTGTTTTGATATATTCCTGCAGTGTAGGTTTTTCCGCTTCCAAATATCATTCCGGTGCCAAAAGCATACGTCGATAAATATTGAAATGCGCTAACTGCATCGTTACCCATTTGCCCCCAGGAAGTTTTTAGCTTCATGTAATTTATAAAAGGGATGTTATTCTTCCAGAAATTTTCGTTGGAAATTCTCCATCCGGCAAGTACACTTGGGAAATTTCCCCACCGTCCGCTTTCTTCGGAGAATCTTACGGAGCCATCTCTTCTGAAAGAAAACTGAAAGAGGTACTTCTCGTCATAGTTATAACTTAACCTTCCGAAATAATTTTCCCGGGCATCGGTGCTGACAGAAGAACCAATAGCTTGGTCAGTAGTACTTCCGGCAAACAGATAAGGTAATGCATCAGACGCGAAATACCTACGGAATGCGCTGATCCCTTTGCTCAAATAGTCAAAGTTTTCATAGGCAATAAAAGCATTAATATTGTGGACCCAGCCAATTGTTTTGTCGTAATTGATCTTAATATTTGTGGTTGCGCCCTTGCTATCTCCGTATGAGTCATTCAGTCTCGGTTCTGAATAGGTCATCTTAGCTGCAATCAAATAAGCCGAGCCATCTTCTTTCCCTGTATTTCCGGCAGCATAATAGGCTGACTTATTCAGGTTATAATTTGTCCATGGTTTTCTGAATGTTTTATCAACTTCAAAAGATATATCGTAAGCGTAGTACCCCGATAGGGTCAGGCCGTCAATCCCGGGAATTTTTAATGTGGCGCTAAGCATATTCTGGCTGAAGTATCGTTTGTTGTCATCATAACCGGCGGCCAGGGTGCCAGTTATCCCGGTATCAGTACCGTCGGGGATCGACGGGGCGATAAAACCATTCGGATAAATAGCCGTATCGGTTGGCCTGCCTTTTAATAAGGACATAAAAACAGTTCTGGATGACCTTGTTGGAGACATTCTGTTTTCCTGGATGCCATTGATATCCAAACTCACATCAAGATATTTGTTGATTTTTACGTCGAGGCTTGCCCTAAAATTATACCGGTTATAGGATGTACCTGAATTTTTATAAATGCCGTCATCGTATTGTTTCCCGAAAGATGTGTAGTATTTAATATTTTTGCTTCCTCCGGTTACCGAAAAATTATGATGACGTATATCTGTATAATCTCTCAGTGCTGAATCAAACCAGTTGGTGTTGGGATGTGTCCAGGGATATTCGCCCGACTTGTATTTATTTATATCTTCCAATGAAAACGACATGTTACTTTCAGCAATTCCCCTGTATGTTTGCATTTCCCGTATCATTTGGGCATAAGTAGCTGCATCAGCCATTTCCGGTAAAATTGTAGGAGAGCTGAATCCCTGGTAGAATTCGTATTTGAACGAGGGCGCAGTTTCTTCCGTTCCACGTTTTGTCGAAACAAGAATAACTCCATTCGCTGCACGGGCGCCATAAATTCCGGCTGATGCATCTTTCAAAACGGTTAAACTTTCAATATCTGTTGGATTAATGGAATTTAAATCACGTCCGGGAATCCCATCAATTACAACCAATGGGGCTGTCGAACCAAGCGTGGCTTTTCCCCTTATCAGGATCGTCGCTTCATCATTACCCGGTTCTCCGGTGCGTTGTTGAACAATTGCTCCGGGAAGCCGCCCTGCCAGTGCATTTGATACCCTGGAAACAGGAGATGCAGTAAGCTCCTTATTCGAAATTGTTGTTACTGACCCAATAACATTCTTTTTCTTTTCCACACCATAACCAATTGCCACTATTTCGTCTATTCCAATAGTTTCTTCCTCCATGATCACGTCAATGGTGGTTTTTCCGCTGATTTCAATTTCCTGCGATTTCATCCCTACAAATGAAAACTGAAGAATCGCATCTTCAGCGACATTCGTTAGCAAATAACTACCGGCAGCATCCGTTATTGTTCCTTGTGTTGTTCCTTTTACGATAACTGTGATGCCCGGAATAGGATCTCCGCTCCTGTCAGTAGCTTTTCCCTGTATCTTTTTCGTCCCGACTTGTTGCGTTAATTCATTTATTGCATCGGGGCCAATAACTATATACCTGTCAACAACCTTGTAATTTAAGCCAGTATTTCTTAATACCTGTGAAAGAATTTTATCAATTGTTGCTTGTTGAAAGTGGGCATCAACTCTTTCAATTTTACTTATTTCATCATTTTTGAAGAAAAAGTAGTACTCACTTTGTTGTTCGATTGCATTTAAAAGATCCATGATTGGTACATTGTCCATATCCAGGTTCAGTTGTGTTTGCTGTGAATAACTTTTGGCACAAACACTTATCAATCCAATTAGAAAGAAAAAGACCGTTAATTTCATAGTTCTAATTAATTTTCTGCATCCATAATAATGGATACAATTTTTTTGCTTTTTTTTCATAAATTTGAGATTTAATTGTGAGTAATGACCTTGAAACTCAAGGTTGTTATTTTTAATCCATGATAAGTTAGCGCTGACCATGGAGATTGAAATGAACTGGTATTAGTTAGAGCTAATACCGGTTTTTTTGTGTTTAGCCATTTCTCATAAGCATCTTTAATTAAGTTTTGATAAAATAATTTCATTCTTATATTCAGGGTTCAGGTTAATTTTGTAGTCGATAGGAGAAGATAATTTAATGATCTGCATAACCTGGTCAAATGGCTTGTATTTAAGGATTACGCCTGAGAACCGGTACGATTTTATTTCTTCATTATTGAATGTAAATTTCACGTTATACCATCGTTCCAGTTTTAATACAATTGCCTCCAACGGTTGGTTGAAAAAGGTCATTTTACCCTCCTTCCATGAGGAGTAGAAGCGGGTATCAACTTCTGTCAAATAAATTTTCCGATTGTCAATATCATAACTCGCTAATTGTCCCGGAGTTATTTCAGTAATTTTTGCTCCTGATTTATTTTGTAACACCACTTTTCCTTCAACCAGCGTTGTTTCAATAAAGCGGTTTTTATTGTATGCATCGACATTGAAACTTGTTCCAAGAACCTTGATATCCGTTGTTTTGGTTTTAACGAAAAACGGGCAATCCTTATCTTTTTGTACTTCGAAATAAGCTTCACCATCTAATTCTACTGAACGTTGTTTTCTGTTAAAATGAGATGGATAGGAAATTCTGGATTCGGAGTTTAGCCATATTTTTGTGCCATCCGAAAGAATTAATTCCGAAATCTGTCCTGCGGGGCAAATAACCTCATTCATTTGTCCTGTTTCGCTCCAATGGGCATTATAAAATCTTTCCTGAATGAACCAGGTTAAACTTATTGCAATAATTATTACTGCGGCATACTTTATAAATTCAGAAATATATTTTATAGAGATGATACCGGTTTTACGTTGCAACTTCAAGTATTCGGCATTCATATCAATTTTGCCGTTGCTTTTTCTGCTTAAAGCGTATATGTTTTTTATCTGAATAAAATACTGCTTGTTCGCATTATCCTTGTCAATCCAGTTTATAATTTCATTTTTTTCTGACTCATCTGAAATATTACCGGTAACGAATTGTATAATTCTTTCTTTATCCATCTCTTCATTTTTCTAGTGCATAAACAACCTAACCGGTGTTTACCCTAGTCCGGATAAAAGAAAAAATAAGATAATCGTTGTGGTGGAGAAAAAGGAGTTAAGCTTCAATCGTTGGTGAGTGAGTGGAGCGTATCAATAAATACAGTAGCAGCCCTGACGAATAATGAGATTTTAAATGATCTTTCAGATATTTAAGTGCTTTGGATATATGTCCTTCAATGGCTTTTTCTGAAATATTCAGTAGTTGCGCTATTTCCCGGTTTTTCATTCCATCGTATCGGCTAAGCTCAAAGACTTCCCTGCATTTTGGAGGCAGTTGTTCAATTGCTTTGTTCAACATTTCCAGCAATTCATTGAATGACAAAGTATCGAAATTCAGGTGCGACAAGGCATCGTAGTTTAAACGTAACTCGTTGTACTTATCTTGTGTCCTTTTTTCGTATTTCGACTGCACTTTTAACCTTTTTAAATAATTAAGGCAATTGTTTCTTGTGGCTTGGTACAAATATGCTTTAAGGTTTATTTCTTCAGGAAGAGAAGATTTTTTTCTCCAAAGATTGTAAAATGCATCCTGTACAAGGTCTTTTGCAATATCCCTATTTCCAACATAGGTATTGGCAAAAGCTTCCAGCGATTCGAAATAGGCAATAAAAATAACCCGGAAGGTTTTTTCCTTCCCTTGCTTTAAAGAAATTATTAATTCATGGGTTAATTCTGTTTCTTTCAATCTGTAAAAAATTTGAAATTGAGATCAAAGAAGTCGTAATAAAATCAGATGCGACAGAACCAGTAAAATTTGCAGCCATTAGCGACATATGTCAGGCTTACAATGCAAATGAAAGGAAAAAATTACGTGACGAATCCAATAAATTATATGATTCAGATCTGTTTGGAATAGATAGTATGTCTATACTCTAGATTTAATGTCTCTTAATTCGCTCATTAATGCTTGCACGTACTGAAACAAATTCTGCACATAGCCCTTTTCAAGCATTTTTTCAATTTTGTCTAACTTCTCGTCAATGTCGTCGAGTCTTTGTTTTAGTTGTTGTTCGTTCATGATGTCCGATTTTAAATTTCTATTATTGGTTAAAATGTTAGCAACAGCATCTTAACCTTGTTTATAACTATATTGCTCTGCAATATAGAAAAATATACATAAATTGAGAATAAACGTATTTTTGCCGCTTCATCCGTGCTTTTATTTTTTCACGGGACGAAGATGTTTGATTCAATTATACTTTCAAAAATTTCCCTTTCCGGTACATCAGCCAGAGAATGAAAAAGATGATAGAAACATTAGCCAACCTAATTAATGTGAGATAATAATCTCCCATAAAATGTTCCATCCCGTGAAAAACAGATTTGCTGATACTGCTGAAATCCACTATTTCGTAAAGCATATATGCCAGAATTGAATTCATCCCGTATATTTTCAGCCAGTTCAGGTATTTGCCGTAATTTTTGTAATCGACCAAATAGTAGAACAGGGCCATTAGCAAAAAGCAGATACCACTGCTGTAAAGGGTCATCGAACTGGTCCATATTTTCTTGATGATGGGCATTTGCAATCCCCAGAGTTGCCCGGCAACAATCATTAATACCCCGCCAATAGCCAGCCATTGCACTTTTTTAATTTTCGAAAGGCTACCTTTCATGATTTGTCCGGCGAAAACACCGCTCATTACCGTGACTCCAAAGTTCAGGCTGCTGATAAGCCATGTGTAGCGGTATTTTCCAAAATCAATTCCTGTTTCGGTGATGGTCGACCCGTCGCGAAAACGTCCCAGAACGATACGGTCGATGTATTCGGCCAGGTTGTTGTCGGGGCCAAAATTGCCACCGCCCCATTCGTCTATTTTTACAAATGACAGTAATGCCCAGTAAATCAGTAGCAAACCCGATGTCAGTATAATCTGCCAGTTCCGGGTGAAGTGCATGAGCAGGATTGCAGAAATCAGGTAGCCAATGGCTATTGACTGAAGGGTGTTCGAGAAGAAGAAAATCCGGGCGGGATCGAGAGCCAGCAGGTTTCCCTGGCACATCATGCCGAAGAGCCAAAGCAGCAGGACACGTTTCAATATCCGTTTGTACAACTGTGTTTTGCTTCCGTTTCTCAAATATTTGGCAAATGCAAATGGCATGGAGGCCCCGGCCATGAACATAAACAGGGGCATAATGATGTCCCAGAAAACAAAACCTTCCCACGCAACGTGTTCAAAAAAGCCAGCTAGCCAGTTGGTTAACGGCCAATCCAATGCTTTGGCAAACGATCTGAATACAGGCTGAAAAAACACGAGGCAAAACAGGTCGAAACCCCTTAATACATCCAGTGAACCTAATCGTTCCGGTTTTTGAATTTCCATAGTTGTTGGTTATTTGCGGTTTTTGATTTTAAATAATTCTTCTGTGTTCCTGCTGTAAATTTTGTCGATTACCTCGCGAGGCAATTGCAGTCCTTTTACTTTTTGTCCGCCAAGATCTTTCACCTCAATCATGCTGTCGGTTGCAAGAAAAAGCCACTGTTCAAACCACCGGTTACGAAGTCCGTTTGCTACCGCAACAAAACTGGCGTCTGCTTCATCCACTGCCATGTCTGTTCCGTACATAATCCGGTTCTGGTACCTGATCATGAAATCGCGGACTTTTTCCCGGTCGGTGAGTGCCTGATATTGAAGATGCCCAATCCTTGCGGACATATCGACATAAAAGTTCGGAAACCGGTCCAGCCGGGCTGCAATCTCATCTACACTCCATTCCATACTGCCGAGGTGTGCGCCAACTACGTTTAATGCCGGGTACTTTCGCAGTAAGCTGTCCCGTGCATCAAGCTGATCCTGATACGAAGGAGCCTCCGGATGCAGGTACATGTGGTATTCCGGATGATTTTTGAAATACCGGCGGTCGTTGTCCAGGGTCATCTCGTTTTCCGGAAGCCAGCAGTTCTTTGGCTCACCCAAATGAGCCATCAGTGGAATTTTATTCGCTTCCATATATCTGAAAATATCTTTGAACGCCGGATCATCAGCCATTACATATCGGCCTGAAGTATCTTTCAGAGTCATGCCTATATTTTTCCAGATTTTTATTCCCGATGCACCGGCTTTCATGCATTGGTCGATCCGGGCAATCGTTTCTTCAGCAAACCCTGAATTGTTGAAACTATCAACTGAAAATGTCCCCAGAAACGTAAATTGATCAGGAAATTGGTTCTTCAGCGATGCCGCGATTTCCAGTTGTTCATCTATTGGCATTTCGGCATCGACATTTGGCGAAACGAATCTGAAATTCAAAGAGTCTGCAAATTGCAGATACCGGATGTCCGGCGTATTGTAATGGAAATGTACATCAATTTTTTGCACTTTTTCAAAATCGGAGGCAGAGTAGAACGGTGATTGTTTACAAGAAATATTCACAATCAGGAAAACAGAAAATACGGCGAATAGAGAATTGTACTTGTTCATAATTAATCTTTTTTAGGTCCAATTTTTTCAAATGGTATCGACTGAAACCCGGGAACTTTCGTAAATATTTCCGATGATTTCTTTATCCTGAAATTTTCTTCTTTTTCGTTCTCAAACCCCGGATTATCCTGGGTGACGAAATTATTTTCAGAATATTCAAGCCATTCTTTTTTCCCTTTAATGATTTTGGCAGTTCGGACAAACACATTTTTATCCACCACGTTCCGCTTTGGAAAAGCTGGGTTGTCGTCCCAATATTTTGCCAGTTCCGGGTATCGAGTACTGTATGGCGGCTGTCTGTGGTTTATTTCGTTGAGCCTTTGTTCGAATAGGTTTCCGGGTTCGACCCAGGGTTTTGCCCAGTCGTACGCTTGCAGCCGGTTATCGATATGGATTGCAAGCGGGCAATCAATGAAAATATTGTTGATATACGGATTGTCGCTTCCGCCACCAATCAACACAGGTTTGCTTCCTGCTTTGTAAAAAATATTTCCGAAAACCATCATGCCACAGGCACCGTCGTCGTGGTAAACGGCTGAACTGGAATGAACATCGCTGATGTGGTGGAAATAATTGTACCGTACCAAGTGTCCTCTTTCAGAAGGATTGCGTCCGTAATAAAGGGCTCCGACATCATCCGTAACCTTGCAGACATCGTGAATATTGTTGTATTCGATCAGGTGGTCGTTCCCCGACAACTGGATGGCAAAATGCGGTGCATCGAATATTTCACAATGCGAAATATGATTTCCGACCCCGGCAATCTGAACTCCGGGGCAATACGTTTGGTTAATACGGTTGTAATTGGAGATTATACAATTACAGACATGATTTTCTGCCGCTTCCAATGTTTTCCGGTTGCCGCCCGACAATTTAATACCTCCCGCACCGGTTTGTGATATTGAACAGTTTTCAATCCTGTTGTTTTTTCCGACCTGGCCTTCCTTTTCATCAGCTATATTTACTGCAAACGATCCCAGGTTCCGGAAAACACAATTATTCAGCAAACAGTTTTCAGCGCTTTTCATTTCCACTCCAATTCCTCTCGAACATTCAAAAGTTATTCCCTGAACCGTAATCCCGGAAGATTTGGCTATTGAAATGAATGGTTTTTCGAGCATGGAAATTTCCAGTTTTTCAATATTTCCCGGATTGAAAAAATACAAAATTCCGTCTTCCCGGTCGATGCAATATTCGCCCGGCTCATCAATTTCTTCCGGGATATTGTAAGCATACCAGGCATTCCACGATTTTCCAGAGAAAAAACCATAAAGGTGCGGATGGATGGTTGTAAACGTTTTTCCAATGGTGTCAATCGAAGCCAGTTTTACTACATCATCGGCCCATCCATAATGGAAATAGCCGAAAATCCATATATCATTTAAAGATTTCCATGCAGAGGGGCGGTTTCCATGGTAGGTGAATTTTCCACCCACATTCCCATTATCGCCTTCTGATGCGATTGAACCTGCATTCAATATCGTTCCGATGGGGACGGTTGAGTTGTTGGGCCAGCGTGAAAGATGGCCGGGTGTCCCGTTGACGAAAAGTTCCATCCACGAAGGGAGCAACGGATGCCCGAAACCAACCTGTTTTATTTCACCGTAATCGGTTATTCCCAATTCCCGAAGATTGACCATAAGAATAGAATTTCGGTTAGCCAAAGGGAAAATCTCTTCCTTGCTGCTGCCGACAACCGGTTTTGCATTTGCCGGATCAATAAAAACTCCGCCGGTAAACCGGACTTTCTCGTTTTTATACGGAGCAATGACCAGGTTTTTATCCTGTCGACTAAATTCAACGGTTTGCCTGAAATGGTAATCACCTTCCCGAAGCAGGATTGTAAAAGATTCTTCTGCTCCGGACAGACGTTTTTCACGGATAGCATCCCGTGCTTTTTCAAGTGTCAGAAACGGATGTTTCAGGCTTCCATTGCCGGAGTCGTTTCCCTGCGGAGACACATAAACCGGTTTAGCTGCAAAGCAGAAAACCGACCATATTGTCATTCCCGCAAGCATCAGAAATTTTGGAAAAGAATTTTTCATGTGTTTATTTTTTCAAAGTTGATCGTACAATTTTTGTATCAACTTTTGTTTTTCAATTAAGTAACCAACGCATGGAATAGCCATAAATAATCATTTTCAGTTTGTATGAGCTTTAGCTCTTATGGCTATTTCATCGTATGTTTATTTTCTGTTTTCATTCCGAAGAATGGCTTTTTCAAACTGTTTTACAATTTCCGGATCGAATGCGGCCAGTTTTTTCCATTCTTCCGAACCGTAAACGCCGGCCTGTGAATAATCGAATTCCCGGAACCCGATTTTCCGGGCAACAGATTTATTTTTTATTCTGAAATCGAAGGCCGAAGGGTTGACAAATCCCGGATCGGCAATAATCGAATGCACATCTTTTCCCGCTTTTTGCCATTCGGCGAACGATTGATTTTTAAACTGAATGTTTTTGTTGCGCGGGTCCCAGTAACAATTTTTGTCAGTTTGCAGATTGATTTTATTCCAGTTACTCGTAAGTAAATCGCCAATATTGAACCAAATTATGTTATTGCTGAAGGTGAACGAAAGATGATCTTCAATGCGGGTTGCCTGCAACTGGGCTTTCATATTGTTCGCCAGAATATTGTTGCGGATGATGTTTTCTTTTCCGTAGTGCTGATGGAACCCGGAGTTTTTGCAGTTGTAAACGAGGTTGTTTTCCATCACAATCCCGGTTGAACCTTCGTCGGTATACAATCCCCAGCCGCCGTAATCGAACGAATACACGTGATGGATGACATTATTATTGACAGTGGTCCCTTCGGAACCGCCCAGGCAATAAACCCCGCCCATGTCGCACAATTCGCCCCAACCGAGATGATGGATATGGTTGAATTCTATTTTATTGCGTTTCGACGGACTATATGTATAACCCCAAACCCAGCCAACTGAAACACCGGAATACCGGAAATCGGCAATTTCGTTGTGTATAATCTGGTTGTCGCTGGTATTAAATAAGGTTACTCCCACCGCACAGGGGAACACAAAACCACCCGAACGGATAATGTTGTTATCGATGACAATATTTTGGGTCAGGTTCTCCGGTTTGTCAGGCTGCACATAATTCCCGATTTTTACGCCGCCTGCGCCCAGATCGTGAAAATAGCAATGCTCAATCCTGCAATTGGTACAGGCATTGCGGAACCAGATGGCATTATTGCCGGTATTCGATATTTCGCAATCTACAAAACTGATGTTTTCAGCAAAATCGGCCATTACCGAAGCTTCGACCGGAAAGGCAGCTTGTGCCGGTTCGTTGCCGTTGGCGGGCATTTTATATGCTGAAACCTGAAAAGACAGTCCTTCGAAACGAATATTTTTTACCTTTTCACCGGTTTCGTCATTCCCTTTCAGAATAATGAACTGGCCGGAAACAGGCGCTGTTGCAACTGTATTTTCAATGGTTTCGCCGGGGCGCGGAATGTAAAATAAATAGCCCGAACGGTCGAGGAACCATTCGCCGCAGGTATCCAGGGCCGCCTGATAGTTTTCAATTGTGTACCGGGTTTTGTTGTCGTATTTATTCCACTGGCGCATTCCCTCGCCAATCACCACCAAAGACAACGAATCGCAGTCGAAACCACTGATCTTTCTTCGAGAATTGTCCCATTTGTGATAAAATGTGATTACCGCATTTTCAAAATCATCTTGTGTGAAATTTTTCAAAATACCGGCACCATCTGGATTAAGTTTCATGTTTTGGACAGCCAGTTTCGAGTAGTACTCGTTCAACGGGATAACTGTTTTTTCTGAAACATCTTTCAGGAAAAAAAATCCTGAATTGGGCGATTTTGCCCGGACAGCGCGTTTCCCATTCACATACAATTGTTCAAAGTTCCAACCATATTGTGCTACTTCAGGTATTTTTATCCGCCAGAGTGTTTGCGATACTTTTTCAAAAGGCTGAAGTTTTGTTCCTCCGTAAATAACCGGAGAAGCATTTTCTTCTGTTTTAAAAACAAGCGGAGATTCAGTAGTTCCCGAATCTTCCGGTCCAAGCACCAGCGGTTCCTGCATGAAATATTCGCCGTCGCTGATGATTATTTGAAGTGGGCCGGTTCGTTTTTCCGAAGCTTTTAATTTCCGAAGCTGGTCAATTGCCCTGTTCAGGCTGGCCACCGGTAGTTCCTTCGTTCCGGGATTTTGGTTGTTTCCGGAGGCCGATACATGGATTTTTATCTCAACGGCCTGTATTTCTTTTGGATGAATCAGAAAAAAAAATGCAGGAAGTGCTATAAAAGTAAAAAAGGTTCGTAGGCTTAGGTTCATGGTTATATGGTTTTTGATAGTTTTACTACATCATAAATTTATTTCCTTAAAATTAATAGAAGGCGCATGTTGCTATAATTTTACCAATTTACAGGAACTGTTGTTTTCTATTTTTACCTGAAAGTCATTCGGCACATCCAACTTGTATTTGATCTGATTTCCTGTTTTTTTCCATTCCAGTTGGACAGAACCATTCTCAAGCGGAATTACTCCGCTGCATTCGGTCAGGTCAATATCAGTAAACTGAATAGTTACTGTTTTTTTGATATAATCAATATTGTTGATTCCCAGTATGTCACGATACAAAACATGCCCCAGATATGATGCAAACCCGTGGTTGCAACTGGCCTGCGATCCCATATTTTCCCACAAGGTTCCTGTACGCTCTGCCATGTAATAGAAATAATCCTGAATCTCGTTCAGTAATTGAGTTTGCAGTCCATAGCGCGAAAGAATATCCATTCGCAGGTAGTTGCCAATAAATGCGTTGGCCAGATATACGTCGGGGTAGGTAACGGCATCGTTCCGGTTTGGACCAAATTCTGTTGTCAGTTTTTTCCATAATTCAGGATGCGTGACGGGAGTTGCTATATTGAAAAAGAAAGCATAGTACTGGCAGACTTCAGTGGTATTATTGGTTACCTTGAGTTTTCCGTTCGCTTCACGGATAGCATTGTCAATAAAAAAAGTTCCGTTAAACGATTGTTTTCGAATGGTTTGCCGGATGCGGTCTGCTTTTTCCTTCCAGTCATTGTTGTTGTAAAGTCCGGCGGCTTTTTCCAGAGCTGAGCAGTACAGCATATTGGTCGGATAATTTACATCGCGCACAAAACTGTTGGCTTTCGACCATTCTACGAAAATCCAGCTTTCCAACTTTTCCAGCAGTCCATCGTTATTTTCGAACCGGGCAAAATAACCGAGCAATTTTTCAATACGGGGCTTCAGTTGAGCCACCAAAACCGGGTCGCCGCCGCGTTTTGCATAATCGTCAATCTGAATGATGAACCACAGGGACCAGTTCGGGATAAAAACCCCGTCGTTGTGATCGGCCGGATAACACATCGGGAGCATTCCTTCAGGCAAATATTCAAAGTTTTTTGGAAGTGCATAATTTTCGTAGAAATTGTGCGCCACGTCCGATTTTCCGGTGAAATCTTTTTCCATGATGGCCGAAAAATAACTGTCGCAGAGCCATCCTGCACGTTCGCGCGAGGGGCAATCCATAAAAATATCCACTGCATTTTGCCGGAAAGTTTGCCGGGCAGCTTTGTATATTTCATTCAGTTTATAGTTGCTGCATGAAAATGTCGCCTGCTGGTTTTCAGGATACGCGTATTCACGCAGATAAATATCCTGAAGCCGACAGCTTCCATTCAGGACAATCATTTTCAGATATTTGAAAGTATAAGATTCAAATGTTTCGAGTTGGTAATCGCCCGGTTCCAGTTCGTACATAATCTGGTTGTTTACGTCCGACATTCGTTTTTTTGTGTTCACATCTCCGTCAGTCAGTATTTCATCAAAATAGAAAACGACTTTGGACGGTTCGCTGCAACTTATTTTACTACCGATAAATCCGGAAAGATTGAAGCCAAAGTTGAATGTAATAAATTCATCTTTTTTCAGAGAAACAGGCTTTCCGTTAAATGGCTTCGAAATAGTATCCTGCGTTTGGTTCGTTATTTCCTGAATAAACTGCGAAGGTGTAACTTCCAAATCATCTTCATTATAGCCTTTTAGTTTCTCACTGATCTGGGTTAACGAGCGGTCTTTTTTATATTTGTCCGGCTTTTGAATGAGAACAGTGCCTTGAGACCAAACGGCTTTTGGGTGAACTTTCCCAAATTCAGGGATTAGTAAATTTCGCGGAAGCAATTTTATGGATGGCTGAATGGCTGTTTTTAGCAATTCGACCGGCGCTTTGGCTGAAATTTTCCACTGATCGAAATTGTTTTTCAGCCGGTAGTATTCAGTAAACGGGCGTTGAAAGCTGTACCGTTCCACTTTTTGCAGACGTTCTTTTACCTGAAATGCTTCGAATCCCGGGTCTGTGCCGGTTGCCAGTATAATTTGTCCGCCCGATTCGATTTCAGCCTGTAAAAAGGAAGGCTGATCGAGCATGTAATAACTATTTACATTGTACCCTGCAACTTCAATTGCAATGATGTTTTCACCGTTTTTAACCTGTTTTCCAAGATTGTATTCGTCGATCCGGAAATAGCTGTGGGCCGAACGCGCCGGGCCGTATCCCAAAAATTCGCCATTTAAAAATACCCGGTAAAGCGTTGATGCAGTTATTCGTAGTTTAAAATCCTGATTTTTTTTAGCCTGAAATGCCCCTCGAAAACCAAGGTTCAGGTTCATCTCTGTTTCACGTCCTTCGGCCCAAACGGGCAAGGCTTTTTTCATCAGTTTTGCATTCCCGGTTTCTTCTGAAAAAGCATAATAACGTGGAAATAAATTCAGGAAGAATATGAAAAACAAAGAAATCCAAAGCTTAAAGGAAGTCTGGTTGTAGCATTTAATCATGGTTTGTCAGGTTTAATTTAGAGCTTGAAAGATACAATTATTCTTTGTTTTGGGACAAATGTTTTTTAACAAATGGCCAGACACCGTCTTTGTAATAGCGGTGTCCTTCCGCCCCTTCATACAACTCGCAGTTATCAGGAACTCCCGCAGCGGTATAGATTTGTTTCAGGTGATCAAATGCTTTGCGCGATTCTTCGATCGGGAAGATTTTATCCAGTTTCCCGTGAACAGCACAAAATGGGCGCGGGGCAATTAACCCGGCAACATCGGCCATTTCGCCCAGTTGCATGATACCCGGAACATAATTGCATTCGCAATGGTGGATGCTGCCGATACTGCCAGTGAATGTGCAAAAATATGACGACGGCACGGCAACTGAAATACGGGTGTCGCAGGCTGCGGCAAACAGGGTCACTGTTCCACCCCCGGAGTTGCCGGTCACCACTACTTTTTGCTGATCGACAGGCAGATTTGCAAACGCCCAGTCGATGAGTTTTGATATGTCCCAAACCCGGTCGCCGATGGGTGTGCGGCCAACCAGGATATCGTGCATCAAAAGGGTACGGCACGACGAGGTTGCATCTTTTTTGATGTCTTCCTGTGTGCGGGTTTCTCCAAATCCACGGGTCGTTGGGGCAATGGCAAAATAGCCCTCTTTCACGGCCTGAATGGCAACATCACGTTCTCCTTCTTCACCGCTTGCCCGTTCTTCTTCCGAATTATAGATACCGGCGTACAATTCTGTATTTTTCGAATGTCCGTGTGGTGCAATGACCAATCCCCGGGGCTGATCTGCATTTTTGGGACGGAGTAAAATAAATGGCAGAGGAACGGTCGGTTCAGTCCATATCAGCCAATGTTCGCGGATGGCAAAGTCAATATCTTCCGACGATAACATTTCTGCTTTGGGTTTATAAGCAGCGAATTGCGCTTCTAAAATATTCAGTCCGAGCAATTTTTTTAATTCCGGGCGGAATGCTTTTTGCCATTTTTCGAAATCCCGGAGGGAAGAGCCGTTGAAAGCATATTTCATTTTTGCATTGGCATAAATGCCGGCAAAATGAGTAGGGGAGTCGTATTTGCCGACTTTCAGATTTGCAGAATTTGTCGATTCCGGAATATTTATACTCCGGCACTGTGGAAGAAACAGCATGATAACGAGCAATAGCCCGATACCTGATGAACTTTTGAGATGTAAAAATAATTTCATGTACATTGGTCTTTTATTGGTTTCGGGTTGAACATTTTAGTTGATTTCCAGAATAGTTCCTGCGATGTACCGGGTTCCGTTATCATGATTAAAATAATAAACCACCAGCGCCCGGTTTTTATCCAGCATGGTTGACCAGGAATAACCCAGATCACCAGAACCGCCATCATCGCGAATGATAAATTCCTGTGCTGTTTCAAAGTCGGTACATTCCGGGTTTAAAATCCGTGCCCGGATACCATACGGGGTATTCCGGTATCCGTATGTTAGTAAAACCCGGCGGTCGGGCAACATTAGCGCATGCAACGGGTAGCCGTAAAAACCCATGCTTTGCCATTGAAACGATTTTCCACCATCGGTGGAACGGGCAATGCAGGAAAGTTGATCAGGCATGTTAGCGGTACGCAGGAACGCAACCAGATCACCTTTGGGTGTTTCGTATATGGAGGTTTCGTTAAACGATATTTTTTCATCTACAGCAACCGGACAGGAGTAATCCCATGTGAGTCCTTTATTTTCTGAGATCATCAGGTATACTGAAGTTTTTGATGGCGAATCAGCGTCTTTGGCTGCGACAGCCCAGAATAGTTTCCCATTTTTACCTTCGCACAAAGCGCCCCTGTTGTATGCAGGAAGAGGTTTTCCCCAAACATCCACCTGAATATCAGCAGGAACATGAGGTGGATAAAACGGTCCCTGCCACTTCTTCCCGCCATTGGTAGAACGCACCAAATATCCTCCCAGAAATGTAAAAACCGGAGAATAATTCTTTTTGCTATTTATCAGCGATATTTTCCGGTTGAGAATGCTGTCGGCATTCGGACAAATGGGCGACCATGTATAACTTGTACAAATCAAGGTTTCATCTTTTAGCTGCAACAGACATGGATCTTGTGAACCTCCAAACGGATAGGCGAAGATCAAATCCGGCTCTTTGGTCCAGTTTTCCGCGTTGCGGGAACGAACCATTACCATATAGCTGTTCGGATCGGTATGCGCAATACCTTGTTCACCAAATAACCTACGTTCAGGAGCCCTGCGAAATGCAACCAGAATCTCCCCATTTGGACGTTTTACGACAGATGGAAATGCTGAATAAAACAACGAATCTTTATAAATGATGACATCTTTTACTTTTCGGATACCCGGTAATTTATCCTGTGCAGAAACCGATCCGAAGAAACAAAATGCAATAATTGAAAAACAAAATAAAGTCTTCATTGTATTGATTTTTGGTAGTTTAAAAATTCGTTTTTACAATATCGAGCTCATTCCCGTCAGTAGATATTTTCATGGTCACCTTCCTGTTCCCTGTAAATTTATATACAATTTCATCATTTTCCCCAATCCATGGTTTTACAAGTTTTTTCAAGTCATCGCCAGCCATATCATCAGTAATTATCCATTTCCCCTTTCCATCCTTAAATTCTTTTGTCCCTCCTGAATATTTGGTAACAAATTTCTTTGGAGCAAAACGTTGAGATGTTACAACGACAAGGCCGTTTTTCTTAACGAGAGAACACACATCAGTCAGCGTTTGATCGCTCATAAACAAACCGCATAAAAAGGCAAGTTTAACGGTTTTTAAATGTTCCTTTGCAACGTTATCATCAAATACTACGGGCGAATTTGTCGGGGCAAAAGACCGGTGCGGCATGCCCTCGTAATAATTACCGGCATTCCATGAAAGGCTTTCTTTTTTCACCATTCCATGCGTGATGGTATGCCATGCTTTTATCCATTCTTCTGAAGCGGGACTTGTATTGAGGTTATAAGCTCCAAAAAGCCAGTCTTTCCAGTACAGGTCAATCTTTTGGCCTTTTTCCTGAACGGTACAAAATACATTTTTCCCCTGTCCCCATTCGGTATCGTCAAAACGGATAATGGCGATCTGGGGTTCAAAATCACGGAACGTGTAGGCGCGCGGGTTCGAGGGTATGTATTCTTTTACAAAAGCCTTGAAAACCTCACCTCTTTCTCCCAGCTTAACGTTCTGATTTTCGTCAGAAGAATAAAGACTACCGATGTTTTCGACATACGCCTTGTCGGCCCCAGCCCAATAGGCAAACAGCAGGTTCCCCTGCAATTCTTCAGCACTATGTCCCGGATAGGTGTTGTGGTTCCAGAAATCCAGACAGGCCCACATTTCCTGATTGTACTGAAGGCAAGCGCCCATCGCGCAGGCTGCCCACACATTCGACCAGTTTTCCTTCATTTGCTTGTATGCGGGAGTCATCCCGGCCCTGGCAAAATTGTGGAAAAGCACCGGCCACACATGTTCGGTCAGCACTTTCCCGTTGCCAAATCCCCGGCAATAATCAACCAGCGATTTAGCCCCTTCGTAAACCGCTTTATCTGCCGATTTAAAGTCCATTCCGGTAGGTTCGGCAAGGCTCACCAGTTCGACACCCGGATTGCGCAAAGTGAGGGTCAGGTTACGGGTAATCTGGGAATGCTCCAGTTCATCGTATATTGTTCCCCAAAAAGCAGGTGACTGATGAATGCTTTTCAGCACCTGTGGCGGAAACCTGAACTGATGCAGGCCGTCAGGCTGTTTAACCCAGTTATGCCCGTCTTTACTAAACATATCCAGGCCCCAGTTGCCTGATTCCACATTAAAAACTATTTTCAGATTTTTGTCATCAGCACGGTCAAGCAGCTTTTTTAGTTTTGTAGCTTCTTCTTCAATGGTGCCTTTGGGGCCACGGTATTTGTAGATGATGAAATCAACACCCAGAGCATCCATTGCCGGATAATTGAAAAACTCATCGGGTTGAAATTTGTCGCCCGAATTATCAATACCGATATAAAAGTTTTTAATGTTTCTGTCCTGTTTCCCGTTTTGTGCATAACCTAAACCGGTTAAAAGCAAACCTGCAACCATGCATAAAAACATGGCTTTTATATTTCTGTTTCTCATTGATTCGAATAATTTATTAATCTGATATTTATTGATTTCTAAAAGCAGGGAGCATATTCTCAGAATTGACACCCCATTGTTTATTGGGCTGGCTACCCATTTCAAATTCCAGTATTCCGCCTGCCATCAGCGTCTGGTATTCAATCCATGGTTGGTTAAATTCTTTCCCGTTCAATTTAGCCGACTGGATATAAAAGTTATCTTCGCTCACGTTATTGGCGATAATCTTAAAATCATTTCCGCTATCCAGATGAAGCGTCAGTTCAGGGAAGATGGGCGAACCAATGAGATAGTATGGTTCAACCGGGTCGGAAGGGAACAAGCCCATCGCGCTCATCACAAACCAGGAAGACATGGCCCCGGCATCGTCGTCCATCGACTCGATGTAGCCTTTCGGGTCGGCACGGTATATACGGTTGACCACTGGCTTTTCAAAGAAGCCGTGGTTGTGGTAAAGCTGAACAACTTCTTTTGTAGTGAATGTTCGGGCCCATTTTTGTGTCAGATATGGTTTTCCAAGATAATCGAACAGAAAAGGCGCATGAATATCCGGTTCGTTCAGGTGCATGTAAAAATCATGTTCAAAGAAATATTCCAGATCATCCGACAGCTTTTCTTTTCCACCTGCCAGCTCCGCCAAACCATTAATGTCGTGCAAAACAAACCAGCGATAATGCCACAGGTTTCCCTCATATACATATTTTTCAAATTCTTCGACATCGGGAACTGGTTTCCCGTCGGGAGTAAAAAACCCACGCACATTTCCCTGGTTGTCTTTCTGCCCGGCGCACCACAAATTTTTATATGACATGGTTGAATCTGTCAGCGCTTTTATTTCGTCGTCTTTCCCGAGTGACTGGGCCATTTTCAGGGCAAAATTGGCATGGTACGCTTTCTCCAGCTTGTCGCTGAGATTTCTCACTCCCATTTTTTCATAATCTTCTTTCATCCCCTGAAATGCAGTTTCGGCATCAAAATCCCGGATCCCCTTGTTCCATGCATCCATAATCACCGCCCCGGTAAATTCCATACGGATTTGTGGTGTTGGCCAATATTTGCTGTCGCCTCCTTTCCTGTGTTTGTAATAATCGACCAGCGAGCGGACAATGTTTTTGGTAATTCCGGGTTCCATCAACGATACCAGCGAATATTTGCGGAAATCGTCCCACAGGCTCCATGTCGAATAGTAGTCAAAATCGGGTGCAGTGTTTTTTGTGTAATACAACGAATCAAGCTGGTGAGCTGCCCGGTATGTTCCGGCAGACGATGAGGAAATATTCGGCACCAGATACGAATGGTACAGGTGTGTGTAAAACAGGGTTTTAAATTCGTCGGAGCCGCCTTTCACTTCCATTTTTGCAAGTTTATCCCTCCATGCCGAAGCGGTTTCGTTCCTGATTTTGTCGAAATCCCAGTCTTTGATTTCAGTTATTGCTTCAGCCATGGCTTGTTCCTCGCTTACAGGCGATAAACCTACTTTTAATTGAACGGTACTTTTCCCGTTCTCCGGAAAATTCAGCCAGACGCCAATGTTATTCCCTTCTCGAACGGGCAGGCTTCCTGTTTCTTCACCCTTCCAACTGGTGAATGATTCAAAAGGAACATCGGAAACGATGGCAAAATACATTTTGTGGTAACCGCCGCCCCGGTTGTGCAGCGATTTGATCATCCCGGTAATTTCTTGGTCGTTTTTCATGTTTAGGGAAGCGTCCAGCATGCCAACATAACTGTGCGATAGCTCAACGACGATGTAGCGGTCTTTTTTCTTTTGTTCAGGAAAAGTATAGCGGTGAAAACCGGCTCGTTGTGTAACTGTCAGCTCTGCTTTTATACCCGATTCCAACACCAGCTTGTAATACCCGGCAGATGCTTCTTCCTCTGACTTGATATATTTTTCGCGAAACTCATTGATTTTGCTGGTGAAAGTTCCGATCCCCGGTTTGATGAGCAGGCCGCCGCCTTTTCCCTGTGACCCGCCTCCCGGAATACGCAAATGCGAAAATCCTTCGATGTATTCATTCTCATAGTAATATCCCACATGCGAGTCGCCTTCAGTTTCGGGCGATAACTGAACCATTCCGAAGGGGTAACTTGCCCCGGGATACAATTGTCCGTTATCGCCTTCCGTACAGATAAACGGATCGACATACTTCAGTGGATCGTCTGCTTCTGTCTTTTTACTTTTTGTGCATGAAACAAAGCCGATGAGAACAGCCAGAAACAGCATTTTAATAGTTTTATTTGTCATTGTTGGTTTGGTTATAGGTTGTTTCAGAAATAATTTAATGGTTTGTTTTGTGTAAAACACTATTATTCAGAATAATCATTAATCGCTTAGTTGCAATTATATGGACCGTGTATCGCTTTTACTTTAAAATTTTCTTCGGAATCATCCAATATATAAATCATATAATCTTCGCCCCCCGGATTAACCCGGATTACAATATGTCCCTGCTGACTTTTCAGGTTGTCCATGCGACCGGAAACGACGCGGGTTTCTTCCATGGTATTGGTAGCAAAAATATCGCGGGGGCCGGGGTATGTCCAGCTTGACATCATCCGGGAAAGCACAGAAGGGGAGGGGTGGCTTGGCGCCCACACCTGGATAATGTGTACCCGTGGCCGGACAGCCTGCAAAAACAGCGCTCCCATTGCATCGTAATAGGCATGGTGGTTGGCTATGCAAACATCAACAGGGCCGGTAACCAATCCAACAGGAGTTTCAATATCCTGCCATGTTCCGGGGGCTCCGGTAGTGAGGTCGCCTCCGTTGAAGTAGTCGAATTTTCCGTATGACAAACGGAAGGCGCTGCTGCATGCATTTTCTCCCGGATATTCGGAAGGTGAAAGGCTTTCAAGTGGCGGAAAATGGTTCCGTTCATTGTTCCCGGTACCTGTCCATACATGCCCGTTGGCAGCAATATTCCTTATCTCGAAATTGGGGTACTCCTTCGGATTGTTAACCATCATAAACTGGTCGTTCGCCCCAACCCGGAACTGTTCTGCTTTAACGCCCTTGTGATCAATATTCCATTTTACAAACCGAATGTAATTTTGAATGTAATCTGCCTTTATCGGTTCAGGCCAATTGTAGTCGGGCCAGTTACGGTCAACGATTTTGTCAAAAGGAATGTTTTCTCCGACTTCGGTAATCCCGGTTAAAATGTAATTACCGGCTTTAGATGTTTTCAACCCCGGATAAATCTCACCGATATGATCGTCGTGAAAATGTGTCAGTAACACATGGTTCAACCTTTTTTCGGGTTGGTCTTGTAAAAAATGTAGGATATACCTCGAAATCCATTCGCCGGGAGTGCGGCTTCCATCAGGTTTCGGATCGGTTACCCGCGGTTTCGGACGAGCCGTTGCACCTGCATCAACAAGCATGGTGGTACCATCAGGCAACATGAAAAAAGCAGCTTCACCTTTTCCTGTATTGATGTGGTGAATATCGAGATAGCCTTCAGACCATGAAGGGAGTGTATCGCCAACTTTCACCTGTGCCAAACCGGACAAAGTAATTACCGACAAGGCCAGTGAAAACATCATTTTAAATTTCGTTTTTGCAGTCATTTCTTTATTTTTTGGTTTTAAATACAGGCTGCACCGGCTGAATATCAAGTTCCCAGGCAACATCAATCACGCCTAAAATATCGTTTACCAATGGAAAGTCAACGCCATTTTCAAATAGCATTTTGATTATCTCAGGCGAATCTGTTCCGAAATAATTCACCCGTATCCCGTTTTCTTTCAGCATTTTTACGTTTGCTGCAAAATCGGGGTAATCTGCCTTGCGAAGCTGGATAAAATCAGTTTTTAGTTTGATTGTCTCCTGAACATACTCATGTTCTGAGTCCTGTCTTTCCATGTTGCAAATCTTTATTTCAGGAACTACCTCTTTGGCTTTTGTTGCAGCGGCAGCGCTACAAGCCAAAAAAGCCTGGTGCAGACGCCCCTGTTTTCCAATCAGGCTGGCTACTTGTACAGGCAACTGTCCGTCTCCTTTGATGTGGATATTCAGCCAAATATTGTACGGCATTACATTCAAGACTTCCTGAAGAGTAGGTATTTGTTCTCCTGCAAATTCCGGGGCTTTCCAGCTTCCGGCATCCAGTTTTTTGATTTCGGCCAAAGTGAGATCCGAAACTTTTCCTTTGCCGTTTGTCGTGCGGTCAACTTTTGAATCGTGAATGACCACCATTTGATTGTCCTTAGTCAGGAAAACATCAAATTCGATCATATGCGCACCGGCATTTATGGCTGCACGAAATGCAGGAATAGTGTTTTCAGGATGGGTTTTCATTGCTCCACGGTGGGCACACAAACCACGCTCAGGAAGTAAAAATGCCTGCTTGGTTGTCTTTTTAATCTCACCCGCGTTGACCATTCCGGAGATGCTTATTCCAAGAAATAAACAAAGAAGAAATACCCGGTGATTTGCTGTTTTTTGTTTCATTTTGTTTCTGGTTAATTCATAAAAAAACTGACGAACTATCAACGATAGAATTTTATAAAAATCATTTTTCAGGAAACCATCCTCTCAAAAACTGTTCCTGGGTTCCGTTATAAACTGCTTCGGCTAAAAACTCTATTCCCCGTTGATTTCCCCATGAATAATTGACAACCAATTTTCCATTAAGTTCACAAAAATCAATGTCCGAATTGTTGCAATTTTCAGCAGTGGCAATTCTTTGCACCAGACTGTCGGGCAAATTTTTCGCAACAACTTGCTTGTCGGCTGCCGATGCTTTCAAAACCGGGTTCAGCGGACTGGCTTCCCAGTTTTTCAGGTCTTTTGAGCGAACTACCCGCATTTCGTAGCCATGATTTTCTTCCAGATAAAAGTCGTAGTAATAGCCATCGAGATAACGCAGGCAGTGTGGAGCGGTATAACGGTCCATCGTATAATTGTATTCTGAAGGAAGAATTTCCCAGTTTTTCAGGTCGGTTGAAGTTGCAAAACGGGCTGTAAAAGGTTTTCCGGCTTCTTTCTCAGGTTGGCCAACTTCAAACATCAGCACGAATTTGTTATCAACTTTCGTCAATGAGGTATTAAACATCCCGAAACCGGGAAGTTGAAAGGCCATCCATTGCTCCCAGTTTTCCAGATCGTGCGATGCGAAAATGAAAATCCGTTCGCCATCGCCCTGATCAACAGCAGTTACATAAGCGGTATCGTCCACAACGAAAGCGCTTCCAAAATGGAAGCCTTTGGCAAAAGAAGCAGTTGGTTCTTCTGTTTCATGATCAATAAAACGGAAATAGGAATCACCAGTGTGATTGTTCCAATATCCAGTCCGAACATACTCAAAGCGGTAAACTTTGCCTTTAAAAACTACCGGAGTTGTCTCTACCAGGTCGCAATCGATGGTTCCGAGTTTTTCGACCAATGGCCGTCCTTCCGCATCGGTTGGTGCTTGTTTTGTTGAACAGGCAAAAAAAGTAGTTGCACCGAGCAACAAAGTAAAAGCGATAATTATTTGATTTTTATACATATACATTTTTTTATTACTACTTTAAAGTTGTAAAAGTTCCGCATTTAAACCTTCTGCCCTAATCGTATACAGTTGGTTCTTGAATTTAACCGTCAGGTTTTGGGATTCTTCTGAAAGGTTCCACAGTAACACCGAATTTATTCGGGGGTACCAGGCACAAACCACTGGTAAATCTTCCACTACATAAGGTATATTTTCAAGTTCAGGCAAAATTTTCCGTTTAAATTGAAAGATATCCTCCATCGTTTCGGGCAAATACAGGAATTCTTTTTCGTCTTTCAAATTCGCAAGACTGTGGATTAAATTTGAACGCCCGGCCTTTAATTTACCTGTGGATACTGCCTTTGCATCATACTCTGCCAGAAAAGTCCAGCCGTCGGTATTCAGCGTATCTGTTACCTCGAATGGCACACCCGACGCAAGAAACAAGCTGAACGGGTTATCGTTTCCAACGTAACGGCTGGCTTCACCCCAGTAATGCTTAAAAGGCCCTTTGGAAACTTGTCCTGCAATTTTTTCATGAAGGCGTGCAGTTTTATTCATGGCAGCCGAAAGTATAGACCAATATTCTTCAGGATATGGTGTCATTCCGCTCATGAACATTGTGTTACGCACGTCGCTTAATAAGGAGACATTTAACTTGGCTGCCAGGTTTTTTGCAGATAGTTTTTCGGGAGGAAAAGCGGTTGTTTCACTAAAAGCGAGTTCCGGGGCTACATAACGCCGATGGAAAAGCGAACTGAAAAGTTCATCCGTTTTTCCTTTCACGGGGACGAACATATTGTCATCGAACATCAATTCACCCACACGCATTGGTGAGCCTTTATAGTCGCTTAACCGGATTCCTGATTTTTCAGCCCCAAAATACATCACCATGATCCCGAGTTGAACATCAGGAGCAGAAGACTGCATCAATTTATAAGCAGATGAAAGCTGGTCGCAGGTAGAGTTTACCCATGAATACAAGGTTTCCGTGAGATTACGATGTTTAATGTCATCCAACAGATCGTTCCAGGAAGTATCGTTGTACCCGTATTTATTCAGAAACTCCTGTTTATGTTCCAGGCAAAAACACCCGCCTATCATGCCGGGATAATTTCCAAGCCTGAAATCATCATCAAAAAACACTTTTTTAAATCCCAACGCCTTCGCCCTTTTTATGGCCTCCATATTTTCTTCAATGACCGATGGATGAATGGAAACACCAGAATAGACTGATCCATCAACGTTCGTTTTTTTCTTCCAGTGTTTGGGCGTGATATTGGGAATTTCCCCTTCTATTCCTAATGCACCGGGGCCATTGGGTACCGATAAATTAAAAGGATGGCCCAATGGCACATGGATAATATGGGCAGAAATTCCTTTTTTCAGGAAACGTTCCCTCCAATATGCAATCCTTTCATCAGGATAGTACCAATAGCCATTAATAAACCCAGTAAGCCAGATGTCGGTAATTCCACTTCGCAAAATCAGATCGAAAATATTTGGATTATTATCCAGGATACCGGAACCAACCGCTATGTGAAAAGTCCTGATATTGGTTTTTCCGTTGAAAGCACAGGCTGCTCTCATATTTTGAGAATACAATGCCCCACCGGCCAATGCCATCGTTTGAATGAAATATCTTCTTTTCATCGTTAAAATGCGTCGCCGCTTTTTCTTATTATTTTACTGGTTCCTCCAACAATCAAATCACTACCATAGAAGTTAGAGATAGTCAACGCCTTCACATCACTTTTGCCATTATTCAGGAAAAAGGGAAAATGGCCAAAGGCATTCGTGTGAATAAGATTGGATGCATTGATTATAGTGATATTTCCGGATGTGTTAGAAATCAGCGAGGCAATTCCATCGGTGTTAATCCTATTGAATTGCAAGGTGTTAATATTGCAATTACTCTTAGCTTTCAACAAAACACTGTTGTTCTCAATATCGGTTTGTGTCCTTCGAATGGATACATTGGATATACTGAGCTGGTTTATTGAAGCTCCTTCGACCAGAATATGATCAATCTTGGATTGTTTCGTTGTGTCAATACTATAATATCCATCAATTTCCATACTGCCGATAACTGTATTTTTTCCTCTGATATATACCGTTGGCTCTTCGGCAGCAAAGAATTTTCTTTTGATGTTTTTCAGGATAAGCTGCTCAACGTTTGTGCTCACGTTGATACAACTTTCATTCGGCATTTTTATTTTTCCGGGATGAATGGCAACATCAAAATCTTCGACATTGACTGTTCCGATATTACCAGGTCCAGCCCATGTCGGTAACTGTGGGTCGTGTTGATAATTGTCAATGACTAACGCATATCCTTTGGTATATCCTTTTATGTTTCTTATGGTTATCCGGTCAACCCTGCTTTTCCCACTTAAAATTCTTATACCAAAAAGAGAACTATTGAAGGTAATATCATCAATTAAAATATCAGAAATTGGTCCGGCAGATGCTTCCGTATAAAAAGCGTCTTTACCGGATAATCCTTGTTTCTCATTAAAGTACATATAAAGGTCATCTGCATTAAGGCCAATGCCATCGTCGTGGGTATTAATTATGCAATGCCGTATAACGCCGTATTGAGAATTCCCGTCAATATGCAATCCATCGTTGTTGATTAATGGATCGGGGCCAACATCAACTATGATATTTTCATAAAGAACATGGGTAATATTTGCAGCAGCCAGTGCATAAGTGGCCGGTTTATACAGGATAGCATCCCTAACCGTTAGATTATCCACGCCATAGAAACGAAAACAGCTTACCACACCGTGCATGTTATCAAATTTACTCTGAGCCCCCTGCCGTATTTCAGGATTATAATAATTGCCATTCCAAATTCCTCCGATGATCACAATATTTGAATCCTTCCTGGCTTCAAACGAATGGTTTGCATTCGCTATAAGAGGTTTATCAGAATGGTTCCTCAGAATTGCACCACAACCTGCATTAGCAATGAGTGTTGTGTTGCTGTATATTTTCAACCCTGTAACAGAATATTTACCATCCCAATAAACGGTTATTGGAGAGGTTTTTGCTTTATTAAGTACACTTTGTATAACCGAAGTATTATCTGTACCAAATGTCACGCTGTTCATGCCGATCTCGGCATCAGATATTGCCCCAAACATTGACAAATAATAAACATTTTCAGGCACATTCACATTTTTACTGTTCTTCACATGTTTTTTATCAGGTTGTGAAAAACTGGTGGTAAATACCATCACTGTCAATATTATTAAAAGAGTTTTTTTCATCTTAAATTGTTTTGCCTATTAATACGATATCTGCAATTATTTTTTGTCCAGGGGCAGTCAGGTGGATACCATCTTCTGAAACATTATCCCAGACTGGTAATAATTTGGAATAGATATCAATGAACCGGCACCCCTCTTCTTCAGCAGTCTTTTTTAAGCGTGGAAACAACCAGGCTATTCGTTCAGAACCACCTTTGTATTTTTCAATTAATTTATCGTCGCTGGCATAAGGCGGAGGAGAAATGATAAAAATTTCAGGATGATATTTCTGATAAACCGGATGGGTTTTTATCTTTTCGATCAGGGTTTTCATGTTTTGCGGAACAAGTTTCAGACTGTCATTAAAGACAGCCTTACAGTCATTACTCCCCAGCATGATGAATATTTTGTCCATCCCATTTAATGCCTGATCAGCATCCTTCATATAACGATCCACCTGGCGCAGCGTGTTCAGGTTTTTGTTCCCCAGATTATCAAATCCAATGGTATTTCCCGAAATGGAAGTGTTGTAGATAAAATCCGGGAACCGTTCTTCCTTCAACTGATTTACCCATCCTTCGGCAATTGCTCCGTTGGAATCTCCAAGAACCAGAATATTCCGGCCTTTCACACCATCCAAAATCCGGCCCGGGATCATTTCATGCCCGCCTTCAAAGAGGGTGAGTTGAACTTTATCCTCGTAACGACGTTCCAATAAAACAGCCAAATGTTCCCTGTTTACCGGTTCTCCGGTGATTTGCCAGTCCATAAAGCGCAGCATTTCATCCGCAGAGAAAAGTGTTTTCTGATCGGAATAATCGAAATCGGAGACTACCTTGTTGTAAAATTTCAGGCTATGGGTAAAAGGTACATCACCGCCCAAACATCCGTCGTGGATACCTGCATAGATAAAAAGTTTGCTGTTTTTACGTTGTGCAATCGGAGTATCCATAAAGACAGGGGAACGTTTTACAGCTTCTTCCTGATTGAACCAGGGTACAAAACCATTTTCGGGAAGGCCTGAAGTCGCACGCTTCAGATCGTCCATGTATTTTCCATACTTTTCCCTGCGACCAGCGCATTCATAATAATAGTCAACCAGATTGGTAATAGGGACCCAGGCTGTAAAGGTTTTTATCTGATGCTTGATTTTCATATAGCAAAGCAAAGTGGCAAAACCACCACCACTGCCTCCGACGATGTGTAAGCTGGTAGTATCCACATTGGCATTTTGGATGGCATATTCAATAGCGTCTTCAATATCCTTAACAACCAGCGGGCTTCCGCAGGCTTCCGGACGATTGTTTGGCCCCCTGAAATCAGGATGGATATAGTTATAATCGTTATCCATACAAAGTTGAGCCACCCCATCCACTTTTGAATAATCGCTGCTCCATTGATGTAACGTAACCACGAGAGGACGTGGCTTACCTGATTTTGCCCGGTAAAAATAAGCCGGTTGAATGGTCTTGTCTGCCGACGAAACAATCTCCACCCGGTTGCATTCAACAGGCCAGCTTTTTTTAGCTGTGTCATTTCCCGTTTGGGTACTCTGTGAAAAAACAGTTTGTACCATTAACAGAAATATAAGTATTTCCAATAGTTTCATCGTTTGGTTTTTAGGTGTATGCCTTATTTGAAATGTTGCATTAAGATATTTTTCATCTCCTGGCTTCCTTCCACTTCGCCGTTATCGTTTACCCGTGTGATGTTTGCTGTTTCGTAAAAAACATAGCCATCTAGGTCGTCGCGGCTATTTACTGTCTTTATTTCTTCTTCGGTACAGTCAAATGGCCCGTCGAAACTCATACCATGGAAATCGCCTTGCAGGAACAACGGTTTGTTGGCTGCTTTTGCCACTGTACCAAACACATCAAGGGCTTTGGTAAAATTCCAGGGACGAAACCCGTAAGTCCCCCTGATTTCGAGTTCATCGGCAATTTCTTTCACCCAGGTTTCCCATTGCCATTCGAAATTCCAGGGCAGCGAACTCAGTTTTCCCCGGTCATCAGGTATGATCAACTCGGTTTCGAGATGGACGGTAAGCGATTTCCCCCTGCTTTTAACCAACGTTTTCGCTTCGCGGAGGAATTGGGTGTACGAATCGCCATTGATTTTGCTTATTGTTACAAAGTCGGTTTTTCCCTGTGCAGTTTTCAATACCGGTTCGTTAAACCCATAGTCCCAGCTTTCAGGTGAAATAGTATGATTGGCTGTCCGGATATTTATTCCATCAACTCCCCGGTCGAGGCAAAAACGGATCATGTTTAGCCAGTATTCGCGCACTTCGGGATAAATGGGGTGAAGTTGTCCTGCAATAAATTCCGGTTTGCCGCAGGTTGCCGCCACAAAACCAGTTTTATCCAAGGTCATCAGGTCAACTAAGTTGCACTCCCCGAAACTGTAGAAATCACGATAATGTTCTTCCATTTTTCGGCGGTCGTTTATTTCGGCCTGAACTTCGGGAGCTTGCAAATAGGGCAAAACTTTCAGAAGCAGCTTCGACTGGTAGAAGTCATCATGGTCTTCGAGCCGGACTTGCCCCGTACTTAATGTGAGGGGCAGGATGTTGCCACTTGCCCCAACCAATTCAAGGATGTTCCCTTTCTCGTTGCTGAAATCCCCCTTTTCATCGGCCAGCGAACAACGCACCAGTAAATATTTATGCCCTTCGGGAATTTTAAGGTTTTCGAGATGAAATACCCGGCAGTGTTTCCAGTACGGGAAGCGAAACCTCCGTTCGATAGTTTCGCGAAACGAAACAGGTCCGTTGTATAGCTCGAAGTGATTATTGGTTGCGCTGGTATAAACCGAAAGGTGTTCTGCTTTTACGCGTGTTGACCGGTCGTCACTTTTAATCAACCGTATAGCCGAAACAGGCTCAGAACATTCATAAGTGCCGGGCTTTCTTTTCAGTCCCAGCGTTGGGTTTTGAGCCTCGAACCGGCGCATATTCGGAAATATTCCACGTACATCCCGGTAAGCCCCGTATTTTGGGGGACAAGGCATTGTGCCTGGCAAACTCAATCCAAAAGCGCCACCTTCCCAGGGTTTTATTTCAGCATAAAATTCAAGCCCGTATTTATGGGCCGACTTTGCTGCTTCCTCCAGCAGATCGAATCCTTGCGGGTATTCTTCATACAAATTCCACATCGTATCTAAAATCCACTGGTGGCGGGTAATCCCAACAGAAGCAAGGAATTTGTGCAATTCATCCAACTGCTTTTTGTCCATAAAACAGCGGTTATTTGCGTAGTAATCATCTGAACGTTCAACAGGTGTTCCATAACGGTTTCCCCTGAGATTAATCAAGATATTGTCGCTGTAATCAGTCGTTGTATAAAGTTGTTTTGTCGCTGATTTTCCGGTGTTACCACTCGTTATTTCTACTTTTGTAACCGATCCAAGCGAATTTCCAAAAGCTACAGCTCCCATTCCTGATAAGGTGGTTGCTACAAATGAACGCCGGCTAAACTTATTCATAGTCGTTGTGAAATTGATTAATTGACAGGGATTGTTAATTCATTTTTCGTATTACCCGGAACAGAAACCAAAATGGCGTTTTCCGTCAGCCGGATCACTCGCCAGTTTTCCTTGTCTTGGGCAAATGCGCCGGTTTGTACCTGCACCATTTTTTTATCTTCTCCGGAAGCAAAATCCTGCATGGCATTTTTATGATTGTGACCAGCAAGAATTAGTTTTGCCGATGGATTTTTTGCCAGTACCGGATAGATTTCGTTGGATGATTCCGGCTGTGTAGCCGCAGTTGTTAAAGGCAGGTGCATCAGAATAATTTCAATATCGTTGTTTGATTGTTGCAACTGGGTCATCAGCCAGTACACCTGGGGCTTGTCGATGTAAGGGACTGAAACATTTTCTCCCGGGAGGAAACGGTAAAAACCATTGTCCAGAAAGATCAGACGATACGTCGTTTTGCCAACCTGATGGATTTGGCTGTAATAAGTTCCGTTTTTAAAACAGGGAATATTCCTGATCCACCTGGCACGGGACTGTCCGGTATTGTTTTGATTTGAACGACGGGCATTATTTTCCCATGTGTAACTGGAGATGTCGTGGTTCCCGAGTGTCAAATAAACCGGCACTTTGCTTTTCCCGACTACCCGCATAAATTGGTCAGCCGGGAAACTCACCATCTTTCCATCTTTTGCTTCCGTTTCATAGGAATCGACCAGATCGCCGGTTGCGATTACCATGCTACTGTTTGTTTTTTCGGGCATTGTTTGCAGAAATTGTTTTAATGGCGTTTGACCTTGTGCATAATGTTTCCGGCTTTGGGCCAAGTCTTGCTGGTGAAGATCCGGATTGAAAATCAGATGCAGGTCGGTAATATGCAAAAAAGACAGAGTATCCGGTTGTGCTACTGATTTCAATGAAAATACAGTAGAATACACGATAAATAGACAGGTTATAAAAAGTGTTTTCATATTTGGGTTGTTATTTGTTTCTGTTTTGAAAATAAAAATCTTTCATTCTGAATGATTTATGATGCCGGTTTGTTTTTTTTATTTTACTGTTTGTCTTTATGTCGAATGTTTTTGGTTTTGTAGCTATCCAACGATACTGGCATGAGAGTTGGAAAAACCCAGGCAAAGTGGTGTTTTTCGTAACAGAGTGGGCGATAGGGAGCGACGTAGCTGTCATACCGGTTATCCCGATATATACAGTTCATGGCTTCGATTAAATTTGCAGGCCAGAAGGAATAATTCGTTTTCAGGTTTAAATCCGAGAATTTGCTCGCAGGACTTCCCTGTACCGGGTTTTCAAACCATTTCCATTCATTGGGATGCTGATTGTAATAGAGCAAATAGTCGATGGCATTTTTCACTGAACGCCCCTCTTTCTGTAAATTAAACAGGTTTTCACCTGTTGCATTATAAGCAACCCAAGCTGTTGCTGTCATGGGGGCAAGTGAAAAATAGGTATACCAAATTCCATTGGCACCCCGCCGGGTTTCGGCTGGCATGTGCCCGTCTTCAGCAACTTTATCGAAAAGATCGGATTTAAACAGCTTGACATTTTCTTCCATTTCCACTGTGTCGTTCAGGTAATAGGCCACCAACGAAGAACCAAACCTTCCCCAGTCGGCCCAGTTGTTTTTCTTGTAGCGTATCTCGTTGGTTGCCTTGCGATAAACGTTATTCATCCATCGAGAAAAAATTTGTTTGTCTGAATCTTTCCATCCCTTGTAATGGTACAACAGTTCGGCAGCCATTATCATGGCCGTTCCTGTATAACTCATTACCAATGGACCATCGCTATCCGAATATTGCTTATTAACAGTACTCCACGCATGGATGAAATACAAAGCACGCCTGGCATATTTATCTTCTTTACTAAGTTGCCAGGCCAAAGCACAGGCATAGGCATTAAACGAATCTGACGCCAGACTTTTTGAGTTTTGGATATGTTTTTCAGGTATTTTATAATAACCGGGAACACTAAAGTCATCCAGAGCATGATGTTCTTTGAGCAAAGCACTATCGGCCAGAATGATTAGTTGCTGAAAGGCTTTGACGTATGGCTCTTTTTTTTGCTTGATCTGCTGTCTTGCAAATTCAATCTGAGCTTTGGGGTGCATACCTCCGGGATGTTCGTATGCAAAAATTGGATGGCCAAAGGCGATAAAAATGAAGATCAAAAGATAAATACTTTTACCTTTTAATTGTCCTGATGAAAATAGATATGCTTTCATTTGTTTATTGATTAATGCCCCATTGTTTATTAGGTTCTGGCCCCATTTCATAAATCAGTTCGCCACCTTTTACAATTTCCTCATGAGAGAGGCATGAGCGGTTCATCGGTTTTCCGTTTAGTTTAGCTGCTTGAATATACAAATTTTTTTTACTGAGTTTATGGGCTTTAATAATAAACGTTTTCCCCGGATAAATTTTTTGATCAAGCCGAATAGAAACTTCATCAAAAATTGGCTCTGTCAGTTGGTAAACGGGGTCTCCCGGACAAATCTGGTAAAGTCCCATCGCGCTCATCGCGTACCATGCAGCCATACATCCGTAGTCGCAGTCCATTTCTTCGAGATAACCGTCGGGCGTGGTTTTGTAAACCCGGTCGAAAATGGGTTCAGGAAAGAAATTGTGTGTACCGTATTTCTGAACGATCGGCTCTGTCAGTATTTTATGAACCCACTTTTGTGTCAGCCAGGGCGCACCGGCCTGATTGAACAGGAACGGCGCATGAAGATCGATCTGGTTGCCTGCCGTGTACAGATCGTTATCAAAGAAATATTCCAGTTCTTTTACAAATGATTCTTTCCCGCCATATACTTCGATCAGCGACGGTACATCATGCAGAACATTCCATCGCCAGTGCCACTTGCTTCCTTCATACGTATATTTTTCGCGGTTCACTGTTGGGTCGTCAGGGAAGTCGAGCCAGGTTCCGTCGGCAGCGCGGGCCCGGAAATATTTGATCGATGGATCCCAGGTATTCCGCCAGTATTCGGCCCGGTTCATAAAATATCCATAGTCTTCCTGATTGCCGATTGATTTGGCTACCTGTGCCAGACACCAGTTGTCCCAACTGTATTCGCCGGTCTGATCAGGGCGCGCCGGGATGTACCCAATCGAATCATATCGTTCCGGCATTTGGAGCATTATTTCATGTTTCATGTGCGGATAAACTGTTTTCATATCTATATCAAACAGTCCTTTCATGTAAGCATCGGTCATCACCATCAGCATGTGTTCGTGGCGGCAGGTCGAAAACGGTTGGTAACCGTCTTTTCCCCTGACAGTAAAACAAAAACCATGAGGCGGGTGATTGTTGTCGGGAAATGGTTCCCAACTTCCAGCTTGTTCGTAAATGTCGCGCAACGATTTCACAATATCGCTGTAAACACCCGGTAAATAAAGGCTGTAAAGTGGATATTTGGTACGGAACGAATCCCAGAATGCATAGTTGTTATAAAACTTATAGCCATCGGCTTTGTGCATTTTTTTGTCCAGACCCGGATAGGTGCCGTCCACATCACTCAATACTTGTGGCAGGAAGCAGGTATGGTAAAGCGCAGTATAAAAAATAGTTTTATCTTCATCGTTTTTCCCTGAAACCTTTATGGCAGAAAGCACATTGTTCCATGCTGTTTCCGCATTTTCCCTTACAGAAGCAAAATTCCAGTCGGAACATTCGGCATCGAGGTTTTTACCTGCCGCTTCGATACTGGTAAGCGAAAGGCCCACTTTCACCTGAAGCACCTTGTCTTTCAAATCCCCAAATTCGCAAACAAGACCACTTCCTGCCTGTGGTTTGACCAAATTTCCATCTTCAAACTTAGTTCCAGTCCACACTGATGTCTTCGATGCCGGAGAATCGAATTCAGCTACAAAATACATGTTGCCAACTGCACCTTCCACACGCGAAGGAGACACAAGTGAACAGGAAACGGAAGAATAATTTTTACCCGCGTTTAAAAATATTTTGGCAATTTTTCCTTCTGAAAAAGTATACCGGTGCATCCCGACATGTTCGGTGGCAGTCAACTCAGCCAAAATATCATCCTGTGTTAGATGTACCTGATAATATCCTGCTGTTGCCTTCTCTGTTTTTTTATCCATATCCAGCACCGGATGGACAAAAAAAGTATCAGTAGGAACATTTACAAACGGGACCAGCGAAATCATTCCTGACCGGTCGTGAATACTACCACCACCTGAACTTCCCCGGTGTATATGACTGAACCCCCGAACCTGGTTATCTGAAAAATCATATCCTGAGTGGGCAAAATCACCGTCGGCAGTCAAACTTCCCGGATAAGTGTCGGGGCACAGTTCGACCAATCCAAACGGCACGAGCGCCGCAGGCAACCAATGGCCGTGGTCGCCCTGCGTACATATAAACGGATCGACGTAATCGACCGGGCGCTTCGGTTGCGTACCACAGGAATTCAGCAGCAGCGCCAGAATTGCAATAATAAAAGGTTGTTTTAGGTTGTTCATGGTTTGAAGTTTATGTTTTTATTGTCGTTTACTTTGGTTCAGGAGCAGGTATTGGCAAATCAATCATTTGCCAGTCATTGGTAATTTTCAGTAGGCAAGAGGGAATTTCTTTTTTCCATCCCTGAATGATTCCCTGCCATTCTTTTTTCTCATTTTTCCATATTGCCAGGTCAAGGCGCTCTTTTAATTCAATCTGAAAATTTTCTGATTGAAATGATTTTAAACCGCCGGCAGCAAGCGCTTCCACTTTCCCGTTTTTATCCAAACGGAAGGCAGCAACTCCCTCTGCATCGAAGGAAATAGGTACTCCCTGAAAATTTTCTCTAATATGAATTGGGTCGCCGCTAATCCGGTTTGTACCGGCAATGTGAATAACCGATCCGTCAATCAGGTGGCAAATACCAGTGGTGGGAGGAGATATAAACGGGTGACCAAACTGTTTTTTCGGAGCTTCCGTTGCCGGTGACTGAAGTTCAAATTTCTGTTGTTTCAGAATATTTTTCACCGTAGCGAGGAGTTGTTCTTTTCCTTCAGAAACAACTATTTCCGATAAAACACTGTTCCCATCAAAATCTTTCGCCTCAAAATTTTTGGTCCAGTCACCCATTCGGAATAAGCGGGTTTTTCCTTTTGCTGCCCGGTCGAAAAAAGCAGCTGTGGAAGGTTTTTCAAATTCAGGGTGATATAGAATTACAGCTAAATATTTTTGTTGGCCATATCGTATCCATCCTTCTTCGTCCACCTGTAAACTTTTGCTTTCAATCTCGCTGGTCGGTATTAAATCGGTGGGGACTCCTGCCTTCCAAAGCGCATTTACCAAATCCATTCCCACATCATCGTAAGCAGGACCTGCCCAGTTCATGGTGCAGGCGTGGCCGAAAACAACCGCAACCGGGCAGTCAAGCGGACTTTTACTAATGAAATTCAGCATCCGGACACGGCTTTCAGCCAAAACAAGTTCGCCGCGCAGAAGTTCCAGTGTTTTGTCAATTCTTTTTCGTTCCGACGGATAAAGTGGATGGTAGTTTATCCGGCCACCTCCCAGTGCGGCACTCCATACTGCCTTTTCATAATCTGCCCGCTCTGTCGAATAAAACATGTTGTACCAGATTGGACTGCCCCACTTTTTTGCCAATGCAGTTCGAACGGCAAAAGGGGTATATTCGTCGGTTTGCGCCCAGTCGCGTTTGGCAGCCCACCAGAAGAGGCCATTTTTCATTTGCTCACGCAAATCGGGGTAAGGCCACCAGGTTGGATGTGTTGTTACAATCGCATCCGGGCCAAATGTTTCTTTTACGGCATGATAATAATCGGATTCAATTTCCGCATTCCGCTGCCACGACATCTCCATGAAATGGTTGATCGCTCTTTGCCGTTCCCGTTCTTTTCCTTTGATGTTGCGGTGCATTAACAGGCAATCGGAGAGCAAATCGCGACCACCGGTCCTTTCGGAATAGGCCTTCGCCCGGGCTTTCGAATACCAGAACTGGTCTTTTGCCGGGCTTCCGTCGAAACAGGGAGGAAACCCCCATTCATCTTTAAAAACCCCGACCAGCGGAACATCGGAGTAGCGGCGAATAATTTCGCGCTGAAACGCTATGATGTGCGGGGCAAAAACATCGGGGGATAAATGGGTAAACGAAACCATCACACAGGCTTTCGTAGTTCCCGGCCCGGCAGGAACCTGAACACGGACAGAATCTTTGCAGGAATGTACCACAATACAGTTCCGGGTAATGTCTTCCAGAGAATTCGCCTCGATTCCCTCTTTGTCGGCAATGTAGGAATAGACCCTGAGAAGTTTCCCGTAAAGGGATATGTAAGGCGTTGTGCGTCCTGTATAGTGGTCCGTAAGGGTTTTGCTGAAGATTGTTATTTCTGTATCCGTTTCTTCTGAAATACCTATTTCCTTTAGCAACAGCATTTCCTGCAACTCGTTGGGATATTGTGATTCAAAAGCGCGGCGGGCCGTACGAACATCCAAATCGGCAACCAGCGAAATTCCTTTCTCCGCCGCATATTCAGCCGCCAGTTTCATCTGTTTGTGTACCGCATCGCTCATGATTTCCCTTCCCCAAAGCCGCACACTTGTCGAAATCAGGTTGAAAGGAGAATGCAGGCTAATGGTGTCAATAAACGATTTGTATCCGTCGGGGAAAAACTCCTCTTCGCTCCAGAACCAGCAAGCCTGTACGGGCAAAATATTGTCAGGCAGGCAGGCAGAAAACTTTGCTGCTTTATTTTCAGGCAGGCTTAATGATTTTTTCTGAGCCATACTTACACCAGGAAGCAGAAAAAAGATAAGAAGGGCATAAACTTTTATTGAATTTTTCATGTCGTTCATTCTTGAATTTTTAATCCAAACAGCCTTGTGCCGAAATCAGTTTTTACCTTGCCTGAAGGGATTTGCCGGCAACCCTTCACTATTGTATAGATTCAGGTCATCGGGGTTATTTGCCCAACCGTACCTCACCGAAACAGGCTCAGGTACCTGATCGCAAAAGACTTCAACCTGATGACTGGTAACAATGCGAGCCTGCGCCCAATAATATTTCTTATCAGAACCGGCCAGTGCAAATCCCTTTATATAACCGTACCGGTCTTTTACCACCAACCCGTTACCTGTATCCGAAAAAGAGACCACCGCTTTACCATCCCTGAAATCAATAGCCGAAAACATCGGCCCCTGATGAACCAGATTTTTTCCGTAAGCGATTTTCAGTGCGTTCAGCGACAGTCGGCAGCTCACTTCCTGTTTATTTCGCGGATGAATATCGTTGGCTTCGCCGATGTCGATAGCAGAGGCCATGCCGGTATTTGGGAGTTTCAGTGTCATGGTTTGTGCTTCACGCAGTTCGGCCCAACGACTTTCGGACGGTTGTTCATCGGGTTTCATAAAATTGGCCAGTTGCACCCACAAAAAAGGAAAATCACCCAGTTGCCAGTGGTTGCGCCAGTCAGCAATGAGGCTGGGAAATAACCGCTGATACTGAACAGCACGGTCGGCATTCGATTCTCCCTGATACCAGATAGCCCCTTTGATTCCATACGGAAGAATTGGGTTGATCATGGCATTGAACAGAAGGCAAGGATATTTATTGGGCAGGTTGGTTTCCATTACAACAGGTTGTGCAAACCGGAATTTCCATTCGCCCGAGATGTCAATCTTTTCGTTGCCAATCAGTAGAAACTGTTCCTTCGCATCGCCCCAGATGCCGCCTTTTCCACCCTTGTCGGTAACCCTCACTGTTAAAATATTTTTTCCGGGTCTCAGACTATTTGCTTCAACCGGATAAATACGGCTCTGTGAAGATGGCCCGTTGGTTTTGCCAATTTCTACCCCGTTCATCCAGGTAATATCCCGGTCGTCTACTTTACCAAGATGAAGAGTCGCATTGTTTCGGCTTTGTTCTTCTGAAAGGTTGATTGTACAACGATAATAGGCAATCCCGTCGATATTCTCAAAACCTTGTTCATCCCAAATTTTAGGGACAGTAAGGGAACGCCAGTTGCTGTCGTCGAAAGTGGGCATTGCCCAAACGGGTTGCCCGTCAACAATCCCGATATCTTTTTTCGAAATTTCACTACCAAGAAGTTCTTTGATCCGTTCCTTATTTTGTTCAGCCTCACGCAAAACATCTTTCGATTTCATCTCTTCCAGTTTTCCAGCAAAATCGGGATCGTTTCGAATGGTTTGCGCACTGATCCAGGTTTCGGCCACCGTGCCACCCCAGGCCGACTGGATGATTCCCACGGCAACATCCAGTTTTTGATGAAGTTCGCGGCCAAAAAAGTAACCGACTGCGGAAAATCCGGGAACAGTTTCAGGGCTACAAATTTTCCATTCACCGCCACTGATATCCTCCAGAGGATGTTGTGAGACGATCATCGGTACCTGAAATAATCGGATGCCGGGATAATTCGCCGCCGCAATTTCTTCTTCGGCATTGTTGCTGTTTTTTACGCTCCACTGCATATTTGATTGCCCTGAACAAATCCAGACTTCACCAATCATAACATTGCCCAGTTCAACCGTATTTTCTCCTTTGATGGTCAAAGTATATGGCCCGCCGTACTCCATGGACGGGAGTTTTGCCGACCATTTCCCGTTATTCCCGGCCCTGGTTTTAACCGTTTTCCCATTCAGCGAAATGCTGACTGCTTCGTTTTTCGCGGCCCAACCCCAAATGGTGTTTTCAATTCCTTTCTGAAGTACCATGTTCGACGTAAAAATCTTCGCTGGCCTTACTTCGGCCATTACCCTGCCGGACGATCCCATTGTAAGCAACAGAATGACCAACGGCACAATTGTTTTTATCACATATCTTCTTTTCATTTTTTTTCACGTTTATATATTGACTATGGTCTCGTTTTAAACTGCTCAATCAAGTTGCCAATTTGCTGCCGGTAGTTCATGATTACTTCGGGATTTTTCGTGTATTCCTGCTCATTGACAAAAACTTCGTTCCCGAAATTCAATACTTGTTTAGCCTTTTTAACCAGACCTTGCTGATCGGGACGTGCATTTTTAATACAATTTTCCAGCAACATCATGTAGTCGTAATCATCAATCCCGTCACGCATAATTTCCAATCGTAGTGAAGGGACAGGGCCAGTCATGTATTTTGTTTTATCATTGTTCGGGTCGCGATTGGGTGGATAAAAAAACATACCATCACCATTTCCATATTCAGCAGCCGCCCCCACCGGAGTCCCATTTCCGTCCATGTAAGTCATCGGGTCGTCCCAAATATTCTGCAACACACCACGGGGAGAACAACCTTCCGTATTCCACATATTTGAATTCCAAACCAGAATGCCAGTCAGGTGGTAGCGGTACGACATCCACAACCACATCCGCATGTTGATTGCATCCGAATCAATAAACAGGTTGACATGCGGTTCTTTTGGCCAGGTCATCAGGTACGACCACATTTGCCGCCCTTGTGCAATCCATTCTTTCGATTTCACGGGATCGAATTTTGCCAGTACCGGGCAACCAATTTCAGTCACGTCCATAATTTCGGGACCGGGATTATTTTCCGTGATAAAACGGGTTAGTTTCGGAGCTACCTCGTGAATCGTTTTCATTCCTTCGCGGACAAAATCATAATCGCCATGCTTGGGTTCGTCCACCCAATACATGTACTCTTTCCCCAGCCAGCCGTTGACTTCCAGATGATCCTGAAAACCTTTTAGATATAGCCCGATCAATTTTTTATATTCTTCTGTCCCTTTGATAAACCCGTTGAACCAGCCTGTCTTTTTCCCAAAATAAGGTCCCGGCCTTAATTCCGAAACTTTAACACGGAACCCGGTAAATCCAAATTCATCCAAATATTTGCGGGCAGCCTTATCAAATTCGGTATAATCAACTTCTAACGACAAATCATTGATGTCCTGCTCGAAATTACCATGAGGCAACAGATTTTCTCTCGCTTTTATATCAACAAATTGAAAATCATCAAACCACGCGGTCCCTTTTTCACTGCCCCTTTCATCAGGAAAAACCGCATACAACTGGACACTGACATATTCGGCTTCTCGTGGTAAAGGCCGCGAAAGCACCAAATCTTCATAAACTACCGGATTGACAGGATCAAGGTACAAACTATCTTTTCGCCAATGGGTACTTCCGCTGTAAAACATTCCCTGAAGGTGCCACGGAATAGGTCTCTTATCAGCCGTATAACTTTTAACCGTGACATAATACTGCTGTTTTTCTTTTAAGGTCTTAGCCTGCCATTTCAGCAGGTATGGTTTTTTAGGGTTTATCTTGACCAAATCGGCACAGGCTCCTGCAACTTTCCCATCATTCACCTGAAATGAATACTTCCCAGCAAAAACTGTATCGGGATCGAATGTCCCGCCGTTCCACCAGACACCTTTAACGGTTTTCTGAATTGGATACATATCGAAAAACTGTTGCGGTGAAATACGGTATTCCCGAAAGCTTTGAAAATACAAGTCAAGAACCTGCTTCAACTCTTCGTCTGTTTTCAGGTTGTGGTATTGTTTAATCATTCCTGAATACAAACCAAACGCAGAACGCATAGTGGGCACATCAGGTAAAACAAAATCCCAGACGGTCAATTCGACGGGAACCGAAGTTTCCCAGGATGATGATTTCAGGTTGATTTTTGCGGAATAAGTTCCCGGAGCTGCATTTTTTGGAACTTTCACAGTAATCAAAACCGGCGAATTTTCTCCTGCTTTAATACTGAAAGGCTTTTCGTACAAAGGCAACGGATCGGGATACCATCCTTCCTTATTCAGTTTCCCGGAAGGTTTGGTCACATGGACATATTCAACCTTGCGGATCGTCACATTTTCGGATGATATCGAAGCCAAACCTTTTTTACTGAAATCCGAAATACTGATGGAAATATCTTTAAGTTCTGCTTGCGGAGACAAAACAAGCTGAAAACCTTCGTGCTCATTTTTTGCTGCCCGAAGAGCAATCTTCCCGCTTTTCGATGGGGCAGCTTCCTCTTTCATGACTTTGCAGGTAGTTCCGGTCCCCCAGAGCTTGCATGTATTGTCTGATTTCAGTAAAAAACCTGTTTCGTTTTTTTCAGTAGCCAATCCCACCAAAACTAAAAACAGACACAATAAACTTAAAATATTCCGATGATAATTCATACCCGTTTTTTTATAATATCTAAATAACCACAATAAACTTACAATAACTATTTCGTCGTTTTCTTATAACTGATCAGTAACGAACCCGGTTTTCCAGATAAAGTCAGGTTAAAACCTTGCATGAGTTCATACCCGGTTTTTATCGTTTTTTTACCGGCATCTTCGTCAACCAATTCGTAATTTACGGAAGGTTCCAAGCCCTTGAGCTTTACATTTTGAAACTCATTAGGGCAATTTTTTCTCCGGAAAGCCATGATAATCCCATCACCCACCTCCGGACGATTCAACTGGTATGCAAGCCATCCTTTGTTATGCAATAGAAATTCTGTCCCTGTTAAAGGATAATAATCACCATAATAATAGGGGCGTAAACGTTTAAAATCGTTCATGCACTTTTGCATTTCGGAGATTGAACTACCGGAACTGTGAATATCCCATAACAAAACCATCGAACTGCTCATACTCGACCTAAAGTCGTATTTTGTACTATTGAACAGACCTGTACCATGTAAAGGCAAATAGAAATTCAAACCATACGTGTGGTTTTGGTACCCATCGGGTTCGCCATACCCATAGTCACTTCGCCATAAAGGTGAACTTCGCGATACTGTTTCCAAATCAATGCGTCGTCCACCGCTGGCACAATTGTCAATAATCAGATTTGGAAATCTTACCAGAAGGCTGTCCCAGAATGCGTATAAACCTTCAATATACCTGATTTCAGAAATGCCCTCACGTCCGGGTTTGTCCTTCATTTTCCAGCTTCCTTCCCCGTCAACCCAATTGAAATCTTGCCGGTAATAATCAACACCTTCCTTTTTCAGAAAATCTGAAACAAAATCGGTTAGCCATAAACGGGCATCCGGGTTACCCAGGTCGAAAAGATAAGTGTCGTGATTATAAATATCCTCCTTGTTTTTCGTAGCGGGGTATTCAATCATCCATTCGGGGTGTTCTTTCCAAAACCGGGTATTTTTCCGTACACGTTCGAGTTCAAACCATAAAAGGAATTTAGTTCCGGCAGCATGGGCTGCATCCGTAACAGGTTTTAATCCGTTAGGAAACCTCTTCCGGTCAACTACCCAGTTGCCAACTCCTTCCCACCAACCGGCTTCTCCTTCGTACCAACCGGCATCTACCCAGCACACTTCAGGAAGCAGATTAAATTGTTTGAACCGTTCAATTGTGGCAATGGCATACGATTCAGTAAGACAGGTAAACTCATTACATGGTGTGGGGCCACCTCTGCTAAGGCCCGCTGAAAGTGGCAAATCAACAAAACGCCCATTAATTTTTCGGGTATGGTGAGCCAAAATAAATTGACGAAACTGATTGTGCCCCACCATACGGTCTTCCCCTTTCCAGAACAAAAGGCAGATTTTTGGTGTACGGATTTCTTCACCTGGATACAGTACCAACTTCATTCGTTCCATACCAGCCTTAAGGACTACCGATTTCTCACTGTTTTGCTCTATTTCAGCAGACCATTTACCGGTCCAACCCACAGCAACCATGATCCCCTCATTTGCGGGACTTTCGATATTAAAAAACGGAAAAGCTGTATGATCCGAGGAACCCCTGCCTCCCTGCGGCATCAGCTTTATTTTATTTCCTATGAGCAGGGTGTCATCAAGCGGCATAAAATCGCTTTGTTGCGCGTTGCTTCCGTTGGCGTGATGAAGAATATATTCTCCTTGCTGGTTATTAACAAATAATTGGTTGATTACTTTGGCGCTTTCTATTAATGGCGTAACAGATTGAGAAGCATTTGAGAATTTCAGCACCCATTCAACCGCCGGAAAATCGTTAAAACAAGTAACGAAACATTTGACAACCAGACCGCTTTTTTTATCGGAGTAAGTGAAAACAGTTTCTTCAGCATTTGTCTCCTTTGAGTTCAGTTTTTCAGCATTGAATTGCCAGCTTCGGATAAAATCGTCAGACTTTTGCCCGTTGAGCACAAAAGAAAACGGGGGAACTTTCCCTTTGGCAAAATGCTGTTTAACCCATTGATGATGATCACCACTGTTCGATGGAATTCCGGATATCGGATTCCCGTTTAACACCCCAAGACATGTGAAAATGGAGCAAAAGAGAAGGATCGGGATTTTTAATTTCATCCGAACAAAATTCTTAAAATGCTGAGTATATTTTGGATCGAAATGTTGTTCTTTGAACAAAATTTCGACCGGATGGAACTCACATGAGTTTTGTTCATCCGTGTTTGTGTTTTTCTGCAAACATGTTCGTTTCATAAGGTTACAAGTTTTGCTGTTTGTTTCGTTCGAACATTAAATATTTAATTATCAACTTTATTTATGAACAAAAAGGTTTTCCAGACAGACCATTATCCATTCTGCTTATTTGATATTTCTATTCTAATCATACTATTCGCAGAGAGGATTGATCGTGTTTTACAAATGCTTCGGCGTATTTACAGTTGGCCTGCATCCCGCGGAATATTTCCATGTGTTCGTGGAACTCCCTGTAAACTCTTTCCATATTCTGGCTGACATGGCAATAACAGGCAGCATGTTTTTTTTCGATTACCGAAGTGATGTCTACAAAGTTTGTTGGAGGGAAGTTTTGTGTTTGCCCGCCCGACTCCACTTCAAAATAATAAAGCCCAAAACTTTTTTTCAGATCCAGCCAGGCATCATAAACCAATATCGAACAGATTCGGTGGTCACGATGTTGGTCAATGGGCCAATGTGTAAAAACGAAATCCGGTTGTTCAGCTTTCAAAAAGTTATACATCTCAGTATACCTTGATGCAGTAATTTCACAGTTGCCGTCAATTTGGCCAATAAACTTTGCCGTTGCATTTAATATTTTACAGGCTCCCAACGCTTCATTGGTCCGAATTTGAGCTGCTTCGTCATACGTTTTTCCATTTATACCAGCTTCACCGCGGGTAAGATAAGCTGCTACCACCTCGTGCCCTTCAGATGCGAGTAACGACATGGTCCCACCGCAAGCTGTTTCCGGATCATCGGGATGTGCACCAACAACAACAATTTTTAATTTTTTAGCAGGAATCTGGCTTTCTTTTGCCGCTAACGAAAATGCGGTCAATCCCAATGCAGCGGTACCTGACAGTTTGATCAAATTTCGCCTTGAAATGTTTTCCATGTGTTTATTCCTTCAAAGTTTGTGTCCGGGAAAAATTCAATGATAATTTGTTTTCTTCAGGAGAAATCCGGAAGATAACACCAACTCCGGGCTGAGAGAACGTGCCTTTCAGTGCTGAAACAGAATAATCCATTCCTTTATACTGACAATCAATTTTCCGGGTAGCTATTGTTTTTAAATGTGAAGCTGCATTATCCGCTGTGCCTAGGTCGAAGAACCAGTTTACAGCGGTTTTGCTATCCAGCTTCATTTCCATTTTTTGCTCATCCAATGCGATTTTAAAAGTTCCCGAAATGGATTTAAGCGGCCATGAAATATAAAATTTCCCTGTTTGTGAATCGTCAATTACCGGATTTTCACCTTCGATTACAGTTTCTTTTCCATCAATAATAGCCTTCAATTGTAAACCTGCAATTTCATCGGGAGTGGTGGTATATCCGTCAATAAATGGAAGCGTATAGAGGAAGAATTTGCTGGTTGGCTCGGGTTTGGTTTGGTAATCCGATGGAAGGTTTTCATCAAACAGGTGGATGTCAGTAAAACGGAGCGTACCGTGTTCCCAAAGTATATTGGCACGAAAGAACCGGCTGTCGAACCAAACTGTTTTGCGGTCACTGCCCGGCAAATCCTGTTTGACAGTTACCGACGTTGCCGGGGTGGTTTTATAACGTTCGCGAAACCATTGTCCTGATTCAGCCAACGTTTCAACCCGAACTTTCTTCTCATCCCTTAACCGGGCGACCAAAGGAAATTGAATTTTCAAACCAACATCCATTTTACGCCAGGTAAACGAATTTTCCTGACCAATCTGGACATAGTTAAAATCCATACATTCGCCTTCGACAAACTCTTTGAAATACCAGTAAATCCAGGCAGAATCGCGCCCGCTATAATGATATACAGGTTCGATGGTAACATTTCCCTGTCGTTTCAATTTCAGTTTTGCATCGTATTGGGGCATGTGGTCGCTTCCCAGCATCCGGAATATGGGAACAGGAATCTGGTTGGCTTCATTCTGTGCCGGCATGTAAGCATTGATCTTGCTCGGATAATACGCCTGGTTCCAGTATCCGCCCCACAAGGTATAACCGTCAGTACCAATCTGATCGCGGCAATTGCACGAAGCAATGATCCCGTATTTCTGGTACATGTAATTTAAGGTATGGGCATCAATGTACCACGAGCCAACCGATTTTGGATAATAACCATAAATCTTCTTGAAATCTTCCATATAAACATCAACTAGTTTTTCGCGTTCCTCCGGCGTGTAACCAACCGAAAAACCAACATTGGCATGCCAGTCCCAAGGATAACGTCCGCGCCATTTATAGCCAGCTTTTTCAACCAGTGGTTGTGGAATTTCCCACCAGGCCCCGATTTCAAATAAACTATCCGGAAGGCTTTTCAGTAATTGCTGATAACGCGAATCGAGCAAAGCATCATACTGTAACAGAAAAGTACCGCCCAGTTTGTACTTGTTCATCAGCTCAACCTGATTAACAACGGTCTGGTAAAGCACATCCTCTGTTATCTCCACTTCTCTTGGTTCGAGCAACCGTATGAAGTTGACGATGTTCACAATCCGGGGTTTTTTATCCCCGGTACCGGTATTTTTTTGTCCCTGTCCTGAATTGGCGCAGGAAAAGAATAAGAAAAAAGCAAGTATTCCGAAAAAAGGCAGAATTCGGGCCTTCATTGATTTAAAATTTATGGATTTTTTATTCATGATATTATTTTATTTAAAGCTTGACTTTCAGCAGGAATACCAATAACTAAATTTTGTGGAACCATTTGTATAACCGGATCAACTTTTCTTGTTTATGTACTGCTCTTTCCCCTTTTTCATATACAACCAAACAGCATCAACCCAGGATTGTACCCTTTCTTTTTCAATCTCATTTTGTGCTTTTTCCCGTGCATCGGCTATCAGCGATTCCAGACGGGCCATCACTTCATCCGTACCCAGGTATTTCCAGGCTAATTCTTCTGTTTGATGATATTGCTGATCAAGTGTACTGATTTCCAAAGGATAATTTGCCGGATTGTTATATACCTCTTCAATAGCCGTGTAGAATTTTTTCATTGGTACTGATGCATTGCCAAAATAGGTTTGAAAAAATTCATCGAGCAATTGATCTGGTTCCAATTCCGGATTATCATACATTTTCATTGTCAAATAGTAATCAACCTGTTCACCAACCCCACAAAGGAAAACTCCCCTTATCTTGTCTCGCGCATACATTTTTATCTGATCAGACAACAGATGCGCACTGAATCCCGGAAACACTTTAAAATTCAGGATGTCACCTGTTTCAGTAGGGAAACAGTAGTAATTCCAAAGGAATACAGGGCGGTTGTTTTTTTTACTTTCAGCAATCCAATCGTTGTAAAAATCCATTTCATTTTCCTTTATTTTTGTTGCCCAGCCATAATGGCGGGCATGAAGGCAGGGGGCAACAGAGATATTATCTTCCAGTTCCAGGTTTTCCGGGAAGTATGAGTAATTCCAATATGCCAGGGCTGCAATTTTTTTATCGGGATGATCCTTTTTTACGATTTTGGCAACTTCGTTCACGAAGTTCCAGATGTAGCGGGAAGCTTTCCCATTATTGAAATGCCCCCCGCGGATATTGTTTTTGTCCGCTTCCAGAAACTTGGTGCAATTTTCGCACCTGCACCAGTTTTCATTGTCGTGGGGAACCAGTGCAAAATAATTGCCAAATGCTACTTGTCTTCCAACGGGTGGTTCCCCGTCGAAATAATTGCAGGCATCCTGTGCAACCAATTTAATTAATTCCTTGTTTGTATAGCACAATTGTTGCTGTCCATCAACCGGCCCTTTTGCAAAAATTTCAGGCCGATAAGATTCATGAAGTTCTGATTCTTCTTTGCTGTGGGTTAAAAAACGCTCCTTATAGCTGCCGAATGAATGGTTGCAATTCCATTTTTCTCCGCCAGCCCTCATCCTTCTCAGAAAGAGCTGGTTCATTTCATTGGTGGCATTAAAATTTTGTTTTGTCATTATTGTGCCACCGATATCTGTTCCAAACCGGTATTTCAAAACAGGGGAGCGTTGTATTTCTGTTACAGGTAATTTCAACCTGATGTGTTGAGGAATAACCACATTTTTTGGATGAGGCCCATACCATCGAACCCCCGCAAAACTTTCAAGAAAATCGTAAACAGCATAACAAGTTCCCTGTTGGTCAAAAGGCGAAGGCAGTTCAAATTTTGAACCTGCTCCTTCCCCCGTTGCCATAGAATAGTCAATAACAGTTTTATCCGTTCGGGTTTCAGTATCATCATCAGGCATGTCTTTGCCTGCCAGCACAATGTATTTACTTGTAATCCGGATAAGGTATTCCTGATCATCAAACAAGCTGGATGAAATACTTAATTTTCGTGTAAAACCGCTTTCGCCGATACAAACCGGGATTTTATCTTCAGGCAAATCCCCATGAATAACAGGAATTTCAGCGCCGGTAATCTTTTTGAAATGAAACTGGAATTCGGTCGCGGCAAACCGGGCAGAAAGAGTGGGATGTTTATCCATCAGAATACACATATTTTTGATGTTTTTTTGATGGATAACAAAATGGGTGCTATCAAACTGGCACGAGCAGAAACAGAATACACAAAATGTAATCACAAATATCCTTTTCATTTTTCCTTATTATTTTAGAATAAACCAATTATAACCTTTTGCAGGAATTGTAACTGGCAGCAAAACGGTATAATCCCGATTGATTGGGTAGATTTTCGTTTTCCCGTCTTTTTCCCCGATTTTTACTTTTTCTGAAAGCCCGGTATAGTAAACAGGAATTTTAATTTCTTTATTAATAAGTATATTAAGTGGATTAAAAAGCATCAGTAAACCTTTTTCTTCGCCAGTGGGATTTACGTGCAGAAACCCATCCCAGTCGCGGCCATCGGCACGGCGCAGGTGGATAATATCGGAATTAAGAACCTCCCTGTGCTTTTTATACCAATCAATAACCCGGATGACCAATTGTTTGGTTTCTTCGGTATCGAAAAGCCGTGGGCCACGGTAACAAGCCTGTATGCCAGCTCCATAATACTGGACCATGAGTTGTTCGTAATCATTCAGATGTTCGGAAAGTGGCTCCAATACAACTTCTTCTCCACCACCCTGATATCGTGTAAGCGGCACAAAGCCCCAACTCATCGAAGGTGTCTTTTCCCAGGTGCCATCAAAAATATTCTGACGATTTAATATTTTCTGCTGATCGCGGGGAAGCGAGAAATTTACTTCCCTGTATCCAAGTGCTATTTTGTGCGTGCCATCCATAAAATACCAGTCCGGTGCATTCACATAAATACCATTTTCGTTACACCACCGATAGAGCGCTTTTTGCATCTCCATTTGTTTCCATTGCGAATCGCCCAATCCGGAATGTCCGGGATGGGTTGCAGAAGCGCAAACATCACCCGGATAGGGGCCATCATTTTCAAAAATAGTGAAATCGGTTTCTTTCATAAAATATTTTAGTTTTTCAACATAGGCCAGCCCCCATTTACTTCCCAAACACGGAGCATGACCGAAAAAAGCAGCGGCATTGGGTTTGCCGGTTACCGGATCAATTACATCGTCTTCGTCGCTGATACGGCGGGAACTAAACAAGGAATAGCCGCCGATTTTTATTCCATTTTCATGGGCAATCCGGGCCAGTTCTTTCCACTTCTCAATATTGGTTTCTGTGGTATCTTCCATGTTGCAATGGCTTCCAAAACTCAGAATTAATGCTTCGTAGCCAGTTGCAGCACACTGGGAAATTGCATTTTTTACCTCTTCGTCATTTCGGCTTACCAGATGCATGAATATCGGATTCTGATTAGTCCAGGGGACTACTATGCGGTACATTTTACGGATGGCAAGACCGCGCCGTTCACGGTCGTAACTATCCATCAGCAATTCGTGAGTCCGCACTGACTTAAAACTTTCGCCAGGGGAAAGGGTGACAGCAGTAACTTTTTCAGGATATACTTCCAGCAGACATGGCGTTTGAAAGCTGTAATTAACCTGCGAGGTGTATACTGAATCTGTTTTCCAATGAGTTGTCTGATCACTAATATCGTAACGCATGGCGTTGTTAAAGGCATAATTGGTTTCCAGATAAATGCCATGTTGTTTTTTCATTTCTTCAGAAGAGCCAACCACTGCACTTTCTTCTTCAACCAAAGCAAGTTTCTCGTTAACAACCTTTCCTATTTCAACCGATTTTTTGCTTCCGTTTTTTATAGAAAGCCATTTTACAATCAAAGGCAAACCGTCGTACAATTCATAATGAATGGCCACTTCAATACCTTTATGATTTTTGGAATGATAAAGGAAGGTCAGTCTTTTCCCTGAAGGCTGACTGTTTTTTCCGGCCCAAAAGGTTTGCTTCCAGTTTATGTAAGGTTCAATTTCTGATTCAGAATAAGAGACATACTGAAAATCATTTTCGTCAGAAGTAAAATTATCTATCCATTCTGGCAATAAATAGGCGTGTTCCTTTTGACCGTACAATCCACCAACGTTGTATTTTTTGCCGTTGATTACCAGTTCTGCTTCCGGTTTTACAGCACGCAACAATTGTTGGTTATTTACTAAATTTTCGTAACTGGTACAAGCTACATTGGGTTTCAGCCGAAACGTCCGTTTTACCAGTCCGTTGTTAATAACAATGTCTTTCCCTCCTTCGGAAACATCAATATTTGCCACGTACCGGCTGTTATCAATCAGCCAGTCGGTTTTTTTGTTGGTGTTATCCACCGGAGAAATACACTGACTAAGAATCTCTGTTATAACTATAACAAGAATTAAAGAAATTATTTTCTTCATTTTATTTTATTCTTACTGTTGCAATCAGTTGTTCTAAATTAAGGTCAAAACCTGCTCAGTATTTAGCAATCATACTAGTTCTAATTATTTATTTTTCAACGGCTTCCCTTCGCTGATGACCGTTACCTGCACCCGTGGATTTATTCCGTCAGGCCCATTGCCGGAAAAAGAAATTTCATTTTCTCCTGAAACCAGTGAAGGTACCGTACCTTCGATTTTAACATCCTTCAGAAATTCTCCTTTCGGGCCATACAGTTTGCAATCGGAAGCTGAATTAAATTCGAGGGACATGCCTGATTCCAGGGTCACCTGGAAAGCAATTTTTTCACCATTTATTGTGACAGAAGGATTACGGATAGTCGCCGTCACCATCGGCAACGCTTTTACAGGGCCAATCTGACAACTGATTTCTTTCCCGGAAGGCAGGTTGTTGTACCATATTTGCAGCTTATCTACTTTGCTGAAATTAACCTGGTGGCGAAAAGAATCATAAATATATAATCCCGGGCCAGGCCAGATGTAGTTACAAAATTCGGAGGATTCGATTTCAACCAATTCGAAATATTTCCAGCCGGTAAAGTCAATTTTAATAAAATGATCACCCCTGGCGCCAAAAGAAATATGTTGCGGGCTTTCAATTCTAAAATTCAAAAGTTCGCCGTTTCCGTCACCATTGATCCATACTCCAAGCGCCTGATTTTTTTCGAGGTTCAGCCAAGGTTCAAATTTCTTTTCCATTCTGATCCATGAACCTTCACGGGGAGAAGTTCCGGAACTACTGGCTGAAAAAATACCAGCCGCATCCCCACTAACTGTTTTCTCCGTAGAATTTTTTATTTCACCGTAAACACCCTTGGCTGTTTCATTCGTAAATTCATTCTGAATGGAAAAATCAGCCAGCACTTTGCCATCCGGGTCGTCATACGATTTTACCGACATCAGCGGTTCAATCCGCAAACGAACCGATTGAGAGCCAAATTCATTCTGTACCTTCCAAGTGGCCGAAGGATGATTTAGCCCGGCAACTTTATGTTTTTGGTAGGCAATCGGTTTAAAATTCCACGTGCCGTTTTTATCCTGAAAAAGCCTAAATTCTTTCCCGGGTTGACGCAGAAGGCTTCGTACCGAATCGCTGAAATAACTCTGGTGCCGCAATTCTTCATATTGTTTGATGATAGGCATTAACCGTTTGAAAAGCGGATTTTCGTCCAGTGTTTTCTGATCGGCACCACCCAACATCGACAGCCCGGCGTTATTGCCGATCATTTTACAACACAGGTATTCTATGTCATCGGGAAAAGTAGGTTCAACCTGTGGTGGGTCCCAGGTTTGGTTTCCCCACCACCCAAGGTGAAGGGGGAGGAGAAGGCCGCCATTCTCGGCTGGCCCGTATTTTTCAATAAAGGGAGCATAACCTCTCCAGGCACCGTGCTCGTATTCTTTTGTCTTAATTGCTGCGGCATGAATGTCAATAAATTGTTTGTATCCGCGTACCGGTCTGTCCCATGCCTGCCAACGCGAACGGTAATGCCACCAGTGGTGTTCCATCGCGCTCATCTCCATGCCAACCGGGCGTTCCAGATGTTTGGCCACTTCGAAAATAAATTTGGTGCCATAGTACCAAACGTTTTCCGGACCATCAAGAATATCACTTCCATCAATGGCATCGAAATAAATGCCGTCGAAATTACATTCGTTCACAATTTCGGCTGTCCGCCGTGCAATTTCCAGAAATAACGGAGTTTCAGGCCCTGGAACAAAAAGGCCGAACATCTCCTTCAAATGATAGGCTTTATCCTGAGGAGCATGTGAGGAATTTTTTGTTCCGTTTACACCCCGTTTACATCCGGTAAATTTATAGGGAGGAGTTTTGGTTACGGCGTTGAAACTAATCAGTTCTTCCCCAATCCGAAGGGTCAGGCTGTTCCGGACAAAGAATCCGGTTATCGTGGAAATATCAGCGGTTGATTCCTGTACCACAATTTCTGAAGCATCGGCAGTAAGCGTTTCAGCCAGTGTAAAAGAACGGGAGTACGCCAAATCAGGATGGGGAACAGGAGTGCCATATTTCGATTTTTTATCGATAAAAAAAGCATAGGTATGAAATATCGAAGAAATACCTGCATCATGAAGCCGCTGATTGATACGTTTGAAATGAGTCCAGCCATCAGACCATTTTTCAGGGTTTAGCACAAAATCGCCAAACTTGAAAAAGTCGCCTCCGCCGCCATGACTATCAATCTGGTTGAACCCTAAATCGGAACACATTTTAATCCATTCAGGAACGGTTTCTTCGGTCAGTGTACCAAAATTCATCAGGTAGGAACCATATCCTTCTTTGCTCATTTGAGCCCAGGCCCCTCCTGCTGTGGAATGGGGAATTTCTTCCGATTTTTCCATCACACTGCGGATGACCGGAAGAACGTTTTTCTGCGGAACACCGAGCAGCGCTATTTTTGCTTCTTTCATCCCAAAGCGCTGGCAACAATTTGCCCAAAGGTGGGTTTGCAGTGCGGGAAGCTGTCGTACATGCGTGAATAAATTCAACGAAAGCACGCAGGCGGCAAACGATTCGTAGGGCATCCCTTCCAATTTAAGCGGAATATTTATGAACGTAAGCGATTCCGGTTCGCCGCCAACCTTGACAACTTCCATCGTAATATAATCGCTGGTCTTTTCGATACGAACTTCAGCACTTACTCCTGAATTGCCAAATCCAAGGAACAACAGATTATTTTTGAGAAAAACAGATGTGGCATGAAACTCTTTCCCGTCCTGCAAAATGGAGGCACAATACGAAACAGAGTCAGTATAAAGATAGTCAATACCGGTTGCCTTGTCGATAAAATGGAGGTTCCGTCCGTCTTTTGCTATTTCGTATTTTAAGTTGTCGTTTTCAAGAACAACAGAAAAAACCAATGTAGGCAGTAAAAGCAACAGCACTACAAAGCCTGTAATACAATGATTTGCTTTCAATTTATCCATTCTGCTTATTTTATCTATTTGTTGTAAATTATTTGGTTGTATCGTAGCTGTAATAGAATGGTGTAAATGGCTCTGGCAGAACAAGCGGGTGTCCGAATATTTTTTTCAGAGTTTCCGGATAGTTATTTCTCAGTAAAGGAATGATTGTTATTTCGCCTTTCATTTCGCTGACTTCTTTTGCCCAAACAGTTTGTGTCGGAATATTTTTTTTGTTCCCTAGTCCTGAAACCACGACATTATGACTGACAACTATCTGATTATTTTTCAATTCGACAGAGATATTTGCCTTGTCTGCCATGAGGGCTATTCCGTTACCATCCTTATCGGTAAAAAGGGCAATTTCAACATTCGAACGATTCCCGTTGAAATTGATGTCATTCTTCTGAATCCGGTGAAATCCAAAGTTATTCAGTTGGTTTTTATCAGGGTAAGAGGGATACGGACCATCACCTAACCAATGGACGTACGAAATTTCAGGAGGCAGAACAAACGAAATACCCGCTTCAAGAAATACACCGCTTGCATTTTGGGGTGCCAGATTGTAGTTAATTTTCAATACCCCTGTGTTTTTTATTGAGTATTCAAAATTCCCTTCAATTTTTTGATCCGGGAATTTTTTTCCCCGGTAAAAAACTTCTTTCGTAAAAATCTGGTACTCATTCCGATTGGCGTTTTTGCCGAAACTTTTCGTCTGTTCAGGATTTAATAGCCAGGGATCCCAGAAATAATCACCTGTTTCGGGGGCATATTTATCACGGACAGTAATATCCGCCATTTTTGGAGTACGTCCGGTACGGGCATGAATAGCACTGTTTATTAACGGGATACTTTTCTTTTTTGAGGTCAATTGAATCAGCGGATTATTTTTCCCAATCCGATAAACAAAGTCATTGGCTTCAATGGTTGTTGCGATTTCGTTGTCTGTTATTTTCCAATTTTTGCTGATTATATCTTTCCTGATCAATTCTTTAATTGGTTCAAAATTATTTGTTAATGAAAGGTTTATGGTGTGCTCGTACACCGTATTCCCGTTGGCTCCTTTGAAACTGAGCTTGATCAACCAAACCGAATTCCATTGACCTTCAGGTAATTCAACGGGTAGCGAAAAGCGAACTGTATCGTGCGGTGCACATTCGACTTCGATTTGACCTTGCTGAAAAATTTTCTGATTACAGAATAACTTCCATTCCCCGGCAAGTGTGTTTAGGTTGGTGAAATCGTATTGGTTATAAACTGAAAATGTCAGTTCCTGTTTCCCTGAAACCAACGAAAGCTCTCTTTCAATTATCTGAACAGGAGAATAGACTTTTTGCAGTTGCCAGTAGTCTACCTGCGGAGTGCGGTCGGCGTAAACCATCCCGTCGGCTCCGTCAAGTGTTGTTTTGTAATAATGCAACGAATCAATCCATACATCAGTAGTTAGTTCTTTTGTGTTGACAGGTTTGTTTGCTGTTTGCAGAATTCCCTGATCCTGAAAATGCCAGACAGCACCGCCTGCAAATTGTTTATTCCGGAACATTTCTCTCCATACGTCACTCACATTTCCGAACGAAAGCCCCAAACCGTGTGCGTATTCAGTTTGAATTACAGGCCGGTTTGTTTCCCTGGCAAAGTTTTTCACCCAACCTGCACTTTGATAATGCGGTGTATAAATATCAACAAAGTCGGGAATATTTTTTTTGTTTTCGTCGAAATATGAACCCATTTGCGGGTAGCATACTGGCCGCGTTGGGTCCGATTTTTTAACAAACTTCCCGGTAACTTCGGTAATTGGGGTTAGTGGATTTTCGTTGCCCAGACTCCACAGAATTACCGACGGATGATTTTTATCGCGCAACAAAGTAGCTTCGGCCCGTTGCAAAAGGATGTCCTGATAACTTGAGTCCTGCAAAAAGCTGTTGCCAAAACCAAAAGGCACTTCGCACACCACATAAATACCCAGGCTGTCGCATAAATCCAGTCTTCGGCGGTCAGGCGGATAATGCGAGGTGCGGATGAAATTGATGTTAGCCTTTTGCATCAGTAGCAAATCGTCCAAAATTTGCTTTCTGGTCAGCGTCCTTCCGGTTTCCGGTGCCAGGTCGTGGTAATCAACTCCGCGCAATTTGATGGCTTTTCCGTTCAGTTTCAAAACGGTACCATCAATCGCGACTTCCCTAATGCCTATTTTTTTGCTGATCTTTTGCTGCTCTTTTCCTTTATTAATCAGTGACAAATCAAGAGAATACAGATTTGGCGATTCGGCAGTCCATAATTCGGGTTTATCTACAACCAGTTCGGTGTTGTTTCCTTTCAAACCGGCATTCAATAATTTATCCTGAATGATTTTCCCATCGGGAGATTTCAGTTCTAATTTTATCGTGCAATCTTCAATGGATTCATTTTTTGTGTTCTGAAGTTTGATATCTATTTTAATTTTCGCACTCCGCTCATCATTCAAAAAAGTCTGAACAGTAAAATCGTCAATATAGAGATTGGGTGTGCTGAATAAAACAACTTCACGGTATATCCCCGATAAAGCCCAGCAGTCGTTGATGTCGAACTGGTATTCTTTTGCACGGGTTGAAACCCTTACTGACAAAGAGTTTTTCTCTCCGAAATTCACGAAATCAGTAATATTAAAACATGCTGCATTGTACGAACTGCTCCATTGTCCAACTTCCTTACCATTTACATAAACCACGTATGCATACTGAACTCCTTCAAAACGAATAAAAACCTGATTTCCCCTGAATGAATCCGGTACATTAAAATTAGTTCTGTAAAGGCCAGTTCCCTCGTTTACTGCTTTATAGGTTGGTTCTGCAAATCCCTGAAGTTCCCAGTGTCCGGGAACTTTTATGTCGGGCCAATGCGAGCAATTAAAATCATTGGTATAAAACAAAGAGTCCTTTCCTGTTAAAACAGAAGGAATGTATTTAAACTTCCAGGTGCCGTTCAATGAAACTTGGGTTTCCGTTCGAAAGAGAGGGGTAATCGGTTGTGCCTGAACTGAAAGTACGGCAAGTACAAACAGCCAAACTACCAGATATTTTTTCAGTTGAAACAAGTTATTCATTATGCAGGCTTTTGTTTACAGTTTTATTTTGAAAAGGCGTCTTTCAGAGGTCTCCCTGTTACCCATTCATTCAGCTTAAATCCGAACAACCATGCAACAGAAGGGGCAAGATCATACGTAAAAACCGGGTGTTTCATTTCGTATCCTTTTTTGACTCCTTTCCCGGAAATTATAAAAGGAATAATCATTTCGTCGGGTTGGGTGCCGCCGTGTTTTTTCTCGAACCCACCATGATCCGACAGGACAAAAACAACTGTTTTGTCAAGCATTCCCGTATCTTTAAGTTTGGCTATAAGCACACCGACCAAACTATCTGCTTTCTCAATCGACTTCGCGTATTCATCCGAACGGTAACCGCCGTGGTGTCCGCCATGATCAACTACATCGAGGTGGACGAAGGTGAAATTTGGTTGTTTGGCTGTCAGAAAATCGCAGGCTTTTTGGGTGGCTGCATCTTCCGAATCGGTAGAAATACTCAGGTCGCATACCCCTTTTTCAATAAAATTACCAAAAGCACCCCAATGATAGATAGCCCCGATTGTTGCTTGCGGAAGATGTTTTCGCATTTCACCAAAAATGGTGGGGAACATGTTGTGATCACCTTTATAAACAGGTTCCATCAATTTATTATCCACAGTCCACGAATTGTTGCCAATTCCGTGCCGTTCGACTGTTGTGCCGGTGATCATCGAACTCCATGCCGGGCCGCTGCTACTGGGAACAACAGTTCTGGCTGCAAGCGAATACGAACCGTTTTTCATTAGTTCATCCAGGTTGGGAGTTTTTGCCATGCCAATGCCATGAGCGCCCAGCCCGTCGATGCCAATAACCAACACATGGGGGAGTGTTTTTGATGACTTTTCGGCCTGTACATTAAATGTGCCGAAAGAGAGTAGCAGTAAGCTAATCATTATGCTTGAAATAAGTACTGTTTTCATAGTTGTCAGATTATATTTTACTTGTTTTTCTGTGTTGTTTGATTATTTATAAGTGGAAGTTGTTTAAAGTTGACGTAGTAAAATCACGCAAAAGGCCATTAAATTCAGGGCTTTCCAATGCACAGCATTTGTTTCAAAACGGACCAGGATTGCCTT
>C687J13896_1000110_pt1 | contig 73139 bp, 72 predicted proteins | sample RifGroE2_FD_13896 | JGI IMG/M metagenome (IMG submission 13896)
CCCGCAGCGCTATCTGCTCCAAGCCGCTCAGTGCCGATGCAGTCGACCACGTCGACACATCCCAGCGCCATACCACGCGGAAGAAGTCCCATTGCGGCCGCGGCAAACTCAAATTCTCCCAACTCGGATCCGAGACCGAGTATCGGAGAAAGCGCCTGGCGGAAAGCATCGTGCATCAGTATCGCCCGCAACTCTCCTTTTGGAAGTCCAGCCTTTGCAGCGCAGATCACCAAAGGCCCCCGATACTCAGTCGCCCATGACCGCGTCTCAAACGTCTTCGCCCCGGTCATTATCAAACTCGCCCACGGCTGCCAAAGGCTGACCGCCATTACCGGCCTGCCGGCAAAAACCTTTCCCAATTCACTCCACGAAATTGTTTTCATGCATCAACCCTCACAAATGCTGCGCACGTTTTCACATCGAAATCTTCCTTCCCAAGGTTCCGGCATTTTCTCCCCCGGCTGTTGTACGAACACATTCCACACCTGGCCTTGCCGTTGCTTGGAGGTTTCACCGCATTCCCCAACTCTCTCCCCTTCCGGTCCTGCTCCTTGGCCAGCCACCCCGAGATATGCTTGCGGATGCCATTCCTGGTTTTCCGCCTGGACGGATTATCGACCGACCACTGCCGGCAGACCTTCAGATCGATTTCAACATCGATCCCGGGGAAGGACTCCTGCCATTCGTCGATGTCTTTCTGAAAAATTGCAAACTCGCCGTCTTTTTTGATGAGCGGAAAAACCATCACAGGTTTTTCCTGATCATGGCCAACAGGCTGATCCGTGGCGGCCGGTTCGGAGGTGCCGCGCAGCTCCGGACAATAACCTTCCTGTTCCTGTTCCTGTTCCTGTTCCTGTATTGGCGAGGGTTTGCGGTAACGTTCGGCTAACGTTTGGCTAAACGTTTCGGCAAGGTCGCCAAGATATTTTAAGTTGCTGTAAAATAAAGATAAAAGTGGAGTGTTCGGGAGTTCGTGAAGGTCTTTCAAGTTGCCCAGCAACACGTTTCTGTTCTCGGGCAAATTGTACTTCCACCAGGTGGGAATATAGAGCACTCTGAACGTTTCATCATACCCCCAACCGAAGAGTTTTTTGACGTTATCGAAACGTTCCCGAAACGTTTGGGTATTAGTTACGCCAACGTCTTCCGCAGCCATCGCCGGCGAAAAATTAAAGATCCCGATCCGGTTTACTTGAGCGGTGATGCAGTAGATGAAAATGAGCTTATCCCTCTCCGACAGAGTGATAAATTTTTCATCCTTCCATACCCTCGGATCTACTTTACGGTATTTCTCAGCCATGATTGTGATCCACCCCATCCCTCTCCAACTGAAACCTGCTCTTCGCCAACCCCTCATTCTCCGGGCAACCGTGGCATATCTCGTTGTACTGCGCCTGCCTGCACCAAGATTTCGTCATAAACAATTCTCCCTGCATCCTGCACACCACCTCGTCGTCCAGTTTTTTCGGTTTGACCATCTTAAAGGCCATGGTCAATTCATCCCGCTATCGACTTGCCCAACCTGCCAGACCGCCCCTTCGCCGCCGATATACGCCCACGCTTCCCTCTCCTCGACCAGTTCCAGCACGTGCCGGTCCTCGATCTTTCGGTCAGCCAGTATCCGCGCAACGATCCGCGCCGCCTGAACCATGGTGAAGAAACTCAACTTTCGCGGCCCGAACCACCTGCCGTTGATCCGCAAGCGAAACATCTCCGACCATCCCGGCCGGCCCCAGTCTTCCCGCTCCTTCGGCGATGGCCAGACATCCATCCCCTGCCGCAACCGCCAGTGCCGCGCTTCGAAAAACTCGATAATCAATATTTTCTTGCCCTCTATTTCAGCAAATGGATACCGCCACCGGGCAAAGATCGGCCGCTCGTCGCTCATGATATCTCCCCTCACCCTCAAGGATTGGCCAGCAGATCGACAAACCACACCTTGTCGACCTTACGGATATCGATAACCCCGACGCTCTCCACCACAAAATTTCGCACACTCTTCCGCTTGATCCGGTACGCATCCTCATCCGGATTACGCCGCGCCGTACCCATCCGCCCGGCCTTCAACCATCCTTTGCGAATCCAGCCTGTAACAACCTTCGGATCGACGCCGAACTCCTCGGCCAGCTGGCGGGCGGTAAACACGTCGATATCGACGGTGTCGAATTTCAACCGCTTGCGCTTCACCACAATTGCCGTGGCAGAACGCTTAAAACCATGTGCCCTGAATATTTTCGATATGGTCTGCGGATGCTTGCAGGAGTTTTTCCGCAGCAGCAGCAACTCGGCTTCCGACCATTGCGGTTCCTTGTTTCCGGCCAGCGCCACCGATGCCGCCCCCAGCGCCTGCGCCCTGCTCTTCACCCACCAGTAGGGCCTGGCAATCGTCTTCGCCAGCTTCTTTAAAGCGCCTTTCTCCGGCGACTGCCGGTAACAGTCGATGATCATCCGGTCTATCCGTTCGGTGGTCGCCCACCGCTTCCGCTGCCTCGGCTTGTTGTTGCCGAACATCAGGCCCAGCTTACGCGCCTGACAATAGATCCCCTTCTGCGTCCGCCGCGGCAAAAGAGGCAGACAGGCCTTCATCCCGCCGACCGGATAATATTCGGCGACAACCGCGCTTTCTTTGTTGGTCCAGAAATATCGTTTCATGCGCCGATCTCCTCTCGTATTCCCTCATCCATCCGCCACATATACTCGATTAAATCGCAGACCATTGCCCGTCCACCAGGCGTCAGCTCGATGAGACACGTTTCACTCAGCTCGCCGTCAATACTGACGATATGATCCCACAGATCGTCGATAATCTGGGTCCATATCCAGCCATCGCAAAAGAATTCCTTGCGGATGGAGTGGCAGTCCGGACAGGTCCGATACGACCGGTATTCCCCTTCAACTCCAGCATGCCTCAAGAAATGTTGGTGATGTTCCCACTGCACACAGTATTTTTCATGCAGCTCACCCGGGGCGATTGCCGCCCCGCACTCATCGCAATAGACCACGCGCTTGGCGGGGATAAATCCCAAATCCGCCGACCACATCGCGAAAATACTGCTCTCATGGTTGACATATACACACGAACACTCCATCTCACGCCTCCTTGTCTTCAGTGACCATCCGCATCTGCTCTTCAAACCGTTTGACGTTCTCCGGCTCAAACCGGTATTCCCTGCCGATCTTCTTCGGATCGAGGATTTCTTTATACTGCGCCGCAATCCGATAGCAGGTCTTGGGGCTCATGCTCCACCTGGCCGTCAAGTCCTCGATCGTCAGCAGCCTGACCGCAAGATCATCCTTCATACCCCTACCCCGGCAATAGTCTCGTCGATGTCTTCAGTGAGAAAACTCAAATACTGATCGGTGCTTTTTATATCGCTATGACCGAGCGCCTTCGATGTCGATCGAAACGCATCGATAGCCTCGCCCGCCGCCACCCGCTTCAACAGCTTCTGATACACATTGTTGGCAAAGGTTTTGCGCATGGCATGAGTGCCGAGTTTTCCGGTCAGACCCGCCAACTTGTAGACCTTGGTCATCACTTTCCACGCCTGAACTCTGCCGATTGCCTTATTGCCCATGCCGTAACTGCGAAAGACAAAATCGTCCCGGTGAATAACCGACTGGTCCCGCAGCACCACCAGCCATGGACGCAAACCCTTCCGGGCATACTCGTTGAGATAGACGTTGCGCGATGCCCGCTTTCCCTTCATAAACCGCCTGCTCACCGTGATCCGACTCTTGATCCGCCCGTCCTCCTCGAGGACATCACCGAGCCGCAGCGACAGCAGCTCGGTAATCCGAAACCCGGTATTCGCCCCCAGGAGAAACAGCGCCAGATTTCTGGTCGCCATCTTGCCGGAAAAGAGACGCTTCAATCGCTGTGCCTCTTCGGCTGTCAATGGGCGTGATCCTCGCACCGTATTTCCTTTTTGCTTATTTCAATCAATATATTTCGAAGTCAACCATCACGCCTGACACTGCCGGCTAGACTATGTTCGTGACACTCAAAACAGGCTCCGTTGTCGTCCTGTATTTTGCAGAGGCGTGAGCCGTACTGGTTGGCATTGCCTATTCCTACTACCGCCCCTGTCCTCCCCGCGATCCCTGCTTTTTGGTTCTCTGTGGTGTTCATCGCTCGCACCATCTCTCCAATTATGCGTTTCGGTAATTCCCAACTCATTTAGTTTCTCCCATGTGATATTTTCAAACTTCGCGTCCCATTCGTCGATTAACGATCTTGCAGCAACGATCTCATCATGGCCTTGATTGCGCAGTATTGCCGCAAGCAGGTGCGCTGCCTTATCGGCCCATAAAATCAAGTCGTCCATATGGCTTACCAACTGTTAAGGATTTCTTAATTGTTCATATCCAAACCAAAATCATCAACGCAATCCCTATCAAAGTAATGATCGACATGTGGATGTTAAATTCGTTCATTTTCCGCTCCGTTTTTAAATTTTCAAAATCGATAGTATTTCGAAGTCTGTCACGGCGCCTAACGCCAGCCCGCGCCTATTTCAAAAATTTCGTAGCCGAATACTTCGCCCAGCGGATTGTCTGTGGCCGCCAATCTTGCCTCTTCTTCTGTCTTGTATTTTGCGATGTCGTAATCATCGACCATCATCGGGACAAAACTGCCGTTCTGCGTGTAAAGCATAACGAAAAAATCGCCCATAAACTCACCCCTGTTGGCTTGTAGATAATCCAAAAACATCAATGAATTGCTGCTTGGCCATGTTATACTGATCAACCGCCCGTAGATCGAAAGGCGATTCGTTGAGACTGATAACCGCCTCGAGGAAGTTTTTTGCTGCCGTATGCATGTCGGTGATATTATATGGCACAACAACACACTGAGGCTTTCCGCAATAGTTGCAGGTGATGTTCAGGTTTCCTATCATCATGTCACCATCTTTTGATATTTCGATATCAAGTACAGTCAATCTTGTCCGGTACCGGGACAGCTGAAATTAAAATTTCAACCCCTGACCACCCAGGACAATCGCTTCGATTGATTGGGAGAAAAAATTTCATAGGCTCGCCGCGCTGCAGAGCTTGCTCGGCCAGCGGGCTCTTCAAGTACGACTCTGCCAACAATTGCGCTCCAAAAGCGTTAATGCCGGCATTGATCAGCGCTTGCATGGTATTCATCTTCGTTCCATTTTTAAATTTTCAAAAAATCGATAGTATTTCGAAGTCTGTCAGACTGCCTGACCTTATTGTAGGGCAAACAGTCTGCTATGGCAGTGATTGAGATTTATTCAGCTTTGGTGAAATCGAGGTAATATTCCTCGCCTTCGTTGATTTTTCCGAAAAGGTCAGGATTGTTCACTGTCATGTTTAGCGCTGCCGTCGGTGTCCATTTGGCGAAGCTGTTATTCTCGTCGCTGCCGTCCGCCGGATATCCATCGCTCTTGCAAACAGCGCGGAATGTCAGATTTTGGTAAGTCTCGAAAGACTCAACCCTGGACACCTTCATTTTTGCTCTCATCGTTCTCATGGTATTCACCTGTGTTTTTATGGGGATTATTCCCCCGGTTTACAAATACCGGCTCAGTCTTCTACCGGATCATCAAGATAGATGAACTTGTGGCCTAAAAGATTGCTCACCCGCACACCCCAGAGTTGCCCGACAAATCTGATATGGGTGAATCCCCCTGATTGGTATTTCTTGGCGATATCATTGGCTAAACAATTCGTTTCTTTATCGATATCCCCTTCTTCAACCAATAGGATTTTCATCGCTCTACCTCTTGCAGTCTGCGCCCTGGCTCTGGAAAAACTTGACCAATTCATAATGGAAGGCCCTGTGTATTGTGTTGGCAAGGTCGGCATGTTCTGTTTTGTATCGGTTTTTTATCTCAAATTCTGTGAGCGTCAGTTTGTCCAAAAGGCTGGTAATGTCCTTTTCCTCTATCGCTATAATTCTCATATTTCACCTATCGGTTTTGCTGCATTTTCACTACTGCCGGCTGACTGACAGTAGTTTCATCTAGTGCTTACCAATTTTGCCGAATCCTGATGAAGCAGATTACGTAGTACGATTGCCCTTTCAAAATTCATTTGCGACACGGCATCGTTCAAAAGTTTATTCAGCTTTGCCGCTCGTTGTTTCTGATTCCGCTTAACCCTGATATTTCCGGGAAATTTGACATATATTTCGAAGCTGGCGAGATTTCGCAGGCCATACTTGCCGGTAATAACCCACCACATGTTGTTAATATTGTAGTGAGAAATTCCCGTACAGATCCTGCCCTTATAGTCGGAAAACCAGACACGTTTGCCATGTTCGACAATAAGTCCATCGGCGCTCCTGTTGTTGTATGGACTCTCTTCACCACGACGCCGGCCGGTGTTCTTATCGTAATGCCAGCAACTTTCAGTCGAACGCTTCACCCACTCTCTGGCGGTTATTCCTCCAAATCCTCTCTCTTTTTTGGGCGCATCAAACCGATATCCAGTGAAAACATTACAAAGATAGTCTTTGATTCTCCGCCTGGTTCGCTCCATCTCCAGCCTGATCAGGTATGGCATCACCATTTCCTTATCGCTCTCGTATCTGCCGCCATGGTCAGGCCTGGTCGGTGTATTCACACTCTGGAACATCTTGAATTCGATGCATCTGCCGGTTATTTGTAAATCGCCCTGTAAATTACCTTTGACGCAGTATCGCATCGACCGCGCAAAATTGAGGCTGTACTGCTTAACCTTCTCGGGCGGTACGATACATGTCCACCCTAAGCGGTTCAGCTGCTGGATGATTCGAGAAAAGACCTGCTTCTTAAAATCCCTTTCCCATTTTTCACGATCATCCCAAGAAAGCCCTGCAAGGCCATCTTCGGTAATATAAAGAGCGGCATCGATAAATCTGATTGTGCCTTCTCGCTGTATGCGTCCTCTCGTCTTTGTCATAGCTGTTTGCCCTCCTCAATCAAGGAGCAACAAGCAGCTTCTGCTGCCCGGTAAAACGTGGAGAAAACGACTGAGAGATCCTTGTCCACTGCTGTTGCCGGACAATGACCAAAAGAATCTTGCACAAAGGACAAAAAGAGTTTATATTACCGACCTGACATAAGGTTATCCCAAGACCTTTGCTTTCTACGAGTTCAAGCCCTGCCAGGTTTGAACTCGTTCCTTTTTCTGCGCTCATCATGCTCTCCTTAAGTTGATTGTTTTCACATTCACCAGCCATATTCGGCCAGCTGCACCATAAACAGCCAGATCCCCAGCATCATCACCGGCGCGATAATCACCCCGCTTGCAATCTGCCGAATCATTTTTTCTCCCGCCGAAATTAAAACCGCTCAAAAGGCGTGATAGAGAGGAAGACACCGAGAACCCTTCAACCCATAAAAGAAAACCCTCTCCATCACGCCACCGATATACCATCCCGCTGATTTATGTCCGCGCCCTAGGAGGGCGCTCGCCTCAGCCGTAATCTGGTTTTCTCCCGTTCGATATGATGTGTCCGCCAACTCTCACGCCCACTCACCCCGCATATACGCTTTCTTCATAACCTTCTCTCCCAGATCCCGGCAGCCGGGATCTTCTTCAAATTCTCCGATCTGCTCCGGTTGCTCAACCGGCTCAATTCGCCTTTTTCGGCACACGCTCCAGATCCACCCCCGTCGATCCTGTATCCCTTGCGACTCGGCGGTTTAAGGATGTCGGCATTGTCCCATCCGTGCGACCGCAGCCGCTGATACAGCCCGTGCGAGTGGGCAAAGCCGACAATCTTCGCCAGCTCCTGGATGCCGTATTCCTCGCCATTGTCGCAGGTAAGAATCATGGTTGTCGCCGCCCCGCGCTTGCCGAGTTTGACAATCCGCGGCGGCATTATGATCCTGGTAGGTTTTTCCTCTCCTCTCCTCTCCTCTCCTCTCCACCGCTCCATCATCGCCGCACCCTCCTCGGCTTGCAGGCGGCAACCGCCCGCTCTCCCGATTTTCCCTCACTTAATCCCGGACTACTTGCTGAATATCCAGCATATGGCCAGCACCAGGCATATAACGACCGTCAAAACTGCTTTTTCAACTTTCGAGAGCGGTTTTTCCTGCTCCTCGACCTCATTTCCAAACCAGTCTTCCTTTGCCATCGACTCCACCTCCATATCCATTAACAGGTTCATGGCCTTGCAAAACGTATCTGCCGTCTGGTGAGCTATGATCGGTCATCCCCTCAATCGCCGTCGGAGCGATAAGCATGAAAGAGAGGATCATCACCGCGACCATGAATAAAGAGAGGATCATCACCGCGACCATGAATATTGCCGACATGGCGCAGATTGCCGCGCCGACCTTCTTGCCGTGCTTGTCCAAAAATGTTGGTTGCGGGTTCATGTGGCCGTAATAGTATTTCGTCAGATCTCTTTTCTTCATTATTTGCCTCCGCTGATGAGTTTTTTTGCTGCTTTGATCCGCTGCTTGTCGCCCGATACTATAGCCCTGCCGAGTATCGCGGTTTTCTCCTCCAGGGCGATTGACGCCATGGGGTTTGCAATCTGGTCGACCTGTTTCTCAATTGCGATCAGGCGGTCCAGGATCTGCTGGAGGATGGTGCCTTGGTTTATTTTTTGGGCGGTCATGGGGTTATGCTCTGGCTTCGGCGCCGACTGTGATGATCGGGTTGAAATATTCAACAATCTTCCTGGTAAGAGCAATCTGGCCCTTTCCCGTGATCATTGTCTGGATGTACGGGACCGGACCGTTATCTGATTCACGGGTTTTCTCAACCACCGAGAACCACCTGTTGTCGATGTAGGCCTGATATGGTTTGTTGTTCGCCATCAAGTATCGCTTCTCTCTGAGCCACTCAAACATTCGATTCCTGCCGATCTTCACTCCGGCATTGTTGAGGAGTTTGGCAAAGTCGTCAACCTTGATGGATTTCCGTGAATCCTCAATGGCGGTGGCGAACTCTACTTTTGGGCGGTCGGCAGAGATCTTGACCTGCTGTTCTGTGACGACATGCTGAAGCTCCAGTTTCTTCTCCACCTCATCCGCCCAGGCCCTGGCGGCGATTGCCGGATTGGTGAAGTCGGGGAGTTGGGGGATGATTTGCTTGGCCTGTGATTCAAGTTCCTGCCACCGGTCAATAACCCTTGCGGTGAATTCCGGGGAGAGCTGGGCGACCACGATCAGGCTGGAGCGCTTGTCGAGGAGGTAGACAGATGTCGGTTTTGTTGCTGTGGGGATTTCCTCAGTTTGAGGTAATTCAATCACGCCGCGCTTTGCGATGGTTTCGATAGTCCTCCTCACGTTGTCATGCCGCTTTTCAACCAGCTCGGAAATTTCCAAACTGGTCATTCTTTTATTTTCTGGTCCTGCCACAATAAGCTCATTCATTGCCCACCTCGCTAATCTAAACTTTTCAATAGCCGTATTTCTGTCTTTTGAAAAACGCCCTCAATTCTGCCGCTAATTTCTTCCGTGAGCCAAACGCCCACAAATCCTTATTGATGTTTGTCAGTTGCGCCAAAATTTCGTATTTTTCTACGGAAAGATACCCTTTTTGCGTTTTTCCCCTGCTTAGAGTAACAGGGTTGCATGGCACAAGTCTTGCTAAGGCAGCTTGACTTGTTATCTTATGTCTTTTCTGCTCACCTGCCATTTATCCACCTATCTGTGTTAATTTCGTCAATTTTTCCACTCGCTCATGTTTTGCTAATGTGAGGCCATGTTACAGCAACACAAGTGTTGACGCAACACTTTTATTTGCATAATTAGCGTATACATTAACTTTACTACTAACATTTGTTGCTATTTATTTATTATTGCGGAAAATTTCGACACATGAAAAAATTTATTTGACACTAATAAAAAGTTAATGGTAGTATTGACGTTAGCATTAACTTGTTTCTTTACATTTTGACAAATCCAGATATATTCAACCTTTGAGCGGGAGAGCAGAAATGAATGAGAGCATCGAAGAGCAATTAATGGATATGACAAAAGAAGATTTAGATTTTTTCCTTACCGGGTTGTCGGCAGTCATCGAGGAAAAAGACTTGGTTCAGAAAGACATTGCTGAGCGAGCAAACATCAACGATGTTAATCTGAGCAGAGTGCTTAATAGGCGCTCTGGTTGCACCGCAAAATGGCGGAGAAAGATATGCAAGGCGCTTGGAATGTACGAAGACGACTTGATACTGATAGGGGCGAGAAAGCAGCAGCAGTCCGACGCACGCCACGCGCCTCACCTGCGTTTTGTTTCTCCCTTGGCATTCCCGGCCCCAGAAAAAACATTTCCAGCGAAGGTCAGTTCTATGGACGTCCTGAATGCAGTTGCGATCGCATCCACATCTATCCAGGCATTTGTTGGCCAGTGCCGGGACATTGAAAAGGAGAGAGTTTATTGGCAAACGGCATTTAACGAAATGCCGGTATCGGCGATGCTGATTCACGATGATATCGTTGTCGAGCAAAACATCAAGAGCCGTTCTCTGAAGATCCTTAAGGGAAAGAAATTCTGCGACAACTGTGAAGGTGATGCGTGTACGAATCTTGACATATGTCCGCTGAATATTGCAAAAACAACAGCAACCGCATCGAGTGGTTACAAAATAATTGACAACTTGCGATACAAACTGGATTGCAAGCCGATCAGGATCGATGGCAGTGAGTATATAATTGTTCTGGCCACCGAGGCCGACACCACGGCCGAACCGTTCAACCGTAAGCATTGAGATGAGCGTCCGCAGGTATTACCCCAAAAAGGCTAAGCCCGGCGAAATATGGTGGCTAATCGATGTAGGCCGGGCCGGGAGTCGCGACCAAACCCCGTTTCAGGGATCTTTCGAGAGCGCCGCCAAGATCGAACGTGATCTCAGGCAGGCCATCCGCGGCGAAAAGGCAATCTCTCCATCGAACACCCGGGTGAAGGATCTCATTCTCCCATTTCTCGCCTGGTATGCCACCGAATCATCGCCGCGCACCGTTCGGGATATCCGTTTCAGCATCGACCTCTATATCGTGCCCCTGCTTGGAAACTATCATCCATTAAGCCTGAACACGCAGATATTTAACGACTTCAAAGTTCATCTTTTAGAAAAAGGATTAACCCCGACAACCATCAACAAGCATCTCAATTATTTCTCGTCAATGTTGCGATTTGCCGAACAAAATGGATATTGTCCTGCGCTCAATCTGAAAATTCCCAAGTTTCCGAAAAAAAGGACCATCCCTGAAGAGGAAACAAAGCCGCTTACCCGCCGGCAACTCAATGCTCTCTACACCCATATCAGGCCGGAATATCGGTTGCTGTTCCTGCTTATGGCTGATCACGGCTTGCGTTTGGAGGAAGCGTTGAAACTCCGCATTGAAGATATTGACGAGTCAAGGAGGGTGTTGTCGGTTCTGGGAAAGGGGAACAAGAGAAGGATGGTGCCGTTTATGAGCGATCGGTTTGAAAACGAGCTTGAGCCGGTAATGTCAAAGCGGTTCAGCGGGTATCTGACCGTCAACCCAAGATCAAGAGCAGACGGAGAGGAGCCGCACCCATTTACGACGATCTGGAAGGAGCTAAAGCGGGCTGCAACTCTCTCGGAGATTGGCCGGAAAGTGAACCATCACATCCTGCGCCACACCTTCGCGACCCTGGCCGCCGAGTCTGGGATGAACCCCCACGCCCTGCAGCGGATACTTGGTCATTCAAGCATCGAGACGACGAACAAAATTTATACCAATGTCACTCGGGATTTTGTAGGCGACGAAGCCCGCGCAATGCGAGAGAAGGTGGGGGTGTGACGGGAGGGGTGGATTTACCTAAGCAACTCTTCAATTTCTGCCGTTTTCCCCTCAAACAGGTGTTTCAAGATCATGTTTGATTTCTCCATATCTATTCCAGACAGTAACTGTCTAAGGTTTATGACGGTCCTTATAATTTCTTGAGCAACATGTGAGTGTGACACTGTTTTAATAAAACCAAGCAATTCAGCTGATGGGTAAAACCATTCACCGTGAATCCTTGTTGTTTTAAACTTTTCATGCAGGTGATATTCATCTTGCTCAGTTCCGCCAGTTATATAACCGATGAGCCTTAGTTTCTCTGGGTTGGCTGTTTGGAGCGCCCTGACCCTTGTATAGAGAGACTGGTCGGTAAATCCTATCTTAATAGGACCGAGCTTTCCTTGTTGAAGGAAGTAGACGAAAGGACCATTTTCTGATTTTAGTGGCAGTGCGGCGACAACAAGATTTTTTTCTTTCTTGCCAGGGATAACAGTCGCACCACTCCTTATCTGGATCTCGTAGGCGCAAGCACCGCTCTCAGTCCCATTAAAAACTATCTGTCTCCTTTCGCGACCTCTGCCGATATCTACCAACCACCACATGCCTGGATTTTTCTTTGACTTAGACGGATGCGGCCTTACAGACATGATTTAATCCTCGCTTTTTGTTGTGCAGATAGACACGGCTTCATCGGCCAACATTACTATAAAAACGAGCGAATGTGTAGAAAATTATCTTACACAACCATCTGTAATTGAAGGACAGTTTGACATAACGTTTTTTCTACACTGAAATAGGCTATCACAACATATTGATATAATTAATAATCAGAGACGCAATTCGACCTCTGACTCCGCTTATCGAGGTTCGAGCCCTCGTCCCCCAGCCAGTTGAAAGTATTGATAAAAAGAACAGTTTGAAAGGGTCAAAAAAACAACACATTTCTACACATTTCTACACACCTTTTTGCGAGAAGTTTTCCGGCACCATTTTTGCTCCCCTCACGCCATCAGCTGACACCCTGCGCCGACTCATTATCTCGTTTTGGCAGGGCCCACAGTATCCGTGGCTCGCTTTTGTACCGGGAATGTGATTGTACGGCACCACATAATATTTACCATCAACACCCCGGACACGATTGCAGCAACAGCAGTGGTATGTGAGTTTCGCGGGTTTGTGGTTGATCATGATACTACACCCTCCTGAACCAGCCCCTGAAGTACTTCCGCCTCGGGTTCGCTTTGTAGAAAATATACTGCTCCCCATTCATGCAGTTCAGCAGGATCTCTTCATTAAGGGCCGGGGTGCCCGGCTTGCTGGCCATGTAATTCCTGATCGCCTCCAAAGTCTTCGGCCCGAGTCGCCCGTCAACCTCCAGATCGGCGCCATACTCTCCCCGCCCGACATTGTAACCGGTCTGCAGGAATTCGACGGCCCGGGTCACGTCCATATTTACCGCGGTGTCAAATACCTCGTAAGCGATTGCCGGCGAGATTTCGGCGAATTCGTCACCCTGCATCCGGTTCCAGAAATTCACCCGGTAAAAAGATTTCGTGAGATCTGTCAAATGATCTATGGTATCAGGAGGGAATGGTTGCTCGCACTGGTCAATCGTGACCCACCCGGCCCATTCCGGCCAGTATCGGCGAGAAATCCCTGAATAAGTCATACCGCCCGGGTCGCGCGAATCGTTGGTCAGTTTACCCAATCCCTCATTCTGCATCGTTAACCTGAAAGCGATGTCAAAGTGTCGATCAGTCATCGTTTTCCTCTTCCTCTTTCGCAATCTGCAGACATTTCCGGTACGCCCTCGCCTCGACAGCAGCATCCACGCCTGCAGGCACAATAATCTTGCCTGTTGCATCGTAGAGCGGGACACGAACGGCACAATCAAGTAGTTGTTGGATTCGTTCTACTGTGCTCATGGCTTCACTGACCTCATGGCTTCACTGACTCCTTGATTTTTATCCCGGCACCGAGCAAAGCAAGACCGACAATTCCGTAAATGGCGAGCTTTATCAATGCATTTCGAACCGTTTTTTTGCTGTCGCTGATCGCTGAAATTATCGCCTCGGTGAACTCAACAGAAGCGTTAAGCCGTTGCGGATCGATACCTTTGAATCGGCAATGGCTCTCGTTTTCGTTGAGTGCAACGATAAATGCTTGGATATCATCATCGGTTAGCTTTCGGTGGTCGGATCCGGTCATCGTCACACCCCCTGCTTTTCGATCTTGTGGCCGATGCCAAAAACAGCCAAACCAGTCCCGAAGGACCCGCCGCCGGCAAGTAGCAGGTCAAGGCAATTCTGCGGGTCCATGGGAGTGGCAAGGTCCGGGAACATCGTGCCAATAAAACCCACTGTCCCGGTGATGATTTTCGATGCGCCGATGAGCATGAGGACGATTCCGCCGAAATAGGTCTTGTGGCCGTCCATCTTGGCGGCGAGGTACTTTACTCCGAGATTAACCAGTAGTTTGTCGATCATTTTCGCTCCTTACAAAATTTCGCCTTCATCCAGAACGGCCATCCGCACAACCTGACCGCATCGTAATATTTTTGCGCAATCTCCTGATTGGCTGCTCGACGGATTCACAGGAACAGTCTCAAGTCGGCTTGTAGCCTGGTCCCGAGTTGCTCTGCGTAATCGTCGTCGTGGCGAGCACATCATGCCGATATATCGTAGCCGAACGGGTGGTCGGGGGAGAGGGTGCAAAAGTCTTTCATATCGGCTCATCGTTACGCTTTTCCATAAACCCTTCAGGCAAAGCATTGCTCTGCCTCCCGCTGACACCGGATGCCATTATCTCTTCGAGAACTCTGTAATGATTCTCTTGCAACTCTTCCATCTTGGCGTTGTGTCGCTTTATTTCTACCTGCTCAGTTATTTCTATACCGAAGCGAATTCCACAGCAGACGGCGATTATGATAATTGCAAATACAAGAAATTTCGTCACTTCCTCAGCCTCCTCTTAATCCATCGCCATACCGCCGCCAGATCGATTGATATTCCGACTTTCGGCTTTACCGGGTCGGCGTCGATTTTGTCCTCAGGGTCACGCCCAGGGTAGTCAACCTCATTCCTGGCACTCTTCATCGCGACTGCACAGTTCGATCATTTTTCCGTTTCCGGCAGATCGCAACGTGTAATGGAGGCAGATGTCCGGGGTTTCGGCACCCTTCACACACACGCCCGGACAATCATCATCACGGAGCAGCCGGACGTTGTTTTCGTCGATATGTGGATGAGTGGTTATTTCAATCATTCGTTCGCCCCTTGAGTTGGTTCAGGGTCTACAATCATGATATCGGCCTTATCGGTTCATCAACCAGCATTACGACTTTCTCACCTGCTGTCTTCCACCCAGGTCCTTCAAGATACGCCTGGACAATCCACTCGCCGGCAACAGAAAGATCAGTAATTGTAGTTGTCGTGTAGACAAGCTCAGTCCCGTCAAGGGTTGCTGTCCATGTCCCGGTTACGAACGTAGGTCTACGATAGTGGATTTCGAGCTTTGTGGCTGCTGCCAGATAAGCCGCGTCGTCCTGTGTATCGAGCCGAATCTGGCAACCAACTTGTCCAGCAAAAAATCCACTTCGTATCATAGCCTACTCCTTACGCCGGGTCAGTGAGGGAGAGTTTCGAGGTTGTTCCGGTGACGATATATGAGCCTTGCGCCCCGTAACTTTCAGTTGTTACCTGATCGCTACCGTGAAATACCATTGTGCCGCCGTTGTAGTCCCATTTGCCTACGTACTGGACACTGGCACTCGCCGGAACATCGAAGGTCACAGAAGCGTTCAAGAGGCGCTCTCCGCCGCTTGCTGCGTCATACGTACATGCCTTGCGAGCATATGCAGGAGAACCGCCTGAAATCTCGTTTGCCGTTCCCGCTGATCCTGGATCGCCTGAATGGAGAGAAAGCCGGTCAACCGTGAGTGCGTCCAACATCGTGTTTTTTGCTGCTGCTACGAATACGCCCATTTTATTAGTTCCTTAATTTTGAGTTTGCCGACCATGTTCTGGTCACTGCTGAAATATCACTTACCGATCTAGTTACTTTCGAATCCGCCGACCATGTCCTAACTACTTTCGAGGGGTAACTAAACTCCTCTATTATAATAGGATTATAGCTTGTTGTTACATCATTCGCGGTGGCTTCGAGTATTGCGTATCCTGAGACTGTCTTTGATCCGAAGTCGTCGCTACCAGCGATGGATGAAAGATCAGGGGCAGATACACCGCCCTTCGTGCCTGATGTAACTGAGGCACCTGTCGCTTCAAGCGCAGGCGGACCTCTTGCTACTTTCGTGACTGCTGCGGTAACTGCTGCGTGAGCTTCGAGTATTACAGTTCGTGCTGCTTTCGGTTTGCCTGATGAGGTGATCGAAGATACTGCTTCAAGAACTGCAACACCATAGGCTGTCTTTGTTCCGACTGAGGTAATTTCCGATTCTACGGAAAGGTCGCAAACTACTAAGGTTTGTTTGATCGCGAGAACCAATAGTTCTCCGACTGCCGAAAGTTCTGCGCTTGATGAAACTTCCTTGCTGCCGCTGGCAGTTATTTCGCTTGCTGCTGACAGGCCGGAGATCGTAGAGACCTCCTTTGTTCCCGACGAAGTAATGCTTGATGTGGCTGATAGGTCTGCGACTGATTCCGCATGCTTCTCGCCTTCGCTGATAATTTCCGCTTTTGCGGAAAGATCGACTACGACGGATGTCTCCTTATGTCCCTCAGATGTAATGTTTGCCTCGGCAGATAGGTCTACCGCTTGACTGGTAGTCTTTGTTCCTTCTGCAAACAACTCTCCGATAACTGATATATCTGCGAGCGAAGCTACCGACTTCGTACCGACTGCGTAAACACTTCCAGTTGCGGACGCTTCGGCCAGTGACTCTACCTGCTTGCTGCCAAAAGAGGTAATACCGGCAACTGCCGAAAGGACTGCTGCTTCTGAAGGTATCGTCTCCTCTGCCGTTCCTTCCGAGTAAATATCTGCAACCGCCGAAAGTTCAGCCAAAGACGAAGCTGACTTCGATCCTGCCGTTTGCAGGTCGGCGGTCGCTGACAGGTCAGACGAACTTGGTACGGACTTTGCGCCGTAGGTGGTGCAAGAGGGGATTGAGGTGAGTACTGGTGATAATGATGCCTGTTTTGCTCCTTCAGTTGTGAGTGTGTCTGTTGCTGATAGGTCAGGTGAAGACTGAGCGGACTTTGTTCCGAGAGAGGTAATTTCAGATGTTGCCGACAGGTCAGCACTATTTGAAACTGACTTCGTTCCTATTCCAGTAACTGACGCCTCTGCATTAAGCAGCGTTGCTTCTTCCGGTGCAGTAGACTCCCCTCGCACCCCGACTGTAGTTACGCTACCTGTAGATGTAAGTTCGGTGGCTTCTTCTGGCGGGCCAAGAACAGCGTAAGCGACGGCCTTACTTATGTTTATCCCTAGCGACGGAGATAAAACAGCGTATCCTACAGCTTTTGATATTTCGGCCTTGCCCATTAATTACACCGCCGCTGATTGAAATGCGAGTTGGAGTGCTTCTATTTCTGCCGGAGTAAAACGGTTGGATGTAACCGGATTATTCTGGTACATCTGCTCGTGCGTTTCCCAGACTCCACCAAGGGTGATGGTATCGCTCAGGGCAAGAGTTGAATTGGTTTTGATCCCCTGCTTGACTCCCATCCCGCCAACGCCGTCAGTCATCCTTGCTGCGACTTTTACCGCTTTGACGATATAGTCACCGATTGGCATTCCGGTCAGGTTGCATTGAAAGTTCTGAGATGCTGTTTCGGTGAATACTGTGTCTGCATCTGAATTGGTTACTTCGTCTATACTGGTGTAGTCATTTGTCCACTCTGAAGAATCTCCTGCGGCAACAGGGGCCAGGGTTTTAAGGGACATCAAGCGGGTGTCTTCGTCTGCTGCTATTAACTCAGATATAGCGGCCGCCCCACTTTTCCCATACCCAGCAACACAGGCAAAACCTGTAACCCCTGAGATAGAGATATCACCGGTATAATCAATAACAAGCGTATCGTTGAAGTACACTTTAACATTTGCCGATGCACCATAACTAGTTAATTGTATATCAAGTTTGTCAATGTTGCCGGTATTAAATAAAACGCTGGCGCTCGTCTGGAGTGTCGCCCATGTGGTGCCGTCATAAAGGAGCAAGGAAAGATACCCTGATGCTTTTTTAAGCCACAGTCCCTTTCCTGAACTGTCGGTCAGGCCGAAAATATTTGAGTTATATGTTGATGAGGTGAGTGGCTGAGTCCATACCCTGCCAGACACCCATCCTGATGTGATTTCGCCACCAGGAAAAGGGTAGCTAGGGAATATGGCGTCTTTATATAAAGAGCATCGTGCAAAGTCATTTCTTTTATAGTCAGTATTTGTGCTTGCAACCGGTGACCCAGAAAAATCTATGCCTTCACCGCCGCACCATAAAATTGTCATGATCGTACTCCTTTAATCTTGCGGCAAATTCGCCCGACCAGAACGGCCAACAGGTAACAAGCCGCCAACCCGCCGAGCAGGTATTGCTCAACCTGACACTGCCAGTATCCGTGTTGCCAACCGGCGTAGGATATGCCGCCGAAGATGGCTATACCTGCCAGGACGAGGTAGATCATTCGACCACTGGCTCCTCGACTTCAGGCGCAAGCTCCGAGGAATTATCAGTTGTTCCGTTCGCACTATCGGTCGTCCTGTCCTGCGTATAAACGTAATGATCGACGCTCGGAGTTGCCTCGAATGAAGCATTTACCCCGCTCTGGTTATCCGCCGACAGTTTGTTAGCTACGCCACTGATCTGGTTATTGTCTCCGGTGATGACAAATCCTGCGGCATCGCCAGAATAGGACGTGCGCCATAGCCTCGCCACATCCACCCCCAAGGTGGCGTAAGGAAGGAAGGCATGAAGTAGGTCAGTAGTCGTTTCAGGCTTAAACAAGGCCTGCTGCCCGAGGTTGGCTGAAAACCCCATTGCCAGACCTACCTGGCAGGCCGCATTGTTGCCGCATCCAGCCATGCCTTCGGAGAATGCCTTGAATCGCTGGGTGTTTTGCTCGGAGATCATCTGGTTGACGGCTGAGTGGTCGGATGTCAGTCCGGCGCATCCAGACAGTGCGAAGACCAGAAGAAGGGGGAAAAGTCTTTTCATGTATCACCTCATTGTTTTGCCTGAAATTTAGCGGCCATTTCAGTATAGTATGCCTGTGTTCGAAGATGGTCGGCAAGGATTGCTCGTTTGTCCACTGCGTGATACCAGCACAGACCGCCGAGCAGGATTGCGATTGTGAGAATCCAGACTATGAACTCTTTCTCGGCGGGTTTTTCTGGTCTGTTTTTCATGGTTTGCACGCTTAAAAATTGTCAGTCAAAATATTGATAGTAGTTTCAGATCAAGCAGCAAACCAACCGGTATGCCGAGCAAGTGTGTAGCCGTCTCGCCATTTGGCCTGACGAAACAAATGCTGTTGATGCCGTCATGATAAGTACCTCACTGTTATAATTCTATGCGCTCGAGAAGAGACTCAAGGTCGTCGGCGAAATCTTTGGCTGTGCCTCTTATGGTATTGATTCGTTGCGCCAATTTCGTTTCGTAATATTTCGATCCTGTCGAGTCTTCTACTGCCGGTGCAGATGGGGCCACAACACTATCCAGCCTGTCGTGCAACCGTTTAACAATATTGTCGTACCGCTCGATAACATTTGCCAGGTCGGCAAGGGCCGCGCAGACCTCTGACGCCTTCGGTTCACCCGACAGGCCTTGCACGTTTGTCTCTTGAATCCGATTCATAATTTTCCCCTGAAAATAAAAAAGCCTGGCGTCTTCGTGAGATGAAGAGGCCAGGCCGATTCCGGTGAGTCCCGCGAACATATTGGGAGTCCGGTGGAAGCTGTCTTTTACTGGTTCATTTGAACCGTGAAACTTTACAGTGAAACTATATAATATGAGGCTATGATACTATTTTTCCGTCGATGCTGCAAATGATTGTTGATTAAATGGCATAGGACTGTTTACAAATCTATTCCGCCGCAACCATTCTTCCCCGCTCAACTTTTCCGGGCCGCGAGTTACGTTTCAGCATTGTCACTATTCCCCGCATAGTGATCGGCGAAATATCGCGCCGGCCGGACCCGGCAACCTTATCGTTGTAGTCCTTCACGGTTTTCATTATCTCCGGAGTGATCCCTTCGCCTTTTAGTCTGCTCCGCTTGATCTGCGAGTAGATCTCTGACTTTTTCTCTTGGTATTTCTGCGCAACCTCTTTTTCGTTCCACTGCATCTCTCTGATTCCGGATAGCCTGGATGGGTTGAACGATAAAAACCGGATGAATGCATCGGTAGCGTCTGCCTTCAAGGGCTCGTCACCATAGAATACCTGGCCGTAGTTGCTCGTCGTGATTCCCTCGCTTGATTCCCTGAGAGCCTTCGACACATTCCCGAATGCCGTAGGAAGCAATCCCTCGACACCCTTCGCCAGTTCGCCCTTAAAAAGATGTTTAACTCCTTTCACCATGTCGCTGAAAATTCCACCAACAGGCCCGAGCGCGTCCGTCACGGTCGCCTTTGCAATATCGGTCGGCATGGGCAGGTGCATTGCTAAGGATCCCTTGATATTAATCCCGGCCACGCCAAAGAGCCCGTGACGAGCAAAAGAGCCGCCGCCGAACATCTCTTCCGCCCATGCATAGAATTCTTCTTCCGGATCGTCGCCGCCGCCAGGGACCGCCCCCACAAGGGCAAACGCTAGCGGTCCCAAGAGAGACGCCCCGGACCCGGCCAGAACCGCGGGAGACAGCAGCAGGTATGCCGCCGCCCCGTATTCCTTCTTGTTGAAACCGATATCGAGTGCGTTGATCATGTAGTTATGGCTGAATTTCTGGAAGGTATAGGTGAGCCGCAAGGGATTGAATTTTCCCCTTGCCCAGGCCGGAAGCGTTTCTTTGCCATAGACACCATGGGCATTGTCGCTGATCTCTTTGGCCTTCCCCCAGATTACCGATTCTTCGGCGGTCGCCTCCTTGGCTTTCACAGCCTTATAAGCAGCAAAGAGCGTCATCGCCCGGTTGGCCTTCTCAACCGCACCAAACATCAGCATCCCCCATCCCACGATGTACTTGTTCCAGGTGTCACCCAACTTTGACCGCAATTCTCTTGCCGCTTCGTGGTTGAATTGTGCCTCATCCCATCCTTTTGCCGAAATGAACTGGAATAAGTTTCGATCGGATTCCGACAGGTCGCCTTTGCCGGATCGGTATTTGCCGTAAGCCACTGCCGCCCCGGTTACCCGCCGCAACGACTTACCCACCGACTCGCCGGTATACCCCGCAATTGTCCCCGGGACGCCCTGGACCATGTTCGTCATATTTACCGCGGCGCTCGATACCCGGAAGCCAAGATACTTGATAACAGCAAGTCCCTTCAAGGTGCCCATGATCCTGTCTGCCTGCTCGTCGTTCCGCAAGATATCAATCATGAATGACCGTACGTCCCGGAAAAGGTTCTTCTGCAGCTTCTCGTCGATTCGGCGCTTCTCGATGATCTCCTGATATTCTTTCCAATCGGGCTTATCAACCTCGGCCTTGTAGTCAGCCCATGAATAATCACGCCCGGAGAAAGCCAGGACCATCGCCCGAGCGGTGTCACGTTTAGCGGTGCCGGCCGCCACGTTCTTTCCGTATTGGGTAAGGGCCTTACCCATGTCCTCTTCGTAGCCTTCCCACACCACGTCGCCGGCCAACCGTTTCAGCCTGCTGGAGAGATAACCGCGACTCTTGAAGATATCGGCAACCTGCATGGTGAGAATCTGGTTGATATGCTGGCCGGCCCGGACCTCAGTTTCGTTGTTCTGGTCGATGGTGGTCAGCGAACTCTGTAGGATGGCGTCAAGGGAAGTGATAAGGTTGGTCGCGTCGAAGACATCCTCTGCCGGCGACTTGTCTTTCTCGAACGTTACCGTAAAACCTTTCGCCTTCAGCCTGTTGATTTCTCGGCCCATCGGCGTGACCATTCCCAGGTATTTCTGCAGGGTCGGCTTCTTGTCGTCAAAGGTCGGTATATCGAAGTGTTTGCGGATAGGGTTTTCTCCTTCTTTCTTCGCAATCATCACATACTCGCCTGATTCACGAATACGAGGGAAGAAGATTCCGCGAAGGTCGCCCATCTGCGCCAGTGCCTGCTTAACCGTGAGGGGCCGCAAGTCGGCGTCGGTGCGCTTCTTGACCGTGAGGTTCTGGAATGTCTTCACCCCGTTCACGGTCCCGCTGTGCGCTTTTGCCCACCTGTTCGCCTTCAGTTCATTCATGAAGGTCTTCTCTCCCCGGCTCTTGCTGGTAACCACATAACTGATCATCTGTGCCGCCCGGTCAAGCATCTCGTTTGCCTCTTTCTCGGAAGCAAAGAGCGCTATCGGTTTCTTCTTGCCTGCGGCATACACGCCATACCTTCCGGCTTCATCAAGTTTGCCGTCGCCGATAAATGGATCAGGAAGGCCGTTCTCTTTCGCCTCTGCGATGATCTTTCGCATGTCTGCAGCCATGACATCAAAGCCCCGGTTGGTCATCTCCCTGGCCTGCTTCACGGCTTCTATGGCCTCCCTGGAATATCCTTTGATCGACAGGGCAAGGGATTCTTCTTCGATCATGGTCCTGATCGCCTCGGCCTCGTCGGTGAATTCTCCCAGCTCGGTACTGTTGCCTTTCGCCGCCCACTTTGGAGCGATAACTTGCCAACTGTCATTATCGGTGGAGCGGATCCGGAAACCATCGGCCGCCTGGTCTGTCTCCAGCAGATAATCATTGGCCTCGGTGTAGGCGTCCTTGTTTTCCTTCCTGAGTTGCTGGACGAACGACACGAAGCCGCCAAGGATTTTCTGCTCGTTCTCGAAGCGGATATCCCGGCGAAGAAGAGCCGCCTGCAGCACCCTGCCGGCAGCTGCAAATTTCTTGAAGTAATGTTCCGGAGTGGAGAGCAGGCGGTCGAGCCAGGTTGAATCGACCTTGCTATTTTTGATATAGGTCGATGATCCAAGCGTTTTAGCCGCTTCTTCCAGTGATTCGGTGGAGAGCGGAGCCGTTGGGTTGCTCGATACGGAATACCGCACATCATCATTATCCCGGCTGAACGCTCCGGTATTGTCACTGGCCGACTTCAATTGATTCGGGGAAAATGCGATAACCTGGCCCCGGTCCTTGATGATTATTCCGTCATGGCCTTCAAGTTCCATCGCCCGCTTACGAAAGGCTTTCGCGCTGGCAAGATTTCTGCCTCTGTATTCAACACCAGCGCTTTTAGTAAAATATTTCCCTTCACCGCCGGCGTACCCGTTTGAGACCTCTGGCTTGTTGGTGAAATACGCTCCGGAATTCCCAGTCTGAAAAGCGTCAAAGTTTTCAGTCGTCCCATGGTAAACCACCAAAGGCTCCCCGCCGACCTTGCCATTCTCCGTGACGACCGACCCTTCAAACCACTTCTTAAACGCCTCAATCCCCTGAATCTTCCGAGCCGCTCTCTTCACGGGCATCTTTGCCGATTGCGCGAACTGGCCGACACCAAACTCATTCAGGATATCATTCACCCCCCGGCCCTTCGTCAAATCCTGGTCAACCTCACGCTTGGCCCACGCCTTCACCCCTTGAGTGAATAGCGCCACAAGATCGGACTCGCTGAGCTTCATATCCTGCATCAATCCCATGCGGTAGAGTGCGGCACGGACGGCCGATATTACTCGCCGGAATATAGAATGGTTGTGGTTCTTCGGCTCTTGGATGAAGTACATTATAGCCTCTTCACCTCGCAACCCGGTTGCCGTGTCTTTCGGGACTTTGGCGAATGCGTCTTTCACGGCTTGACTGGTGCGGGCGAGCCGGGCAAAGTTCTTCAGGATTCTGGTTTTGCGGGCCCGGAAGATTTTATCCTCAAAAAGTAGCGCATGGCCGCCTTCATGGGTGAATACGTGTTTTGCATCGCCCGGTGCCATCGCGTCGGAAAACAGGACGATTTTCTTTTGGTACGGGAAATATGAACCTACGACTTTGCCTTTCTTCGAGAAGACTGCCTTGATCTCGATATCGCTGTCATTGAATATGACGTAGTTGTAATTGCCGTCACCGGATGACCTGGATGATCCGTCTAGGTATTTGATTCCTCTTATACCTAGGGAGTGGAGTGTCTGTGAAGCTATTCGGCCAGCCTCTCCTGATCTGTCCCCGTCAGATACAGCGTGGTAGATAGAATTTCCGTCATACCCTTTTGGTTTTCTGTTGATTGCTGCAAACCCGGCATATTTCTTTCTCTCATCCATTAGGTCCCGGTACTTTTGCACCGTTTCGTCCGTATCTTCGAGAGCATTTGCCCTGTCTGTAATCTCCTTAAATTTATCAGCACCGGTCTTTACCGCCGCCTTAACCCTCTCCGACTGCTCGCTCAGCGGTTTATCCCAGAGTAAATATTCGTCCTCGGCGGGGGCTAGTTCTACTTGGTAGAGTTTGCCCTCTTTCTTGGAGAAAGAATAATCTCCTGATTTTATAAGCTTTTCAAGGATGCTGACTATTTTCACCCTCTCTGGTTTTATCGAAATAGAGTGGCTGTCAGTGTCGAGTAAATATTTCTTATAGGTGTCGAGGTATTTGCTGGCAGAGTATTCACCGTATTTCATTATTTCAACTGTTATAAACTCAGGAAGATACCTGTCTTCTTCGTAAGTTAATGCGTTAAGTTTGTCATAATTATTAAGGATTTTTTTATACCATTCGGCAACCTCCCTCGACCCAGCAAAATACAAACCGTATCCGTAAGCCTGTGCCCCTTCGCCGGTGCCGATCTTCTCAGTGCTGAATTTATCGACATCATTTCGGGTGCCATGCCATGCGACCATCTTCAGGAAAGCATTCCGCATCGGGCCAGGGAGCTCTTCGGCGCTACGAGCTATCTCCAACTTGCCACGTTGCACAAGGTTGTCGTAGCCGGCACCAAGGAAGGCTTTCAGTTCCGACTGGACTTGGGCCATGAAGGTGGATGTCGAGGGGGATGGCTGGTTGGTTTTGGAATAGAGAGTAGCACCGCCCTGCGAACCAACCACAGTCAGTATCTTGCGATTGGCGAGAATTTTTTCAATAACACTATTTCCGTCTTCGCCAACAGGAATGAAGTTCCTTGTCACGTAATTGATTCGTTCAGTGAAAGCCCCGTAGTTTTCAAGGACCCGGTAATCTCCGTAGCCGACTCCCTCAACCTCCATTCTCTTTTCGCCGGCAACCCGCTTCGCCCGGATCTTCCACCCATTGTCAAGAGTGATGGTCTGCCCGTTCTCAAGCACTGAGCCTTGCACCTGTTCCGGGCTCATCTCCACCGCCTTGCCCTCGACATCCAGCAAAGCCATGACCTCGGAAATATTCTCGCCGGGAATAATCCGCCCGAGCATGGTTTCCTTTCCGGCCTGCACCCGCACTATACGGGGATGACCTTTCAGTTTATCCCATATCGGCAGCAATGCCCCGGTGATCAGGTGCTCACGCTGAGTAACGGTTTCCGGTAATTCCTTGAGCGCCTTGTCCCATGCCCCGCGTGCTTCTTTGTTGCTGGCTATGGTTGTGAATTTCTCACCGAAATCCGACTTGAGTACGTTTCTGTGATTTCCCCGGCCATTCCTGAGAACAAAGACATCGACAATGTCACCGCTCTCAGTTGTGGTGCTTTTCTCCGAAACAAGCTGCCATGGCTTGCCGCTCTGGTTGTTGACGACAACCTTGTGTCGCGGGTCGTAGGCCAGTTTATCGACGGGGTAATCGACATCCAGTTGCACATACTCCGTCACCGCCCCGGATCGCTTATCCGTGTAGACCGGTTGACTATCGACAATCCTGATACCCTTTGCCTTCAATGTTTCAAGCCCGGTGTCCAGGGTGCCGTTTTCTTCCGCCCTCGACACATTCGCGTCCATCAAGGTGGAGAACAGGTCGAACACCTTGTCCTGCATCTCGATCTTCATGCTCAAGATCCGGTTCAAAAATCTCGGCACGGTCGGAACTTGAGTGGCGTTCAGTTGACCATGTTCGTCAACAAGGTTCGGCAAACCAAGTTCGCGGGAAAGCATAGTGATGTCCATGCCGGGGATCTGCCCGCGGTGGACACGATGGATAAGTTGCTCAACCGCATCGGCTGCATACTCGCTTTCAAGGTTGTCGCGCTCAGAAAAGAGCCCCTGAGAGGAAGCTCCGCGCTCTCCCTCGGTGAGTGCCCCGAGCTGTGACAGTTTCCGGGCAATGGACGATATGAACCGCTTATGCCCCTTCAGGTCGGTGGTTACCAGAACATACTCAGGAGCAACCGCCTGGTTCGATCGGTGCGAGCGGCCAAGACCTTGAACGGCGCTATCGGCCCGCCATCCAGCCTGCAGGATGTAATGGCTCCGCTGCCGCTGATTGATTGCCGCAAGGTCGGCGTGATAACTTGCCCCGGTTCCGCCCGCCTCGGAGAAGATGAGAATCTGTTTCTTGTCGGCCATGAATTGGGCTGCGTCGGCAACACCCTTCGTCTTGCTCCACCCTTGCCTGATCTTCTTCGGTCCGGTCCCGTCATCGACCGTAACGACCCGCTTTGACCGGCCGGTTACTTCAGCCACGGCACCAACCCCGAAAACATTGAGGATCTGGTCAAGCGGTGCGTCCGGTACCCGGATACTCCCGAGTTTATTGAGCAAGGACTCCCGTTTCGCCACGGCTTCACGGTTCACGACCGGATTGCCATTTGAGTCAACCACTGGCCTGGTCCTGATATTCCCCTCGTCATCCTCATATTGTTCGTACTGCTGGACGGGGAAGGAGTTTTCGATCATCTGCATGAGCTGATCGCGGGGGGTGATGTCGACGTCTTCAAGGTTCTCGGTGTTGGCCAAGGCCCGGTTGGTGCTTGCTTCGTTGGTATTGGTGATCTGAAGGACAACCGCCTTGCCGTCTTTTACATCCTGTTTGATGGAAGTGATGACAGACGGCATTTGCATCGCCGTGAGTACTTGGTTGAAGAATCGCTGATGAGATCCCCAGAAAGCCGACAATGCGTGACTGCGCCCATTGGAATCGGCCTCGGTGATTGCCAGGGCGTCATCAATGTTGGCGAGAACCGTTTGCCATGCGCCGGCCAGTTCGTCGTATATATCTCGCTGTTGCCCTGAAAGAGCATGCTCCAGCCGTCGGTACTTCACCTGATACGCCGCATTTTTGCCGTTGTAGGCGAGCTTCCTGGCAAGATAACTGCCCATGGCCTTCATGTCCCTTGCGACGACTTCCATCGCGGCAATTCCGCCCTGGGAGACGCGGGAAATAAAAGCTGAGGCATTTGCAAAGGCGGTATCGGCCCCCCATAAACCAAGCCGCTCGGCATAGGCCAGATTACTGACCTCGGTGGCGCCGGTCGCCGACACGTAAACCACTTTGGCCTTGGGTAGCGCCTTCTGTAGATCCAGGGCGGCGAGGGCCATCTGTGACGGTTTTTTGGTATAACGACCTTCTTTGATTGAGATGGCGTTGCCCATCTTGTGGGACTCGTCAAAGGCGATAACGCCGTCGAAGTTGGGACCGGCCCAATCGATGATGGATTGCAATCTGGAAAGCTGCCCGATCTTGGCCGCACTCGCCAAGGTGGAGTATGCCGTGTAGAGCACACCGTCTCTTTTCGGAAGGGACTCGCCGGCCTTGACCGAACCCTGCTCAATGAGGAGCTTGTCGTCCCAGCCGATCCCGGACATGTCCCGCTTGGCGTCTTTGGCAAGCGTCCGATCTTTACTCACCCAGATTGATTTCTTGCGCCCTTGGTTCCAGTTGTCCCATAGTATTCCGGCAATCTCCCGGCCTTTGCCAACTCCGGTACCGTCGCCAATAAAAAAGCCGCGCTGTTCGCCATTCGGAAGGGTGTCTTGGTGTGCCTGGCCGGCTGCGGTGATTGCCTCAAGCTGCACATCGCTTAACTTGCCGGCCTTGACTGCCGAAACGGGGATACGTGGCCTATAGGTGATGTCCGGGAGTTTGACGGCTGCCATGGCCGTACTTTCAACGAGATCAGCAGGATGAGGCTTTGCGCCCCTGATTGAAACGGTCGGCTGATATCCCTCGAAGATGGAATCGCCCGACGATTGCTGCTTTTCTTTGCGGGAGGTCTCTAACTTGTCCGTATCCGGTGTAGACTCTCGATCCGGTCCAGCAGCTTCCACGCCAGATCCTTCGGAGACAGCGACTTGTCCCTTGTCGATATCGGCACCCCTTCCTCCTGACTGAGGTTCGTTACCTCGTTCATCCAGGTTTCCGGCTTCCAGTTTGACATCTGGCCGATCTTGTCTTCTATCTCCGGTTCCGTTTGCAATGCCCCGCTGTCCATTGCCCACAGCAGGAGTTGTTGGCAATACAGTCTCGACGGGTTTGGTTCCCGCTTCACTTCCTGGAGCTTTTTCTTTGCCAGCCTGTTGATCGGTCGATTGTTGAGCGGTAGCGGTTCTTGCATCTCTCACCCCTTGAAGTAGTGGTATCAGGTCGGTGTAGGTGTCAACCTTCCCGGTAACTATAGTATCGCGCGTCGGTCCGGTTTTGTCAATCACCAGGATCTGATTGTCGAATGTGGTGCCGTATTTCCGGAATCCTTCGCCATTCATGCCGACATTGGCCCGGACGGTGTATTCCTTCTCAATCTCTTTCCACCATGTGCGGAAAGTTGTTTTGTCAGCTGCCATGCCCTCGCCGACAATCGCGACCAGCCGCCCGCCAGGCTCCAATCTTTTCAGCGCCTGCTCGATATGACCGGCCCCGTATTTGGTTTTGTTCCGGCTGAGTCTCCCCCCTGTTGACGAGAAAGGGGGATTCATGACAATGACCGTCGGCTTCACGGAATCAGGCATGACGTTATTCAACTGCTCGGCGTTCTCACCATAGACCTGATCGAAGCCCATCTCTTTCAAGATATCACGCCGCCTGGAACTCAGTTCGTTGACCGCTACACTCTTCGCCCCGGCGATTTTGGCAAAAACAGCAAGCCCGCCGATCCCCGCCGACGGCTCGAGGAAAGAGTCGTTCTTTTTGAGGTTGGCAACCCACCCGGCGACAAAGGCCAGTGTCGGCGGCGTCGAATATTGCTGGAAATCGTCTTGCTCCTTGGTCCGCTTGGTCTGAGTCGGAACCATGAAGAGAAGGCCTTCAAGTTCCTTAATCTGCTCGGCAGGGTTGGTGCTCTTGAAAGTGAAGCCGTCCGCAAGGTATTGGTTGATTCCAAGCTCAAGGGCATCATAAGCGTCTTTCGGGGTATACTTGCCTTCGGCCTGCGTCCCGCCATATGCTTCATCGGCCCATGCAAATAATCTGCGACTAAAGAACCTTTCACCCCTTGCCAGGTATTCACGTACTTTTGCGGCTATCTGCGATGGTGCGCTTTCCGGCTGTGTCGAGTTGGCCGGCGCCGATTCCGCAACCGGATTCTCTTTGACCGTAAACTCCTCTTCTTTTCCGGTCTGCAGGGACTTGACAGTAAAGGTGACTTCGCCAGGTTTTTCGGCTGCCTTGGGCCCGGGTTTAGCTTCCTTTGCGCCGGCGCTTAAATCGGCGTTTAAATTACGCGCCTTAGCCTCCTCGCCAACTTTGCCAGTTTCCGCCTGCCCGCTCTGTTTGGTATCGGGATAAATACTGTTGCCATTTGGTTGCTCCTTGGTTGATTGTTTGACCGCCCCTTTCTTCGGCCCCTCAGACTTCACCCATTCTTTGAACTCAGCCATCGGCATAGCCGCAACGGACTTGCCACCGGTCCAGCCTTTTGCATAATTGGCGTTGTAGATCGACATGGCATCGGCTTCCGACTTTGCGCCAAACACCACCTTGTGCTCATCGAACTTGCCATCTTTGTTGTGCTGGTTGACGATGTAGGCCGTTTCCCCGCCGCCCTGGTAGCCGGGAACCATGAAGACATCGACATGGTCCTTGTCGTAGCCAACCGAGCCCTTGATATACCCGTAGTCGTGGGCCATCTTCACGGACCATGTTTTGCCGGTCTTGTCGGTGCCTGATCTGGTGGAGCCTGCCGGATTCTCGATGGTGACCTCAAGGCCGTCCAGGTTGACATGGGACTTGAGGTAGTTCCCTTTTTCCTTCTGGGCTTCACTTGGCGCCAAGTTGGCTTTCTGCCCGTGCGCTACCGAGTCGGGGTTGTCGATGACTGCCGGACGATTTACGGGTTGATTTTTTAACTGAAATTGTGCGCCGGATTCTCCCAACGACTCTCGCCCAGGCTCTCGCACACTGTTTGGCTCAGGTTCTCGCAACGGTTTTCGCCCATCAGTATCGGCGGGTTTTTGAATCTGAGTTGGTCCTCCATCCACTTCAATCGACTGCTCTCCAGGTTTTCCGACCTTTTCAGGGATTCCGCTATCTCCAGCCACGCCTTGCTTACTACCTCTTCGGTCAGCACCGTTCCCGCTGGTATCGTATTGCTGCAATATACCTGCCCGCCCGCCATTGCCGCCGCCACTGCCGACTTCGTCGGTTTGCGTCTGACCTGATTCACCGCTTCCTCTTTTTCCAATATCGCCACCCGCCGCTCCAGAAATTCCCTTTCCGGTTTGCTGATTATCTGCAGTGGCCATCTCAGCCGTATTCGATTGAAGATTATCATTGATTGGACCTCCTGTTTGTCCATCGATTTGTCCAGTTTTATCGGCCACGGAAGCCGCGCCGGTATTGACTGCTAAGGAATTCCCCCCTGTATTTGTCTGGGTGTTTGTTTGCTCATTGCTGCCAGCCACAACAGCACCGCCCAACCGCTTCAACTGCCTCACACCTTTCTTGGTGATCGAGTAAGTGAGCCCGTCTTCGCTTGCGGCAAATCCTTTCTTCGCCAACTCCCTGAAAATGGGTCGCTGCTCTTCGGTCGGCTGAGTGGTGTATTTTGGGTTCCGGATTGATGAAAGGGCTTGGTGTTCAGGAGTGATCTGAGAAGAAGGAACCCCCTGCGGTGCGCTTGCGACAGAGGCGTTCGGGGTGTTGTTCGTCGGTATCTCCACGCCTGCCCGGCGATACGCCTCCGGGAGAGAGATGCTTTCCTTGTTCGCTCTGGCTTGCGCTACGGCGTTGCCTACCTTGCGGCCATGTTCGGCTTTGAGGTCGATTATTTGGACTGTGGTGGGGATTGGGGATTCGTCGGCTAATTGCTGTGGTTGCTGCTGGTCCACTCCGAGTGGTTGTGATTCATTCCTTCCGACTGCCCCATTAATATCGACGGGTTCTCGAAGAGGTGCAACTCCGATCCACTCATTGTTTGAATTGTTAATCCCGACGACCGTAACAGAACCATCGCTATTATCTTTGAGGTTGTAACTGGGGTTTGCCCTTGCTGCGGCAATTGAATCAGGCCTCCTAAAGGTAAGCCTGTCAATCTTGCCCGCCTTGATATATTCCGCCATCTGGTCTCTTGAACCTAAATCCATCCCTGCGGCTATCTCAGACATTCCTTTGGTGATGCTCTCTGCCGTTGTCATCTCTTTTTTCGGCTCTTGACTCACCTCTTGCCTTGGTGTCTGCTTATTTTCTTGCTGCGTATTTTTTACAGATCTTCTCAAGACAGGCATCTGTACTTCGATGTTGTTGCCAACTCTCCTGATTGCGCTTGTGTCGAGCCCAAAGGGGGCAATCAGTTTGGCGACAACTTGGCTTGCTCTTGTAAAATCGGCATCGGTCTTTACTTCAAGGTTGGTGAAGTCTCCGGTCTGCCCGATTCCAAGATCATTATTCCTGCTGGCACCGCTGAGTATCGCCGCTGATGTTTTTGGCTTGCCGCTTTGGTCAAGAACGATTTCATACCCATTCCGCAACTGATTCTGAAAGTGCCTAAGCCCATCCGTGGAAATGGTGTCGTTCTCAGTGTATTCGTGGCCTTCTGGGAGCATAGACGCAATATTGGAAAGCATTTCTTTCGTAACGCCTTTCTTGCTCGTCTGTCTCTCAAGTTTTGACGTGAATCTGTTTGTTGGTTTGCCATTCTCATAAACTCGCATGTATCCAACAAAATCATTGTCCCCGAAAGCGGAAAGATAAACATCGACAATACCTGTCTGAGGATTCGTGTACTCTGAATACCCTATGCCATTAATTTCTTGGTATGACGTTCTGTTGAGGGGGATACCTTTATCAAACTCTTGCGTTTCGGCGTGCGTTTCTGCTAATTGCCGTGTTGTTGGTTGCCCCTGCTGTTTCCTTCTCTCGACTGCGGCCACGGCATCATCAATCGATATCGGGGTGCCGCCTTTCCTCGCCACCGATAACTCCCTTGCGACTTCAGGGCCGTAGTCGGCAATGATGTAGGTGAGATTCACCTTGTCGCCAATCGGCGCAGTGGTGTCGAATGTTGGCCTCGCCGTCGGTCCTGCCGGTGTCGGCCGGTTATCTGGAGACCCCGGACCGGTCTGCTGAATTATCGGATTGCCGAGTCGTTGAGAAACTTGCGCCGGATCTGCGGCCGGTGGCGTATCGATCCCCGGCTGAGTCGGAATGGTAGTGGTCGGCGCGGCAATTGTTCCGAGTGCTCTGCTGATTGGTCCGGTCGGGGTGGCAGGATCGGCTGGTGTGATTGGGGTGACAGAAGAAGTCCCTGGAGAAGGTGGCTGAGGAGCGCCCGGTGGAGGCTGGCCGATTCCCGACTGAGCCGGATCGGTCGCCGCCGACTGTTTGGGATTGGCCAGATGATTTACTCCGCCGAATCCACCGCCAATAACCCCGCCGCCGACCGCACCCATAACTCCGCCGAAAGCTGTATCAGTCAGAGACTCCCTGGTAAGAGGATTTTCAAACGAAGCAAGTTGTTCGACCGGACTCTGGACAAGTTCTTCGCCACCTTCAACAGCACCACCTATCCCGATGCCTTTTGCAACCGATCCGCCCAGCGTCTTTGTGGCAAGCATCTTAGCAACGGAATCGCGCCCGGCTTTGGTGGACAATCTCATCGCCCAATCTTGCGGGCCGAATTTCTGCTCGATAAAGCCAACCGTCGCTGCTCCAAGCGCGGCAACAGCCTTATTTTTGAAAGAGTCAGGCTCAACGGTATCGCTTTCCACTTGTTTGTCGCGGATACCACCATAAGATGGTAAAGCCGCAACGGCCGTTGGCCCAAGCCAGGAAACGGCCTGCCCTATTCCGGCGACAACCGGCGCGGCTGGCCCGGTGAATGGAGCAGCTGCGGTAATACCGCTTCCCAGCGCTTTGGCTCCCACCATACCAAGGATCGAAGGCGCGGCATTGCCAGTTGCCTCTGTGATGGTTTTAAGTGGATTTTCAGGGATGTCACTGAAAGAGTTAACGGCTGTTGGGTTGGCATCTATCACCTCTTGCCCGTACCGCTTGACCGCATTATCCTGCGACACGCCGGGGATGAAATCGGCTGCAGCCTGACCTATACCCTTAACTGTCTGGCCGATAGTTTTCTTGGCCGACGGCACGAAGCCACCACGAGGCGTATCATCCTGCGTGTCATCAAATAATCCGGTGCTACCTTGCGAGCCCTGTGTATCATCGAACAATCCGGCCATATTTTTAAACCCTCAGTGTTGATTTTTTATCAACAAACAATACTTAATTATCGCGTTTTGAGCAATGATGTTTGCCTGAACAGATAATTAATAAGGCAGTGGGCCGAACAGCTTTTTGTACTCTGCTTCATATGCAGGGTTTCCCTTGTTCTTCTTCATTCTCGCTATGGTCGCTGCTGTGGGCGTGGCGAGTTGTCGACCGCCTCCGGGTCCATCAAGTCCGGTTTTTTTACTATACAGGCGCTCACCGGTCTGAGCCCCTAGCTCGTTAAATTCTTTGATGGTATCGTATTCATCTTCTCGTTTCATACCAAGCCTCTGCATTATGCGGGTACGGTCAGCATCCGGCAGGTCGGGATTATCCAATTGATCAAGCAGCGCCTGGTTCTTCTTCGCCTGTGCCAACTCCACCCCTTTCACTTCCGCATCGATCCCCGCCGTTCTCCCCAACCTCTGCTCGGCAACCGGGATATTTGTCGCCTGGGCGTTGGCGTGGTTTGCCTGGGCCTGATCAAGGGGGGTTAATCCGTTCAGCACTCGCCATGCATTAACTTTCGCGGTAAACGCATCAATACTCACCTTGTCTTTTACCGGATCTCCCGAAAGATTCGGAGAGCCGAAATCAACCATTTGCCGCCCGCCCTGGCCTCCCAGGTTTATCCTGCTTACTTGATTGCCGTTAATCACTTCGCGGGTGAATCCCTTTGGCCTGTCTTCCATTGTTTCTGGGAGTGGTTGAGGCTCAACAACATCACCTTCCTTGCCGGGGAACGCAAGGGTTCTATTGAACTCGCTTGAAGTCATTCCGCCCTGTGACTTCCGCCATTCATTATCAGCGGCGAGGAAAGCCCTTGTCTCTGCGATGTCGGTTGCGGCATCGCCGGTAAGTGGTCCTCTCGTCGGTTTACCCACAAGGTTGTATTGCGTAGGGGGAGAAGTGGACGGAGGCTGGCTGATGGTATTGGCTGACGTGGTGCCGGCCAGAGTGTTGTCGACCGTGGCGGCTAGAGCGCTCCCCGGCTGACTGACTGCCGGTTGTCCGAGCCGTCTTGCAATGTTTCCAGATGCAACAGCTTCGCCGGCAGGGAAGGCAACGAACCTTTCGGTGTTCGGTGGAGCGCCGCTGAAACCTCTTGAAATATCATCGCCCACTCGTTGAAAAGCCCTTTTCGGGAGCCCGATAAGATCGTCCACCGCCGCCCCTGTGGCGACTACAGCCGGCAGCATCGCTTTCCCGGCCCGGCCAAGGGTATGAGAGAGGCTTGCACTGGGGGCCCGGTCTATCCCCGTCTGCTGGTTGATAGCGCCCGCCAGCGTGTCCCCTGTGACATCAGCCCCTACCGGGTTATCTCTCCCGGCAAGACGCCTACCCTCCTGGTAGTCCCTGCTTCCCTGCGAGTTGCGCCTTCTGTCTGTTGCCGGGCTCGAAATTGCTGGAATGTTCAGGTTCAGCGGAAACTTTACGCCAAGCGGTGGCTCGGCTGGTGATTGGTTGGATGCTGTGCCCTTCGCGGCAAGAGAGTTCATGGCACCGGTTGTCGCCCGGTCAATCCCGCCGACCATATCGCTGGCGCTATTCGCGACAGACGACAGGGCATTTCCGGCACGATTCAGAACACCACCACCAATGCCCTTGTTGCCGGCTTCGAAACCATTGGTGTTGATCTCCGGTCCCAGCCGTCTGGGTGTGGTTTCCATGTGGCTCTGAGGGGAGGCAAGAGCATTCATTTTGTCGGCAACGAATGAATCTATCCCGCGAACCGCATTATTTGCAGTGTCGGCAACCACTCCAGCAGCACTAGGAATCCCGAGTTTACCAGCCTCATCTTTTTTTTTCTTCTCTTCGTCGGTCAGTTTCACCATATTATTCACCATTGCAACAGTTGCGGGTTGTAGTGCTTGTTGTCGTACTTCTTGAATCGCTTACCTGTGTACTGTAATTATCACTTGCACTGTTAGATTCCCCGGAACTCCCAGAGAACCCGACATTTGCGCCAGCAGAAACACTTCCAAGAGCAGCGGAAGCAAGTTGTGCCGCAACAAGGCTTCTTGCCTTGATCAGTTCCCCGTTGATTTCTGCCTGTGCAGTGGCGATTCTTGCAAGCATGTCGCCGTGCCGCAAACTGATTTCCGAGTTGGCTACGTCGCGGGATACATCGGACTTGTATGCTTCGGCTATGGCATCGACGATAGCGGTGAATTTCTTCACATTTCCGTCAAAGATTGCTAATTTCAGCCCTTCGATCTTGGCTTGCACCTCTGCGTCGGTTTCGTTCGCCTGCAACTGAGCCTTGAACAGTTCGATTCGCTCATGGAAAACCGACATCAACTGTTTATTCCACTCAGTGTCAGCGTTCAGCCTTGCCGTTCCACCTTCAACACGAATCCTGAACTCTTCGATCAAGTTGGAGACTGTGAATTTTGAAGCGTCCAGCCTTCGCCCTTCGATTCCGCCAAAGAGGTTAATCAACTCATTTTCAAGGGCAATGCCTTTCTCGATGATAAAACGACCATAAGAATCAGCCAGGTTGGTTGACTGAATCATTACATCCCGACTTGCATCATCGCGCCTCATGCCGTTTTTCAGTCTCGCTGCGTCCACCCTGGCAATGAGTGCGCCTTGTGGGATTCTCGCCCCACGGCTCGACATGTCGCTCAAGGCAAGCAATTCTTCATTCTGTGCGTCCAGGTTCACCCGGAGAACATCGCGGTCATAGATGGCCTGTTCAACTTCTGGCAAGATGCCAGTGCCACCGTTCAGGATTCCGTCAATGATCTTGGCCTTTAAAGGGCGTTGCAGATCTTCGTTGTGCGTCCCTGGTTGCCAGTTGAAATTGAGTGGCGGCGGAGTGAGATCGGTATAGGTCAGTTCCTTCATGGTTGGAACATCTTCCGTGAAGGTTGCCACATCGACAGAAACTTGATTTATGGTCGGCTCAGTCGGCACAACTGGATTCAACCCAGACAATCCAAAGTTTCCAGACGGTATTGGGTCCGGTGCATCCCAGTCGAAGTCGATACCGTAATTGCCAACTTGATCGAGATTGTTGAGAGCTACATTAAAAGCAGTATCGGCATATCCTTGCGACTGCTCGAATTTATCGTTGACAAGTTCGCTTGCCTTGTCAATCGCCCCGCCTACCCCACCACCTGAAAATATTGGTGTTGTCATTTATCTATCCTCAATTACTGTTTCAACTTCATATTTCATCAACCCAAGGAATACTTCTCCACGAAACTCTATTAAATCACCCTGTGAATCTCTTATGCCAGGTATAGTATGCTTAAACTCTGTTGCGCTATTCGGAGTGAATGTAGTCGTTGTTATACCAATTTTATTTGGGCCAACATAATGATAGTCGAACCTGACGCACTCAACCTTCGTGTTTTCACCAGAATAATACCCGTCAACAAACACTGGCTCTGACGTATCTACTCGTCCACAAAACAAACATGTTGATGGCGCGATGCTGTTCGGCCCGTAATATTTCATCTGGCTTCCGTCAGGCGCACCATAATTCTGCAACATACCCTCAGATGAGATAGATTCTTTTGGTCCTTCGTCAACCCACCATGTGTCATAACTGCCAACAGGTCTACGGTCATATTGCCAGCCTTCAACTGCCAGGAGATCAAAAACCAAATTGTTAACTTGGAGTTTATATGTCCTCGTATATGTCACTTCCTCTGGAGTCGTCACTGGTGGAGGATTAGTATAATATTCTGTTTCACTCAATCGCCATTCAAGGTAACAACATGAAAAATTATTGATACTTTCGGTCTCACAACGGAGTGTCTGGACCGTTGTTATCGTGTAATCATAGATGGTTGTTGTTGCATATGTTTCTTCATTTACATTTCCATATAAATCAAGCGCTCTCCAAGATTCAGTATCAGTTGTATATAAACTTATTTCCCTTGGCTGAATACCTAGTTTTTTGCCCCATACATAATGATCGAGAGATGCACTTGAGCTTGTCACAGTTGTAAATATTTTCCATATCATGCCTGTTTTTATCAGTGTACTGTCGTCTGTAAAAACATCTTCGGTTCTCGTTATGTCTAAATATATCCATGGATGATCTGTTGGGGGGGCGGCAGGCGCAACTACTGTCCTGGTGAAGTCGTAATCAAGATATCCTTCGCCATTGAATCCGTCGTATGTATAAGAGTCATAGAAATTATATATTGGTGCATACCATCCGAGCCTTGGGCGGACACCTGTTTGTGCAATGAAATACAACTCTGGTAAATACTCTCCTTCTATAGGGTCTTCACCAATAGAGATAAGTTGCTTATCAATATCAGTTTCTATATTGTCATCAAAAGCTGTTGTAGGTATGTCATAAATATTGTTAAATAAATAATATTCAGGCTCGAAAGTCCCGGAGAGGCAAGCAACCCAGTAATTATTATCAGTACTTCTGAAAACAGGGACAATCTGCTCAATCTCTTCAATAATCGTACGAGCTACATTTTCTTCTACGATCATTACAGGAATTATCGGCGCAACCACATTCACAATTTCCCGGCCATGAATAAGCTGATACTGCGCAACAGTTCCATCATCAAATCGTTTCGTACCATAAACAATCGGCAGGTTATTGACGTTCGTTCGCTTTATCCCTAGCAAATGGTTGCGGACTTCGTGAAAATGAGAGTGAGCCAATCCTTCATTGCCAGAGTATTTATACTGCGTACCCTGATGCACGAAGAATTTATTACTCATAAGCCTAACCGCCTCGCACAGTTGATAAATATTCCGTCAATGAAATCGAGGGAGAAATCAGAACCGGCAACGTTCGCAACCGTGAATCCCCAATATTCTCCTTTCTGTGTATGATCCATCGGCACCTGAATCGTATGTTGGACGTAATTCGTATTTCGCGGAGTTATATTGTAAATATTTTCAACCGCAGTCTCCCCGGACGTGGTCGCCTTGACCGTCATCGAGCCATTGAATTCTCCTCCTACGTAGAGCCTTCGGCCCTGCTTAACTTTATCGCTGCCCATCTGAGTATTTGGTAATTCGAACCACGCGGAAATGTTTCGTTCGTCGCTGGTCGTGGTGTAAATATCCTTCTGGCCGTAATTGAGAACAAACACGCCGTCAGGACCTGCTCCAATTTGCAGGCCGTTCCAGGCGGCGTATGATGTGAAACCGTTGCTGTGCTGGGTGATGGCCGCGTTTCTGAGGTTGATCTTGATTGTCGTCATCGTCTATGCCTTATCACTTCATCGCTGGTTGCCGTGAAGTCGGTCGATGCTGTCGGAGAGATAAAACACTCTCCAGAGATGGCCGGGGAATATCCCCACACATCAACCTCGTTGCCGCCATCAATAAACGCCTCACCGGTCATCGCCGGGGAAAATCCAGAGACAACAATATTGTCGAAATTCTCAAGAACGATATCGCCGGTCATCGCCGGGGCAATTCCTGAAATGTCAAACGCAAGGTCGACAACTCCGGTTATTGCCGGGGCGGTCCCTTCGACATCTACATAGATGATCTGCTCAACATAGCACTCCCCGATCATCGCCGGAGACTTCCCGGTAATCTCAAACGCAAGGTCGACCGACCCGGTAATGACCGGGGAAAATCCTTCAACCGATACCTCGACCCCGAGTTCAGCGTCTCCTTGTGGTTCCGGAGACAGCCCGGCTATGTCTATCGTGATGTAATGGACCGCATCGCCGGTCATGGCTGGGGCTATTCCATCAACATTGACCGATTCGTATGTTTCTTCCGTGGCCCCTGTATTCGAGAACGTCACAACCCCGCACTCCGAAACAAGCGGCCCTGTGACGGTGTAGGTTGCCGACTTGATGAAACTTACATCAGTATCGACAAAAGATACGTCGCTATCCAGGAAGAGAACGTCGATCGACATTACCAGACCTCAATTGTACTGCCAGCCTTGATAGTGATTGCAACGTTCGCTGTCTCGCTGGCAAACTGCAACTGAATTGTGCCATCGACACTTGGCACTATAAAGCCGTCAATCAAGACGATATTGGTTAATAGAGATGACGTTGCCGCAGATGCTGGAGTGGTGTAGTCAACAGAGTTTGCCATCGTCGCAGTGGTGGCCGCCGTCGGATGGCTGTACGATACTGCAAAAGCAGTTGGCGCCGCTGGACCACTCAGAACATACCTTGCACCGGTTGAGGTCGAAGCCGATGTCACACAGAGATGAAAGTGAAACCGATACGCAACCCCGGCCTTAATGGGGAAGCTCAGCCCGGTTGCGTCTTGCAGGGTGTTCGCAACTGCATTGTTGTTGACCGCATCCGAGCCGAGAACGATCAGGGACCGGTGTGCGCCGTTGAACCTGACCTCCTCCCATACCTTTGTTCCTGGATTGGTATCGGGTGCAATTTTCTCAGGAGATGATTCCGATTCTCCAGAGGTAGCGTTAAGCACATGGCAAAAAGCCTTGTTACCTTTGACGGCGGTTATGATAAAGTCTTTGTCTGCAAGGCCAACGCCATCGAGCTTATCTATAGCACCATCGGTGCCGCCAATAAGATCGATGGCCGCATATTCTATGTTTGCCATTACCAGCCTCCAGTGACAAAAATTCCATTGGGATTCTGAATATCAAGCGGTGTGCCGTCCGGGATAACCACATTCACGGCGTCATTCAAATACCGCATGGCGACGAGTTGTTTCCCAGCATCCGTATCGTTATAGACAACCAGGCTCCGACAGGTGAGATCCGCACCTGAAGCGGTTACGGCCGTGAAATTGGTGCATGCAAGTTTCCACACTCCTGCCGTCTCGGTGAAGGTCACCCCGGCGAGAGTAACGCCGCCTGTCGCATAGCCGTTGCCGTTCGCCAGTTCGCCGGAAAGCGCCGTGTAACTGTCGTCAGTGATAGCCGGAACGTAGGCATCCGTGAAAATAGCACACTTGAGCGAGTCTGTTATCAGGTCGCTAAGTTTCGGGATGGCCGAAGCGTAAACCTTCCAGGATCCCATTTAGACACCATACTGATACGAGAATGTGATCCGCAGATTGTTCATGAAATAGACATCACCTAACACGACCTCAGTTGTTCCCATTTTCGCGTCGGCGCTGCTGGAAGAATTTCCACACGACATGTCGATCCGCGGGAGAGTCGTTGATAGGAGTCCATCGTCGGCTGCGTTTCCACAATATCGCATCCATCCCGATGTTCCGTTGGCGAGCCCGGTGGCCATCCATATCTCCGAAGTGTCTTTTGCGAGAATGCCGCCGGAAGATATACCAAGGTTGATGCCGTTCGCCGCGGCGCCAGGAACAAACTCCAATCCGCCCTTGGTCCATTTGCGAAGAAGCGTTACAGAGCCGACCGCATTATCGGCCAATGTCGGCTGCTGCCCGGTGTATTCATAAAGCACACCGTTCCGCATGATATCGCGGCGGCTCCCACCTGTTGCCGCTGCCAAGCCGAAAATAGTTCCAGCTGCTTCGGTCGTCGGCGCAGGAGTGACGGTCAGCACGCCAGCGGTCGCATCGGTGATAGTGAATGTCGTGTTGTTGTTCGCCGTCCCTGAACCATAGACCTTATCCCCAATCAGGGCGCCCTTCGCCAAAAACTGACTTGCTGAATCGCGAATCTGTGATGTGGCGTTATCGAAACTGATTGTGTTCGCGACATAGAGGAAATGGACAGTGGCCCTTGCAAGGCCATTCTCGAGATCCCGTAATCCGGTGCTGAATCTAAACATGGTTGCGCCTCTTATTTGATGAAATTTGCTATGAGTGTTGAGCCATCAACAAGGATCGCCCCTTCCGAATATGGCCCGAGTAAATCGATTCTTTCTTCCGTGATATTCAAGACATTGCCGGTGGCATCGCCGTACATCACGCCTTCATTCGTCAACCAGAACGCGACCTGTGTTTTCCCGCCTGACGTAAATTTTCCTTCGATCATGGTGCCTACAGCTTCGGTGCTGGCGTATGCGAGGGCCGGATGGTCATCAACCGGTTTCCAGTCGTCGCCACTGACAAAAAACGTCCGATCCGAATCGGCGATGTAGATTCCGCCACCCACTGGACGAACCATTGAAACGTCACTTTCAAGGGAATAGTAGTCGTCAAGCGCAAAGACATCCGGGCCGTACGGCCAGGATTTCCAGATTGTTTTTCCGGCTCCTATGAGGATTTGCGCGTTGTGGTATGCCAAATATTTGCCAACCGGCGGATCATAAAAGATCCGCGTGAGATTATCGGAGATGACATTGCCCTTTACCCATGGGTAATTTACGCCATCGACGATCTTGCCTCTCTGCACGCCATTGGTCCAGCGAGTAACCCCATCGACCGTGACAGCAGAAACCCGACCAGGGGTGACATTTGCTATCAAAGAATAGCCGGTGAAACCAGCCAGAAGCAGGAAAAGCCCATCGTCCGCACCGAACAGCAGGTGTTGAGTATCGATCACATGGAGAGAATGAGCGTTTTCCGGCACCCGCTTAATCATCCCTTTGCGCCGTGAAACCCTCATCTTGTCGTCGATATCGATATTCATGCAGGCGGAAAAGAACGACAGCCCGAGATTGCCGGTATACGGCGATGGATTCTTGTCGTAATACGTCCGTGCCTGGTCGGATTCGGTGTTTAAGCCTGCTGATCCTTTGATGATGGCGGTCGTTACCATGAGCAACTCACGATAGGAGGACTCGGCCGCGAAACACCCTCTTTGGTAATCAGCCTGATTTGCTCTATCATGGCCTCGCGCTGCTTTTCATGGTGGAGTGTGTTGACTTTATCGCCATCTTCGCCAACCTCAACATCGTCCCATACCCTTGCAGCGGCATGATGCATCATTGCCAACTCTCCATAATAAACAGTCTGCGGAGAAAACCCTTCCGGTGAAGCCAGGGCCACCAGCACAGCGGGGAGACGATAATAATGGATAGTCAGAGCTGTTACCGCCGCAGGAATTGGCAGGTACATGAGCTTTGACTCGGCGACTGCAACGGCGGAAACATCCCCGGTCTGCGTAAGATCGCCAAAAGCATCGATCATCTGCGCCTTGGAGTTCTTGACACTCAGTTTTCTCGTCCCGTCCTGAGCAGCAAACAACCCATGCTGATAATTACCAGGAAGCGCCGACATGTTGGCGGATAGCGTCGTGTTGACGGCCGCGCTCGCCTCCAGGGCCGGCAACAGCAGCCTGCCTGTAATCATCCTCAACCCCTCATTCAGTAGAGGGAGAACGACAGTCGATGTTGTGTTCGGGTTGTTGCCAACCATCCCGATAACGCCTGATATGAGAGCCTCGGCCGTCGCCATTATTCTTTCGTCTCAGCCTCAATAATATTCCATGCCTCGGCGACCTCGATTTTCGTCACATGAAAACCAGTGGCCGCGCTCACTTCCTTCAGATTCGGGAGACCGGTTCCGGACAGTTTGCAACCATCGTTCAGCATCTTTTTGATGGTCTCAACGATCACGGAAATCTTGCGGGCTCCGGTCAGTGCGCCGTCGTCCTTGACTTCCTCGATATCGACCTCAATCGGGACGCATCCCATTTTAAAGGCTTCCTGCAGGAACATTTTCGGCACTTCGCAGCCTTCCGGTGGCACTACGATTGTGTGGCTGGAAAGCAAGGCAACTTGCACAGGCTTCCCGGTGGATGATTTCAATTGCATGTTGAGAATCCTCATTTTTTGGTTTCAAAAATTCCCCTCCGACAAACAGGGAGGGGAATTTCGCGTTATCCTTCGTTACCTTGGCCGATTATCCGAGAGTAGAGTCAGCCCTTCCTTGAATGTAATAGGCAACTTCCAGGCGGACCTTACCGGTCGTCGGAGTGCCGCCGCCGCTGGTCCACAACACTTTAAGCCCCTCGCCGGTCGAGAGAAACCCGGTCGGAACAAGCGGGACCCTGGCGGCCAGTGCGCGGATATCGCCATCCGTCAAATACCGGGTGGCGCTGGTCGCGTCTCCTACGTCAAGAACATCGGAGGTGGTAGAGTTCCACGCCTCGGTGGTGATGAGTTGACCGCCCCAGATAACGGCATTGGGCGGGATGTCCATAACAACAGCAGATGCCGTTCCGCTGACCAGGTCGGACATATTGATATCGACCCAGGCAATTTTCAGGTCTTGCCGGTTGCAATCTTTGGTGATAGTCATTGTGATACTCCTTGAAATTGACCCTTACCGGGTGTTGGTCGAAATATTGCCCCCGAAGGGGCGTGATTATTACAGGGCCAGATTGATTGCCATAATACCGAAATCCTGCTCGGTATCGCTGTCACGACGGGAAATGAACTTCGGTTTCAGCATGCCGATATACATGGCGATACTGATAACATTCTTCGCGTCGTCGTCTTCTTTGCCCTCGTACCAGTCGGCGCTTCCCCACAGGTCGGCATGGGCAAGAGCCTGGCAGCCCATCAACAGAGAGCGGGTGCCGTGGATTGTGCCATCCGATCCCCAGCGGCTGCCGGAAGCAAGACCGAGAGTATTGAAACAGTTGGTGTTGGTGTGGATGATCAGGCCGTCCATGGTCACCGTGGAGCCGTCGAAAATCGGATGGTTCTTGGCTTCCCGCGGCATGGCGTTGATGATGGCGTTACGGAAGTCGTCATCCTTTTTGAGCCGCGCATAAGTCTTCGGGTGGCACAGATACTCGTAGTAATCTTTGCCGCCGATCTTCAGGGGTTTGATGCCCTTGGTCTTCGCCTCGGCCATCAGATCAACGATCATACCGTAAACCGGCACAGAGGTTGAGGCGATGGTTGCAGTATTGCCGGCCGCGATTGCGCCGGAATCAAAGTTGAAGTGCCGTCCGCTGGAAGGTGCGGAGACATCGGCGGCAAACTCAAGGTCAGTGAGCGGGTCCTGGGCGCCGACAGTCCGAGCGGACCCGTCGCAGTTGTAAGCGTAAGAGATGCCCGAAGCGGTGAGGATCAACAACTCCTCCTGGCGCTGGGCTCTCCATCTGGCCAGTTTGTCGCGGGCCTCGGTGCGGAAGTCAAAAACAGACTGCTGATCATCGACCCGGCCTTTCGAGGTGGTGCCGTTCCGCAGCTGGTCGGTGTGGATCTCCACCCAATCAGACTCCAGGCTTTCCCGACGACCATCGATATCATTGTCGCCGACGATACCGGTACCGCGCATATCCTGAACCAGACCGATACCGGCACGGTCGCCTTTTTCGGTGCGCTTCAACTCTTTCACGGACTGAATGATAGAGTTGTCGCCCTTGCCCATCATTTTTTCAAAGAAGAAATTCTCCCTGAAAACTCGAATACTTTCCTTAACCCATGCTTTTTTTTGCTCGGGCTGCATGGCTCCGAGAGCAGTGTATCCCATGATATTACTCCTTAAAGGTTGCAAAAATAGAACTTCGTTTTTGGCTTCTTCGGGAGCCAACCGGGATAAAGATTGCCGCCTCTTTACCAGGCTGAATCATGGAATACGGTTCCAAGGGTCCGGGAAGGTTTACCGCCTCTTCCATTGGCGAGGTGCTGCTTGCTTTTTGGGTCTTGACCTACTTCAACAGTTTTTCCCGCTCTTTTTCGGGAAGTTTTTCATACTCGTCTTGAGCGTCCGGCACCCTCGGCTTGACATCCATCGACCGGTTGCCGGTGCCGGAAAGCGGCGGCGGCTGACGGTTCGCGGTGTCGGCGTTGATCCGGGCCTGCTCGGCTTTCCGCTTGTCTTCTCGCGCTGCCGGCGGCGTGAATCCTTTCATAACCTTGCCGACGGCCTTGGTGAGCGCATCGCTCAGATCGCCGCTCTTGGCATAATAGAAATCCCGCCACTCAACCACCTCGTCAATTGCCTCCTGGTCGCGACCTTCGGCGGTGGCGTCCAGTTGCGGATACTGAGAGATGATACTGGCAACAGTCCTGGTGAATGTCGCCTGGGCCTCTTGTACCGTTTTCTGTTGCTCGCGCTCGGAAAGGCGGGCATCGGTTTTCCTCTCCGCCGCCTCTTCCGCCCGGCGATACCGTTCGTTTTCAATCGTCTCAGCCAGAGCCAGGGCCAAATCTTCATCGCCGTCCATGATGGCGGCGTTGTACTCCTTGAGCATGGATTTCAGGTCGACCGGCTTGGCGGCGCCGGCCCCTTGGCTCGTTTCGTCGTCCGGCTGGACAAATGGCTTTTCGAGAGCAGCAAGCCGTGCTTCCAGTGATTCCCTGGCCGCTCGCTCCTCTTTCAACTTGGTGTTCACCTCATCGAATCGTTCGCGGGGGATATGTTGAGAGCGTTCTTCTTTCTTGGCCTCGGCCTGCTGCTTGCCATCGTCCTGGCCTGCGGTTCCTGCATCGGCCTCGAGGTCTTTCCCCGCAGCGGTGTCAGCCTGCAGTTTTTCCACCTCACTCAAGGCTTCGTCGTCATCGTCGTTGTCGCCCTGATCGTCATCCGTGGTATCGCCGCGCAGGATCTTTTCGTCCACAGGTTCGATATATTCCTCGAACTCGTCCTTAAATTCGTCTTTAATGTCTGGCATCTATTTGTTTCCTTGTTGTTTTTTGTTCCACTTCTTCCACGCCTTTTTGATGTCACTCAAGGACAATGAAAGAAACTCTGCCGATCTTGCGTTGATCTCTGAAAACTCCGTATGGTTGAAGACAAACAGATATTGTGTCTGCTCAGTTGTCTGGATACGTGAGCCTTTAAAACTGCACCCGTATCTGTCTATTGCAAACTCTATGGTTTCATGCAAAATAGCCTCAAGTAGACCTTCGAACGTTTCATAGTCTGCCCCTATCTTTATCCTTGGGATTTTTCCTTTTTCGGGGAAGTGATAATATTCTGCGCCAATTCCTTCGCGCAAAACTACTTCCACCTGGTCCGGACCGAAATAATATGAGCCGACGATCTTCTGTTTCACGCGCCCACCATCTCGTACCGGCTTCCCGTCCATTCAGCAACGCATGGATACCTGGTGGCATGATCTGCCATGGCGATATTCACACCCTCCTCGATCTGCTCGTCAGTGAGCCCATCGTGTATGCACTGGATGATGAAAGCTTCCATTTCGTCCTTGAACCAGTCGCTCATACAATATCCCCGCCTTCAATCCCGGCATTCATTCCCACACTCGGATTGGTCGGCGTCAAAGGATTCGTGTTTTCCGGTCCCGGATTCTCAGGGATTGGTTGAATCGCTGAGTTGTCGACCAGCGGCGGGCCGTCCTTATCAACCCACCCGGAACTCTTGAGGATTTGATCCATTACTGGCGCAAGCTGCGGAGTCATCGCAATATTTTGCGCAGTCTCTGAACCCGAGAACATCCCCTCAATAGTCTTGTTGATCGCTTCCGCGTCGGTCTTCCTGATCTGTGCATCAATCAGCCGGGCCTTTGCCTCAAGAGTCGGGTCAACCGGTTGTTGTGGCTGCCCTGCACCTTCCATGGCGGTAATAATTTCGTGCTTATCGCTCAAATTCGAATGCTTAATGACCACCGCGTCAGGAATCGCGACACCCATGTCTTTCCGCATACTGCTGATTTGCTCAAACTGGCTGTTGTCGAACGTGATCTGCATTGGTTGCTCGGCAACCACTACATCATATTCACCGGCTGTCATGTCGTTGAGATACTGGCCAGTCCCCGGGTCGAACTCATTAATCACCAAATCCTCCTGCTCTTCCTTGCCCGTGAAAGGATTCTGTTTGGTAATCTTGAATACCCGTTCCGCCGTATAGTATTTGCTGATTGCGTAATTGATCCAGCCTGCCAGCATGTGCCTGGTCCGGGCCAGGTTGTCGAGCGGAACGGCAAGTATCTGCTGACTGGCGTGCTGCCTGCTCTGGGCCGCAACCCCTGACTCCTCGAAGTTCGCCACTCCGCGCATTGCATCCGGGATAGTTACGTCCTGCAGGATCTTGGAACTGAGTGTGACAAGCTCTGCCATTCCCTGCGGCATCGGGTTTGCGTTGATCTTTTCGAGTGGTTCCGTCCCTTTTTTGCGCTCAATAACCAGACCGGTTTTTGCTCCCCATGCGCCCAAATCGGTCGTGCTCATGTTGGTGAGCTGGCCTTCTTCGAGCTGCCATCCGCTATTGGCCGTGGTGTTGATGATATGGACGGTCTGGCTCGCGCTCTTATTCAGGGCCAATTGAGGACCAACCGCATTATCGACCATTCCCCGACTCTTGCCGCGCCGGAAATACGGGAAGAACGGCACAACCGTCAACCTGTCGTATGGGCTCCAGTCGTCATGGAGAACGGCGTCTATGGTTGTCACGGTCCAGCGTACCCGCTTGATTCTCCTCTTGGTGATGAGCACACCCTTGGATAGCATCTCGGCCCGTTGCTCCGGTGTCTCATCTCCGGAGAGCGGCCTGATATCTCCACCCGGATGAATCGCAACATCCGATACTTTCCTGATCCAGTGCTGCCGATCGATCACCCTAAGTTTCTTGACCTTGGCCACGACGAAAGAGGAATCGAATCGATCCTCGGTCCCGAATGTGTTTCGCAACTCTCCGTCGCCATCGTCACCCCATCTGGTTTCATCGGCGGTGCCAAGCGCTTCGGTTTCGGCAATCCTGCGGGCTGCCATCCCGTAATCCTGCTCAATATCATCCAGGGAGAGAAGGCGGGTCTCGATCCAATCACCCCACTCATTCGGATCGTAGCTCCGTGCATCAGGGTCGGGCATCCCGTCGAGCGGATCAATTGTGCGGATCTTGACCTCTCCGTCGACCGAATCGTCAAACGACATCCGGATATCGTAATAACCCCGCTGCTGGATAAGCCCGTCGCTGAATAGATCGGTTTCCAGCCAGGGCAACTTGTTGTTGTCGGCAATCTGCATCGCGACTTTCGATCTGACCTCGGCGGCTTCCTTCGTCGCATCTCCCGAGCGCGGTCTGAATGAAATATCCATCCGGTTGCTGATCTGGTAGCCAAAAGCCGCATCGAGCGCCGGTTTGATCTCGTTGAACTCGTAGGCCGGGCGCCGTTCTTCGTTCAAAATATCCAAATCGGCCTGTGTCCATTGCCCGCCACCTTTCAGCCGCCCGTTGCCGTCATACCCGCCCCCGAGATACATCCCCTCAAGGAGTTTTGCCGTCTCGGTATATTCCCGGTGACCGCGGCTAACCCCGTAATCGTATCTGGCCCAATTCTCAGCTGCAGTGGTTTTATTATCGTCTGCCATTTATGCCGCCTGTGAGGATTGAGCCTGTCGAATTCGTTGTTTCCATAATGGGATTTTTGGGGACTTCTGCTCTTTAGGAAACTCAACCATCAAATCCGGATGAAGAATTCTCGCCATGCAATCGAGCATGTCATCATGTGCTGACACCGGAAATGGTACAAACTCATCATTTATAAACTTTTCGATCAGGTCAGTGGCCCGCGATTCGAGTGTAACCTTCACCAACGATTTTGGAATATAAATACGGCCCTCCTCGAAAAGAGGTATGAGCCCTCGTATCCTGTCGTTTTTAGGTATCTGCCCGCCAAGTGGCGTTACATCAAACCTGTAATTTTTGATATTTTGAACAAACTCTATGTGCTGGATATCAGCCTGCATGCCGTAATGCTCGTACCCAACCCCGATTGGTTCGTACATTTCATGTAAGTCGAATAGTGCCTTGGTTCTCTCGGTGAGGTTGAGGCGGTCACGGATCAGGTCAATGATGTAGTATTTTTTATCTCGGCCCAGGCCAAAGACCCACATAGATGTGTAGTCGTTCATTTTTCGTTTAGCATTCGCAGGGTCAACGACTATATATCTATTCATCTCTTGCCAATTCGCCGGCTCCCAAAACCTAAGCCACTCTTGTTTAAATCCTTGAGCCTCGTCAGCTTTGGGGTCTTGTAACATTTGGCATGCGAACACATAACTACCCATGTCTCGACGCTTTTTGACCAGTTCTTCCTTCGTGAGAAATACCGGCTTGCCTTCTGGTTTACCGTCATCAGTTGCCGGATGGATTCGGGCTACGGCCGTTTTCCGAGAAATGATTTTGCCCCAGGTATCGTTGAAATGATAGCGAGTACCGATATACCGAACCCGCCCCCCGTGGGATCCGAGGTTGAGGGATAATTCCCAGGCTTCGGTGGTTTTATTAATCATCTCGGGCGACGTTACCGACTCTCTGGTGACAACATCATCGTATATAAGCAGACCAAAATGCTTACTTGTTGGTTGTCCATCTACCAGGCCATGGGCCTCGATAGTGGCCTCCTTGGGGTTGGTTTTACGGATTACCGTTATGCCCTTGTCCTCAGACCAGTTGCTAGATTCTTGGCGAGGATTTTGATACAAGACCTCGGGGAACAGGTCTTTGAGCCTGTCGTTGTTTTCGAGCTCGTACTTTATCTGCCTGAGAAATGCCCTGGCTATTGGTTTCGTGTGAGAAAAAATCCCGACAGTTAATTCTGGGTTGTGGAGGATGTCCTGGATTGTCAACCCGAACGTGATGATTGTGGATTTATAATGCTCCCTGGCCCACAGGTCGAGCATGCCATCGGGAGACGCATTAACCTCTCGGCATCGGTCGAACAGAAAATCGCGGTCGATATCGCTACGTTTGCAGACATACACCAATAAAAAGAAGAGATCGTTAAGAGCGAGTTGCCGAAGCGCTTGTCGCAGGAAAGCAGGTCCAAGGGCCTTGGCCTCCTGGATGATGATCGAGTACATCGCTTTGCGCTCTTCCCTGGTAGTCACGATCTAATCATCTCCATAAGCGCTTCGGACAATTCCTGTGCGCCAGCAGCTGCCTTTGTCGGCTTACTATCACCTACCGTGATACCAAACGCCTCTCGCTCCAAACTGATCAAAGTTTTATACGCTCCGACCAAATCGGAGACACCTTTGATCCTGGCCGGCAGAGACGTTGCTTTCTCCAGCGCTGTTGCCAGACCTGGCAAATCTCCCTGGCCCAAAGCAAGCCGGGCCTGCTCCAGAAAATCCGCGTTATCGGTTTGCGCTTCAATCTCGCTGAACAGCTTGGCGACCAGTTCGCGCTTTTTCGGAATGTCCAGCCGATGGGAAAATTGAATGTTCGCGACGCTCAATGCTTCGGCGTTTATGATCTCGGCATCGGTCGCCATGGTTTCAGTTGAAACGCGCCCTGAAACCATGGCCGCTGAAACCATGGAATCGGCCTTTGCCTGGACCTTCTCGCTGAGGTCGCGCTTGATTCCAAGTTTGGCAAAATGTTTGTTGATAGCGGTGTGGGAAATCGATACGCCGGTATCATTTTCGTACTCGGCAGCGATCTGCAAAACGCTTATCCGGCCAGCCCGAAATGGTTTTTCTATGCGCTCCCAGTCAATCAGTTTTTTCTTCCCAGCCATCAGTTAAACCCTTGAAAATAAAAAAGGCTCCAGCCATGCGCGATGCACAACTGGAGCCTATAACGTGAGTCCCGGAACACTCAGGGAGTCGTCAGGAATCCTATAAATTAATGTGATTATATCTCATTGTTTCGATAACTGCAATATTACGTTGCAATATTTGCAATACTGGCAATGCTCATCTTTTTTTTACTGATCCGCTGGAGAGATCCGCCTTGCAGAGTGAGCTTTTCGACGGTTGAAAATGTGATGTCGATCGTTCTTGCCGATCCTTTGTGTTGTCCAATAGTTATGACGATTTCGCCTTCGTCGCCAGTGTAGCCTGGAATGAGAGGGATAAGGGGGATGAGGTCTTGCAGGGTTTTAATCGCCTTATTCATGCCCTGGATAATACCGCAGTGTTGCATATTTTGCAATATTGTACTGGTTATTATTGCTTCAAGTGAAACATTCGCGGCATTTTCGGAAGTGCCAACGCAAAAAATGGCGAAACAGTGGACACTAGCGGACATTACTCCTAGTGAGGAAACGTTTTCTAATTTTGTTGCCTATTTATGCCTGACAGCAACGTGATGCAACGAGTCAGGAAGATGTCTATTTATTTTTTTTTCGCCAGCAGCATTTATTTTCTTGCGCCGCGAGTTGGCGGAGAAACTCCAGGTGTTGCCGCTCGTCGGTCGGATTGCCACCTGGGATGTCGCCGCTCGGTTTTGGGCAAGCCCCCGGTTGAATGAGATCCAGGCCGCCGATCTGCTCCGTGAGTGTGGCGCGAAAATTGCGAAATGACTAATTGTTATGAGCAGATCATTCTGCTTATAAAAAACGGGACAAAGAAAATCCCGGCCTTTTTTTGAAGCCGGGGAGATTGTTCATTCCGTATAACACCACGTTTGTGGTGTTATACGGAACTGCTTAATTCCTTGTTGTTATCTGTTTGCAGCATCATTTACAACATCTTGCGGCTGCTTCCACAATCGCACGTCTCATGACTGCCGCACGATCCGTGCCTTCACTGGCAAATTTTCTGACTTTTACACCATCCCCCATCCCCCACAAAACAGCCATTTCAATGGTCGGGGCTCCAAATCTCAATGATAATGACCACAGACTCGGCATGGCAACGAGGAGGCGGAGGGCATCACCATCGTCATCGAGCGGGTTCCATACAACCTGCGGATCTCCATCCTTGCCAGCTCCAAGGAGTATCCCTTTTATCGCGCAATCCCATTCTGGATAAAGCGTGTGGCCAATTGCCATCGCTGCAGTTGCCAGTAATTTCTTGTCCGATTCCATATATCAAATTCCTTATTGAGATTGTATTTCGTAATCGGGCATAGTGCCTAACATCAAACTCTACACCCGACAGGTGTCAAATGTGACAGTCAACCACAGTTAAAAGAGTATCCTCAGGCAATCCTTCGATCAGGCTTGCAAACTCAGCGCACCAGTCGTACCCGGCTTTTTCGTCACTGACACAACCCCACCAGCCCATTTCTCCCTTCTGATACCACTGACCATCTTTTACGACAGCAAAGGTGGAGATGGCTTTATCCTTGGCGGACTGAACGAACTCGTCGCGAGTCAGGCAATATCTTTCCACCTTGTCAAAAAAACCTACGTTTTCAATTGTTTTGAATTTCTTGACCGCAGACTGCTCGCCGTACGCTGTTCTGGCTGCATCAATGTCTCCCTTATGAGCCTCTCGTATCTTTTCCCATGAAGCAAATGTGGAAAAATCATCTTCAGAGACGACCGCGCGAATTTTGTCCCAGACCAAGCCAGCTTTTAACCCCGCCGCCTCCATCATGTATTCGAAGTCTATGTCTTTTTTTAGTGCAGAATCAGCAGTACCTTTGTCAGCATTCGAACCAAGGAAAGAACGTTCGCCTAACTTTCCTGTAGCCCCTTCCTTCATACGCCAGTAACCTGCCCACCGCCCACCTACCACCCACCAGTCCCATTGTTTATTGGGATTGGTACGGTTGACAGCCTTGATTAACTTGCCACCCTTGACAATGGCGTACCCATATTTGTGAGCCTCGTTTGTATCTACCTCGGAGATATCGGCAACGATCTTGTCGTCAAGTCCGTGGTATCCAAGCGCCTCTTCAAGAGAGAATTCACCAGTCTCCTTATCTGTTCCCCACTCGATAGACTCTTCAGTGACATCGATATCCTGTACGTATTCATCGTTACACCCTGTGCATTCAAATTCATGGTAAGGAGCAAGTTGCTGCTCGATGTTTTCTCCTATCACCAACACACTAAAATGACTCATGGCTTACTCCATTTTTGAATTTTCAGATGATTGCTTCTAGTTTCCTATCGCCAATAATCTGCTTTCATCAAATGATACTCTTTGCGACCATTACCGCTGCCACCCACCCAAGCTCTCCGAACGCCGGGGTAAAAACGGCATCGAAAGAATCATAGCCATCCAACTCGGTCTCGCTGACATGATCGGCGCCAGCTGCCGGTGGATCATATCCGTTGTACGCAGTCAGGCGAAAAACCTTGCCGCCGAGATTTCTGACAAACTCCACCTCGGAGACGAAGCGAATGTCGTCGATAATGACGTGTTTATCTGCCGGGACATTTTCATGGAGTTTTTTGGTCCAATAATCCGGGTCTTCTTTTCGCCGCACATCCGTGCCCCAGTACTGCAGGATTTCCCGAATGGTCATCTTCCGGTCGACATCCTTGACGTAGACAACGCATTTTTTCGCTTCGCTGTCGTAGGCCATCCAAAGGGGGAAATTGAACATTTCAGCGGCTTCCTTCTTCACTTCGTCGCCGAGCGACATGCGGATCCACTGTTCGCCAAGATTTTTTGTCAGCATCTCGGCGAGTGTCGATTTTCCACAACCTGCTTTTCCCGATATTCCGATAATCATTTTCCTTCACTCCTTAATTTTTTGGGCCTCAGTCGTTACACTTCCCTGATTTCAATATAGCCAATGTCGGCATGTTCAATGCCGCAATCCGCCAGCGGATGATCCAGGGATAAAGACCCGGTTTTGCCGACTTCAAAAGCCAGCCAGCCAAGTACCTCCGTCCTGGTCGCTGTAACCGGCGGGGTTATTTTCATTGTCACGACATACGATTTCCGTTTTTCCATGCCACCCCCCCATGCCGCTATGCGGCTTCCCGCAGAATTTTGATATCGTCGACCGATACCCCGGTGATATTCGAATTGCTCACTCTACCCGCCAATTATTAACCAACCCCCGGACATGATTCACCGTGAACCAGCAGCTCACCACAAACATTCCCCACTGCCCGGAAACATACGTTGTGTACAGCCAAAATGGTTGACCGCACAGCCCAAGGACAAACCCAAGACGCCGATGCTTGATTCCAGCCATCGCCCAGATCGAAGAAGATGAAAATATCAATATCGCCACCTGGCTTATACTCATCCTAATAGATCCTCAATTGCCCTACTCGCTTCAGCCACCGAGACTTTCCCGAGGTATCGCTGGGTAGTCGCAATATCAGCATGCCGAAGTAAAATTTTACTCACAAGTTCGAGCGCCATGCCCGACCTCGACGCCTGGGTTGCAGCATGGCGCCTGAGATCATGAGGGCGGAGCCTCACACCGACCTCCTCACCACGACTTTTAACCATCCTGAACGCGGTGCTATACGACAAATCGAATATCTTCTCATTCCTGGCTATCGAGTTCTCTTTAACGAAATCATCGACCCGGCGCATCAATCGCTGAGGCAGGTACACAACTTCACCCTGTCTACCGGATTTCGGTTCTTCAATCAAAATGGTGTTCACCTCAATATTGAGATGTACCGGGCGAATATTGAGGACCTCACCAATGCGCATTGCCGTCCTGCCCATGAGTTCGAGCATGAGGCGGTCCCTGCCCTGGGCTCGGTAGATAATTTCATCCACAATTTCTTTATCCAGCAACTCAGGCGGGGTATGCCGTGGCTGTTTGTAAAGCTTTTTGATGATCCCTTTGGCACAAGGGTTGATCAGATGCTGCAGCTCGAACGTATCGGCCACAAAATTAAAGAAAGCAGATATTTGCCCGGCGCGGTTGCTTTTCGTGGATGCGCTCAAGCCGTCTGTCAACATTTCAAGTAAAGTCGCAACGTCGGCATCAGGAATATCGTTGATATCACTTCCAGAAAACAGTTCCCGAAATTTGTTGAGGGTATATTCGAACCCACGGATTGTATTTGGCCGTGAGTTTGCTCGGTGGTAGTCCATATATGACTTAACACCTAAATCCACACTGATAGTAGCGCTCATCTTCTAATCTCCTTTATCCAATCGTCCAGCTGGGACAGATACCGGCCAATTTTTAATATTCTTTCCGTAATCCTTTTCTTGTGCAGACGGATAACGAAAGATGATTGCTCGAGTGCAATTTTTTTCGACAAATACTCATCAGCCATAGCATCACGAGCAGCGGTTATCGCCTCAAGAGGGATATCTTCGACAGATATTTTCCCCATACGTCAACCTGGAAACTGCTGAATATCGATATGAGCGGGTATTGCATCCCGATCCGCCCTTATCTTTCCGCTCATCTGCTTCATAAAAAATGGAACCCCAGCGGCTTTGCATTGATCGCGAAGAGATTCGGCCCACTCTAGGTGCATAGGTCTTGCTTTTTGTCCAGACTCACCGCCGCAGATTACCCAATCAATGCCATTCATATCACTGTGGTTGGTAAATCCGCTCATCCCGCCAGGGATATTCCATGCACCCCTGCGTAGCACATCAACCTTATGTTTTCCTGGCCATTGCACCCTTTCGAGATCAACCGACCCAAGCATCGGCTCAACCGAAACAAAGCGAACAGTTACAGGAATCTGCAACAAAACAGGAATCCGCTTATCAGCCATCTCCTGATTTTCAGCCGTTACCCCAAGCCACACATTTTCCGGCCACACTTCCCCGCTCGGAGTAGAGCAAGCAGGAAACGGAAACCCTGAAGGCGTCAAACCAGTATGAAAACAAAACTCCATCGCGTTTTCCGGTCTCTTGGTCAACAACATAAAGGTATGGTGTCTCAGTGCATTCATCCTGCCAAAAACCCGCAGGATAAAATCAATCGGCACATCATCATGGAACAGATCGGCCATGGAGCAGACAAAAACCCGTTGCGGCTTTTTCCACTCCCCCGGCTCTCCTAGGCGATCCGGATGTACTGTTACCCTGAACGGCTCATCTTTGTGGTACCCATATCGTCCTGCAAGCCGCTTACTCATCTTCTCGGCATAACAATTCTCGCAGCCGGAAGAAACCTTGCTGCAGCCGGTTACCGGGTTCCAAACCTTATCCGCCCAATGTATTTTTGTCGTTGCCATCACGCCACCAACCTCGCACCGGAAGCCAATCTCACATTCGCCCGTACCAGTGCCGCCGCCGGCCACGGCGACACAGAATTTCCGCACATCCTTACTTGCGCTGTCTTTGTCAAAGGCTTGCCGTTTACAACCGGATCGATGATATACTCATCCGGGAAACCTTGAGCCCTGAACAACTCACGCGGCGACAGCATGCGCAGACCTATATCGACAATCTGGTATTGCTCCCCTCTTACCGTCACCAATCCAAACCTGTCTTTGGTCGTAACGGTATGCAAGGGCTCCAGCATCTCCGGGGCCTGGTCGCTGCCATAGTACTTCAGCAGAAATGCCCTGACCTCTCCGATATGTGTACCTGTCGCGGTTACGGTCGGCATTGGAGAAATAACTGCCTGGCCGTCCTTACAGGTGCCGCGCAGCTTGACCAGGCTGGATGTCACCAGGACTGTTTTTCCGCCACCGCCGGCAGTCACTGTGCCAACAAGATCTTCCACCCCAGCCCCCACGCTTTTCCCAAATTGCCGCACCACCGACGCAGTGACAAGCGAGTGATGGTCGACTGAAGTCACAGTACCAATAGGTTTTTCCAACTCTGAACCAACGACACCACCATAATGTTTGGCAAGAAACGCCTCAACCAAGGCATGATGCCCTCCTTTCGGATTTGCGCATATGGTCCGCAGCGGTTCTCCTGCATCCATACAACGGGGAGACGATGCATTTGCGCATTCGGTGAATACCGGCACAACCAAAGCATGCCGATTTTCAGTGGTCTGGGTCGCCAGCGGATCGTCCATCCCTTGCCCGCGAAAATCTCCACTCCAGCCTTTATCGCCGTAATACGTGACAATAAACGGCTCGGCACAATTCACCACATACCGCATGACACCCTTCGCAATCCGCCGCAGCGTAGCATCGGCAAGCGGCTTTTTCCGCTCAAAGATCGACGGACACGGAATACTCCAGTCGATGCAATCCGCAGCAGTCCTCCACGGCAGCAACTTTCCGCTCCGCACTCCTTCCCCCCGGGGATCGCCGTGTGTCGGTTCCGGCCAGACAATCGGCATACCGTCGCACCTGGCCACCAGAAACAGTCGCTTCCGGATGGTCGGGGCGCCGTAGTCACAAGCCCTCAGTTCCCGCCAGTCGACCTTATATCCAAGCCGCTCCAGCCTGGATACCCATAGGTAAAAGGTTTTGCCTTTGTTGTACTTGCACGGCATAAGGATCTCGTTGCCGGTCGCATCGAGTTTTTTCCGACCCTTCTCATCACAGGCCGGTACCAGCGGCCCCCACTCGGCAAACTCTTCGACGTTTTCCAGCATGATCACCCGCGGCCGCACCTTTACCGCCCACCTCACTACCACCCAGGCCAGCCCGCGAATATTTCGCGCTACCGGCTTTCCACCTTTGGCTTTACTGTGATGCTTGCAGTCTGGAGAAAACCACGCCAGCCCGACAGGACGGCCCTTGCACACGGCAATGGGATCGATATTCCACACGTCCTCCCGGTAGTGCCTGGCGTAGGGATGATTGGCGGAATGCATTACAACCGCCTCTCCGTCGTGATTGATGGCGATATCGACCGCCCGACCAAGCCCCCACTCCATCGCCAGGCTCGCCCCGCCTCCCCCCGCAAAATTATCTACCGCCAGTTCGTCGAACAGCCCCGGCTGCAATCGTGGTATTGCTCTCGTCATCGCCTTTCCTCCTCCCGCCCCTCAAAAACACAAGCCAGCCTGTTCAACATCTCCGCGCACTCCCGGCAGAGCCCGTCATCAGGCTCTGCCGGCTTGCCGCAACCGGCGCATGGCATCTCCCTCTTCTCCGCCCGGCCGTTCATAACCATGCCGGCAGCAGATCCATCGAAAATCCGGCGGCATGAACATGCCCTCCACCACCATGCTTCCTGGCAATCTCCGAGACATCGACCCCGCCTTCCCTTGACCGCAGGGAATACACGCGCTTGCTCCCTCCAGCCAGATCGAAATATCCTACCGCAAACGGTGCATCAGGATACCGTTCGAGGGCCGCATGCAGTGAATCGGAAAGCATGAATCCTGGCATGTTGTAAACCGGCACAATATCGCCGGTAACATCCCATTTCACCGGACCATCCTTGATCATCTTTTTCGTCTGCAATTCCATGTAGGAGTTGACCGCCATTCCCTCTTTCGCCAACTCGTTTGGCTGCAGCGTCATCCATGTTCGCCACTCCGGATGCAACTGCAACCCTTTTTGACAATGCATCGTGTATTGGCCGAACTCGAATTTCCACAAATCGCGGTCCTGGATGACCAGAAACAGCTTCGGTACCGGCGATTCGTGAAAATATTCCCAGGCCATCACCGCGCCGGATTTCGTCATGTCGAAATATGCTTCGATATTTTCGCCTGACAAGCCCTGCAACTCCAATTCCGCCGTTTTGTGATGATCGAGCACCAGCAGCCATTCGGCAACTTTCGCCATCTCGACCAACACATCCCGCTTGTAGCTGAAATCGACGATGACAACCTCTTCCCCATCCAATCCTTCCGGCGGTTCCTGCCCATACTGCACCGGGATATACTCAACCCCTTTATCGCCATACTTCAACCACACCGCCAGCGCCGCAGCCGCCCCATCATTGCAATTCGCGTGATACAAAACTTTCATGAAATACCTCCCACCGCATTGATATCAATTTTGAAAAACCCTTGTTTTCCTTTCACCGGCACCAGCTCGGCAAACGGCCTGACGTTTTCCAATTTCCAGGCGAATCTTCCCGGAGAAAAATCGCCAAACAAAATCTCCGGCAATATCGACTCTATTCGACCCGCAGCGCTATCTGCTCCAAGCCGCTCAGTGCCGATGCAGTCGACCACGTCGACACATCCCAGCGCCATACCACGCGGAAGAAGTCCCATTGCGGCCGCGGCAAACTCAAATTCTCCCAACTCGGATCCGAGACCGAGTATCGGAGAAAGCGCCTGGCGGAAAGCATCGTGCATCAGTATCGCCCGCAACTCTCCTTTTGGAAGTCCAGCCTTTGCAGCGCAGATCACCAAAGGCCCCCGATACTCAGTCGCCCATGACCGCGTCTCAAACGTCTTCGCCCCGGTCATTATCAAACTCGCCCACGGCTGCCAAAGGCTGACCGCCATTACCGGCCTGCCGGCAAAAACCTTTCCCAATTCACTCCACGAAATTGTTTTCATGCATCAACCCTCACAAATGCTGCGCACGTTTTCACATCGAAATCTTCCTTCCCAAGGTTCCGGCATTTTCTCCCCCGGCTGTTGTACGAACACATTCCACACCTGGCCTTGCCGTTGCTTGGAGGTTTCACCGCATTCCCCAACTCTCTCCCCTTCCGGTCCTGCTCCTTGGCCAGCCACCCCGAGATATGCTTGCGGATGCCATTCCTGGTTTTCCGCCTGGACGGATTATCGACCGACCACTGCCGGCAGACCTTCAGATCGATTTCAACATCGATCCCGGGGAAGGACTCCTGCCATTCGTCGATGTCTTTCTGAAAAATTGCAAACTCGCCGTCTTTTTTGATGAGCGGAAAAACCATCACAGGTTTTTCCTGATCATGGCCAACAGGCTGATCCGTGGCGGCCGGTTCGGAGGTGCCGCGCAGCTCCGGACAATAACCTTCCTGTTCCTGTTCCTGTTCCTGTTCCTGTATTGGCGAGGGTTTGCGGTAACGTTCGGCTAACGTTTGGCTAAACGTTTCGGCAAGGTCGCCAAGATATTTTAAGTTGCTGTAAAATAAAGATAAAAGTGGAGTGTTCGGGAGTTCGTGAAGGTCTTTCAAGTTGCCCAGCAACACGTTTCTGTTCTCGGGCAAATTGTACTTCCACCAGGTGGGAATATAGAGCACTCTGAACGTTTCATCATACCCCCAACCGAAGAGTTTTTTGACGTTATCGAAACGTTCCCGAAACGTTTGGGTATTAGTTACGCCAACGTCTTCCGCAGCCATCGCCGGCGAAAAATTAAAGATCCCGATCCGGTTTACTTGAGCGGTGATGCAGTAGATGAAAATGAGCTTATCCCTCTCCGACAGAGTGATAAATTTTTCATCCTTCCATACCCTCGGATCTACTTTACGGTATTTCTCAGCCATGATTGTGATCCACCCCATCCCTCTCCAACTGAAACCTGCTCTTCGCCAACCCCTCATTCTCCGGGCAACCGTGGCATATCTCGTTGTACTGCGCCTGCCTGCACCAAGATTTCGTCATAAACAATTCTCCCTGCATCCTGCACACCACCTCGTCGTCCAGTTTTTTCGGTTTGACCATCTTAAAGGCCATGGTCAATTCATCCCGCTATCGACTTGCCCAACCTGCCAGACCGCCCCTTCGCCGCCGATATACGCCCACGCTTCCCTCTCCTCGACCAGTTCCAGCACGTGCCGGTCCTCGATCTTTCGGTCAGCCAGTATCCGCGCAACGATCCGCGCCGCCTGAACCATGGTGAAGAAACTCAACTTTCGCGGCCCGAACCACCTGCCGTTGATCCGCAAGCGAAACATCTCCGACCATCCCGGCCGGCCCCAGTCTTCCCGCTCCTTCGGCGATGGCCAGACATCCATCCCCTGCCGCAACCGCCAGTGCCGCGCTTCGAAAAACTCGATAATCAATATTTTCTTGCCCTCTATTTCAGCAAATGGATACCGCCACCGGGCAAAGATCGGCCGCTCGTCGCTCATGATATCTCCCCTCACCCTCAAGGATTGGCCAGCAGATCGACAAACCACACCTTGTCGACCTTACGGATATCGATAACCCCGACGCTCTCCACCACAAAATTTCGCACACTCTTCCGCTTGATCCGGTACGCATCCTCATCCGGATTACGCCGCGCCGTACCCATCCGCCCGGCCTTCAACCATCCTTTGCGAATCCAGCCTGTAACAACCTTCGGATCGACGCCGAACTCCTCGGCCAGCTGGCGGGCGGTAAACACGTCGATATCGACGGTGTCGAATTTCAACCGCTTGCGCTTCACCACAATTGCCGTGGCAGAACGCTTAAAACCATGTGCCCTGAATATTTTCGATATGGTCTGCGGATGCTTGCAGGAGTTTTTCCGCAGCAGCAGCAACTCGGCTTCCGACCATTGCGGTTCCTTGTTTCCGGCCAGCGCCACCGATGCCGCCCCCAGCGCCTGCGCCCTGCTCTTCACCCACCAGTAGGGCCTGGCAATCGTCTTCGCCAGCTTCTTTAAAGCGCCTTTCTCCGGCGACTGCCGGTAACAGTCGATGATCATCCGGTCTATCCGTTCGGTGGTCGCCCACCGCTTCCGCTGCCTCGGCTTGTTGTTGCCGAACATCAGGCCCAGCTTACGCGCCTGACAATAGATCCCCTTCTGCGTCCGCCGCGGCAAAAGAGGCAGACAGGCCTTCATCCCGCCGACCGGATAATATTCGGCGACAACCGCGCTTTCTTTGTTGGTCCAGAAATATCGTTTCATGCGCCGATCTCCTCTCGTATTCCCTCATCCATCCGCCACATATACTCGATTAAATCGCAGACCATTGCCCGTCCACCAGGCGTCAGCTCGATGAGACACGTTTCACTCAGCTCGCCGTCAATACTGACGATATGATCCCACAGATCGTCGATAATCTGGGTCCATATCCAGCCATCGCAAAAGAATTCCTTGCGGATGGAGTGGCAGTCCGGACAGGTCCGATACGACCGGTATTCCCCTTCAACTCCAGCATGCCTCAAGAAATGTTGGTGATGTTCCCACTGCACACAGTATTTTTCATGCAGCTCACCCGGGGCGATTGCCGCCCCGCACTCATCGCAATAGACCACGCGCTTGGCGGGGATAAATCCCAAATCCGCCGACCACATCGCGAAAATACTGCTCTCATGGTTGACATATACACACGAACACTCCATCTCACGCCTCCTTGTCTTCAGTGACCATCCGCATCTGCTCTTCAAACCGTTTGACGTTCTCCGGCTCAAACCGGTATTCCCTGCCGATCTTCTTCGGATCGAGGATTTCTTTATACTGCGCCGCAATCCGATAGCAGGTCTTGGGGCTCATGCTCCACCTGGCCGTCAAGTCCTCGATCGTCAGCAGCCTGACCGCAAGATCATCCTTCATACCCCTACCCCGGCAATAGTCTCGTCGATGTCTTCAGTGAGAAAACTCAAATACTGATCGGTGCTTTTTATATCGCTATGACCGAGCGCCTTCGATGTCGATCGAAACGCATCGATAGCCTCGCCCGCCGCCACCCGCTTCAACAGCTTCTGATACACATTGTTGGCAAAGGTTTTGCGCATGGCATGAGTGCCGAGTTTTCCGGTCAGACCCGCCAACTTGTAGACCTTGGTCATCACTTTCCACGCCTGAACTCTGCCGATTGCCTTATTGCCCATGCCGTAACTGCGAAAGACAAAATCGTCCCGGTGAATAACCGACTGGTCCCGCAGCACCACCAGCCATGGACGCAAACCCTTCCGGGCATACTCGTTGAGATAGACGTTGCGCGATGCCCGCTTTCCCTTCATAAACCGCCTGCTCACCGTGATCCGACTCTTGATCCGCCCGTCCTCCTCGAGGACATCACCGAGCCGCAGCGACAGCAGCTCGGTAATCCGAAACCCGGTATTCGCCCCCAGGAGAAACAGCGCCAGATTTCTGGTCGCCATCTTGCCGGAAAAGAGACGCTTCAATCGCTGTGCCTCTTCGGCTGTCAATGGGCGTGATCCTCGCACCGTATTTCCTTTTTGCTTATTTCAATCAATATATTTCGAAGTCAACCATCACGCCTGACACTGCCGGCTAGACTATGTTCGTGACACTCAAAACAGGCTCCGTTGTCGTCCTGTATTTTGCAGAGGCGTGAGCCGTACTGGTTGGCATTGCCTATTCCTACTACCGCCCCTGTCCTCCCCGCGATCCCTGCTTTTTGGTTCTCTGTGGTGTTCATCGCTCGCACCATCTCTCCAATTATGCGTTTCGGTAATTCCCAACTCATTTAGTTTCTCCCATGTGATATTTTCAAACTTCGCGTCCCATTCGTCGATTAACGATCTTGCAGCAACGATCTCATCATGGCCTTGATTGCGCAGTATTGCCGCAAGCAGGTGCGCTGCCTTATCGGCCCATAAAATCAAGTCGTCCATATGGCTTACCAACTGTTAAGGATTTCTTAATTGTTCATATCCAAACCAAAATCATCAACGCAATCCCTATCAAAGTAATGATCGACATGTGGATGTTAAATTCGTTCATTTTCCGCTCCGTTTTTAAATTTTCAAAATCGATAGTATTTCGAAGTCTGTCACGGCGCCTAACGCCAGCCCGCGCCTATTTCAAAAATTTCGTAGCCGAATACTTCGCCCAGCGGATTGTCTGTGGCCGCCAATCTTGCCTCTTCTTCTGTCTTGTATTTTGCGATGTCGTAATCATCGACCATCATCGGGACAAAACTGCCGTTCTGCGTGTAAAGCATAACGAAAAAATCGCCCATAAACTCACCCCTGTTGGCTTGTAGATAATCCAAAAACATCAATGAATTGCTGCTTGGCCATGTTATACTGATCAACCGCCCGTAGATCGAAAGGCGATTCGTTGAGACTGATAACCGCCTCGAGGAAGTTTTTTGCTGCCGTATGCATGTCGGTGATATTATATGGCACAACAACACACTGAGGCTTTCCGCAATAGTTGCAGGTGATGTTCAGGTTTCCTATCATCATGTCACCATCTTTTGATATTTCGATATCAAGTACAGTCAATCTTGTCCGGTACCGGGACAGCTGAAATTAAAATTTCAACCCCTGACCACCCAGGACAATCGCTTCGATTGATTGGGAGAAAAAATTTCATAGGCTCGCCGCGCTGCAGAGCTTGCTCGGCCAGCGGGCTCTTCAAGTACGACTCTGCCAACAATTGCGCTCCAAAAGCGTTAATGCCGGCATTGATCAGCGCTTGCATGGTATTCATCTTCGTTCCATTTTTAAATTTTCAAAAAATCGATAGTATTTCGAAGTCTGTCAGACTGCCTGACCTTATTGTAGGGCAAACAGTCTGCTATGGCAGTGATTGAGATTTATTCAGCTTTGGTGAAATCGAGGTAATATTCCTCGCCTTCGTTGATTTTTCCGAAAAGGTCAGGATTGTTCACTGTCATGTTTAGCGCTGCCGTCGGTGTCCATTTGGCGAAGCTGTTATTCTCGTCGCTGCCGTCCGCCGGATATCCATCGCTCTTGCAAACAGCGCGGAATGTCAGATTTTGGTAAGTCTCGAAAGACTCAACCCTGGACACCTTCATTTTTGCTCTCATCGTTCTCATGGTATTCACCTGTGTTTTTATGGGGATTATTCCCCCGGTTTACAAATACCGGCTCAGTCTTCTACCGGATCATCAAGATAGATGAACTTGTGGCCTAAAAGATTGCTCACCCGCACACCCCAGAGTTGCCCGACAAATCTGATATGGGTGAATCCCCCTGATTGGTATTTCTTGGCGATATCATTGGCTAAACAATTCGTTTCTTTATCGATATCCCCTTCTTCAACCAATAGGATTTTCATCGCTCTACCTCTTGCAGTCTGCGCCCTGGCTCTGGAAAAACTTGACCAATTCATAATGGAAGGCCCTGTGTATTGTGTTGGCAAGGTCGGCATGTTCTGTTTTGTATCGGTTTTTTATCTCAAATTCTGTGAGCGTCAGTTTGTCCAAAAGGCTGGTAATGTCCTTTTCCTCTATCGCTATAATTCTCATATTTCACCTATCGGTTTTGCTGCATTTTCACTACTGCCGGCTGACTGACAGTAGTTTCATCTAGTGCTTACCAATTTTGCCGAATCCTGATGAAGCAGATTACGTAGTACGATTGCCCTTTCAAAATTCATTTGCGACACGGCATCGTTCAAAAGTTTATTCAGCTTTGCCGCTCGTTGTTTCTGATTCCGCTTAACCCTGATATTTCCGGGAAATTTGACATATATTTCGAAGCTGGCGAGATTTCGCAGGCCATACTTGCCGGTAATAACCCACCACATGTTGTTAATATTGTAGTGAGAAATTCCCGTACAGATCCTGCCCTTATAGTCGGAAAACCAGACACGTTTGCCATGTTCGACAATAAGTCCATCGGCGCTCCTGTTGTTGTATGGACTCTCTTCACCACGACGCCGGCCGGTGTTCTTATCGTAATGCCAGCAACTTTCAGTCGAACGCTTCACCCACTCTCTGGCGGTTATTCCTCCAAATCCTCTCTCTTTTTTGGGCGCATCAAACCGATATCCAGTGAAAACATTACAAAGATAGTCTTTGATTCTCCGCCTGGTTCGCTCCATCTCCAGCCTGATCAGGTATGGCATCACCATTTCCTTATCGCTCTCGTATCTGCCGCCATGGTCAGGCCTGGTCGGTGTATTCACACTCTGGAACATCTTGAATTCGATGCATCTGCCGGTTATTTGTAAATCGCCCTGTAAATTACCTTTGACGCAGTATCGCATCGACCGCGCAAAATTGAGGCTGTACTGCTTAACCTTCTCGGGCGGTACGATACATGTCCACCCTAAGCGGTTCAGCTGCTGGATGATTCGAGAAAAGACCTGCTTCTTAAAATCCCTTTCCCATTTTTCACGATCATCCCAAGAAAGCCCTGCAAGGCCATCTTCGGTAATATAAAGAGCGGCATCGATAAATCTGATTGTGCCTTCTCGCTGTATGCGTCCTCTCGTCTTTGTCATAGCTGTTTGCCCTCCTCAATCAAGGAGCAACAAGCAGCTTCTGCTGCCCGGTAAAACGTGGAGAAAACGACTGAGAGATCCTTGTCCACTGCTGTTGCCGGACAATGACCAAAAGAATCTTGCACAAAGGACAAAAAGAGTTTATATTACCGACCTGACATAAGGTTATCCCAAGACCTTTGCTTTCTACGAGTTCAAGCCCTGCCAGGTTTGAACTCGTTCCTTTTTCTGCGCTCATCATGCTCTCCTTAAGTTGATTGTTTTCACATTCACCAGCCATATTCGGCCAGCTGCACCATAAACAGCCAGATCCCCAGCATCATCACCGGCGCGATAATCACCCCGCTTGCAATCTGCCGAATCATTTTTTCTCCCGCCGAAATTAAAACCGCTCAAAAGGCGTGATAGAGAGGAAGACACCGAGAACCCTTCAACCCATAAAAGAAAACCCTCTCCATCACGCCACCGATATACCATCCCGCTGATTTATGTCCGCGCCCTAGGAGGGCGCTCGCCTCAGCCGTAATCTGGTTTTCTCCCGTTCGATATGATGTGTCCGCCAACTCTCACGCCCACTCACCCCGCATATACGCTTTCTTCATAACCTTCTCTCCCAGATCCCGGCAGCCGGGATCTTCTTCAAATTCTCCGATCTGCTCCGGTTGCTCAACCGGCTCAATTCGCCTTTTTCGGCACACGCTCCAGATCCACCCCCGTCGATCCTGTATCCCTTGCGACTCGGCGGTTTAAGGATGTCGGCATTGTCCCATCCGTGCGACCGCAGCCGCTGATACAGCCCGTGCGAGTGGGCAAAGCCGACAATCTTCGCCAGCTCCTGGATGCCGTATTCCTCGCCATTGTCGCAGGTAAGAATCATGGTTGTCGCCGCCCCGCGCTTGCCGAGTTTGACAATCCGCGGCGGCATTATGATCCTGGTAGGTTTTTCCTCTCCTCTCCTCTCCTCTCCTCTCCACCGCTCCATCATCGCCGCACCCTCCTCGGCTTGCAGGCGGCAACCGCCCGCTCTCCCGATTTTCCCTCACTTAATCCCGGACTACTTGCTGAATATCCAGCATATGGCCAGCACCAGGCATATAACGACCGTCAAAACTGCTTTTTCAACTTTCGAGAGCGGTTTTTCCTGCTCCTCGACCTCATTTCCAAACCAGTCTTCCTTTGCCATCGACTCCACCTCCATATCCATTAACAGGTTCATGGCCTTGCAAAACGTATCTGCCGTCTGGTGAGCTATGATCGGTCATCCCCTCAATCGCCGTCGGAGCGATAAGCATGAAAGAGAGGATCATCACCGCGACCATGAATAAAGAGAGGATCATCACCGCGACCATGAATATTGCCGACATGGCGCAGATTGCCGCGCCGACCTTCTTGCCGTGCTTGTCCAAAAATGTTGGTTGCGGGTTCATGTGGCCGTAATAGTATTTCGTCAGATCTCTTTTCTTCATTATTTGCCTCCGCTGATGAGTTTTTTTGCTGCTTTGATCCGCTGCTTGTCGCCCGATACTATAGCCCTGCCGAGTATCGCGGTTTTCTCCTCCAGGGCGATTGACGCCATGGGGTTTGCAATCTGGTCGACCTGTTTCTCAATTGCGATCAGGCGGTCCAGGATCTGCTGGAGGATGGTGCCTTGGTTTATTTTTTGGGCGGTCATGGGGTTATGCTCTGGCTTCGGCGCCGACTGTGATGATCGGGTTGAAATATTCAACAATCTTCCTGGTAAGAGCAATCTGGCCCTTTCCCGTGATCATTGTCTGGATGTACGGGACCGGACCGTTATCTGATTCACGGGTTTTCTCAACCACCGAGAACCACCTGTTGTCGATGTAGGCCTGATATGGTTTGTTGTTCGCCATCAAGTATCGCTTCTCTCTGAGCCACTCAAACATTCGATTCCTGCCGATCTTCACTCCGGCATTGTTGAGGAGTTTGGCAAAGTCGTCAACCTTGATGGATTTCCGTGAATCCTCAATGGCGGTGGCGAACTCTACTTTTGGGCGGTCGGCAGAGATCTTGACCTGCTGTTCTGTGACGACATGCTGAAGCTCCAGTTTCTTCTCCACCTCATCCGCCCAGGCCCTGGCGGCGATTGCCGGATTGGTGAAGTCGGGGAGTTGGGGGATGATTTGCTTGGCCTGTGATTCAAGTTCCTGCCACCGGTCAATAACCCTTGCGGTGAATTCCGGGGAGAGCTGGGCGACCACGATCAGGCTGGAGCGCTTGTCGAGGAGGTAGACAGATGTCGGTTTTGTTGCTGTGGGGATTTCCTCAGTTTGAGGTAATTCAATCACGCCGCGCTTTGCGATGGTTTCGATAGTCCTCCTCACGTTGTCATGCCGCTTTTCAACCAGCTCGGAAATTTCCAAACTGGTCATTCTTTTATTTTCTGGTCCTGCCACAATAAGCTCATTCATTGCCCACCTCGCTAATCTAAACTTTTCAATAGCCGTATTTCTGTCTTTTGAAAAACGCCCTCAATTCTGCCGCTAATTTCTTCCGTGAGCCAAACGCCCACAAATCCTTATTGATGTTTGTCAGTTGCGCCAAAATTTCGTATTTTTCTACGGAAAGATACCCTTTTTGCGTTTTTCCCCTGCTTAGAGTAACAGGGTTGCATGGCACAAGTCTTGCTAAGGCAGCTTGACTTGTTATCTTATGTCTTTTCTGCTCACCTGCCATTTATCCACCTATCTGTGTTAATTTCGTCAATTTTTCCACTCGCTCATGTTTTGCTAATGTGAGGCCATGTTACAGCAACACAAGTGTTGACGCAACACTTTTATTTGCATAATTAGCGTATACATTAACTTTACTACTAACATTTGTTGCTATTTATTTATTATTGCGGAAAATTTCGACACATGAAAAAATTTATTTGACACTAATAAAAAGTTAATGGTAGTATTGACGTTAGCATTAACTTGTTTCTTTACATTTTGACAAATCCAGATATATTCAACCTTTGAGCGGGAGAGCAGAAATGAATGAGAGCATCGAAGAGCAATTAATGGATATGACAAAAGAAGATTTAGATTTTTTCCTTACCGGGTTGTCGGCAGTCATCGAGGAAAAAGACTTGGTTCAGAAAGACATTGCTGAGCGAGCAAACATCAACGATGTTAATCTGAGCAGAGTGCTTAATAGGCGCTCTGGTTGCACCGCAAAATGGCGGAGAAAGATATGCAAGGCGCTTGGAATGTACGAAGACGACTTGATACTGATAGGGGCGAGAAAGCAGCAGCAGTCCGACGCACGCCACGCGCCTCACCTGCGTTTTGTTTCTCCCTTGGCATTCCCGGCCCCAGAAAAAACATTTCCAGCGAAGGTCAGTTCTATGGACGTCCTGAATGCAGTTGCGATCGCATCCACATCTATCCAGGCATTTGTTGGCCAGTGCCGGGACATTGAAAAGGAGAGAGTTTATTGGCAAACGGCATTTAACGAAATGCCGGTATCGGCGATGCTGATTCACGATGATATCGTTGTCGAGCAAAACATCAAGAGCCGTTCTCTGAAGATCCTTAAGGGAAAGAAATTCTGCGACAACTGTGAAGGTGATGCGTGTACGAATCTTGACATATGTCCGCTGAATATTGCAAAAACAACAGCAACCGCATCGAGTGGTTACAAAATAATTGACAACTTGCGATACAAACTGGATTGCAAGCCGATCAGGATCGATGGCAGTGAGTATATAATTGTTCTGGCCACCGAGGCCGACACCACGGCCGAACCGTTCAACCGTAAGCATTGAGATGAGCGTCCGCAGGTATTACCCCAAAAAGGCTAAGCCCGGCGAAATATGGTGGCTAATCGATGTAGGCCGGGCCGGGAGTCGCGACCAAACCCCGTTTCAGGGATCTTTCGAGAGCGCCGCCAAGATCGAACGTGATCTCAGGCAGGCCATCCGCGGCGAAAAGGCAATCTCTCCATCGAACACCCGGGTGAAGGATCTCATTCTCCCATTTCTCGCCTGGTATGCCACCGAATCATCGCCGCGCACCGTTCGGGATATCCGTTTCAGCATCGACCTCTATATCGTGCCCCTGCTTGGAAACTATCATCCATTAAGCCTGAACACGCAGATATTTAACGACTTCAAAGTTCATCTTTTAGAAAAAGGATTAACCCCGACAACCATCAACAAGCATCTCAATTATTTCTCGTCAATGTTGCGATTTGCCGAACAAAATGGATATTGTCCTGCGCTCAATCTGAAAATTCCCAAGTTTCCGAAAAAAAGGACCATCCCTGAAGAGGAAACAAAGCCGCTTACCCGCCGGCAACTCAATGCTCTCTACACCCATATCAGGCCGGAATATCGGTTGCTGTTCCTGCTTATGGCTGATCACGGCTTGCGTTTGGAGGAAGCGTTGAAACTCCGCATTGAAGATATTGACGAGTCAAGGAGGGTGTTGTCGGTTCTGGGAAAGGGGAACAAGAGAAGGATGGTGCCGTTTATGAGCGATCGGTTTGAAAACGAGCTTGAGCCGGTAATGTCAAAGCGGTTCAGCGGGTATCTGACCGTCAACCCAAGATCAAGAGCAGACGGAGAGGAGCCGCACCCATTTACGACGATCTGGAAGGAGCTAAAGCGGGCTGCAACTCTCTCGGAGATTGGCCGGAAAGTGAACCATCACATCCTGCGCCACACCTTCGCGACCCTGGCCGCCGAGTCTGGGATGAACCCCCACGCCCTGCAGCGGATACTTGGTCATTCAAGCATCGAGACGACGAACAAAATTTATACCAATGTCACTCGGGATTTTGTAGGCGACGAAGCCCGCGCAATGCGAGAGAAGGTGGGGGTGTGACGGGAGGGGTGGATTTACCTAAGCAACTCTTCAATTTCTGCCGTTTTCCCCTCAAACAGGTGTTTCAAGATCATGTTTGATTTCTCCATATCTATTCCAGACAGTAACTGTCTAAGGTTTATGACGGTCCTTATAATTTCTTGAGCAACATGTGAGTGTGACACTGTTTTAATAAAACCAAGCAATTCAGCTGATGGGTAAAACCATTCACCGTGAATCCTTGTTGTTTTAAACTTTTCATGCAGGTGATATTCATCTTGCTCAGTTCCGCCAGTTATATAACCGATGAGCCTTAGTTTCTCTGGGTTGGCTGTTTGGAGCGCCCTGACCCTTGTATAGAGAGACTGGTCGGTAAATCCTATCTTAATAGGACCGAGCTTTCCTTGTTGAAGGAAGTAGACGAAAGGACCATTTTCTGATTTTAGTGGCAGTGCGGCGACAACAAGATTTTTTTCTTTCTTGCCAGGGATAACAGTCGCACCACTCCTTATCTGGATCTCGTAGGCGCAAGCACCGCTCTCAGTCCCATTAAAAACTATCTGTCTCCTTTCGCGACCTCTGCCGATATCTACCAACCACCACATGCCTGGATTTTTCTTTGACTTAGACGGATGCGGCCTTACAGACATGATTTAATCCTCGCTTTTTGTTGTGCAGATAGACACGGCTTCATCGGCCAACATTACTATAAAAACGAGCGAATGTGTAGAAAATTATCTTACACAACCATCTGTAATTGAAGGACAGTTTGACATAACGTTTTTTCTACACTGAAATAGGCTATCACAACATATTGATATAATTAATAATCAGAGACGCAATTCGACCTCTGACTCCGCTTATCGAGGTTCGAGCCCTCGTCCCCCAGCCAGTTGAAAGTATTGATAAAAAGAACAGTTTGAAAGGGTCAAAAAAACAACACATTTCTACACATTTCTACACACCTTTTTGCGAGAAGTTTTCCGGCACCATTTTTGCTCCCCTCACGCCATCAGCTGACACCCTGCGCCGACTCATTATCTCGTTTTGGCAGGGCCCACAGTATCCGTGGCTCGCTTTTGTACCGGGAATGTGATTGTACGGCACCACATAATATTTACCATCAACACCCCGGACACGATTGCAGCAACAGCAGTGGTATGTGAGTTTCGCGGGTTTGTGGTTGATCATGATACTACACCCTCCTGAACCAGCCCCTGAAGTACTTCCGCCTCGGGTTCGCTTTGTAGAAAATATACTGCTCCCCATTCATGCAGTTCAGCAGGATCTCTTCATTAAGGGCCGGGGTGCCCGGCTTGCTGGCCATGTAATTCCTGATCGCCTCCAAAGTCTTCGGCCCGAGTCGCCCGTCAACCTCCAGATCGGCGCCATACTCTCCCCGCCCGACATTGTAACCGGTCTGCAGGAATTCGACGGCCCGGGTCACGTCCATATTTACCGCGGTGTCAAATACCTCGTAAGCGATTGCCGGCGAGATTTCGGCGAATTCGTCACCCTGCATCCGGTTCCAGAAATTCACCCGGTAAAAAGATTTCGTGAGATCTGTCAAATGATCTATGGTATCAGGAGGGAATGGTTGCTCGCACTGGTCAATCGTGACCCACCCGGCCCATTCCGGCCAGTATCGGCGAGAAATCCCTGAATAAGTCATACCGCCCGGGTCGCGCGAATCGTTGGTCAGTTTACCCAATCCCTCATTCTGCATCGTTAACCTGAAAGCGATGTCAAAGTGTCGATCAGTCATCGTTTTCCTCTTCCTCTTTCGCAATCTGCAGACATTTCCGGTACGCCCTCGCCTCGACAGCAGCATCCACGCCTGCAGGCACAATAATCTTGCCTGTTGCATCGTAGAGCGGGACACGAACGGCACAATCAAGTAGTTGTTGGATTCGTTCTACTGTGCTCATGGCTTCACTGACCTCATGGCTTCACTGACTCCTTGATTTTTATCCCGGCACCGAGCAAAGCAAGACCGACAATTCCGTAAATGGCGAGCTTTATCAATGCATTTCGAACCGTTTTTTTGCTGTCGCTGATCGCTGAAATTATCGCCTCGGTGAACTCAACAGAAGCGTTAAGCCGTTGCGGATCGATACCTTTGAATCGGCAATGGCTCTCGTTTTCGTTGAGTGCAACGATAAATGCTTGGATATCATCATCGGTTAGCTTTCGGTGGTCGGATCCGGTCATCGTCACACCCCCTGCTTTTCGATCTTGTGGCCGATGCCAAAAACAGCCAAACCAGTCCCGAAGGACCCGCCGCCGGCAAGTAGCAGGTCAAGGCAATTCTGCGGGTCCATGGGAGTGGCAAGGTCCGGGAACATCGTGCCAATAAAACCCACTGTCCCGGTGATGATTTTCGATGCGCCGATGAGCATGAGGACGATTCCGCCGAAATAGGTCTTGTGGCCGTCCATCTTGGCGGCGAGGTACTTTACTCCGAGATTAACCAGTAGTTTGTCGATCATTTTCGCTCCTTACAAAATTTCGCCTTCATCCAGAACGGCCATCCGCACAACCTGACCGCATCGTAATATTTTTGCGCAATCTCCTGATTGGCTGCTCGACGGATTCACAGGAACAGTCTCAAGTCGGCTTGTAGCCTGGTCCCGAGTTGCTCTGCGTAATCGTCGTCGTGGCGAGCACATCATGCCGATATATCGTAGCCGAACGGGTGGTCGGGGG
>C687J13896_1000111_pt1 | contig 73069 bp, 64 predicted proteins | sample RifGroE2_FD_13896 | JGI IMG/M metagenome (IMG submission 13896)
TGGCGGGGGTGAAGATGAGGCTGCATCGGGCGCTGCGTGGGCAGGTAGCGCCGAGATAGGGGCAGCTGATGGCGCAGCGCCCGGCGCTGGACCCGAGTAAGATTGGATAACGCCTCCAAACGCCCAATGCCCAGGATAATGGATTAACAGCACTTTTGCCCTTGGGGGTTTATAGGCTAATAACACTTTGTCATAAAGCTCAGAACGAACAGGCCCCGTCCGTTCTGCGATGGCAGCGACGTCAATATGATCAGGCTGGTCTGTCACAAATTTATATTGATTATAAGACACAACCCCTAAAATACCCCTATCTTTCAAAGAAAGTAGGATTTTCAAAGTACGAGGATCTGCTGAGCTGCTAATTAAATGATTTTTGAGATCAGCCTGTAGCTCCCCATATATCCATGCGTTAACCCCCTCTATATCCTGTATTACACCTAAACGTTGCCTTAGCTCGCTCCAATCCTGCATCTTAATATAATAACGTCCATTTTCCGCTGAAATAATATTTCTTACCGTTAATGCTTTTATATCCTCAGAAGTTAGTCCGCTAACTTCTCCATAATTAGCGCCATAATTATATGTCGCTCTTTGGTCCTGAGCCCGTCGATCTTCAACATCAATATTTATGCCGAATAATTTTCCTAAAATATCCAACTCGATCTCACTTCCCCAACGCGCTTCGTGCGGGTCTCTCTCTTGCTGCAACAATAAGCGCTCATTAGCACTACATACTCTACTACAGCGAACTTCCGCCGGAAGCATTAATCCACCTTTGTATAAAGCAAACCCTGAACGATCGCCTCCCAATAACCAAAAATCCCTCACCAGCTTTCTTAGCCACTTCGTTTGCTCTAAAGGATTCTGTTGCAAACACAAAGCTGGAACAGCTTCTGCAAAGATTCGAATATGTTTATGACAAAGAAAATGAGTATCATCTCTATAAGCTGGATCATGACATTGAATATAAGTTTCTATCGCCGATAGAAGCGGCTCTATAAATATACCGCCATCCTTCATTGCAACAACCGCTTGCTCACGTAATGCTGCACTGGTGATTGGACCCTCGCCTGTGTATCCCGCTTGTTGTAATGCCGCACTAAAAGCATCGAATAAACAGTTACCACTATCTATCTGAACTGGTCTATCTTGCATTTTCTTACACCCCTACCCATCTTTTTAGCTTACTTATAAGTATAATTCATGACAAATAGGGTTGCCATTATTTAAAATCGATTTAGCAAGCTATTTAAACTTGAAAGTCCAGAGCGTTCTAGGTCTTTCAAGACACTTGTTATTATGCGATTATCGCCGACAATAAGGATACCCTTTGAAAAACATGAGGCGCACCACCACTCAAAATAAAAACTGGTTTATCCTGATCGATTTGTTTAAATAATTGGAGCACCGCTATGTCAAAAGAAACGATCCAACAAATCATAAAAACATTACAGCTTCGACAGCATCCTGAAGGAGGTTACTATAAAGAAATTTATCGCTCTCCAGATACCATCATTCCTCCAAAACGATTTGAAAGTGATACCCGTTGTTGCGCAACAGGTATCTACTATTTTCTTGGGGCGGGAAATTTCAGCATGTTTCATAAAATCAATTCCGATGAAACGTGGCTCTATCATCATGGGGGAACGCTATCCATTCACGTGTTGCCCTCTAAAGGAGAATTGATTACCAAAAAACTTGGAAACCCCATGACCCATCAAGATGCCGCTTTCCAGGTGACTATTCCCGCAGGACTATGGTTTGCGGCGGAAGTAAACGAACCCGACTCACACGTCCTCTCGAGCTGTTATGTTTCTCCCGGATTTGAATTTTGTGATTTCGAATTAGCAAAGAGAGACGTTTTGATTCAGGAATATCCAAGATATCAATCAATCATTACACGACTTACAAGATTACCTTAAAGAAGAAACAGCATATTGCTCGCGATGGTAAAGTCAAAGGCCCCGGCGGTGTCCCGCGAGAGAATTTTGCTTGATAAAACTGGCGCGCCCGGACGGATTCGAACCGCCGACCACCTGATTCGTAGTCAGGTACTCTATCCATCTGAGCTACGGGCGCATTTAAACTATTTACTTTTTAAGGCCATCCATGGCCAGATCTCTCCAGCCTGACGTCCTGTCAGTCGCTCGACGGGAAAAAGCTTCGCTTTTCCTTTTTCCGTCTCGCCCATCTGAGTTACGGGCGCATAAGATCTTGGCGGAGAAGGAGGGATTTGAACCCTCGATGGAGTTTTTGACCCCATACTCCCTTAGCAGGGGAGCGCCTTCAGCCACTCGGCCACCTCTCCAAAAGTAGTGCGCAGTATAACGTGTGAATTTTGAAAGATAAAGCGAAAAGATTAGGTCCATTTTCAGAACGGGTTTTTGTCCACAAGCCCTGATTCCTGGCACCCTATTTTCAATAAACTAAAAAACGGTATTTTATTTTTTAAGATAGAAACAACACGATCATCATTTCGTATAACGATCGATTGCGGAGACATCCCTTATAACCACAAAAGACCTTCAATCCTATCAGCTCCAAAATTTATCAAAAAACTTTAGCAGTATTTATCCAACCTCTTTAGAATACCCCTCTATTGATATCAACATGAAATAAAAATATGAATGATGCTTTCGTTCGTCAGGTTCAACAAGTTTTTTCAGCACAAAGCCCGCTCAGCAAAGTAATTCCGGGCTTTCAATCTCGCATAGAACAGCAGCAAATGGCTGAACAAATTGCCTTGGCCATTTCAAATCAAGAACAAATCATCATCGAAGCCGGCACAGGAACCGGAAAAACATTCGCCTATCTCATCCCGCTTTTATTGTCACATCGAAAAGCGATTATCTCGACAGGCACTAAAAATTTACAAGAGCAGTTATTTCTTCGCGATTTGCCTCTGGTTGCCAAAGCGCTCTCGACGACTTGTAAAATCGCCTTATTAAAAGGTCGGGCGAATTATTTATGCTGGCGTCGGCTCAATCGTTGCCAGCAAGAAGGCTTATTTCTCTCCAAAGAAACCGCGCAAGAATTAACGCTTGTCGCCGCCTGGAGTAAGACGACAAAAACAGGCGAAACGAGTGATTTATCGCATCTTCCTGAGGAAGCCTCTGTTTGGTCACATGTCACGAGCAATAGTGATGCCTGTCTTGGCGCGAATTGCGATCATTATGACAGATGCTTTTTAGCTAAAGCGAGGCAAAAGGCACAGGCCGCGGATATTTTAGTCGTTAATCATCATTTATTGATGGCCGACTTGGTTTTAAAAGATCAAGGCTTTGGCGAATTATTACCGAACGTTGGCGCTGTTATTTTTGATGAAGCGCATCAACTACCCGAAACGGCGGCTAACTTTTTTGGCGAAACCTTATCAGCCAAACAAATTACCGAATTAGCACGCGATATCAAACGCGAATACATGGTCAGCGCGCGTGATATGAAATCCTTAAGCACACTCGCGGATTCGCTTGAAAAGTCCGCCTTAGATTTTCGACTGGCTTTTGGCACGGAACAAACTCTGCGCGGCACTTGGGAAGACATTCGAAGTAGCGAAAAAATTCAAAAGGCCTTAGCGCAACTCTCTTTTACTTTTAATCAAGCAAGAAGTTGGCTTGAAATCGCTCGAACCCGTAGCGCAGAACTGGAAAATTGTCATCGTCGTGCGAACACCCTTGCCGATAAACTCAAAACTTTAACCGAAAAAAATGAAGCGCAAGATGTCATTCAATGGTTTGAAACCTTTAAACGACACTTCACATTAAATGCAACGCCATTAAACATCGCGCAGCATTTTATGAAGTACATGAGTCATTACAATTGTCCCTGGGTATTTACATCGGCCACGATCGCGACCCATCAAAACGATTTTCAATATTTTTCTAAACAAATGGGATTAACAGCCGCTAAATCATTAAAACTTGCCAGCCCGTTCAATTTTCAAAAGCAAGCATTGTTATATTTGCCAAAAAATATGCCTGACCCAACCGCTCGGGAATACACAAGAATCATCACCGAAACCATGATTCCTATTTTGCAGTATAGCCGAGGTCGAGCGTTTTTTTTATTTACCAGTTTTCGAGCGCTTTATGAAGCAGAACAAATCTTAAAATCAGCCATCCAGTATCCTCTGCTTGTTCAAGGCGAACAACCAAAAACGAAATTGTTGGAACAATTTCGCGCCTTAGGAAATGCTGTTTTATTAGGGACCAGTAGTTTTTGGGAAGGCGTCGATATTCGGGGCGAAGCGTTATCATGCGTGATCATCGACAAGCTGCCGTTCGCTTCTCCGGGTGATCCGATCATGAAAGCCCGGCTTAACCACATCCGTCAACGCGGAGGAGAACCTTTTTATGAGTATCAATTACCTCAGGCCGTCATCAGCTTAAAACAAGGATTGGGCCGCCTCATTCGAGATCAAAACGATACGGGCGTTTTAGTGATTTGTGATCCGCGATTGCAAACACGCTCTTATGGAAAAGTATTTTTAAGCAGTTTGCCAAAAATGCGATGCACACAATATCCAGAAGACATTAAAAAATTCTTTACTCCCATATCGTAATTTTATGACTATAAAAATCCTTGCCCTCGACACGTCAACCTCCCTGTGTTCAGCGGCGCTTTTGATTAACCATGAGATCATTGAACGCAGTCAATTAGCACCTCAACAGCAAACCCATTATATTTTACCTATGATTGATGAGTTGCTCGCGGAATCGGGTATTCACTTGACAGATATTTCATGCCTGGCTTTTGGCGCTGGCCCCGGCGCGTTCACCGGACTTCGTATTGCAGCAGCCGTTACACAAGGTATTGCTTTTGCAAAAAATATACCGGTAACACCCGTCTCTACATTAGCAGCTTTGGCACAACAAGCGTTTCGACGTTATCAATCAACCCATATAATGCCGATGCTCGATGCGCGTATGAAACAAGTTTATTGGGGATGTTATCAGGTTTCTCCGGAAAAAATCGTTGAAGCAATGGGACACGATCAATTAAGCTATCCAGAACAGATCAATCCGACCACGCTTGCCTCGACTCAATGGTTTGGGATCGGTAATGGCTGGCCACTGTACCAAGCAGTCAGCTCGCACAACCCCTTGTTGCATCTATCGCAAATCGATTCAGAAGCTTATCCATTAGCCTCCGACATTGCGCTATTAGGCGCTCATTATTTTCAACAAGGGAAAATATACCCTGCCGAAGAAGCCATTCCCGTTTATTTACGCAATCCTGTGTAACCTGATTTCGGGATAACGGAAGACAAGCAAGCGATTAAATACCCCCTTGATGGGTTAAAAAAATGATTCCTCACACATTTCTTGTAAGCCATTCTTGTATTTTTTTAAAAAACGGGGCATTCCCAAGCGAAATCCCAAAAGATTGCTACACTTTCTCTTAGCTGAGATAAGGATACAAGAAAATGAGACGAAAGCAGCAAAACACTGAAGATCGTATAATCGAGCAACCAGTGAACGCTCATAAAACACTTATCGCACAAGCTTAAAAGAATACAGTTATTGGTTAGACACATCATAGTGAGGCATTGCAACATGGATACGAAAACTTACGAATCAAAATTTATTAACGTCTACGGTTCGAAGATGCATTATCTGGAACAAGGCAAAGGAGACCCCATTCTTTTTTTACATGGCATTCCAACATCCAGTTATCTCTGGCGCAATATTTTACCGAATATTCCCCATGGACGTTGCGTTGCTCCCGATTTGATCGGCATGGGGAAATCAGATAAACCCAACCTGCTTTACCGCGTCTTTGATCATATCCGTTACATCGAGGGATTTATTGACGCGCTCCAGTTGAAAAATATAACCCTAGTTTTGCACGGCTGGGGATCTGTAATTGGACTCGATTATGCAATGCGTCATGAAAACAAGGTGAAAAGTTTGATTTTTTACGAATCGCATTTACGCCCTATTTCAAAATGGGAAATGTTAACATTACCATTACAAGAGTTAGCCACCACGTTTCACTCTTTGGATCAAACAACGGATCTTATTTTAAATACCGATTATTTTATGGATAAAATTTTCCCAACAGGTCTATTAAAAAAATTAGCCCCTGAAGAAAAAGCACATTATGCCGAACCGTTTCAAAATGCTCAGAGTCGGCAAGTACTTTTGCAATATTTGAAAGATTTCCCAATCGGCACCAAGCAAACCGATGTTAGCGAATTAATGGCTAATTATTCTTCTCGATTATTACATTCAACGATACCAAAACTCATGCTCTATACAATCCCGGGATTTAATACCACAGTCGATACGTTAATGTGGGCGAAAGATAATCTTAAAAATATTTCCTTAGTCGATATTGGGGAAGATTTACACTACGCTCAAGAAACCAATCCAGAAACCATTAGCGAAGAAATAACGCATTTTCTGAAGAAAATAAACCAGGGTGCAGTAACCGCTTAAGTCAATATTTTTGTGATTTCGATAGATTCCATGGTTATCCCCGTAAAACTTTGATTGAATCGCAAAAAAAACTTGCTTTTAAATAAAATATCGCTATAAATGTACCTCGCGAGTGAGGTGGATTCACCTCGCTTTATGTTTTTAATACATTTAAGAGGAATTTATATGAGAAAGTTACTTGCAGCTGCCTTGATTTCAGCAGCAGTCGTATTAGCCGGTTGCGCGAGCACGAAAGCCGCTGATCAAACAGCAGCCCCTGCGAAAAAACCTTGTGCGACCAAAACAGCTAAAAAAGCACATCACGACGGCAAATACACGAAGTAAGCCAATTTCGTAGGATGAATAATTTTATTCATCCTACGACTTTATCATCCCTTTTCTTTCTCTCTTCAGATTCGTATTAAATTAGCTTAAAAAACATGATCCGAAAAAGATCTTGTTCATCAAATCGACCGTCACGTAATTCACATAAAAAACCTTGTGATAATAATTGCGCGCAAAAAACTAATCCGGCCCCAAAAAAAGCCTATTTAATTACTCAACCACCCGTACAAAACATGACTGCCGCTAATGTCTCTCAAAAAATTGTGCGCGCTACCCAATTTATCGGTCCAGCCTTAGCCTTACTCAATTTAACGTTAACCGATTATGAACGTTACTTAACCGCTGTAACGGATTATGTTGAGCAACACTTTAAACCCCTGATGGCACCTCACCAATTCGCAGCATTACAACAAGCTATCGCCCGTTTTCATCGGGGGAAAAAGCAACCCATACCGAATACCCCTTTAGCCGCTCTTTTGCTTCACTACCAAACACTGAATCAATCGGTGAAAAAATTAAATCATTTTTTTAGAAAAACAACACCCTTCATAAAAACGTATGAAGACGTTCAAGAAAAACCGGAATTACTGACCGCCGATATAGCGTTTGCTTATACCCGAGCAAAACAATATCAGACATTCTATCGTGTGTTTGCCGAGACACTCCTCAATATTCAAACACAGTCACTCATGAAACTATTTCCCTGGCCGAAAGTGATTGGAAAAGCATCTTCATAACGCGAATTCGCATTTATAATTTAAAACACTAGAAATCCACCCGCAGAGTTGTCTATACTTCTGCGCTATATGACAATTACAAATGCGTAGGAGTTTCTCACTTGAACCATTTTTTAAAATTCGTCCGAACTTTGCTGATTGGATTAAGCTTATTGAGCTTCATTCCCTCAATAGTCATGGCGCAAAATAATACAACAACCGATACCTCAACAACAAATCAATCGATCAAAAACCTGAAAAAACAGTTCAAAACTTTACAACAGGAAAATCAGACACTGCAAAATAATTTGACCGAATTACAAGCGCAAGATCAGCAATTACAATCCGCACAACAAAATGTATTAACGGCCAATCAAAACCTCTTAAATACCAACAATCAATTAACACAACAAATCACTCAACTACAACAGCAACTACTTGCGAGCAACCAAATAGCTTCAACGTTAAACAACACCTTGACGGCCATCAAACAAGCAAAGCCTCCCCAACTGACCTTCAGTCAATTCATTCAACGCTTCAATAGCGATAACCGAAATCAAACAGAAAGCTTGCAACCATTCACACACATTGATTTACTGATTCGTGGCGGCATTCCCTTCTTAGCGCTTATCCTCATGTTATTTATTGCATTACCGATCGCTGATATTATTCAATCATATCAAAAAAACAAACCCGTCGTTTCACCGCAACCCGACACAAAAATTCAACCAGCTCCCATCGACGTCAATGTTCAACGCTATACCTCTTTTGCGGGAGAAGACGTGATCGCTTCTAAATTAGATCTTGCGCACGCTTACATCAATATGGGCCATACGGCCAATGCGCAGGTTTTGATTAAAGAAATTCTCGAAGAAGGTAGCGAACAACAGCGTGTCGATGCCCGTAAATTATTAGCTCAAATAGAGTCATAACGTATTTATGTCCCGCATTGCACTCGGCATTGAGTATGATGGTTCGCGTTATCACGGCTGGCAAACACAAAATAAAAAATTAACCTTACAAGACACCCTCGAAGCAGCGCTCTCTCAGATTGCCGATGAACCCATTCAAACAATTTGTGCGGGACGCACCGATGCGGGAGTCCATGCGATTGAGCAGATCGTTCATTTTGATACGTCAAAAAATCGAGCACACACGGCATGGATATTTGGCGCGAACACTTTACTTCCTGAAGACATCTCGATCAAATGGGCGACTGAAGTTGCCGATGATTTTAATGCGAGACGCTCGGCTTTAAATCGACATTATCGATACATTATTTACAATCATACGGTTCCCTCGGCGCTCTTTAGATCGCATGCGCTATGGCATCCATATCTGCTAGATGATACACGGATCGAGCAAGCACTACCCTATTTTCTCGGCGAACAAGATTTTTCTTCCTTGCGCGATGCAGACTGCCAATCGAAATCTCCTATCCGACGCATTGACCATCTCAGCATCAAACGTCATCAAAAATTTTTAGTCGTCGATATCATTGCGAACGCTTTTTTGCATCACATGGTACGAAATATCATCGGTGTTTTATTGATCGTCGGCAAACGTAAAAAACCACCTGAGTGGATTGCTGATATGCTAGCGGCAAGAACGCGAACAGCGGCTGGCATCACTGCGGCGGCTTGTGGCCTTTATTTTATGCACGTCACATATCCAGAGCGATTTTCACTCCCGCAATCAACAACAGAAAAGATATCGATGTTGCCAGTCGGGATATAGCTGTCGCTTTATTTAGAAAAAATGCTCAAAACACGAATTCGGGAAAAAAACCTCAATCTTCATCTCACTTCGCGTACGGATTTTTACTCGTCTTGAATTCAAAGCGAATCGGGGTGCCGACGATATTGAGTTTTTCTCGGAAAAAATTTTCGAGGTAACGTTTATATGAACCCGGTAATGATTCTAATTGATTACCATGAATCACGATGAGTGGCGGTTTGTGCCCGCCGGGATGCGCGTAACGTAATTTAATACGACGGCCTTTCACGAGCGGCGGTTGATGTTCTTTCACCGCGCGTTCGAGTAGCCGCGTCAATTCAGGGGTCGACAAATCACGTGTCGCTGAAAAATAAGCTTTATTGATTGATTCAAATAAATTACCGACACCTGTGCCATGCAAAGCAGAAATCACATGCCATTTCGCATATTCAATAAAAACCAATCGACGTTCCAATTCTTTTTTCACATACGATTTGGCTTCATCTTCCAATCCATCCCATTTGTTAATCGCTATCACGAGCGATTTCCCTGATTCTAAAATATGCCCTAAAATTTTCAAATCTTGATCAGCAATATTTTCTTTGGCATCGATCATAAATAAAACAACATGGCATTCTTCGATTGCTTGTAGCGTTTTAACAATAGAAAATTTTTCGACCAAATCCGTAATACGACTGCGTCTTCGAATTCCTGCCGTATCAATTAATGTATATTGTCTNTGGCGTCGTTCAAAAGGAATATAAATACTGTCGCGCGTCGTACCAGGCTCATCAAAAACCATCACGCGCTCTTCACCCAAAATACGATTAACCAGCGTAGACTTTCCGACATTGGGTCGGCCCACAATCGCTAATTTAATCCCGGCATCTACCTCATCTTGCTGTTCCTCGATTGGCTCGACAGGGAAATGTTTAGCGATGGCTTCTTGCAAATTCGTAATACCCCGACGATGTGCCGCGGCAATCTGAACGGGTTCACCAAAACCTAATTTGAAAAAATCCGTCGTATGCACTTCAACATCGATACCATCAATTTTATTGAGCACAAATAAAATAGGTTTGCTATACAAACGTAATTCTCGCGCGATTTCTTCGTCTTGTGGCGTCAACCCTTCGCGCGCATCAACCAAAAATAACAAGAGATTCGCTTCTTTTAGTGCGACTTTGACTTGCTGAGCCGCCATCAAGTTAATTTCTTCTTTGGAATCGGTCAAACCACCAGTATCCACTAAAATAAAAGGGCGGCCATCTTGTTCGCAGTGACCATACTGGCGATCGCGCGTCAGTCCAGGTCGATCACCAACCAGCGCTTGGCGAGATTTTGTCAGGCAATTAAATAAAGTCGACTTGCCGACGTTTGGGCGACCTACAATCGTTACAACTGGAATCATATCATCTCACGAAAAGCGTATAGCTTCCCATCGCGGGTGTAGACTAAAACAAGATGATTGGCAATCACAGGAGGCACTGTAGCGCCAGCATCACTGACCTGAACTCTTGCTGCAAATTGACCTTCCGATTTTGTCATCCAGTGCACATAGCCATAACCATCCGCAACGACAACATAACCATCCGATAAAGCAGGTCCGCTAATCATGCGACCTTGCAAATGATCTTGTCGCCATAAAACAGCGCCGACATCCTGATCAAATCCCCAGACATAGCTTTTCGCATCGGAAACATACAAGTTTTTCGCATCAGCAGCGATACCAGAATAAGTTGAAATTTCGTGACGCCAAATCAAGCGGCCCGATTGTAAACCAATCGCTGCAATATTCCCTTGATAAGTCCCTACATAAACAACACTGCCCACAATCACGGGCGTTGCATCAACATCGATCATACGCTCAATATCGGTCATGCCTTTGGACTCAGACACATCCACGGACCATAATAATTGTCCGGTTTGCAGATTGAGACCGATCGTTTTACCATTAGAAAATCCAGCCACCACGACATTACCCGAAACTGCTGGCTGACTTTCAGCATGCAAACTTAATGCGGGCACATCTTGTGTAAATCGCCATAATTGTCGCCCATCTGTTTCAGAAAGCGCGTCTAAAATACCGTCCATTGATTTTACCAGCACCATCCCTTTTGCTATCACCGGCGCCGCTAAAATTTGACTGCCAACAGGGGCAACCCACAATCGAGCACCTGTCGCCTGATCAAAAGCAATGACCGTTCCATTTTCGCTACCCACCAGCAATTTCCCATCAGCCGCCGTTACACCACTGGTTAAATTCGTATGCGCATTGGCTTGCCAGATCGTTTTCCCTGTTTGTGCTTCTAACGCAACCACATCACCATCATAATTATCAGCAAAAACCGTATTACCTGAAATAGCCGGCGTCATGCGCAAATAATATTTACGGGAACCTTTCCCAATATTGGTCGACCACAACGGTTCGACCCGCAAGGTGGGTTTAAATTCTGTTAACGGTGCTGGTGGCAATGTATTATCTTTGCCCGCACAACCGCTCAACAGCACCAAGGCGAAGCCCGCCAAAGCAAATAATGCCGTTACTTTTTTCATATCAACAACCTCTTTTAATTTTTCTGATTATCTTCTACCGGTAAATCGGCCAATTTCATTTCCACTAAAGGCCGGTTTAATGCCGTATCGGGCAAGGCTGCTAAGGCTCGATTATAAGCGGTTTGCGCTTGTAAAATAGAACCTAATTGCACGTATGCATCGCCTTTTGTCTCATCGACGAGCGGCATGAAAGCTGCATCATCGATTGACTCTAAAATATTTAACGCTTGATTCGGTTTTTTTTGATCCAAATAAACTCTGGCTAAGCGAATGCGGGCCGTTTGACGAAAAGCATTGCCTTGGCCATGCGCTGATGCCCACCGCAGCATACGAATCGCCATCACTGTATTGCCCCGATCAACGGCTATTTTGGCCGTCGTAAGCGCGGCAATCGTGCTATAGGGCGTATCACGAAAATGGGATCGTAAAATTTTCGCCTGATTATCCGCCTCATCATATTGATGATTGATCAAACTAATCATCATGTGTTCATAAATCATTGAGGCTTGTTGTCGTTGCTCGACACGATACGTTTGGTAAAAACGCCAGCCAAAAACAATCATGACAGCAAGCGCAACGCCTGTTAAAACAGCTAAGCCATACTCTTTCCAGAGTCGCTTTAACAGCTCGACCTGCTGTTCTTCGGTTAAATACTGATCCAAGGTTTTCTCCTCTCGGATGAAAGAGTCATTTGAGTGCGGCGATTATAAAGAAATACTCGCCGAAGCGCAAAAGAGAAATAGGCTCATATCGTATATTAAACCTGTCCGCGCTCAGGGTAAAAAACATCGACTGAGCGACAAAAAAATCCAGTCATCACTTCATTTGACATATAAAGCTCCATCTACACTTGGCTGTCCCTAGGATTAAGACGTCGTCCACTATGATGAGAGACTCGTTGTTCTGTTGCCTGTTGTTCTGTTGCCTCTGGGAGGAGATGCCCGCAACATTTGAAAAATGCGCAGGGCATACCTGATGGAGATGGGGTTTCTTCTTGATGTGCTCTCCTAGGTTCGCGAAGATCCCTTAATTCCTTGTGTCTTTGATCTTTCTTTTTGGCATGACAAGGGGGGCAGCAGCAGTAAATAGACGCCGCTGTTACTAAGCTGCAACAGACTATGCTCGCTAATGTTGCTGCTGTTAAAGCAACTGTCGCCCCTAAAATAGTTATCGCCACAATAGGCGTTGGCGCAGGCTCATTATAAATCTTCTTAATGTCATCGTCCTTTAAAATACCCCTATAAACTCGCACATCACTCATACCTCCGGATTGCTGACTCACGATCGTACAATTTTGAGCATTGATCTTCATCTGCCCGACAAGCGCTACTCCGCCACAACTACCTTCTTGCTTTTCCGCGGTCACACTGCTTCTATTTAAAGATTTTTTGTCACATAGATTTCCATCTAAATACACTCGACCTTCTTGGCTTTCAGCAAGATCAGCCGTCACTGCTACATGATGCCAACCGCCTGCGTCAATATTACGCTTACATATCAATTGATTTCCAAGATAAAAACCTTTCTCATCGCAAGCAATTTCCCACACACTTTTTTTTGCTGCGTCCGAAGGTAAAGCTGAAGACAAATAAAATTTCTCTGGAGATTCTTTCCGAACCCAGGCAGTAACAGTCAGCTGCCCTTGCTCACTAATCTTTTTTAGATCAATATTTGGATCAATGCGAAATGCTTGCCCAGGAGTCAGCGCCACAGCATTTCTAGACTCAAGCCACCCCCAAAGATTTAGCCAGCTCGGTCGATAAAAATGATCTGTCGTATGGAAAATAGGCGCCATCGAACTAGCATCATATCCATGACCACTCGTATCCTCCAGGCTCTCCTCAGGAAAAGGAAATACCCCCCAACCATCTTTCGGCTTACAAGGGTAATTCAGCACTAACTCGCTTGATTGGGCTGACGCAGCCTTCGTCATCCGAGTTTCTTTAAAGGTTTGCTCAAGCGGGTATCGCACATATCGCTTTCGTATTTCCTCTATGGCCTCTGCCTCGGTTGAAAAAGTTTGACGGGCTTTGTACAACTTCTCAACGTGACGCCACCATGAAGAGGGATCATCTGAGAAAAACACCCGTATCCCTGTTGAATCTTTTTCTACACAGCCGCCCTGCTTCAGCTGGTCAAAAATTTGTTTCGCTACTTTTAACTCATCAATACTTCTCTCTCGTAAAAAAACTGCATACTGAGTTGGATCGATCGGTATTTCGAAGCCTTGTCCGGCTTGTGGTTGAAAGGGTAAAGTGGCCCGCGATAAACCACCACTAACAGCTGATTGCCTGACCAAAGATAAAGCAGTATTAGCCAAAAGAGCTAACATAAACACACCTCTACTTTTATTATTATTATTTTTGCGTGCGAGATACTCGAACCGTGTCCAGTATTAGAAAGGACTATTTTCTACAAAAAAATAGCCAAACCCAAGCACATATCTATCGAGAACCCTCTAAAAATTTTTGCACATATTGCGTTAAGGATTGCAGTGAAATAATTTCCTGCGTTTTGTCCTCTCGTAAAAGTTTAGCAGCAATTTGGCCTTTCGCCAGTTCTTCTTCTCCCAAAATCAAAGCCAAGGCTGCGCCGCTTTTATCCGCTTTTTTGAATTGGTTTTTAAAAGTCCCGCCGCCCATATTCAACACGAGGCGCAAAGCCGGCAATTCATCTTTCAACGTTTCCGCTAAAGCAAAGGCGTGTTTTTCAGCCGCCTCTCCCTGATAAATTAAATACACGTGTGGTGCGAGGGCTTGAATCGGAAAAGCCTGCACGGCTTCCATTAAAGCTAATAATCGCTCAAATCCTAAGGCAAAACCAATCGCTGGCGTCGCTTGTCCGCCCAATTGTTCGACGAGCGAGTCGAATCGCCCGCCCGCACAAAGCGTGCCTTGTGCGCCTAAACGATCCGTCGTCCACTCAAAAACCGTTTTGGTATAATAATCTAACCCTCGCACGAGGCAGGGATCGATTTCATAGCGCACTCCTGCTGCGTCGAGCAAACCACGCAATTGATCAAAATGCGCCTGCGAATCAGGATCGAGCCTATCAATCAACCTCGGCGCATTTTTAATCAAATCCTGCATGGCAGGGTTTTTACTGTCTAAAATCCGCATTGGATTCCGATGTAATCGCCTTTGGCTGTCTTCATCTAACTCACGTTCATGGGCGGAAAAATAAGATAATAACTCTTTATGATAAAGCCCGCGTGTTTCTGCCGTACCCAATGAATTTAAACGCAAAGTAAGATGATCGGCGATAGAGAGTCGTTTCCACAAACGCGCGGACATTAAAATTAGCTCCGCATCAATATCGGGACCTTTCAATCCAAAAACTTCCGCGCCAAATTGATAAAATTGACGATAACGCCCTTTTTGCGGACGTTCATGTCGAAACATCGGGCCTTTATACCAAAGTCGTTGAACCTGATTATAGAAAAGGCCATGCTCAATCCCGGCGCGTACGCAACAGGCCGTGCCTTCGGGACGGAGCGTTAAGCTGTCTCCATTGCGATCATCAAACGTGTACATTTCTTTTTCGACAATGTCCGTGACCTCACCAATCGTTCGTTTAAAAAGCGACGTATATTCTAGAATGGGGAATCGAATTTCCTGATAGCCGTATTGATCGGCAACTTCTTTTAAAATTTGCTCGATCCATTGCCAAGCGAAAGATTCGTTCGGCAGAATATCATTCATTCCCCGAATGGCTTGTATCATTTTTTCCACGATTTTCTCCTGTTGATACGGATGGCAAACTGGCTGTTTTTTGAGCCGTCGTTGTATTGGTAGATTCTGTTGCAGTTGTCGTTTCAATTGAAATCGGTGTGTTGCTGTTAACAGCAGTCGGTGCTATTAAAGTAGACATAGTCGGCTGGCTGATGGCTTTATCGCTTTGATGATGAATGTATCCCCAAATACCGACTAATAAAACTAACAAAATAATCATTAAGTAAGTTACTAACCGAACCGGTTTATCGCGAGATGAAATCTGATGCAAATTAAATTTTACTGCCGCGTCGATTTTCGTCGATTCTTTTAATCCCAGCTGAAGAAAAGCTCGGCTGATTTCCTCTTGCGGAATTTTAAGCCATTTCGCATAGGCGCGAATGTACCCGCGCAAAAAAGTGATATTATCAAAATGCGCATAATTATCTGCTTCGATCGCGCGAATCGCTGAAGGCGAAATACGTAAATGATCGGCCGCGTCTTCGATATTAATTTTCAGCGCTTCTCGAGCGGCCTGTAAACGCCGACCCAGACTTTCAGGCGCCGCGCGATCGCTATCGAGACTGATTTCAATTGTTTCGGCAATAATCAGTTGCGCTTCATCCTCATTGTTTGGGTTTGAAGTCATAGAAGATTCCTCTTTATCGAGCATTTCAATCCTACGTTCTTCGATTTGAGTATCGATCATTTCGACGTGACTCTCTTCATCGAATTTAAAACCATCTTGTTGCATATTCCGATCCTCGTTGTGAACGTTTACATTGCTTATCAAAGCGTAATTATGAAGGATATTATCATGCACAAGCCAGAAAATCCAAAGGAGGTTTGGGAAAGGATCAAGGATTGCAGCGCTGGGGAACAAATGACTTCACGAGAATTTTGTCATTTTATTTTTTCAAAGATAATGCTGTGGCATCGCAAGTCACCAAATTACTGGCCGCCATTTGTTGATTCAGATAATGAACATCTTGAGCCGCTTCTGAAAGGTATTGCTTCGCCATGGTATAATCCCCCATTTGACAAAGAAAAACACCGTAATCATTTTTCACTCGGCTCGAATGAGGCGTCAATTGAAGCGCTTTTTGATAGTACATTTTTGCGTTGGTCGAATCGCCGATTGACTGCAAATAATAGCCCATCGCAAGTTGGACCTCGGGCAAGCGCGGATCTTGCGATAAAGCCAACAATAATTTTTCTTTAGCACGCATCGTTTCGCCCGCTTTTAAATAAGCGAGGCCTAATTGAGCATTCAGCGCTGCCGCTTCTTGAAAATTAGCGGGCGAATCATTGGATTGCGTCGAACACGCAGTAAAACAAATGCATAACAATAGTGATAAAAATAATTGAGACAAGAGGATCTCCTTTTGGGTTTTGTAATAAACCTGGGTTCGGGATAAGAAAGCAGGTTGTAATAAACTATGCGGCCCATTTAGAACAATACTTTTTTCAACCTCGTTTAAGAATTGAAAAAATAAATTGCTTCATCATGATTTTTAATAGTGTCATTCCTGCAAAAGCAGAAATCTGATTCTGAACCGTATTCGTGAAGCATCTCTCTGACGTATTCCCGCAATCCAGCAGGCATGCTGACGTAAGGCTACTTATTCGTCGAAACAGATCCCGCCAATTGACCACATGCGGCAGCAATATCACTGCCGCGTCTTCGACGTAATTGTGTTTGCAACCCAGCCTTGGTCAAAACCGCCCAAAATGCATCGACTGCCTCATCGGTAGACGGCTCATAATGAACGCCCGACACGGGATTAAATAAAAGCAAATTCACCTTGCTCGGAATACCCTGCAATAATTTAACCAATGCTTTTGCTTGGGCGGGTGAATCGTTAATGCCTTTTAACATCACATATTCGAATGTGACTTTACGTCGTTTATCCGTTTCAAAATAACGTCGGCAAGCAGCCATGAGTGCATGTAGCGGATATTGTCGATTGATCGGAATCAATTGATCACGTATTTCATCGGTGGGCGCGTGCAAAGAAACAGCCAGTGAAATATCGCTTATTTTGGAGAGTTGGTCAATAGCGGGCACAATCCCGACGGTACTTAAAGTGACGCGATATTTAGAAAAACCATAGGCAAACGTGTCCATCATCAGTTGCGTCGCCTTAATTACATTGTCGAAATTTAACAACGGTTCACCCATACCCATCAGCACGACATTCGTAATAATGCGCTCTCGATCCGGCTGCTCAGCCGATAATCGCCGAACTGCAAACCATAATTGTCCAATAATTTCGGCAACCGTTAAATTCCGCTTACAACCCAACTGGCCCGTCGCACAAAAAGCGCATTTCAGCGCGCAACCGGCTTGTGAAGAGATGCAAAGTGTCCCGCGACTTTTTTCAGGGATATAAACGGTCTCGATCTGTTGACCATCCTCTAGTTGCAGCAACCATTTGCGCGTACCGTCCTGAGAAATTTGTTCTTGCACGAGCTGAGGCGGTTTAACTTCGGCATGCTGGATTAGATACTCGCGCAATTTTTTACTGAGATTCGTCATCTGATCAAACGTTTGATGGCCGTATTGATGAATCCACTGAATAATTTGATCCGCATGAAAAGGCTTTTCCCCTAACGCAATAAAATACGTGCGCAAAGACGGGCGGTCAAAATTAAGGAGATTGATTGTCGGCTCGAGATTATCCATTGACAATTTCTTCCGGTTTGAAAAAGAAAGCGATTTCCTGAGCAGCCGTTTCCTGACTGTCCGATCCATGCACCGCATTACGAGAAGTATTTTCTGCAAAGTCAGCTCGAATCGTGTGCGGCAGTGCATTCTCAGGATTCGTCGCCCCCATGATTTCGCGATTACGTAAAATCGCATTTTCTCCTGCTAATACTTGTACAAAAATAGCGCCCGATGACATAAATTCAACAAGACTCGGGTAAAATGGTTTGCCGCGATGCACGGCGTAAAATGCTTCTGCTTCTGATTTTGTTAATCGCACCATTTTTGCTGCCGCTATTTTTAATCCTGTTTTTTCGAAGCGATCGATGATCGCGCCGATATGGTTTTTCGATACAGCATCTGGTTTGATGATTGATAACGTTTGTTCGATCATAAAAATGCCTCTTCTTTTTTAATTTTTCTCTGTTGTGAAGATAACACAATTCTTAACTCTCTAAAAAAATTTTAATAAAAAATTTCCATTGCACATTTTAAATTGTCTTAATACACTCCGCATAAATCTGCATAAAAACAATAATGATTTTAATAAGGACTCTGAAACAACATGCTAACTATAAATACAGATTTTACTCAGAATTTTACTCAGATATGGTTATCTTACATAACAGATGCAGAAAAAAAATTATTAACAAGCATTGGTTTCCTTACCGCCTCAGGTAAAGTTGCGCTACCGCATACGCCAACAGGCGAGCCTTCTCCATCATCATCACCCGTTGATGCATCCGAAATGAAAACCTCTGAACAACCCGAGCATAACCTTCGCGGTTTTATGACACCGGCAGCTAGTCCCCCTACAAAGAATCCTATAGAACCTTCCAAAATTCCAGCCTTTATTGCAGCATTTCTGCCCATTCTTGGAGAGAGAAATCCTTGCACAAGGATTTCTCGCCTATACACTTATCTACAAACAACTTTTGCCAACCCCAAAACAGATAACACCTTAGCAAGAGTTATCGATATTTTATTTAATGCATTAAATTTTGCTTTATTTCGAGCACCACATCCGCAGATGCAAACTTCTCATAGCATCATACAAAACCAATTATCCACTACAACTCCCTCAAAAGCTGAGCACCCTAAATCTAATGATTCTAACGAAATTAGGCTTATCCCACTTGTTGAAGATCAAAGCACATTACCTAATTATGTTTCAATTAACCCTAAAGACATGAGTTCTTCTCTTGCACGTACGGCGCAAGCGTTGAATTGGTGCCGCCTGGAATTGCAAGCTATTTTATCGATAAAAGATCGTCAATTAATTCCAGCCGACATTTTGCACAATCGAGCAGAGCGAATTCGGTGTCAATTACAAGCTTGTCAAATGATGTTAGAACCACCAAAATCAGTTTTTTTTGAATGGTTCCATTTTAAAAGGCGCCGATGCAGAAAATTGCTACAAAATATGCAACATAGGCTTTATCAAGGTTTATGTGGCGAAACTGCTACGCTGCCAGGTGCTATTGTTGCAGCTGTGAAAACCAGTGACCCCAACATACCGCCAAAACAGTTAAACAAATTAACCGAAAAATTAGTTTCTCTTTGTTGCAGTCGTACAGGGCATGTGCCTTTACCAGCTTTAAGAAAAGCCATTCGTCAACACAGCGGATTACCGAAGGAAAAATGTGCGCTATTTATTGAAACGTTAGGTCTCAACAAAACAGCTGATGTTTCTATTGAGGCCTTTATGCAATGCATTAAAACTCAAAATCTCACAGGCGCACAAACGCAATCCAGCCTTTTTGAAACACTGCAGCAAGCACTTGCGCTTCAGCAAACAACTCAAGGCCCTCCACCCACACCACAACCCATGGTCGTTCCCATGTTCCCCGAGGGGCGCGGCGCTACCGACACACCACGCTCTACAGCGGCGGCAGCTACAGTCAAAACTGCTGCCCCCCCCGCTAACGACGCACTGGCAATACCGGTACCATTTTTTTGAAACATTGCGCACCAACAGTCCTGCGCGCATGTTCTGTGTATCTGAAAAACACGATTAAAATAATCCGGTGGATTAAGCACCTCAAAAAACCAGAGCGGGCTTTCATAGTGGCAGCTCGGCAAACCATTGTCTGAAATTAAATGACGAAATTTTTCGAATTGTTGCATGTTAAGTAATAATTCGAGTATGCGCATTCTATAGCATTGTGTCTCCTGAGCACTGTACAATGATGTTAATATTGTCACGATTTTGTCTGCACACTCGTGATGTTCCAGTTGAATCAATGCTTGTGCTGCAAAAAATCTCATAGAAGCATTGCATGAATCAAGTTTTGTTTCTAATGCCATAAAAACGGCTGGTGTTATTACATGACGCTCACTCAAAATTCTTACAGCAGCTTGTTGCCCTTCTATCGTCATACAGTCCAAACACTTCAACATTTCTTGTTTAATATTTTCATCCCATTGTGTGGAACGATGATGAATTAAAATATCTTCCGCGATTTCTTTTTCTTTAGCATCTGAGGTCAAATTCATTACACAGCCTATAACATGCGTAACACATGCCCTGTTCATGGCATTCAATTGTTTCAAAGCAAGCAATGCTTGTCTGCGCACTTTCACATCGGAATCTTTGAGGGAAGGAAACAATTTTTGCAACAATTTCTCTTTTTGTGGCGGTTCTTGATGCAACTGAACAAGCAATCCGCTGACGTGACAACGTTGAAAAATGCTTGCACTTTCCTCGCATACCATTTGCTGACATCGCGCAATAATTGTTGAGTCATATTGACTCGCCTCTCTTAAACCGCAGTGATATTGACTCGCCTCTCTTAAACCGCATTGCGCCATCAACCAAACGTTATCATCTGGATCTTTTAAAAAGTCGAACAATATATTTATAATCGTCTCATTTACACTCTCGCCACCACAACCAACTAATACTCGTGCTGCATATAGCGCTACAATGCTTGGACTGTTAGTCGGGCTATCTTGATCATTTAAATGTTTTTGTAATAGCGGCAGAAATTCCCCACGACGTTCTGCTGGCAGCGAGTAGCGCAACATTAATTGAACATGAAAGAAGATTTCTTGGGCACTTTCGCGTGAATAATCTTTTTCTAATGATTGTTTGCATGCATTCATTTCCCGCTCAGCAAAGGCAGGATATTGCTGCATCCAACCCGCTAAAACAGCTAATGCTTGCTGATGAAAATTTTTTACATTCATCAGCTGCCACAAAAATTCGCTTATTTTTTTTAATTCATCATCAACAACGGGTCGATGTAATTTCGCCCAAACGGCAAACATGTATAACGCTTTACTCATAATAAGCTCACATGATTTTTCTTCTGGTGTGAGATGATGTGATGTTGTTTTTACGACAATTTGCAAAGCGCTTTGGCTATTTTCAAGCACTTCTTGCAACGATTCCGATGGCACAGCCGCACAAAAAAACTGATGGTAATCTAAAATTTGTCGCATTTTATTCAACAAAGGATCGCCCATCTGAAAACTTTTTGGGCTTATCACTGCTCGCATACTGTTCGCTGCCGATTCCGCCCAGAAAAAATCAGCATTACCAACTATCGCATAAACTGCCGGCAAATAATGCCCAGCCAAACACCATTCGCGAAAATAATATCGGTTTTTCGTCACATCAGAGGGAATCCATCGAACTAATTGTTGAATTTGAAATCCACTTTTTACCATCTCTGCTAGCCGAGCGTCCTCTGGCAAAATTGCTTTAACTTTATCTTGAGCATCTAGTTTTGATTTTTCCAATTTATTATTATGTTCCATCTCCGCTGCTGTTTTTTCTTCATGACACTTACAAGCTGCCGCTTGCAATTGCGCTTCTAGTGATTCCAGCTCTGGTTTCGATTTTTCCTGTAAAACTTGAAGTTTTTCAAAACTTGAAATAACGGGCTCAATCTCATCTCGCATAAAGTTTTGTCCCAGCTGTTTTACATCGACCTCTCCAACAGGAATTAGTTGACCCACTTGACTCCCTGTCGCAGAAACATACACATGGCTTCTTTCTTTGAGCGAACCTTCATAAGCATTTTGCACATCTTCACACATTTTTTTTATTTTTTTTGCGTATATTTTTTCTTGTTCTGGTTGAGGCAAGAAAAAAATTTCCACTCGGATTTGAACAATGCTTTTTTCGACATGCCATTTAAATTCCTGCGCGACAAAAGATGCAGCGGTCGGTGCAAATTGTGTTGCCAGTTCAATTTTTTGCGCCTTATAGGCTACCTGGATTTCATCCAAATGGCGCCGCAATTCAATCATTTTACGCATCCTCTCATTATTTTTATTATTCTGGAACTTGTGCAAAAAACGATTTGCTTGGTTTTTTAAAAGGGTTCGCGAAAACTAGCCTCTATAGCAATTCTTGTTTTAGCAAGCAGTAACGTGATCCCATTTTCACCTCGCATTTCATCCTTCCGCAAAATTCAGTTATCCTAAAATTTGCTTTTCTCGCACAAAATTCAGTGATCAATTTTTCCGGCCGATTGTGCACGACGTTATTAAAAAATGCAGCATAAAGTTTCTGACTTTTATGATCGATTGAGAAATCAAGAACTCATGGTATACTATGCAAAAGTGAGGGATAGTTATGACTTTGGATTTAATTTACATCGGTCTCATCATTTTATTTTTTATCATTCTGCTGGCCTGGATGATAGGCATGGAACGGCTTTCTTAAAATAACGAGAGATTCAATCTATGATTTGGCTCCTTTTAACGATACTGGTTTTTATCTACCTGTTGGTAGCCTTATTAAAACCTGATCTTTTTTAACCTCCGTTTATCAAGGGTATTTATGTTACCTATTCATTTTTTTCAAATCGCTATTTTCATTCTGACACTTATTTTGTGCGCGATACCCTTAGGTACGTATATGGCGCGTGTCTATACTTACTCATTCGATGGAGATACAAAACGGCCTCATCGTATAGAGTCCTATATTTATCGAGGCTGCCATATTCGTTACGATCAAGAAATGAATTGGAAAACTTATACCGTCGCTCTGCTGTTATTTAATTTGATTGGCCTGTTAATCTGTTACGGCTTGCAGCGTTTTCAATCAACATTACCTTTAAATCCGGCGCAATTATCGGCCGTGACCCCGGCATTAGCTTTCAATACGGCTGTGAGTTTTGTCACGAATACCAACTGGCAAGCTTACAGCGGTGAGTCAACGATGAGCTATCTCATCCAAATGCTCGTGATGACAGTCCAGAATTTCGTTTCTGCTGCCACGGGTATGGCCGTTGCGGTTGCGTTGATTCGGGGCATTACACGCCATGAAACCGAGGCATTGGGTAATTTTTGGGTCGACCTGGTTCGCGGCGTGCTGTATATCCTGCTCCCGCTTGCCTTGATTTTATCGGTTATTTTGGTCTCTCAAGGCGTTATTCAAAATTATCATGCTGCTACGAAAGTCCAATTATTACAACCCACCGAATACACAACGCTCACGAACGGACATTCAACGCAGGTTGTCGTTCATGAGCAAACATTACCGATGGGTCCAGTCGCATCGCAAGTCGCTATCAAACAATTGGGCACCAATGGTGGTGGATTTTTTAATGCCAATTCAGCACATCCTTTTGAAAACCCAACCCCTTTATCTAACTTTTTTGAAATGCTGGCACTCTTGCTGATTCCAGCAGCACTGTGTTTTACTTTCGGCAATATGGTCAAAGACAAACGGCAAGGCCGCGCGTTATTTTGGATCATGACCTTGATTTTCATCCCTTTATTATTCTGCGCGACACTCGCTGAACAAAAAGGGAATCCCCTACTCTCTCGACTCCATGTTGACCAACAAGCCCATATGGGCGCTCGGTCATCGCCCGGTGGGAACATGGAAGGGAAAGAAATGCGCTTCGGCATTGTCAATTCGACATTATGGACTACCGCTACAACAGCCGCTTCTAATGGTTCAGTTAATTCCATGCTAGATTCCTACACCCCCTTAGGCGGCTTAGTCCCGATGTTCTTAATGCAACTGGGCGAAGTGATCTATGGCGGTACAGGTTCGGGGTTATATGGTATGTTGCTCTTTGTCATGCTCACCGTCTTCATTGCAGGACTCATGGTCGGACGAACACCCGAATACCTCGGCAAAAAAATTGAAGTATTCGAAATGAAAATGTGCTGTCTCGCCATTTTGATTATTCCCATCATTGTCTTATTATTCACCGCGATTGCCGTTGCCACTGAAACAGGACGTAGTTCGATTTACAATTCCGGCGCGCATGGTTTTAGCGAAGTGTTATATGCTTTTACCTCGACCACTAACAATAACGGTAGTGCGTTCGCTGGCTTGAATGTCAATACGACGTTCTACAATCTAACAACAGGATTGGCCATGTTATTCGGGCGTTTTTGGATTATTTTAGCCATTCTAGCCATTGCGGGATCCATGTCGCGTAAAAAAATTATTCCGCCCAGTATCGGAACCATGCCCACGCATACGCCCTTATTTGTTTTCTTGACAATCAGTATTATTTTAATCATCGGCGGTTTAACGTTTTTACCCTCGCTGGCCTTGGGACCAATCGTTGAACATTTAATTATGCTGGGATATTAAGGATATGATGATGAATGAACATACCCGCACAAAAGCGCTCTCATTATTTGACATGAGCATTTTAAAACCTGCTTTATGGAGCATGCTAACGAAGCTCAATCCCCGGTATCAAGTCCGCAACCCAGTTATTTTTACGGTTTATATCAGCTGCCTCATTGTCACTTATCTGTTACTGGAAAATTTATGGGGGCACGCAGAAATTTCCTGGCGATTTGGAATCCCTATCGCATTTTGGTTATGGGTGACTGTTTTATTTTCCAATTTTGCCGAAGCGATGGCTGAAGGACGCGGAAAAGCGCAAGCAGCCACCTTGCGAAAAACGCAACAAAACCTCATGGCAAAAAAACTATCGGCACCGAATAAAAAGGCCTCCATCACCCAAGTCACTGCGGATGAACTACGAATGCACCATTTCGTGCTCGTCGAGGCTGGAGACATTGTTCCTGGTGATGGCACCATCATCGAGGGGGTTGCCTCTGTCAATGAAAGCGCTATTACCGGAGAAAGCGCGCCCGTTATTCGAGAAGCAGGCGGCGATCGGAACTCAGTCGTGGGCGGCACTAAAGTCATTTCTGATTGGCTCATTATCGAAATCACATCCAATCCTGGCGAAACCTTTCTGGATAAAATGATTGCGTTAGTGGAAGGAGCAAAACGCAAAAAAACACCCAATGAAATTTCGCTCAACACGTTGCTCGTCACACTCACCATCATTTTTCTATTAGCCAGCACCACGCTACTCCCCTTTTCGCAATACAGCATTGTGGCCAATGGGAAAGGATCGCTCATTCCCATCACCGTTATTCTGGCTTTATTTATTTGTTTGGCCCCCACCACTATTGGCGGATTGCTATCAGCCATTGGTATTGCGGGCATGGATCGCATGATTCAAGCCAATGTCATTGCGATGTCAGGACGAGCTGTCGAGGCGGCGGGAGATGTGGATATATTGTTGCTCGATAAAACAGGCACCATCACCTTCGGCAATCGACAAGCCACTGAATTTTTACCCGCGGATGGGGTTCCAGAAACCACTTTGGCCGATGTTGCGCAATTGGCTTCTTTATCCGATGAAACGCCCGAAGGACGCAGCATCGTCATTCTTGCCAAAGAAAAATATGGTTTGCGTGGTCGCAACATTCAGGAACTCGATGCGGTATTCGTCCCCTTCACCGCGCAAACACGCATGAGTGGTGTTAACCTGGCAGGCGGACGACAAATCCGAAAAGGCGCCGCGGATGCGGTCGATGACCACTTAAAACGATTAGGCTCATGTCTACCCGATTCCATCAAAATACATATCGAAAAAATTGCTAAACAAGGGGGAACCCCTTTGGTTGTCGCGGACAACAATCAGGCGCTCGGCGTCATTCATTTAAAAGATATTGTCAAAGGCGGCATCAAAGAACGTTTTGCTGAACTTCGACAAATGGGCATTCGAACCATCATGGTCACCGGAGATAACACCTTAACCGCGGCGGCGATCGCCGCAGAAGCAGGCGTGGATGATTTTCTGGCCCAAGCCAAACCCGAAGAAAAGTTAAAGTTGATTCGACAATTTCAGCGCGAAGGTCATTTAGTTGCCATGACGGGCGATGGCACGAACGACGCGCCAGCGCTGGCGCAAGCCGATGTCGCACTCGCGATGAACTCCGGCACACAAGAAGCCAAAGAAGCCGGAAATATGGTTGATTTAGATTCCAACCCCACCAAACTCATTGAAATTGTCGAGATAGGCAAGCAATTACTCATCACACGAGGTGCCTTGACCACGTTTAGCATCGCCAATGACATTGCCAAATATTTTGCCATTATTCCCGCGGCGTTCGTCAGTACCTATCCGATGCTCAGCGTTTTTAATTTGATGCATCTCAGCACGCCGCAAAACGCGATTTTATCCGCCGTGATTTATAATGCCTTAACAATTTTATTTTTAATTCCGCTTGCGCTGCGCGGCATTGCTTATCGACATGTGCCTGCCGCCAAATTATTGCTCGGCAATGTGTTAATTTATGGTGTAGGGGGATTGATCGCACCCTTCATCGGTATCAAGTTGATCGATCTTGTGTTGCAATTTATATAATCAATGGAATTTAAACGATGTTAGTCTTATGGCATGAAATAAAAAATCAATTAAAGCCGGCTTTTTTGCTGTTTATCTCACTGGCCGCTATTACCGGCATTCTCTATCCACTGTGCGTGACGGGTATCGCGCAACTCATTTTTCACCCTCAAGCCAATGGCAGCTTAATCACACTGAACCATGAGCCCATCGGCTCTACACTCATTGGACAATATTTTGATCGTCCCAATTATTTTTGGGGTCGTCCTTCTGCAACGGATAACTTTCCGTATAACGCCTTAGCCTCAAGAGGATCGAATATCGGCCCGACCAATCCAGAATTAGTCAAACAAATCGAAGCCCGAATCGATCAGCTGAAAAAAAGTGGATCCACCAACGGAAAAATTCCTGTTGACCTCATCACCGCATCCGGCAGCGGTTTAGATCCAGACATCAGTCTTGCTGCCGCTTATTATCAAATACATCGCATTGCCACTGTACGACATATTCCAGAAGCGAAATTACAGGACCTCATTGCGACACAAGCCGAAAAAAGACAATGGCGCTTTTTAGGCGAACCTCGCGTTAATGTATTAGCCCTTAATTTAGCGCTCGATACATTAGCGCCATTAAAATAGGTTGATTCACTGATGCCCATCGAAGAAAAAAGACCCGATCCAGAAGCGCTGTTAGCACGCATTAAAGAAGAAGAAAAATCTCAGGATAAGGGTCAATTAAAAATATTTTTTGGCGCCGCGCCCGGGGTAGGCAAAACGTATGCGATGCTACAAGAAGCACTCGAAAAATTAGCCGAAGGTTATGATGTCGTCGCTGGTGTCGTTGAATCACATGGTCGATCAGAAGTGGCAGCCATGCTTTCCAAATTCGAGCAAATCCCTCGTCAGCAGGTGATGTATCACGAGCGAGAATTAGAAGAATTTGATCTGGATCGAGCACTCGCCCGAAAACCGGGATTGATTTTAGTCGATGAATTAGCGCATACAAATCTCCCCAGTTCCCGTCACGCAAAACGTTGGCAAGATGTGAAAGAATTATTGCAATGCGGCATTGACGTTTATACAACTCTCAACGTCCAACACATTGAAAGTCTCAATGATGTCGTTGCGCAAATCACCGGCGTGACTGTTCGGGAAACAGTACCCGATGCCATTTTAGAAGAAGCTTATTCTGTAGAGCTGATTGATTTACCGCCGGACGATTTATTAAAGCGTCTAGAGCGTGGTAAAGTATACGCGCCTGAACACGCTAAAATAGCGACTCAAAGATTTTTCAACCGAGGCAATTTAATTGCCCTGCGCGAATTAGCGTTACGCGCGACCGCAGCGCGCGTCAATGAGCAAACACTCACCTATCGCGAAGCACAATCCATTCAGAAGTCCTGGCCCACCACTGAAAAATTGCTGGTGTGTATCACACCGGAAGCATCCGCCAGCAAATTAGTTCGCGCTGCAAAACGCATGGCAACTCGTTTGCAAGCGGAATGGTTTGTTGTTTACATCGAAACGAATCATCGAAATGAATTATCCAAAATAGAACGCCATCATCTACTCAATCAGTTTCGTCTCGCAGAAAGCTTGGGCGCCAAAACTTCTACGCTAAATGGTCGAGATTATGTGGAAGAGTTATTGCAATTTGCCCGAGATCACAATGTCACTAAAATTGTGATGGATAAATATTTTCGGCAAAAACACAAACATTTCATTTTTGAAAATATCGCCGACAAACTCATTCGCAATAGTGGCGATATTGATATTTATCTCATCCAAGGGGGTTACGATAAAAATCTGCGCCTGCTCCCCACCCTCCATCTCAGACCAACCAGCACTTGGCAATCTTACACGCGGGGAGTTTTGATCGTCGCGCTTTGTACATTACTCAGCTTTGTACTTTCTCATTTTCATTTTCAGCTCAGCAATCTCGTCATGATTTACTTATTAGGGATTGTCATGATCGCCATGCAAGGACGATATGGGCCTACTGTTTTAGCCGCTTTATGCAGTATCGTTGCCTTCGATTTCTTTTTCGTTTCGCCTCGACTTGCGCTTGTTATTGAAGACACGCAATATCTCATTACATTTTTTGTCATGCTCATTGTCTCTCTCGTGATCAGCCAATTAGCGATCATGCGGCGAAGGCAAAATGAGGTCATGCGACTACGAGAACGAAGAGCCGCTGCGCTTTATGGGCTCAGTCGTCAACTCGCCAGCGCGCGGGGTCTTGATAACATTTTAAAAATTAGCGTCCGTCATTCTGCCGAATTCTTTGCCAGTCATGTCGTTGTCTTATTACCCGATGAACAAGGACATCTCGTCGATAAAGCGCACCACGGCACCGATTATGCGCTCGACGAAAAAGAATTCAGCGTTGCACAATGGGCTTATAATTTCGGACAAATCGCCGGTTTTGGTACGCAAACTTTGCCCTTTACGCATGCTGTTTATTTGCCTTTACTGGGAGAGTCCAAAATTGTCGGCGTTTTACGTGTTTTACCGGTTGATGCCAATTCGATCATGATCCAAGAGCAAATGCATTTATTAGAATCTTTTGCCAATCAAATTGCGGTAGCCATTGAGGCAGAAATGGAGACGGCGACAAAAAAATAAGTTCTGCAATAAAAAAAATCAGAACACTCTATACTGCTTTCAACCCTCATTTTACGCCCGACAGTAAATTCGCTTCGATGAACGTATCCAACTCACCATCCAAAATCGGTTTCGGATTACGTGTTTCGAGTCCCGTGCGCAAATCTTTCACGCGCGATTCGTCTAAAATATACGAACGAATTTGATGCCCCCAACCGATATCGGATTTGCTTTCCTCGAGCACTTGCTGCTCGGCTTGTTTTATTTTCAACTCCCGTTCGTATAATTTTGCTTTTAATTGTTTCATCGCTTCTGCGCGATTTTTATGCTGCGAACGTTCGTTCTGACATTGCACAACGACGTTCGTGGGAATGTGTGTAATACGTACCGCTGAATCCGTTCGATTAACATGTTGTCCGCCAGCCCCACTCGCACGATAGGTATCAACACGCAAATCCGCCGGGTTAATATCCACTTGAATCGAATCATCGACTTCAGGATAAACAAATACCGATGCAAACGATGTATGCCGTTTGTTATTCGCATTGAAAGGCGATTTTCGGACCAGTCGATGAATCCCTGTTTCGGTGCGTAACCAACCATACGCATAAGCACCGGAAAATTTAATCGTCGCACTTTTAATACCGGCGACTTCACCATCCGATACTTCCAACAACTCCGTCTGAAATCCATGCCGTTCGCCAAATCGCAAATACATACGCAACAACATATTTGCCCAGTCTTGAGCTTCTGTCCCGCCCGACCCAGATTGAATATCTAAATACGCATTATTGGCATCGAGCGGCTGATCGAATTTTCGACGAAATTCTAATTCGGCAATTTTTTTCTCCGCTTGATTTAAATCGTCAGCGACACTTTGCATCGTCGCCGTATCATTTTCAGAAAGTGCTAACGTTAATAACTCTTGTGCATCTTGTAGTTGATGATTTAATTCCTGAATAGTCAGAACAACCGCTTCTAATGTAGCGCGATCTTTACCCAGCTGCTGCGCGCGTTCGGGATTATCCCAAACATTTTGTTGCTCTAATTCGCGATTGACTTCATCTAAACGTTCGACTTGAGTGTCGAAGTCAAAGATACCTCCGAAGCTCAGCCAACCGATTATTGAAATCCACCAAACGATCTTTGATCACATTAATTTCCAGCATAAAATAATTTCCTCTCGTCATCGTTCATGAGCGCATCATATAACAAACGATCCGTTTGGATAAGAAAAAATTGATGGCGTGAATTTTGATCTTGCGGCATAATTAAAATTGGTGTTTTGACTTGAAAAGTCTAATTTTCAATGTAAAATGGAGTTTGAAAGTCAAAATTGCAACGCTCTGTAGCCTCATCTCAGGAGGAAATGTATGTTTGATCGCTTATTAACACTTCCCTTTAAAGGTAAAAAAAGTTTTTTTCTACTCGGCCCTCGAGGAACAGGAAAAACAACATGGATCAAAAACCGTTTACCTAATGCATTATACTTAGATTTATTAGACTATTCGCTTTATCGGTCATTACTTAGCAATCCTCAACATTTAGAAGCCTTAATCCCACCCCAATATAAACAATGGATCATTATTGATGAAATACAAAAAATACCGGCTTTACTAAACGAGGTACATCGCCTGATTGAACATAAACAACATAAATTTATTTTAACGGGCTCAAGTGCTAGAAGCTTGCGAAAAAAAGGAGTCAATTTGTTAGCCGGACGCGCCCTCTCGTACCATATGCATCCATTGATTGCAACAGAACTGGGCGATCAATTTAATCTTAAAAAGCTGTTACAGTATGGCGCATTGCCTTCTGTCTTTTCTGAACAAAATCCTAAAAAATTCCTGGAATCCTACATTCAAACTTATCTGAAAGAAGAAGTTTTGCAGGAAGGTCTTACTAGAAACCTGAGCGATTTTGCGCACTTTTTGGAAATTGCAAGTTTTTCCCAAGGATCACTCATTAACATGAATGCGATAGCACGCGAAAGCGGTATTCATCAAAAAGTCGTGATAAATTATTTTACTATTTTAGACGATTTACTGATCGGCTATCGATTGCCCCCATTTAAAAAGCGCGCAAAACGAAGATTAATTACACACGAAAAATTTTATTATTTTGATGTGGGTATTTATCGATGTTTGCGACCGACAGGGCCGCTCGACAGTCCAGAAGAAGTTGGTGGTATTGCGCTTGAATCGCTTTTTTTACAGCATCTACGTGCAATCAACGATTACTTGCAATTAGGTTTTCAATTATTTTTTTGGCGAACGAGTACGGGACATGAGGTTGATTTCATTGCTTATGGTGAAAAAGGCTTATTGGCTTTCGAAATCAAGCGCGCAAAAACAATCGACAGCAAATCACTCAAGGGATTGAAAGCCTTTCAACAAGATTATCCGATGGCAAAATTATTTTTAATTTATGGCGGAGACCACGAAGAATATCATAGTGCTGTTCGCGCAATCCCTTTTGAAAAAGCGTTATTGGAATTGCCCACGTTATTAACGTGAATTTTCATTTCAGACTGACTGCGATAATAATGTTCGCACGGGCACTACCATCGGTTCATGCAATGTAAAGCAATCTCGTTCGACAAAAGGCATCATATAACAAACCGCTATTCGGGAAGAAAAAATCGCTCCTGGCGCGTGCTTGATAGTTATAAAAAAGTTATTTTCGCAATCCTACAGGGTTTACGTCAGTCACCAGCGGCATACCTTCAGAATTCACCGTTGGAATGACGCTTTCAGGGAAGACTCGCAAACTCTGTTCAGAAAAACATCTAAAAAAAGCAACATTTAAGCCTCCAGTAGTAATTATTGGAATATTATTTTTGAAAAAACCACAACATTGTAACAGGCGGTATACAGATTCTAGAGGAAGACCTGTTTCAAACCCAGCAATACAGCCAATCGTCGAAAAAAACAGGCAGGCAGGAATAGCCGCAGGTAACTCTAATGCAAATAACGGCAAGGAGAAAGCAGCTCCCGTAAGGCAACCAGCAGCACTAAGTATTACCGTATCACTCGCAGTATTGCGAAGACAGGTACACGATTCCGCATCTGGTTGCTCTGATTGCTTTTGAAAACACCGTACAATCATGCTATTTACCCTCTTATTTTTATTATTTGGTACCTATTCAGGCTGTTTTGATAACAAAAATCAAAACAGCGCTGAAAAAAGTAAACTAAAGTTCTAGCTAAACCTCATAGACATTGATGTTGATGGGGCTGCGACGACGGTACCCAAGGAAGTCGGCAACCTGCGCATTGTTCCGCTGGGCAATGGCGGCCCTCCTGCGGGAGGAACTGAAGGGCCAGCTGAAGGACCCACAACGCCGGAAAGAAATCCAGGCGATACCGATGTGGGCACTCCTCTTTTAAAACCCGTTGGGTTAGGATAAGTTACGTCTGGCATGTTTTCACGTTTAAATGTTCGCCATAACTCAATAAGTTGGCTCGTACGTTGACATGCCTCAAAGACTGAAGAGAGAGAAGCTTCGTGGATATTCGTCACATTGCTTGCGCTAGGTGATAGCGCTGCGAAGTTTATCCCACTCAAACTTGGATCAACACTACCCATTGGCTGAGGGAATAGCGCAATAAAGTTTTCAAAAACTTTTTGTAATTTAGCCCGCATAACCGAATCCAGCCCTTCCATTTCACAGCATATCACAATACAACCGCTCGGTGTTCTATCCGGGTTCACTTGTTTGGTCAGATATAGCCTACCCGGTTTTTTATCTCTTGAAAGCCAACCTGCTAGGCATTCGATTACAGGCACTTTCTCTTTCGGATCTTGATTCTGGCTACGATTAAATTCATCACAAGCACGAGCGAATTCTTGATAAGCTAGTGAAGTTGCTGGATTGATAGTTATAGACGTATTAACCCTAGAATAACGCGCGCAAATTCTTAACTTTATTTCCGCATCATGCACTGTTTTCCACAGATTGGCCGTGAAAAGCCCTGATAAGGGATCTCTTGCTGCTTCTCTTGCCGCTTCTATCCGCAGATCTCCTGAGCTACTCTCGGCATCCGCCCCCGATGCTGACGCTTTTCTAAGAACAACCGTGTTAGTTTGACTCAGTGTGCCAGCAGCTGATCCAGCTGTTCCCACAGCGGATGCAGTTGAACTGCTCGCCACGTCAACGTTCGCACGTGGCGATCGGTGTGAGGGAGGTGCCATATGATCATCCCCCATTGCGCCTACCATATCTGGATGCACTTCAGCACCAGCCGTTGCGCCAGCAAATACTGTACCACGTAATTCAGGTGCCGCTGCGCCAGCTGTTGCGCCATAAAATCTTAAATCTCTCATTCCATCGGAAACTGATTGCGGGTGAGGTTGTCCTGAAACGAGTTCTGAACCCGCATCCGTACCTGCCGCCAGGACTGATGGTGGTCTAACAATACGTGTGGTTGTTCGACTCAGCAGTGGTGGTGGTCTACCATCGCTCGCAGCAGCTGAAGCAAACCCTCTCGTTCCTCCAGCGCCTCCACGTGGTTCTCTGGTGAGTATTGCAAAACCAGGGCATCTCGAATCTCCATAAGCACGAACAACGGCTGCTGGAGGGACAGCACCCCCTTCAGTATGCGGAGTAGTGTCCGCATCAGGAACAACTTTATTTCCAAGACTTGATTGCATAATTCCCTCAACATTAAAATAATTATTAAAATATGAGTTTCGCGTTTTGTGCAAAACTCGTGTGGCAATGAAACGCTATGATTGTAACGCATGAACCTTAAGAAAACCTTAACGTTATAGATATTCTTTCAATTTCTCGAGGACGAGTTGAGAGAGTTTTTCTGTAGACACCATTTCGACAGAAGCAATTTCTGACTGACCAACGGGATCTAGACCAGCCGCTGATCGTTTAGCGAGTAACGCGTGTTGATGCTCATTCGATAAAGTCATCGGCGTGCCCATTTGCCGTGCATAAAAATCAATCTTCGCTAAGTGCTCGATCAATTCGACGCGCAAATACGCTTGCTCGACATTATCGCCAATCGCGATGACCCCATTGCCTGCAATCATAAACGCATTCGACAGCGCTAACATGCTCGCCATAATAGAATCATTTTCAGCGTCTCCCGGCATTGCAAACGGTGCGACAGGGATCATCTCGCCAAGCGACACAATTGCTTCGGGCAAGGCGGGCACAATCGGCAATCCGATCAACCCACGTGCGGTTGCAAATGGTGGATGTGCGTGCACTACGGCTTTCGCTTTTTCATTGACGCGATACGCGACTAAATGCAATTTGATTTCTGAAAATGGATTGCCCATGCCTTCGATTTTTTTGCCATTTTTATCGAGCGTAATAATCATCTCGGGCAGCATGTTGCCTTTGCTCACGGCAGTTGGCGTTGCGAGCAACACGTCATCGAGTCTGGCCGAAATATTGCCATCATGATTCGCGCCAAATCCTTTTTCATCAAGCTTGAGGCTGTATTTAACAATTTGTTGAATCAGATAACTGCGACGATCGCCCATGTTGTTTCTACTCCACATTATCAGTATACGAAAATATCAATCTTTGCTCGTTCAAGAATTGAGAAAATGAATCGCTTCACTGGATCCCGCGGTCATTGCCGCGGGATGACAGAAGCATCACATAAAGCAACACGTCGCCTATCAGGCCCAGCTTATCCCAATTGTGTTCCACTGCGTTTTACGCGCATGTCGTTTAATTGTAATAAAATTCTTTGTGCGGCTTCGGCGGCTGAATCAATTTCGGATTCACTCCCACTCATAATCAATCGACCGGATGCACCAAACGGTTGCACTTGAATGAGTTTCACATTCGCGGCTTTTAACGCTTCATTACAGGCAATGATCAAATACGCCGCTGGCGTTGCTTCCATAATCAAAACAGATTCACCCGAGAGCACCATATTGCCTTTCGACGTGCCGGTAAACATAATGGCATGATCTTGCTCAACACCACGAATTACTTTGTTCGTCAAAATTTTCACTTCAGCGCGATCATGTTCGGTTAAGCCTGTGGCGCGCAACACAGCGCGACCCGCTTCGATAACTTCTCCTTGATCTGCATGTTGAATTTGCATTAACCCAAATTGTCGTTCGGTGACCACAACACCTAATCGAACACGCGTCGATTTCAGCGCTATATCGATCATGGTATGAATTTCCATCGCGGGTGCAATTTCTACTAACAAGGCGGCATCATATTCCGCTGGATCGTACACACGATTGTCCTTTGCGATAAACTGTGCCAATTGCGGTTGCAAACTATCGACGAAAGTTAATGTACGTAATTCGAAATTTGTGTTTTTGCTCATGCTTTTATCTCTCCTGTTTAATTTACGAGAAGGGCACGCAGCGGCGTGCCCCTACAAATTTAATTTTTAATATCCCTTTGTTTTCGTTTTTTCTCCGGTCACAATCGCGACACTGGCCGAAGCCCCTACACGATTAGCACCCGCTTTGATCATTGCTTCAGCATCTTCCGTAGTACGAATACCGCCGGACGCTTTCACTTCCATATCCTCGCCCACCACACGACGCATCAACGCGATATCTTCAACGGTTGCGCCGCCCGATCCAAAGCCTGTCGATGTTTTCACAAACGCAGCACCCGCGGTTTTTGAGAGCACACAGGCCGCCACTTTTTCATCGTAAGTTAAATTGGACGTTTCTAAAATAACCTTTACTTTATGGGGTTTTGACGCCTCAACAACGGCCACGATATCTTCATAGACCATACGATAATTTTTCGATTTCAGTTCACCGATGTTAATCACCATATCAATTTCGCGTGCGCCTGCTCGAATCGCTTCTTTCGCTTCAAATGCTTTGGATTGCGGAGAAGCAGCGCCTAAAGGAAATCCAACGACAGCAATCGGCAATACATCGCTACCTTTTAATAAGCGTGCGACAAACGGAATATTGCTCGAATTCACACACACGGTCGCAAAATGATATTGCTTGGCTTCGGTACAAATTTTCGTGAGATCATCATGGGTTGCATCGGGTTTCAGCAAAGTATGATCAATCCGTTTTGCCATACTCGCATCGAAATTAGCCGGCACACCTAAGTTCGCGCTAAGACGCGCTGCACCATTCTTCACCAAGTTATTCACGGCTTCGGGTTTTTTCGATAAACATAAGCCACAGTGATTACAAGACTCAGACGATAATGAGCATCCAGGTTTTGAACTATCAACACCTAAACCTTTCAACCGTTCTGCAACCCGTTTCGCAATAATTTCGACTAATTCATCTAATTTTTCTGTCATAACTATTCTCCTATCTTAACTTTATCAACAATACCCACAATCACAGAATGAAAAGGGTCATCCGGTGTGCCTAATAATTGTCGTGCCGTATTACCTTCTCGTTGTATTAACACCACATCGCCTGAACAAGATTGTCTCGCATCGCAGGCCAAAAATGAAGCGCCTTTATCTTTCCCGTACTGATCAATCGGTTGCACAATCAACATGCGGTGTCCGATATAACAAGGGTGCTTCACTGTTGCAACCACATTACCTTTTACTCGTGCTAATATCATATAATCACCTTCAGCAAATAATTTCATTCTGCAAGCTTGATCGCGCTAGAATTGAGGATCGATGACAGCTGTCATCCCGCGCCCCGTGGCTTGGCCCAGAAAAACACTTACTTCCGCATCCATGGCTTAGGCCTGGATCCCGGGATGACGAAGAACATCAGAACACTCTATCATTCTCAACTCTCAAACACCCCATCTTCAATTTTAACATCTTCGATATTCACGTCATCAACAATTCCCGTAATCGCTGCGTCAATTGGCACAAATGAGTCTGGCCAGGCAAGCGCTGCTTCTCGAGAAGCAACCCAATACACTAAATCATTAACCCCTGCTTGCGCGGTATCAACCGCGACAACGGGACCACCCGCTTTTTTTAGTTCGTCGGTGAGCGGCTGAATCATCAATAATTTTGCGCCGGTTAAAGCAGGAAATTTGATCGTTGCTACAACCGTTCCAATCACTCGCGCTAATTGCATAATGTATCCTCAATAATAACCAGAGTCCGCTTCACCATTTTACTGGATTGCTTCGTCGCCACGCTCCTCGCAATGACGACAGGTAGTCTTCATCCTCAATCCTATTCACTCTTTCCTGAACCGTCATCCTGACGTATCGACCCAGCTCGGCTTCCTACCTCGCGTTCGCAGGGAAAATGCTACGCATTTTCTGCCCTTGCTCACCCTCAATCCTAAACAATCCCTTTCGCTAATAAATCCGGATGTGGTGCAGGAATCACCGTGCTATCGGCCAACAAGCCTTCTCCTCGAACTAAAGCCACAGCGGCTTCCATCGAAGATTCTACATCAAATAACTCACCCGTGATCACAAAATAAGCTTTGCCGCCTAATCCATTGGCTAGCCTGATTTCAACCAACTTTACTTGTGCTGTTTTCGCTGCACAATCGGCCGCGACAACACAAGAGGCAACGGAAAATGTTTCAACAACACCGATCGCGCCGAATGTTTTAATCGAGGTCGTACCGCTCACGGCTGGAATAATATCCGCGTGAATGTACGGTAAAAATACGTGATGAATCACCATATCCCCACCGGCAGTTAAGCCCGCTTTGAGTGATTCTTCGACATCGGCTACTTCGCCAGCGAAAATCACCATATATTTTCCCGGACAAATCGGATGACTCGCTAAAATTTCAACGGGCGCTTTTTTCACAATCGCATCCGTCGCTAAAATGCCGCGAGGAACCGCTTTAAATTCGATTAGCGCTAAGGCTGGTTTGTCCATCGTAATTCCTCTTTATTGCGTTATCTCGATAATGTGCTCGTCGATCCGCGTCACCATACCATCAATCGGCGCATGATAAATAGCACCTAATTGTCCATCTGGCGTTTTCGCGATGACATCGCAACGATGCACCGATTGATTCACGCGAACAATCGGTTTGGCTGGCATGCCGATATGCTTATTTAAATGAATTCGTACTTGTTTAACTATTTTCGACCCCTTATCCGGTATGGTCACGTTATATTTTAATAAATCTAATTTTCGAAGCATCATCGGAATCGACACTTTTCGATCAATAAAGGAGGATTGCACCTGTTCAATTTTTTTATTGTGCGGATTTTTAATGCCTTTTTCGACTAATGCCTTTCGATAAGCGGCATAAATTCGCCTTGGCGATAATCGCATAAAATCACACGCGACCAATTCGCACATTCCGCATTGGCTGCATAAAAATGCCGATGTGATATTTTCCGATTGTTCAGCCTCTCGATAGCTGATCGATCGCATCGTTTTATGAGGATAAATCGCATGCCCGAGTAAATTGCGAGGACATAAATCTGTACAACGAAAACATTGGCAACAGGCTGAATGCGCTTGCTTCATCACTTGTTCGAGTGGTTTTTTTGCCTGACGAATCACAAAATGATCATCCGGTAAAACAAGCACGCCACTCGTTGTTTTATTAATGCCATTGTTCCAATCGTCGACCATACGTCCCATCATCGGTCCACCATCGATCAACACAGGATGTTGAGTTGTAACTCCGCCTGCCAATTCGATCAACGTGCGATAACTCGTTCCGATCGGCACGGTAATGACTTGTGGGTTTTTCACTTCACCGACAATTGTCACGGCGCGTTCGGTCACGGGCTTGCCATTCATCGCATCATGAATTTGAATGAGCGAAATAGCATTATGCACGACAACGCCGACGTGTAACGGAATACCGCCTTCGGGAATAATCCGTCCCGTAGCTTCATAAACCAAAATAAATTCATCGCCCGCAGGATAATAATTATCAAGTAATAATAGGGTAATCGATTTGTCGTCCGGTAACGCCTTTTCGAGCGCTTCGACCACATCCGCATAATGGCTTTTCACACCGATAATGCCACGTTTTGCGCCAGTTGCTTGCATCGAAAAATGCAAACCCATGATAAGCTGATCGGCTTTTTGAAGCATCACCGCTTTATCGCTCTTCAGCAAGGGCTCGCATTCAGAACCATTCACAACAATCGTATCAACTTGCGCTTTTAATTTGGCATGCGTAGGAAACCCGCCGCCACCAGCGCCAATAACACCGGCTTGATAAACAGCAGCGATGATGTCTTCGGAGCGGTGAGTTTTCATAAATTAAACAATCCTAAAATGACCGCTTAATGTACAGCGTCTGGTTCGCGTAAAATGTCTGGCAGTCGTAATTCCTTCACCTGTTGGCGAGGCAATCGTAAAAGACGCCGGCCCTTCGCCGCCCAATCCGAGCCCCGCTAAAGTGGGCCCATTTTTTACAAAAATCGTCGTGTTCATTTTAAGCGCCATTTTATGTAAGTGGTCGATATTTTTAGAATGAATCGACGCCGTATGAAAACAGCCATCTTCTAATTGATACGCAATTGCAATTGCTTCATCGATATCATTGGCACGAATAAAGGGCAACACAGGCATCAATAACTCGAGTCGCGCAAATGGATGATCCGCACGCACTTCGGCAAATGCCAATCGCTTTGAAGGGTCAACGTCCATCCCGATTTGTTTTAAAATCAGCTGCACATCTTTGCCGACCCAATTTTTATTGGCATGATTATTCTCGACAATAATCGATTCCACTCGCTTGGCTTGCAATGAATTTAATTCAACCGCTGCATGACGCACGAGCGCTTTCTTGAATTCATCGGCCGCTTTTTTTGTGACGATAATGTTTTTCTCGACGACACAAATAATATTGTTGTCGGTACTCGCACTGGCAATAATATCTTTAGCCGCTTGATCAAAATCAGCAGTTTCATCCACCACAGTCGGCGGATTGCCTGGACCAGCTGCAATCACTTTTTTACCGGAGTTCATCGCCGCTTCAACAACCGCCGGGCCGCCGGTCACCACAAGTAATTTGACCAACGGATGTTTCATCATGATTTGGGCCGATTGAATCGTCGGACGATACACGGTCGTAATCAAATTGGGCGGGCCGCCGGCTGAAATAATCGCTTGGTTGATTAAATCAACTGTAAACACGGATGTTTTTTTCGCAGAAGGATGCGGATTAAATACAACGGAATTGCCGCCGGCAATCATGCCGATCGTATTACAAATAATCGTTTCAGAAGGATTTGTGCAAGGCGTAATCGCGCCAATCAATCCGTACGGTGCACGTTCTTCAATCGTTAACCCTCGATCACCGGTATACGCGGTTGGTTCTAAATCTTCAACACCCGGCGTTTTATGAATGGCGGTTTCGTTTTTAATGATTTTATCGTCGTATCGACCGAGCCCGGTTTCATCTAATGCTAAACGCGATAAGGTTTTCACCTGAGCTTGGCAATATTCTCGAATACGCGCGATGATTTGTTTGCGCTGCTCGACAGGAATCGATTGATAATCTAAAAACGCTTTTTTTGCTGCTTGAACTGCTGATTCAATATCGTCGAAACAGCCTTTTTTTAAATCATTTGAATAGGGTTCTGATTTCAATGAAACGATTTTGTCGACAGGTTTTGATTCGGTTTTTGTCGCGCTCGGCGCTAACTGGCTCACAACTCGATCAACAATCGCATTAATATTTCGCTCATCGATCATCATAAAAATTTCCTGTCTCTTCTAATTAAGCTTCTTGGTTTTTTTTATATTTCGTGATGCCACCCAGCTCTAATTCATCAACAATCGCCATGATGACCGTATCGACAGGTTTATCTTTCGTCACATACGTTTGACGCGCAGAACTTCCTGCAGCAGTCAGTACGACTTCGCCAACACCCGCACCGACAGAATCAATCGCGACAACAATCGAACCCGTTGGCTTGCCTTCAGCGTCGATTGCTTCGACCAATTGAAAGGTAAGCCCTTCTAGTTTCTCATCTTTACTTGTAGAGACAACTGTTCCAATCACTTTGCCCAGCTGCATAGAAGAATCTCCTGTTAAAAAAATGATTCAATTTAGCGCGTGTGGATCACCCTACAAAAACTCTCAAACACACTTGATGATTGAAAATTGTGGCGTGAAGATTAAGGAAACGAATTGCTTCACAACCGTCATCCCGCGGCTTGACCGCGGGATCTAGGATAACTGATGAACCATCGCGAAACGACGCTGCTCATCAACCTTTTACTTCTTTTTCTTATCCTCTGCCTGACGACCTAACGAAAACACTAAATCAAGGTTATCATGCGGTCTTGGAATGACGTGAACAGAAACCAACTCGCCGACTTTTTCAGCGGCTCTGGCACCCGCTTCCGTAGCGGCTTTAACGGCGGCAACATCACCGCGTACAATGGCGGTAACCAGCCCTGCGCCCACTTTTTCATAACCGATCAAAGTGACTTTAGCGGCTTTAACCATCGCGTCGGACGCTTCGACCATACCGATAAATCCTCGGGTTTCGATCATACCTAATGCATCTGCCATTTTACGTTCTCCTCAGTTGAAATTAAGGTTTAATTGTAGAATCTAAAATTCGTCTGAGGATGATATGCGTCGAGATCCTAAAAATCAAGGACAAGGAGAGATGAAAAATTGAATTCTGAACGCAAAGCCAAAAATTGGCTAAATCGAGACTGTTTTAGCGCTTGCGTTTCTGGCAATGGCGGCTATGTAACGACGCCTTTCCTCAATCTTGTATAAAAAACCAGTGTGCCTGCGGATGAGATACTACAATCGCCGAAGTCGAACTTTCTGGCACTAACTCATCCGCTTCACTCAATGTCACGCCAATACGATCGGCTTTTAAAAGCATTAATATTTTTTCTTGATCGTGCAATTCCGGACAGGCAGAATAACCGAGCGAAAAACGAGCACCTCGATAGCGGTGCTGAAAAACCGCGTCCATTTGAGCGGGCTCTTCTGCAGAAAATCCCAACTCAATACGAATACGTCGATGGACATACTCCGAAAGCGCAGCCGTAAAAGCAGCACTTAACCCGTACCAATAAAAATAGGCCTGATAATATGCTCGCTCGAATAATGTTTTTGCATAATCGGAAATACCTTGCCCGCTCGTGACCAGTTGAAGGGCAACAACATCTCTGTCCCCGCTTTGCGTTGATCGAAAATAATCCGTCAAACATAAACGATTCCCTTTTGATTGCCGAGGAAAATTAAAACGACATAAAATTTCGCGGCTAACATGATCGGCATAAATAATTAAATCATCGGCTTCAGATTGACAGCTAAAATAACCATACACTGCTTTCGGCACTAAAATTTTCTTATCCTGATCTTCTTGAATCAATTGATCTAACACGGTTTGCGCATAGGCATCAAATTGGCTAAATCCCCAGTGTGCTTTGGCTAAATGCGGTAAATTCAAGTAAGGGATAATATGTTCTGTTTTTAATCCATCGAGACAACAAGCACCAAAAAAAGGCGGACAAGGGACAGGCTGTTGTTTCAGCGCATCATGAGGCATCATGCCGTCAGCTCCATTCATTTTTCAAAAAAAATCAATCTCTCAAAAAAACGTTCCTGCTTTTTACTCATACCATTCCCGCGAAAGCGGGAATCCAGAAGCCGCATCATCCATAATCATCTTTCTAGATAATTTCGTAGCCCATAAACTGGATTCCGCAGTCCGTCATCCCACGGCTTGACCGTGGGGTGATGTCGCGTAGCAACTCGTTTCGTCGATCCTTTTTAGAACCGCCACCACGGCTTTTGTGGCAAATCTTTCTCACAAGATAACAATTGTGTTTGATAGTCCCAAGCGCGACATTGCACTTGTTTCGCCAATGAAACCAACCAGGGCTTTTTCCGATAGCTCCCATTAATATACCCTGTAATTCCTTCATGGTAAGCCAAATAAATAGCATAAGCTGAACTGTTACTGATCGGGATACCCGTGCGTAAAGCAATTTGATGAGAATACCAACCGATAAAATCCGCTGCGTCTGAAAATTCATCTCGATACGCATTATGATGCCCGGTATCCGCCTGATAATTGCGCCATGTTTGATTGAGCGCTTGCGAATAGCCGTAGGCGGTCGATGGGCGTTGCCATGGCACAATAAACAATAGCCTATCTCTCGGCGGTTTCGCTGCCGCGGTGAAGCGCGATTCAGAATACATCACCGACATAAGCACGCTGATCGGGATATGCCATCGATCTCGAACGTCTTTAGCAGCCCAATACCACTGTGGATATTCATTAAAGATGGTACAAATATTCTCCTGATGAGTCGGTGGGGATGGAGAACAAGCAGCTAATATGGCTAAAAAACTGGCCAATACAATAAACGACAAAAAACGGCTAAGACGCATTCATTTGATCCTTAATTTGTTGGATTTTTTCATTGATTTTACGTTTTTGGTACAAATCATTTTGCGCTGATTCTAAAGCCAATTGGAGTTGTTGTATAGCGCCTTTTAGGTCGCCGTATAAAAGATAGAGTTGCGCACGCGTTTGATAAGCATCCAGCAAATCATGGGCCCGTCCCTGCACCTGAAATAATAAATCGAGATAAACATCATCTTCCTGGTATCGATCTTGGTAAGGTTCCAAAACTTTTCGGGCTTGCACATACGCTTGTGTATGAAATAAAAATGTCGCGTAACTCATCATGAACGGATAATAACTCGCATGACCTGATGCTAACGCTTTATAAATAACCATAGCCGCATCGCGATTGTTCATCTGGGCATCGATTTCAGCCTCAGTAATTTGAAAAATCAAAATCGACGGATTTTGCGCGACTAATTTTTGAATAATCGGTAAAGCATCCTTGAATCGATGCGCTTTAGACAAAGCCAGCGCGTAACCATATTGCAAAATAAAATTATTCGCATTGCCCTGTTTTTTCAATAAAATGTCATATCGCCGCACGGCGCTCAGGGGATCGAGATTCAACTCATCCGCTAAACGCACACGCATCAGTAAATAATCAACACTATTCAGAACGCGCGCTTTTAAAGGAAACTGCTCACAACGATTGGAAGCATCGGCCAATCGTTCTTCAGTCACGGGATGTGAACGCAATAAATCTGGCACATGATCGCCGTTTAAAGAAGATTGCTTGGCTAATCGACCAAAAAAAGTCGGCATACTGCAAGGATCAAATCCCGCGTTCGCTAATGTCTGAATCCCAATATGATCCGCTTCTCGTTCAAAATCACGTGAATAACTCAAACTTTTTTCCGCGCCACCCGCTGTTGCCGCCGTTAAAACCCCCATACCGGCATTCGGATTTTTTACGCCTGCGGCAATGCCCGCCAGCATGCCGGCGATTGTGGATAATGTCAGCCATTTTTGCTCCTCAAATCCACGTGCAATATGACGCTGAATAACGTGCGAGGTTTCATGGGCTATTACCGCCGCCAGCTCGCTTTCCGTTTGTGCCGTAAAAATCAACCCACTATTCACGCCGACATAACCCGCGGGTCCCGCAAAAGCATTGATGCTCGAGTCCCGAACGATAAAGAAATAAAAATGTTGCTTTGGCTTGGGACTACTAGCCACCAAATGGGCGCCTAATGTTTGAATATAATTTACGACGAATGGATCCGACACTAAAGGTAACTGGTTGCGAATCGCTTGCATGAATTTTTCGCCCAAATTCTTTTCATCCTGTAGAGATAAAGATCGCTCAGACGGATCACCTAAATTAGGTAGATTATAAGCGAAAACACTTAGCGCCATGCTAGACAACAGTAACCACAACAAGCATTGGATAAATTTTTTCATTTTCATCATGACAATAACTCACCCGACATCGTTTGTATCTTCTCCAAGATAGTGAGAAAAAAAGCTTTTGTCCATAAAGTCATCGAAGCGCTATTTTTTATAAAAGGGAATACATCTTTTTTTGCCTGTTCGAAATCAGTTGATTGAATTTTTTCGCGCAATAACTCAACCAACGCCGATCGATCGAATGTCTTTTTTTCCTCCCATGCGTGACTTTGAACGAGCCGCGCTTTTAAATGTGTTAAATTAACCGGCGTTTGCCTGGACAAATACCAAATAAAATCATACCAATCTCTTCCTTTAACACGAACCATCCATGGCCGACACAGTAACGCATGAATTTTCCCAGCAAATAAAGAAGGCTCCGTAAAACTTTTCACCGAAAAAGGAATGGGTGAAAGCAAAAATTTAGTTTCCGTATTAAACGAACCCGGCGGATCAGTGTCTACTTCCATTTTAATTTTAATTGTTTGCATGTGATGCACCCCTTTCAGCATATCGGGTGGGGTATCGATCATAAGAAGTTGTTTTTTCGATTCTGCTTTGATGAATGCGGATTCAATTGAAGAAGCTTGTGGCTTTATTTTCGTTTGAACAGTGGCCTCAAAACCAAAACTGGCGAGTTCCTTGGCGATTGCCTTATTATAACCATCTAAACTAAAATGCTTGTTTTTTTGCAGAAGAGAAAAATCGAGGTCTTCAGAAAAACGATCCAACCCATATAAAATTCTGAGCGCAGAACCGCCATAAAACGCCGCTTTTTCAAAAAATTTTGCACGCCACAATCCCAGCAGCGCGATCTCTTGGAAAATCTCTTTGAGCGAATTGAGATAATCTTGCTGAGATCGGCAAATATATTTTTTTAAAATTTGTTTAATAACATCATGCATGACCTCATTTCCTTTTTTTTAAATAATGCATGAGCAAACGAATTCGCGCATCTTGATAAACATGATTTATTTCTTGGAGATATTTTAATTTAAATTTCAATAATAAATTTTCGTCGATACGCAAATGATGAAATAAATACTTTTCCATATCATCGCCATGCTGCAACGCCACTCTCTTATCAATAAAATAAAGCTGATCACAAAGTGCTTTTTCAGGCGTCGAAATTAAAAAAGGCTGATCCGGAAGCAACGTGGCTTGCACAATACCTACCGTATATTGGCGCGCTGGCAAATAATAGTAAATAAAATCGCCCACGGCGGTGTTAAAAAATTTATATCGATTACTGGTGATGCTAGTCACACTTTCTACACGTTCTGGAATGAGGCCATAGAAACCCAATGCATACGTTAATGAAATCGCCGAGGGGCCATAAATAAGATTAGCCAACACTTCTTTTGAATAAGGATGTAAAGCGGCTGATTCTCCAAAAACGTATAATCCTTTTTTGACACGAATGAGCTCGCCTGATTTTAACCAAGCAGAAATTTTTTCTCGAGGACAAGCATAGCGACTGAGCGCAGACATCATAAAGGAATAATCCACCTCTTCTCGGCCTGCTCGTTTTCTCAATGTTTCGATTTTCATCAGCATTCAACTTCCACTCAGCGTTTAACCTGGAAACGCGGTTCGTTTGAAAAATCCAATATGTCAGGTATTTTCCGACATACTGGTAAAACAAGCAAGAGAAATAAAACGCCTGATATTGAAAAACAGATTTTGAAAAATTACTTGACTCAACAAAGCTCAATCGGTTTAATAGGCGCTCTTGCAATCAACCGATGGCCAGATAGCTCAGTCGGTAGAGCAGAGGCCTGAAAAGCCTTGTGTCGGCAGTTCAATTCTGCCTCTGGCCACCATGTTTTTTAGTAATTATTCATCGTGATGATATAAGAACGTCCAGACGTTTGGATGGTTTTTGGCGAAAAATCAATGGGTCGCTATTTTACCTGCGTTTCCACCGCTTGGTGATTTTAAAAAACAGAATCGCAAGAAACCATAACAACTTTCCTGTAAATTAAAATTCCGCATGAAAACCTTGCTAAAATACGCTAACATTCATCGACATATCAAAATTTAGAGATTCATTATGTTTGATTCTATGATTTCTGCCTACTTACTCTTATTTATCACAGGCATCGGCTTCTCTTTACTACTAACGTCGTGGCACAAAAAACCGCTGGCTCTTGCTATAACTTTGGCGCCTTTGATTAGCGCCTGTTTGCTCACTGTGATCGGCGTATATTATTTATCGACATATCGCGGACAATATTCAGCCAGTGACTTCCTAATCTTTACCGCCATGACATCTATTACCATTGCGTTTTTTTTGATAATTAAAAAAGGCATCATGAATCTTTCTCTGCGCCTCAACGGACTCGTGTTGACATACATAGCTATCACCGTATTTCTCAGCTTGCTTTTATGTAATTATCACGATGGCATCATAACGCATTACCTTAACCCCGATATTAGCGCCTATTTAGCATCATCGCAGTGGATTACCGACGGTCATAAAATCAATCCACTCAACGGCGTATATATCGTCGAGATACTCGGATCAGCATTGAGATGGGGGCTCCCTTTTCTAACGGGCACGATAGCGCAAGTTTTGCATGCGAATATCGCCGAATTACTCTACCCTATTATTTTAATTATTTTCTTTCATGGTTTATGGGCAATTTCCCTCTTATTTGATACCGCTTTCTTTAACCCTTCTAGTGATAAAAGAATATTTTTCACCGCAATAACCATGAGCCTTAATGGATCGCTCTTATACTTTATTTTAGAGGGGTTTTGCCCATCCATCCTCGCCATTATTTTTCTGAACTTAATTATTATCCTACTAGCAACGCCAATAACAAAAAAAAATGGGCTGCAAATTTCACTGATAGTCACTCTGCTGTCAGGCGCTATAATCACACTATACAGTGAATTATACATATTAGCTGTGCTCATCATATTGGGCTCGCTTTTTTTCAGCGGGGTATTACGAAATAAAGAAACTATAAAATCTAGCGGGTTGATGCTTTTATCGATGCTCTTGGGGTTTTTAAGCGTCCTCCCGTTAAGCCATAAAGTCATTGGTTTTACATCGGCAAACGCTCTCAACATCAATAACGTCGGATATCCTCAACCACGATGGACAACTCCTTCTGATCTGGTCAGCCTAACCAACCTGTATCTTAACCCACAAAAATTCATTTCTTGCATTGGGAGTTATTACACGAAACACACCTCATTCGTATTGAACATAACCGTACTACTATTATCCTTATGGATATTCTGTATCATTGCCTATTGGCGAAAAGGAAAAAACTTACTCTTAATCTTGGCCATGAGCGCCGCTGTATTGCTTTTGCACCATTTTTCTAATCTCGTTATTTTCGTATTATCTTTATGGGTCGCTTACGAAATAATCCGACGATGGGGGAAAAACCCCATCGTACTAACGCTAATTGCCGGGATTACCTCATTCTTCCTATACGACCGTTTTATGATTCAATATCATCAATATCCGCCCTATAACTATTTTTACGATAAATTAGCCACAGACGTTTCTCCGTTGTTAATTGCATTTTTTATCGGCAGCATTTATAACAACCCGAATCTTAAAACATTAAAAATAAAAATCGGCATTGTTATCGCCTGCGCCACGCTAAGCATATCGATCATGCTGTCATCTTGGACACAAATTCGTGGCTATACTGACATTAACTCTTTAAATCAAATCAAAAACACGATACATGCGCCTTATGTTTTTCTCGTCAACACAAGAGGGTATCGACAAGGAGAGCTAAAAGGCTATCTGCGCTTCGTTGATCGGTGCGACGAGTCCATCATGTCTGCCTATCTCGGCGATAATTTCATAGACCAACGGAATCTGAATTCTTTAAAACAATTTTCCAACAATCGACCCGTTTTACTGATTGTTCGTAAAATAGCCTTGCAAAATGAAAAACAATATCGCGAAAAATATTTTCAACAAATCATTTTAGACACTCCTTCTTATTTTGTCCTAAACATTCGTAAAACTATAAGAGACTTAGCTAGCGGTGACCCTGTTAAAAACATACAGGCGATAATAAATTTGTAAGTATTAATTCATCATTTAAAGAAAAAACAACTCGGGATAATTATGTTATATAGCCTTTTAAATACTGGTCGAAAAAAAACAAATGCGTTTATTCAATTACATTTAACTATTGTTTTCATCCTTTTCTCAATCGGTTTAGCCAATTTTTTATACGTTATTCCTTTACTGCTGCAATCAAAATTACAAATCCCTGTTTCGATGCATGAATGGAGTTATATGTTTTTTTTTCCGGAAAAACCTATAACTATTTTAAGTTACCTAATCGCCATTCCAGTCTTTTTTGGTTATTTTTACCTGTACTTTATTTGCTATCAATTTCTATCGACTCACACCATCCAACGCACTATTGCTCGTTCTTCGCTAAGTCTTCTATTATCTTTTGCGATTAATCTTTTAATCGTTCTCAATAAAACTCACGTGGTACTAGCTGCATCAGTCCCTCTATGGATTTTTGCATTCTACTTTACATTATATCCTCTACTTGCGGTTCGTTCTTCAATAAGAAAAGCTTGCACAACGCCGCACTCTATTGCTCTGCAGATTCATCTTCTTAAAAAGATCTATTACCTTTTAGGAGGCATAGTCTTATTGCAATTTATTTTTATTTTTCAACCGATGGTATTTGGCAAGCTTAAGGTCATCAATGAATTTTGGGATATCCCCGAGCAAACGTGGCTAACCGATCATTATGTTGATAACACCCAATATATAAATACTCATCATTTAATCGGTCTTCATAGCAAATATGATTTAAGACTAAAAACAGATACCGTAATCGATGACAATTGTATTCCCCTCGCTAATACACCTTCCTTACAAAAACTCATCCAAAGAAAAAATTCAGCCTGGCTAGCTGCGATAAAACAGGGTGTATTTGATCAGGCTACTTATTATTATCGGGGTGGACTGTGCGTCATTGGCGACTTAACAACTGACGATAAATTAAATTTATTGCACTGGGCAAACACGCAAAATGAAAAAAGCGGTTTGATCTATTTATTTCATCGCATGTCTCAAAACCAGGGGGAGGGGCTATCACAAACAAACACTCAAGACAATTCCTTTTTCATAGCGCAAACACCTGAAGAAAAATTTGTTGCGCTCAATAAACTTGAAACGCATTGGCAAATCCTGAATCGATTTTTCTTTCATCACCAAAATTTTGTCCTAAGTCCCATCAATGAAATTAATTTAGGCAAAAATCCCCATCAGGTTTATATGCAATATGGCTATATTAACACCATCATTATAAAAGACATTTTACACTTTTTTGGTCCTATTCGATTAGATCATTACATCAAAGCGTTGTTCTCTTTTTATTATTTTTACTATGCCCTTTTCTTGCTATTGCTCATTCTGCTTTTTAAAGATATTCGTTATGTTGTACCCATCCTGTTACTCTGCACAGCCGCTCTGAATTATATTAATTTCGACTTTTTGTTGATTGCACCTGGCATTAACCCCATTCGACATTTTTTTGATCTTTTTATCTTTTGCTTTTTATTTCTATACCTCCTCAGAGAAAAGAAGTGGTACCTCATATTAGCCATTGTTTCTGGGTTAATAGCCACTGTCGCCAATCCTCAATTTGGTTTATTTGCTTATTTTGCCTTAATCATCACCCTGTCTGCAAAATGGTTACTCTCCCATCAAACAAAGTTACTCAAACTTTCTTCGATAGGGCTTTTTCTTGTTTTTGCCGCCATCGGCATAATCGTCTATAAATCCACTAACATCGGCGCCACGGTGTTGAACAATTACTACTTGGCTGGCTTGTTGGGATTCCATTTAAAACGGACCCTATTCATAGGAATTCTGCTGCTCCTCGGTATCTGCTATATCGTCATTTCTCATGCGCTCATTAAAAAAAATACTTTTGCCTATGTGGCGCTTTTTTCCGTACTATATTCTCAAGGAGCATTGCTTTATTACATTTGGGGATCTGACTTGACACATTTACTGGTGCTAAATTCTATTCTCATCATCGCGATCTTTAGCATCTTAAAGCTGGCTTTTGAAAATTACACCCCATTAAAAGAAAAACAACATCTTTACTTAATTTCAATAGGTCTTTTAGCTTGCATGATTTACCTACCCTCTGTTGCTTATTTTTATTATACAAAAGCAAAATTTGATCGTGTCTTTAGCACCCATAAAACCTACGAATGGGACCTTCCCACAGCAAAGTTTATTTCGACTATAAGCCCAACTTATTTTTTAGACTCTATTAACCTTATCCAATCTTTTTCTTCTTCCAATAGCATTTATATCATCTCGAAATACGACAACATGCTGCCCTTTTTAGCGGGGAAATATAGCGCCATGCCTTACTTTGACGTTCCTTGGTTGGCCATTGGCGATGCTGAAACCAAAGATTGCATAGACACCATTAAAAACAACAAACCGACCTATTTATTTGTTGATTCTGATATTGATAGATCCTACGCCAGAGACATTATCAATGCGGCCAGCATCATGGGTTCTTCTCAAGATGACCTAGCAGACTCGGTTAACCGAGTCGCACGACTAAATAGTTTAAAAGTTATTTTTGATGCGGTCAAAGATGACTATCAACCCATTCAATCCGCTCAATTAATTACAGTGTATAAGAGAACAAAATAATTTGCTGTTCATTTTTAATATGCAAAATAAATATTCCCGTGGAAAATTTAACATGAACTCTAAAAAAATAAATGATATTTTTCCCTACTGTATGATATGTCTTGTCATAGCTGGATACATGCTTTTATCATTCAACAAATATGTTCCAGCTCAAGAAGGCTGGTTCGATTATGATTGTTTGCTGATGAAGGCAGGAAAATTTCCATACAAAGATTTCTACCTCCATATTCCACCACTTTTCCTCCTGCTGATACATACGTTACATAAACTATTTGGGGAGGACTTAATCGTTTTAAGACTATACGGCGTAGTAGAACGGGTGGTTATTTCATGCTTGATTTTCTACATCCTTAAAAAGAATTTCAAACCCAATGCCGCCTTCATTGCAACGCTATTAGGTATTTTCTTCTATAGCAGTTTCAATGTGGACTTGCCCTATTCCTATTACCAAACAGCTTTTTTAATCTCTTTACTTACCGCTTGTATTTTTGAAAACGCGTTGAACAAAATCAACAAGGTTTCCCATGGTTATATTGCCGCGGGCATATTCATCGCAATCTTATTTTTTTTGAAACAGTCGACAAGCATGGTCATGCTCATAACGCTGCTGCTGATTATGATAGGGCATTATCTGCGCTTAGCCCAATATCGCCGTTTGTTAATTACCATCGCCTATTTTGGATTGGGTTTCGCCATTATTACTTCTATAATAATCATTTGGTTAATCTCACATCATGCCTTTGCACCATATCTTAAAATCGTTTTTCTAACCAGCGAAAGCAAAGGATCCCCATCTGAAATTTTGTTCGGCTTCATTCCGCGATTATTCAATGGAGTCAAATCATTCCCATTAATCATGATAGTCTCTACATTATTTGCCTATCATTTATTTGCCAAAAGATTTCAAGAGACTAAAACAGTCGAGGACAAGCCGGTTTATATATTATACGGCATACTAATCATTATTGCTTATGGTTATACTTATTGGGATAAATCGATCATTACGAAATTTATGTTGCTAGACAACATAAATGCGCTCACTCAAAAGATAATAATCCTATGTGTTTTTTATTTGTTACTGTCTTTGATTACCTATACTTATCGATGGTATAAAAATCCGCAAAACATGGTTTTAAGAAGCAAATTATTTTGGATCGTCTTTGCAGCAATGTGGGCATATAGTCATGCAATGTCCGGCGTTCTTGAGATTTCTGCTTTCATGTTTGGTTTACCTCTCTGTTTGTTGTTATTTTGGTCGAATTATAAAAACAAATATTTTATGTACCCTGTTAAATTTGCGACAATAACCATCGGCATCGCAGCTATTATCCTTATCTCATCCCAAAAATATGCTACACCTTATTATTGGTGGGGATGGGGAGAACCAGATGTCCGCACTGCAACAGAAACAACAACTATCCCTCGACTAAAAGGAATGAGGATTTCTCTAAGAGATAAATTACTTTTTGAACATGTTTTTTCGTTGATTTCAAAGAACAGCTCACCTTCCGATGATGTGTTCTTTTTCCCCCACATTTCTCTGTTCAATATTTTATCTGATCGAACATATTCCGCCTATACGACAGTATGTTATTTCGATGTCTGCTCTGATACATACGCAGAGCAAACAGCTGAGTACTTGGTGCACAAAAAACCAAAACTGATATTAGACATGTTGTTTCCCGAATCAGCATGGAAAATACATGAAGAAATCTTTCGACAGGGAAAACCAAGTGGACAGCGAAAAATTCAACAGGTCATCACCCAAATGACCCATGACGGAACATATCAGCAGATCGCTATGCTATCTACTGAAGGGAATTATCCAATTGTTATTCTAAAGCGCACGGACTTTCCGATGAGAAAGCCGCACGGATAAAGTTTTTTCTTTTATCAATTAGTAAAAATTCCCACATAAAAACGTGGGAATTTTATTGGGATTCCACGTATTCCTATGATGGTAGCACGAACTATACATCAAAATTCACACGTTCTTTTTCTATCACGAGCGGCCTTTTCAAGACTTGCGTATGAATAGCAGCGATGTATTCACCCAACATACCAATAAAAAACAACTGGACGGATGAAAAGAAAAACAAGCCGATTAGCATCGGCGCAATACCGACATTAAAATGATGCCAAAACATAAGCTTCAACAATAAAAAAACAACCGCCATCGAAAAACTGATCGATGACAATATAAACCCCACAATCGTCATCATGCGAATCGGCACTTTAGAATGGCTAGTAATACCCAGCATCGCCATATCAAAAAGCGTATAAAAATTATTTTTCGTTTTTCCTTCTTTGCGAGGCGGTTGTTCATAAGGAATTCGGGCAATTTCAAAACCAATTTCAGCAATCAAGCCTCGAAAATAAGGATAAGGATCGTCCATTTCACGTAAAATTTGAATAACGGACTGACCATAGAGCCCAAACCCCGTAAAATCTTTAACGAGCGGCGCTTCAGAAATCCTGGTAATCAATTGATAATAAAACTTTCGAATAGCAGCACACCCTTTGCTTTCGTTTGTTTTCTCTTTAACCCCAATGACAATTCGATAACCCTCCTCCCATTTCTGAAGGAATGCCTTAATCATTTCTGGCGGATCTTGTAAATCCGCCACAATAGAAATCACGGCGTCGCCTTTTGCTTGCAGTAAGGCATAAGAAGGTGAGCGAATATGACCAAAATTGCGAGCGTTCACGATAATTTTTACATTTTTATCGTCTTTCGCGATTGTTTTTAAAATTTCCACGGTTTTATCTTGGGACGCATTATCAATGAATAAATGTTCATATCGATATTGAGGCAGTGTTTCAAAAACCGCTTTGACTTGCTCATAGACTGCGTTGATATTTTCTTCTTCATTATAACAAGCAGTCACAATAGTAATCAACTTCATCGTTTTGCCTCAAATACAAAGTGCTTATTTAATAGATAGGACACTATCGCGCAAAAAAGTGTCGACAAAGCCCCTGCCAGATAAACGTTCAACGATAACAACAATAAGCATTTAATCAGCGATACATTGACAACATACTGTATGGCATAAACGCCAAAAAATCTAAAAATTAACCGATGATTGGAATTTTTGAAGACGATGCCGCCGATTGTTTTAAAGTTAAATAAAACACCCAAGCAAGTCGCTAAAAAAATGGCCAGTGTATAGTGGAGCCCTAAAAACACCAATAACGAAAAAATACTATACCCGAAAATAGTATTCAAAATGCCAACTAAAATAAATAATCGAAATTTTTTATCTTTCACTAACTGAGCAAAAAAATGATACACCGGCCATCTCTTGAGATTGTTTTACACTAATGATTATCGCTCAATTTGTTCGATCGCTTTACGATACCGCGTTTCCATCATCACAATACGATCTTCATCTTCTTTCGCAATACGTTGATAATAATCTCTTTTATTTTTTAACCACATCAACTCAAACTCGACCGCCTTTAAAAAAGCAATTTCTGGGTTATCAATGGCACCAGGGCAATTAAAAATAACTTTTCTGGTTTCAAATCGATCTAAATGTCCCGCTGGGAAAGCTTTAAAAAATGGCAGCGAATCGACTGAAACGCCCCCGCCTACAACCACTTGCAGGCCTTTCTCTTTTGCTTTTTTTGCCAGGATTAATGTTTTTTCTAACATCTCCGGTTTGTTCACAGACTCTCGGCCGAGCCCAAGAGACCCTGTGAAATCAACTCGCCCCATAACAATCCCATCTAATTCAGCAATTTCTGGGATTTTGAGCATCTCATCGAAGTTATGGTAAGTCGTAATTGTTTCCACATTCACTAAGAGATCCACTTCGTCGATAGAGTCTCCGTAGGCGATATGGGCTGCTTTCAGAAATTTTCTTAAAGCATAAGGCGTTTCGACCATCGGCGCGATAATGCGTTCAGCACCGATACTAATCGCATCAAACATATCTTTAATTGCTTCGCATCCACCAATTTTAATATTCAATCCTAACCCCGCAGCTGAAACGACATCTTTTAACCGCATCGCTTCTTCAAGTCGCGTTCCTTCTGCTTCAAACTCCGCTTTAATCCCACCCACATGATAGCGATCTTTCATCTCACTTAATAAACTAACCATTTGCTTTTCTAACTTATTCATACTGAAGCCTCCTCATTAATTTTTAAAAGTGCCTTCCATAATGACTGCGATTTCATCCTGTAATACCGCATCTAATTCTAATTTCATTAACTGAAGCTTCCCAACAGCAGTCAACAATATAAAATTAAGCGCCGTTCCTTCTGTTTTCTTATCTCGGCGAAGATAAGAAAGCAGTTGAGTAATATCTAACTCTCGCATAATACGCATAACGCGCTCATCCAACAAGTCAAAACACAATTGGTTTACTTGCTTTTTTTCTCGCTCATTTAAAATGTTTCGACGCGCGCTGAGTTCATTGGCCAAAATCATACCAATCACAACCGCTTGGCCATGCGCGATTTGATAACCTGATAACGATTCAATCGCATGACCTAATGTATGCCCATAATTCAACGCTTTTCGATAACGTACTTCAAACTCATCTTCCTCTATCACGGCTTTCTTAACTGCTAATGCTGAAAAAAGCAGTTTTGAATAATCGCTAAAATTATCGACACGTCCATTTTTAACATAGCGTTGATAAACATCGATCATAGTGTTTCCGCCAATCACCATCAATTTTAAAATCTCTCCCAATCCTGATTGAATATCAGCCGGGGCTAACGTATGCAAAAAAGAGGGGTTAATAATCACCTCTGCTGGCGCAGAAAAAAGCGCAATTTGATTTTTTGCTTGATGATAATTAATGCCTGTCTTTCCGCCGATACAACTATCACTCATAGCCAATAATGTCGTGGGAAAATACACCCAACGAATGCCTCGTCGATAGCAAGCGCCGACAAACCCGCCAATGTCTTCAATAATACCCCCACCAATCACAATTAACTTTTCTGCTTTGGTGAACCCATGATCATTGAGAAAATCTAAAACTGCTAACACGCCTGTAAATGTTTTAAACTCTTCTGTCGCAGGCGCTTGAAAGACTCTCTTTTCGTCAAATTGAAAATCTTTTTTATACAGATTAAAAACCTTTTCATCGACCAACATTAAATTATGTTGATTTTGTGACATCAGAATTTGTGCGCACTGAAATGGCTCAAGATCTTCATTCAAAGCAACTGGATAAGGACGAGGCATCGACTTCACCGTAAATTGATGTGCGCCAATCGCCTCTTTCGATAAGACAAAGGATTTATCTTCGATAAAAAATTCAACGCCTGTCTTCATTCCTGAAATCCTCCCGAGGTATATCCACCATCGATAATGATATCTTGTCCATTAATATATTTATTTTGATCCGAACATAAAAAATAAGCCGCGTCCGCAATATCATTTACATGCGCCAAACGATTTAACGGCACTTTCTTTTTGAGAGAATCAATCACCGCGTCGCTGTTATTTTGCCGAGTCAATTTCGTATCAACAAAACCGGGCGACAATGAATTACATTTAACGTTATGAGCGCCCAGCTCCAACGCCAATGATTTCACCATGCCGCGCAAACAGTATTTTGAAGCTGTATAAGAAAAACGGCCTTTTCGCGCAATAGATCCATAAATAGAAGAAACACCTAAAACAAAACCCGATTGTTGCGCTCTATACCCTTTCACTAAATGTTGCGTAATACGATAAAATGAAAACGCATTAATTTGCATCGTTCGATATAAATCATCCCACGCAATAGTCTCAAAAGGCTTGGGAAAATTAATCCCTGCGCAATGGACAAAAGCATGAATCGGTTGATGAAGCGCTTCCATATAATGATCAATCGAGGGCATATCCAGCAAATCCATTTCTGTGCGCGAAGGTGCTATCACGGAACATCCCTCTCGTATAAATTTTTGCCCAATAGCCGCCCCTATATCTCCTGAACCTCCTGTCAGCAAAATATTTTGCATCATTATCTCCTTTCAGTAAATTATTCTGGCATTACATCAATAATCATATTCTCTTTTAGCTCCTGTTCGCTTAAAAATGGTGCTAAGTCTTCTAATGGCCGTGAAACAATTTTCCCATTCGGTAACCGTTTTGAAGAAGCTTTTGGCGCAAAAGCCTGATCAATCGTCAACATCACTTCGCAAATCACTGGATCATTTCCTGCCATCACTTTCTGAATAACGCCTGGCATTTCCTGATGAGTTTGACAGCGTTCATATCGTATCCGATAAGCCGCCGCTAATTTTTCAAGATCAGGAAAATCGATCCCCGTTTCGGGATCACACCCTACTAAAGGTTCTCCAAAAAAGTTTATCTGCGTTTGTCGAATAGAGTGATAACCATTATTATTTAAAATGAAAATCTTCACCGGATAACCATGATAAGGAAGCAACGCTAATTCCTGCAAATTCAATTGAAAACTCCCATCTCCCGTAATACATACGATTTTCTTTTTATCGGAAGCCACACAAGCGCCAATGGCGGCGGGTAAATCATACCCCATCGAGGCACATCCCGAGTTGGTGTATAATCGCTGACCATTTTTGATTTGCATCGCTTGAAATGACATGACGCAAGCGCTGCCGTTACCCGAAACCATCACTTGATTTTCAGGGAGTTGGTCGCCAAGCGCCTCGACAAAACAATACGGGTTAATCAACTCTTTACGATCCCAATATTCATTTAACACAACGGGATATTTTTTACGCCGCTCGCGGCACCAATCGATCCAATCTGATTTTTCATGGATAGGTTGTTTTTTGAGTGCTTCAGAAAGTTTCGGCATAAAATTAGATAGATTACTTTGAACCGGTAAATCGATATTTAACGTGGGTTTTTTTAATTCATTCGAATCGATATCGACCATGATTTTATAAGCAGCTCTTGCAAATGTTTGCCAATTATACCCAATTTGACGAATATTTAATCGGCACCCTAAAACCAACAAAAGATCAGCATTTTGAACCACCAGATTTCCTGCACGATCACCCACAGTTCCCGGTCGCCCGATATAATACGGGTTCGCATTGGGGACTAAATCATGCGCATTCCAAGCAGTCACAACGGGGATTTTTAATTGGTCAACGAGTTGTAACAATTCATTCTGCACGCGAGCGGTACGCACGCCGGTCCCCACTAGCAAAACAGGTCTTTGTGCGTTTTGTAATCGTTCGATAATTTGCGTAAAAATAGTTGGATCCAACGTCGGCAATTTTTCGACTGATGAATCTTCTTCCGGATGATAGGATTCCAAACTCGTTTCATCGATCATCGCCCCTTGCACATTCAATGGAATATCTAACCACACAGGGCCCGGTCGTCCATTCGTGGCTAAAAAGAATGCTTTTTCTAAATGATATTTAATCGTTTTCGGATCCGTCACCATCACGGCATATTTTGTCATCGGTTCAACTGATCGCACGATATCGTATTCTTGATCGCCCATTTGTCGTAATGAAGATATGCCAGAACCGCGCACTGTTGTGTCATAACGCACCTGACCTGAAATAACAAACATCGGAATAGAATCGGTCCACGCACCAAATACACCATTGAGCGCATTCAATCCGCCCGGTCCTGTCGTTACATTGACCAAGGGTAATTGACCCGTTAATCGCGCATAACTTTCCGCCGCGATAGCGCAACTTTGCTCATGATGCCAAAAAACCGTTTCTAATCCTGGGGTTTTTCCGAGCGCATCGTTTAAATGCATTGCTCCGCCACCCACCATCAAAAACACATGTTTGATGCCTTTTGATACTGCCCAATTGGCGATGTAATTACTTAATCGAATCATTTTTTTCATCCTCTATTATTATGCCATTCTTTCGTTTTTTGGATAGCCTCAACTAAACTCACACGTTGTTGCAACCCTAATTCTTTTCTTGCTCGTTCGATCGAGGGAACATAGCGTTCTGCTGGTTTCCCTAAAATCGGTTTTTTTGAGATTTCAACTCTGACACTTGGCTCAAACGCACTCGCCACCACATGCGCTAACTGTGTAATAGAAATCGCTCGATCAGAGCCCACATTGTAAGGTCGTTTATTTTCCCCTCGAAATAAAATCGTCCACAACCAAATCATCAAATCCGCTGCATACAAATACGAACGGTAAGACGTACCATCCCCCTGAATATGAATAGGTTCCTGATGCAAGCCCGCTAAAAGAAAATTACCAATTGCAAAATGCGTATCCAAGGGCAAATAGGGCCCTACAAATGCAAAACAACGTGCTATTTTGACTTCTAATGAACTGGTATTAGCCACATGAATACAAAGATCTTCCGCCATTTTTTTAGCTGCGCCATAAGGCGCTTTTTCGCCCATACTCTTTGGGTCGCCTTCATATAACTCACTTAAAAAATTGACATTGGCGGGTTGCGCTCCATACACAGCTCCCGAACTTGTAAATAGCAATTTTTTTGCGCCACAATATCTAGCAAAATCGAGCACGTGTCTGGTCCCTGACGTAATCGTATCAAACATCACTTCAGGATGTTCTCGATTCAATTGCGCACTGGCTTCCGTCGCTGCATGGATAATGTATGAAAACGCACCGGCCGGAAAAGTAAAATATCTCACATCACCGAGATGAAAGCGAAGCGCGGGATCGTTCGCTAAATGGGGGGATTTTTTTTTAAAGGCTTCCGCATCGCGCGTTAATATACAAACAGAACAATTTAAATGGAATTTTTGATTAGCCCACAATAAACTTTCTAAAAACCAACACCCAAAAAAACCTGTTCCACCCGTTATAAAAATCGATTGATTTTTTAATTCACCCCAATAAGGCTGGGTGTGATCCAAAATAAAATTCAAATCTGACGCTAACGGATTAAGTTTTTTCATAGCATCCACTATCCCTGTTATCGAGCAACAAAATCACAAATCATTTTGATCATATAATCTAATTGCTCCGTTGACATGCCGGGGTAAACACCCACCCAAAAAGTGTGGTGCATAATAAAGTCCGTATGAGTTAAATCGCCCACCATTCGATAGCCCGTATTTTTTCGTCGTAACTCGTCAAAGCAAGGATGTCGCGTTAAATTACCAGCAAATAACATACGCGTTTGAACCCCATGATTTTCGAGAAAATTCACGATCTCGCTGCGACTAAATCCAGCCGATGGCTTTACACTGAGTAAAAAACCAAACCAACTCGGTTCGGTATTCGGCGTTGCCTGTGGCAAAACAAAATATTGAGTTAACGATTTCAGTCCGTCATAGAGATGCTGCCAATTATTTTTTCGTTTTTCCGTAAACGCCTCTAGTTTTTCCAGTTGTGCGCACCCAATCGCAGCTTGTAAATCCGTCGCTTTTAAATTATAACCAAAATGGGAGTACACATATTTATGATCATAACCAACAGGCAATATTCCATGCTGTGTGGCAAACCTGCGTTGGCAAGTATCATCTTTTCCCGAAGGACAAATGCAATCCCTGCCCCAATCACGCATCGAGCGAGCAATCGTTTTTAATAACGGGTCGTTCATATAAACCGCGCCACCCTCTCCCATCGTCATATGATGGGGTGGATAAAAACTGCTCGTGCCAATATCACCAAAAGTGCCTGTATACCGGCCTTGATAACGTGATCCTAAGGCATCACAATTATCTTCAATTAACCATAATTGATGGCGCTGACAAAATGCTTTCACTTGCGCTAAATCAAAGGGATTACCCAATGTATGTGCAACCATCACCAGTTTTGTTTTTTCGGATAAGGCTTGTTCAAGCAATTTGCAATCAATGTTATAAGTGCCATCTTCAACAACTACATCAACAAAAACAGGAATAGCGCCATATTGAATCATCGGCGCCACTGTGGTTGGAAAACCAGCGGCTACGGTAATCACTTCATCGCCTCTTTGAATTTGTCGTTTCCCCAATAACGGAGACGTCAATGTCATAAAGGCCAACAAATTAGCGGATGAACCTGAGTTTACGAGCAATGAAAAATTCACACCTAATTTTTTCGCTAGGCTTTTTTCAAATTGATCCGTAAAACGGCCTTCGGTTAACCAAAATTCCAGCGCCGCATCAACCAAATTGGTCATCTCGTGCTCATCAAATACGCGTCCCGCGTAAGGCACTCGAGATTGCCCGGGCAAAAACTTTTTATGCTTCGGTGAATGCACCAATTCATAATACTGTTTTACCTGTTCCAAAATAGTTTTTTTTAGTTGTTCTGCTTCGCTCATATCACACCTTTTTATTTATTTACAAGTTTCGCGTTTTGCACAACTTGCGTTAATCAGCCCACCACAATCCTATCGATTTCGCGCTATTCACATAATGATCAATATCTTTCATCGTCATGATTTTTTCACGTTCATAAAAATCACGGTACCACTCTGTCGTCGCTTGAATAGTTTCTTCGAGCCCCCACACACTTTTCCACTTCAATAAAATATTGGCCTTGGATGCGTCTAATTTAAGCAAATGCGCTTCATGCAATTGATTGGTCTGTGCGATCACCTCATAAGCTAATTGCGGCCAATAAGATTGCATGAGGTGCACAATTGCCTGCACCGGCACTTCGCCACTCGACGAAGGTGCGAAATTCCAGCCTTCTGCAAATTGCTTATCCCCTTGCAATAATTTAACGCCTAAACATAAATAACCGCTCAAACATTCCAATACATGCTGCCAGGGTCTTGTTGCATGCGGACATCGAATTGGCACGGTTTCTCGCTTCACCGTCGCCCGAACAATATCCGGAATTAATCGATCTTTGGCCCAATCTCCTCCGCCAATCACATTACCGGCTCTTGCACTCGCCACTAAAACATGGTGTGTTCGCCCATATTGATCTAAATTAAAATAGGCGTTTCGAAAGCTGGCCGTCACTAATTCAGAACAGCCTTTCGACACGCTATAAGGATCATACCCACCCATCGGATCATTTTCTCGATAGCCCCAAACCCACTCTTTATTTTCGTAACACTTATCCGATGTAACAACGACAATCGATCGAATACTGTCGACCTGTCGACACGCTTGTAATAAATTGGCCGTTCCCATGATATTAGTTTCGAGGGTATATAAAGGATCCAAATAAGAATCACGAACCAACGGTTGTGCGGCTAAATGAAAAACAATTTCCGGCTGCACATCACGTATCACTTTCGCGACTGCATCTTGCGCGCGAATATCAACAAAATGGGAATCAATCGGCAATTGAAGCAAATCAAAATGAGACGGTGTTGTATTGGGCTTCAAAGACAAGCCAACGACATTCGCACCGAGCTGAGTCAGCCAAGCTGCTAACCAGGATCCTTTAAACCCAGTATGCCCTGTGATTAAAACTTTTCGACCGTGATAACTCTTTTCAAACATAATAAATTATTCCCATACTTTCCAAGGCGCTTTGCCCGAGGCCCATAAACTTTCCAATAATTGTTTTTCTCGCAACGTATCCATCGGCTGCCAAAACCCGTCATGAAAATAAACGCTCATCTGTCCATCTTTTGCTAAATTTCGCATCGGCTCTTGTTCCCATAGAGTCGCATCACCCGCGATATAGTCGATAACTTTCGGAGAAAGTACAAAAAATCCGCCATTAATCCATCCACCATCGCCATGCGGTTTTTCAACAAAATTCGTTAGCTGATTGCCGGTAAATTCTAAAGCGCCAAACCGTCCCGGTGGCTGCATCGCTGTCACGGTCGCCAGACGATTTTCTTTTTGATGCAATGCAATAACCGCGGCAATATCAACATTACCCACGCCATCGCCATAAGTGAGACAAAATGATTCATCGTTTTCAATATAAGGTTTTACTCGCTTTAAGCGTCCGCCGGTCATCGTGTTATCACCTGTATCGACTAACGTCACTTTCCAAGGTTCTGCGGATTGGTGATGTATCTGCATGGAATTATTACGCATATCAAACGTGACATCTGCCATATGCAAAAAGTAATTCGCGAAATACTCTTTGATCACATATCCTTTATACCCAAGGCAAATCACAAATTCAGTCACCCCATAAGTCGAATAAATTTTCATGACGTGCCATAAAATCGGCTTGCCGCCAATTTCAACCATGGGCTTGGGTTTAAGCTCTGTTTCTTCCGATAAACGAGAACCTAATCCACCCGCTAAAATCACTGCTTTCATTTTTCCTCCTACTGTACACGCGTTCGCGCTTTGTTAAATTATGCGACAGATCACACTATTATTCCTATGTCATTGCGAGGCGCAGTCGAAGCAATCCAGCATCAGAACTGGATTGCTTCGACGCTCACGCTCCTCGCAATGACGACGTAAAAACGCCTCATAAAGTACGAAACTCGTACTGTCTACCTTCGTCGTAACTGCTCAGCGCGCTCGAAGGAACGTTCTTGTATCATCACGATCCCAGCTGGGGAGTTACCCCAAAAATCTCATTCGTGAGCAATATATCTCGCTAAATAAAATTGTAGCGTCGACGCTAACCCCATATTCAAATCGTACTTGGGCATCCAATTCAATTGTGATTTGATTTTGGTATTATCAATCGCGTATCGAAAATCATGCCCAGCACGATCCTTCACAAACGAAATTAATGTTTCATGTTTTTGCCCAATAGGCCGTAACGCATCCATCAGGGTACAAATTGCTTTAATAAGCGATAAATTATCTCGCTCACATTGCCCACCAATATTATAGGTTTCACCTACTTGCCCTCGATTTAAAATAGTATAAATCGCCTCACAATGATCTTCAACATACAGCCAATCCCGCACATTTTGTCCATTGCCATAAACAGGAATCGATTGCTGATGAACACAAGCGCGAATGACCGTCGGAATGAGTTTTTCGTCATGCTGATAAGGACCATAATTATTCGAACAATTAGACAGCGTGATCGGCAAGCCATAAGTATGATGATAAGCCCGCACGAAATGATCGGAGGACGCTTTTGATGCGGAATAAGGAGAGCTTGGATGATAAGGCGTTGTTTCTGTAAAAGCAGGATCATGCAAGTCTAATTGACCATACACTTCATCCGTTGAAATATGGTGAAATCGACAATGCTCCGCATTGAATTTTTTTTCTTCTAACCAATATTGTTTCGCGGCATCTAACAAAGTGCATGTACCTAGTACGTTGGTTTCGACAAATACTGAAGGCCCGGTAATAGAACGATCGACATGACTTTCTGCTGCAAAATGAACAATTGTATCAATTGCATGATCACGCAGAAGCTGAAGCACGAGCGAGCGATCCAGAATATCCCCTTGCACGAAAATATGTCGGCTATCCTGAGGTAAATTTTCCTGGTTCCCCGCATACGTTAATTTATCTAAGCTCACGATATTAACCGATGGATCTTGTGTTAAAATATAACGGACGAAATTACAACCAATAAACCCCGCTGAACCAGTAATCAATATGTTTTTAGGTCGATACATGCTCATATTCCTCACATAGATTCTTCTAATAATTTCAACAAATATTGCCCGTACTCATTTTTCTTTAATGGCTCAGCCAAACGTTGTAATTGTTCATCCGTAATATATTTCATTCGCCAAGCAATTTCTTCAGGTGCCGCAATTTTCAATCCTTGTCGATCTTCCAATACGGCAAAATAATGAGAAGCTTCTAATAGGGCATGATGCGTACCCGTATCCAACCAAGCAAACCCGCGATGCAGCTTCACCAAGTCCAGCTGATTTTTTTGAATATATAAATTATTTAAATCGGTGATTTCTAATTCTCCGCGCGCAGAAGGCTTTAAAGATTTAGCAAAATCAACAACCTGATTGTCGTAAAAATATAATCCTGTCACCGCATAATGAGATTTAGGTGTTTTTGGCTTTTCTTCAATGGCGGTCACTTTATTGTGCTCATCAAAAACAGCCACGCCATATCGCTCCGGATCATTGACATAATAGCCAAAAACCGTGGCGCCTTGTTTTTTCAAAGCGATTTTTTGGAGTTGCTGACTAAAACCTTCTCCATGAAAAATATTATCGCCTAAAATCAAGCACACCGAATCATTGCCAATAAATGATTCGCCAATAATAAACGCTTGCGAAATACCTGCGGGTTTTTCTTGTTCGGCATAACTAAACTGTAATCCCCACGCTGACCCATCTTGCAATAATTCCTTAAAGCGTGGCAAATCGCGAGGAGTGGATATAATTAAAATATCTCGAATACCGGCCAGCATTAATACCGAAAGTGGATAGTAGATCATCGGTTTATCGTAAATGGGTAGTAATTGCTTACTGGTACATAACGTGGCGGGATGCAATCGTGTGCCCGCGCCGCCTGCTAAAATAATACCCTTCATAAAAAATCCCATCTGTTAGTCTAAGAAAGTTTCATGCCAGTTTAACAAATCTTACATCCTAAACAATACTATTTGATCGCTACTTTGTAACTATTCACCGAGATCTTGATGATACAAGAGCGCGCTCAATAGTTATGCTACTTTTATGATTCCACGAACCGTTTTATGTTTTGCGCATGCGCTTTATCTGCGACCAAAACCGCCGTTTCCGTCTCAATCACGATCAAGTCATTCACCCCAACTACCGCGAGCAATCGATGCTCAGCACGCAAATAGCAATTAGTCGTCTGATCAACCACCACATTGCCTCGAAGCACATTGCCTTCTTGATCTTTTGGACTCATATCAAACAAGGCTTGCCACGACCCCACATCAGACCATCCTGCGTCCATCGGTACAACCATCGCATCCGTTGTTTTTTCCATCACGGCATAATCAATCGATATTGAGGGACTGCTTTCAAAAGCTTTTGGCTCGAGTCGAAGAAAATCTGCATCTTCTTGTCGCTGTTGGAAGGCTTTTAAACAAGCGGAAAAAATAGCCGGTTCATACGCTTTGATTTCTGTTAAAAATCGTGAGGCTGAAAATACAAACATCCCGCTATTCCAGTAGTAATCCCCTTGTGCAACATATTGCTTGGCTGTTTCAATATCGGGTTTTTCGACAAATCGACTGACAGGATAGATGGAGTCGCCTACCTCTGCGGCGCCTCTTTGAATATAACCAAAGCCCGTCTCAGCATGCGTCGGCACGATACCGAGCGTAATTAATTTATCATGGCTCGCCTGTCGGCGCGCCACTTCAAGCGCTTGATAAAAATTTTCTAACCGGCCAATCACATGATCCGACGGCATCACACAGAGCAAAGCCTCTTTGAATCTTTCCTGAGCGAATAAAGCAGCAATAGTAATTGCCGGCGCCGTATTCCGACCCATCGGTTCGATGATAATTGCTGAGGGCTTAACACCCATTTCTTGAAGTTGTTCCGCCACCAAAAAACGGTGTTGATGATTACAGATAACGAGCGGTGGCAAAACGTCGGTAAAAGCCTTTGTTCTTTGAACCGTCTCCTGCAACAAACTTTTATCACTGATCAGCGATAAAAACTGTTTCGGTTTTTCTGCTCGAGAAAGCGGCCACAATCGTGTGCCACTTCCTCCTGCTAAAATGACTGGAAGTAAAACAGCCATACAACCTCTCTATTATTTTCTTTCGGCTCTTCCAATTCCCTCGTAAATCAATCCTATCGCGCGTAATTTTTCGGGGTCATATTGATTGCGGCCATCTAAAACATAATTGCCCCGCATTTTTCGTTTGATCATTTTGAAATCGGGGTTTCTAAATTGTTTCCATTCTGTGATCAACACAAAAATATCGGCGTCATTAAATACAGCATTTTGATCTTCCACTAATTTCAATTGCCCCGACTTAAGCCATTTCGTTGGCAATTCTTTCTGAGCAACCCCCATCGCCTCGGGATCATGGGCAACAATTTCTGCACCCCGCGTGATCATCTGTTTTAAAAATACTATTGAAGGAGCGTCACGCATGTCATCCGTTCCCGGTTTAAACGCCAATCCCCAGAGAGCAATTTTCATTCCTTTCAGTTTTTTACCAAATCGCTTAATTAACTTCTGACCCAACACATGCTTTTGCTCATCGTTGCGTTCTTCGACTGCATTCAAAACCAACGGCAAAAATTGATACTCTTGCGCGAGATGAATAAGCGCTTTTACGTCTTTTGGAAAACAAGATCCGCCATAACCGCAACCCGGATAAATAAAAGGAAATCCAATGCGAGAATCAGATCCAATCCCTAAACGCACTTTTTCAACATCAGCGCCCATACGTTCGCATAAATTGGCTATTTCATTCATAAAAGAAATTTTTGTCGCCAACATCGCATTTGCTGCATATTTGGTCATTTCTGCATCGCGAATTCCCATACAAATCATGCGCTCATGATCCCGCGCAAAGGGACTATACAATTCTTTCATCACCCCAAGGGCATGATCATTATCCGCACCAATGACAACCCGATCAGGCCGCATACAATCATCAATAGCAGCACCCTCTTTTAAAAATTCAGGGTTACTGATCATATCGAATTTAATTTTTTTCTTGCGCTTATTGAGTTCTTTTTGAATGGTCGCTTTGACCTTTTCAGCCGTTCCTATGGGTACCGTTGATTTATCAACAATCACCGCATATTCATTTAAATACTGACCTAATGATTTGGCAACCGATAAAACATATTTTAAATCGGCAGAACCATCGACATCACTTGGCGTTCCAACCGCAATAACATAAACCTGTGCCGATTTTTTTTGTTCTTCTAAAGACAGCGCAAAGTGTAGCCGTCCCTCTTTGTAATTCCGTTTAACTAAATCCTCTAATCCTGGCTCATAAATAGGCATAATGCCTTGTTTTAAACGCTCAATTTTCTGTTGATCCACGTCGATACAAGTCACCTCATTACCCATCTCGGCAAAACAAGCGCCTGTCACCAAGCCCACATACCCCGTGCCAATCACTGTAATTCTCATAATCGCATTCCCCTTCCGAGTCATCACGTTAGTTGTTGCAATGCTTACTTTATTTACGGAATAAGCCCCCTCGAATGCGCGCCTATTTTACCGAAAAAAACCGAAACTACCATGAAAAAATAGGACCACTCACAAGAAGCTCAGCGAGAAACAAAACCACGTGCACTATGTGCAGAACTCACTTTGGGGCTGCTGCATCACTTTCTAAACTCTCGATTTCTCCCACTGCCACGCATGTTCGATAATGGTTTCGAGTAACGCATATCGGGGTTGCCAATTGAGCTGCTGCATCGCTTTTGCTGAGCTCGCCACTAAAACCGCCGGATCTCCTTCTCGACGTGGCGCTTGATTAACAATAATCGATTTGCCGGTCACTTTTCTTGCCACTTCGATCACTTCTTTCACGGAATAACCATGGCCATTACCTAAATTAAAAAATTCACTTCGATTGTTTTGCCATAAAAATTCCAACGCGAGCAAATGCGCCTCACACAAATCGCTGACATGAATATAATCTCGAACACAGGTGCCATCAGGCGTAGGATAATCATCGCCATACACATCGATGGTTTTTCTTTTGCCCGTGGCCACTTGCAAGACGAGCGGGATCAAATGCGTTTCGGGATTATGCCGTTCACCCAGCAATCCATCAGGATGCGCCCCGGCCGCATTAAAATAGCGTAAAGAAATGGATCTCAACTGATATGCCTCGTCATAATCCTTTAATACTGATTCGATCATCGACTTGGTTCGACCGTACGGATTGATCGGCAATTGTGGATGCTTTTCATCAATTGGCGTATACAGCGGCGTTCCATAAACGGCCGCCGAAGAAGAAAAAATAAAATATTTCACATGGCGTTTTAGCATGACCTGCAATAAATTCAGTGTATTGCTTACATTGTTAATATAATATTTTTGGGGATCTTTAGTCGATTCGCCTACTTGAATAAAAGAGGCAAAATGCATCACCGCATCAAAGGTATATCGCTGAAAAGCCAACTCGATTTGGTGAATATCGGCTAAATCACCTTCGATAAAAGGACAACCCGAAGATACCGCATCCCGATAACCCGTCACTAAGCTATCGAAAACAACCGGTGTATAACCCCGCTCAATCAATGTGCTCACCATGTGAGAACCAATGTACCCTGCTCCGCCCACCACTAAAATTGTTTTTGCCATCAATTGACCCTCGTATGCTATTGGTTGATTTTAAAAATGGCGACTTGCGCTTGATGATAGCCCGATTGAAACGACAGGATCGGAGTACCCATTCGAGCAATCAATAATTGCTCCAGCGACTTTTGCTCGCCATCCATGATAATAGAAACATAATCACAATGCCGCCAAGGCGCCCGTTGAATTTTCGCAATATCAAAACGCCCTTGAGGGGTTTTGATATCGAGCGGCGTGGTGGGTCGATTCGATAAATAAGCCATCACACCATCATCAACACACACACTCGCCGAGGCAGGAATATGAGATTTCATCCACTGGCTGGCTTGATACTGGTAAATTTTTGAATGACCGAAACGATGTACGCTACTCACGGCCATACTTAATAATCCCACACAAATCAGCGGAAAGAGAACATGGTGAATCGAGAAAGAAGTTCGCGGCCTCATTCGCCAACGCTGGTAAAGATCAGCCAATCCAAATGGTACAAAAAGCAAAAAGACAAATGAAATCCCCATCACGTATCGATCTGCTAAAAACAAACTTTGCTCATAGAAAAAAATCAGCAAAATCAGACTAACGACCAGATAATTCAATAAAATATTTTTGACTATACGGTGGGTGATGAGCCCATAAAAAATCGCGTAGACGGTAAGAAATGAAAACGTGAGCGTGTATTGACTGACGAGGTGCCATAAAAAAACACCCACCGCCCCCAGCAATAAAAATGCACCCGCATCATAACTTCCCTCCGGCGGCAAAATAAATTGCTTCACCGCAGCCAGGCGCTGAGAAAACCCATTGGCGGTTCCTAACACCGCATGAGGTCTTTTATAATACAATTCATACAATCGGCTACTATGCTCAACCGTGTACAAATGCCAATGCCATAACGCGCCAAATAAAATAGCCAGATAAATCAACAGAGGCACGTTTAACTTCACGTATAATGTTAGCCGTTTTTTCCAAGATAATTGAGGCAGCGTAAAAATGCCGAGTGGAACCGCTAAAAGAAAGACAGCCCCTTCAATACGAAATAAAAAACTAATCAGCAAACTCAGCGACCACCCTATGCTATAAAGCCAACGGTCTTGACAAACATATCGAATCAAAAACAAAATCGATAACAAATAAAAAAACCAATACCCTTGATCACGTATTACCGCATAACGATTTGCATTAAATTGATGGCAAATTAAAATAACGAGCGCAGCCAACCACAACATTTTTATTGAAGGTGTGAAGAGTCGAATAATCTCGATGAAAACCAATACGATTCCCAAAGAAAAAATGATATTCAGAAAATAGGCGGATTGCAACAATGTCAATCCGGATAATTTACTGAGATAAACAAGTAATATTGAATAAAATGGCCAATTATAAGGGCCAAAAGCGGCACTGAATCCTTGCGACACATACGCATTGGCTGCCGCAAAATAACGAAGACCATCGGGATTAAAAACAGGATAATGATAAATACTGATCGCGCTCAATGCCAAACTGACGGTAACTACTGTCAGATAAAGGATGAAATAATGTCTGTTTTTCTGAGTTAACATGTCGTTTCCTTCATCTCCTTCCTCATCTTTTTGAATTCGAGCCTCGGAGGAAAATCGGTTGCGACTCGATCACGGTCACCCCTCGTTTTCGACTATCCTGCCGCTAACAACCCTTCCGGCCGAACCGTTAAATGCAATTCTCGAAATTGATCGAACAAGGCGGGATCACTGGGGACCGGCAAAGGAGAGGCTTTTGATAAAGCCGTTAATACCGAACGATCGAGAACGGCATCGCCGCTGGATTGTGTCACCTGAACATCTAACACCGTGCCACCCGGTGCGACATGAATTAACAATTGTAATGATAAATTTTTATTCACATTGGATGGCATAATCCACTGCTGACCAATCGCGTTTAAAACAAGCCCTTTATATTTATCAATTTCCGATTGGGCTTCTTGTGATTGCGCGCCCGCCACCTTTTGCTCTTCTGCAGTAATTTGGGATTGGAGCGATTGCTCTGTTTGATCTTGTTGCTGTTTTAACAAAGCCGCTTGTTTTTGCGCAGCGGCCTGTGCTTGAGCTAATTGTTTCTGCTTCTGCACATCGGCCAATTGCTGCTTGGCTTGTGCCTGCTGCTGTTGGATTTGCGTCAACGCTTGCTGCGCTTTAACCGCTTGCGCTTGTTGTGTTGCAACCAATTTTTGCTGAGTGGCTTGTAATTGTGCCAATTGTTGTTCCGCTTGTTGACGTTGCTGCTTCGCTAAGGCTGCTTGAGTCGCTAACTGTTTTTGCTGTGCTAGTTCAGCCGCTTGCTTTTCGGCGGCTTGTGATTGAATTTGTTGAATCGTCTGCTGTACTTTAGAAGCATCCACGGTAACCGCTTGTACAATTTTCTCCTGAGGATTCACGCCTTGCGTATACAGTTTCGCCGATCGAAAACTGATGAGTAAAAAAACGAGCGCGACCCCATAAATGATCGCGGTATAAATCGTGGCTTTTCCGTAATATCGTTTTGACTGTTTCATTTGTAATTATTCACCATGATCCTGATAATACAAGAACGTTCAGATTTTGGATGATTTTTGACAAAAAATCTATGAAAAATCCGAGCGTGCTGAGTAGTTACTTTCATTTTATGATTCCCGTGCCGGGGTTTGCGTCATGAGTCCCACCTGCACAACCCCCGCTTTTTGTAATAACACCATCGCTTGCACCACATTCCCATAATTGGCAGCCTGATCACCTCTCACAAGCACCATGCGATCCTGATTGTTTTGTTTAGCAATGGCTATTTCTGCCGCAATACGTGTCACTAAATCTCCCGCTAAAATAGGCGATTGCGGATTAGCCGCGATATTTAAGTAATATGCGCCTGCTGCATCGACGCTGACAATAATGGGCAAATTATCTTTTGATGCAATCGGTTTCGATTGCGCCTGCGGCAATGAAACTTGAACGCCTTGGCTTAATAAAGGGGCCGTAATCATAAAAATAATCAATAAAACGAGCATCACATCAATATAAGGGACTACATTGATTTCAGCCATTGCACGTCGTTTGCTCCGCGTTCTCATATTATTTTTCCTTACTAATTCGCTTGCAATTGTCGAGAAAGATAATTAATAAACTCTTCTTCAAACGCCTCATAACGACTTAAAATTCGCTCCACTTCATTGGAGTAACGGTTGTAAGCAACAACGGCCGGAATCGCTGCAAATAAGCCCATCGCCGTCGCTACAAGCGCTTCGGATATGCCCGGCGCCACCATGGAGATAGTCGCTTGCTGAACATCTCCCAGTGCGTGAAAAGCGG